>Ga0326728_10005449_pt1 | contig 35699 bp, 27 predicted proteins | sample MB3enrmetagenome_FD_207602 | JGI IMG/M metagenome (GOLD analysis project Ga0326728, IMG submission 207602) | Lab enriched peat soil microbial communities from McLean, Ithaca, NY, United States - MB31MN | ecosystem: Environmental > Terrestrial > Soil > Wetlands > Peat | place: USA: New York...
CGATGCGCTCGGTCTTCCTCGGTTGCGGGACGTACTCTCGCTCAACCGAACTGAACCGCCGGATGCGGACCCGCATGTCCGGTGGTGTGGCAGGGGAGGAGAGGCGACTCTCCCCCCTATGCCGATTACCGTGTAGGGCGGACACTCCTGTCCGCCAGCCGAGCGCAGCTCGGCCAAGTTTTCCTGACGGCTGACGGCTGGCGGCTAAATTTTTTTCCACTTTTCACTGCCCATTTCCGCTAACTCCTTATTCCGGAATACTTTAATATAAGTCCTTTAGTTTCAAAGACAAAAGTAAAAATCCCCCTCCAACCCCATGATTCCATTAGATAGGGGGGAAGGGGGTAGGGGGTACTAACCAGTAAACAAATCGTCCCAATCTCCCACTTCTTCAAGCTGCAATGTGCACACAGCTCGGCTGGCCGCAACCGCCGGTTGAGGCCGTTTTCGGATAGCTTTGGGCAGGGCGCGCCTCCACAGGCTGCTGGCAAACACGAGGTGCTTCAATCGGGTAATATGCTTGATCGCGTCTTTGGGTTACTGTTTGGATATGGATGCATGTGGGTCCAATCCGGCTAGCCCCGAGAAAGGCGCGGCCCCGCTCTCCGTTCCCAGGCGTACTTCCATTGCCGGCGGATTCCTGGCCCATATTTCCCGCGAGACCAGTTCGGGCCGGTTTATCCCCGAGATGGACGGCTTGCGCTTTGCGGCCATTGGTATGGTCGTCCTGTATCACCTGAATGGATACCTTACAGCGAAGTCGCCGTTCTATCGTGCTGCTCCCCCCAATTCCGACTTACTTGCCCAGGCGGCTCTGGTCGGGCTTCACGGCGTCGAACTTTTCTTCGTGATCAGTGGCTTCATCCTTGGACTTCCCTTTGCCGCGCATTATCTTAAGGGATCCGCTCCCGTGAATCTGCGCAAGTACTATCTGCGCCGCCTAACTCGCCTGGAGCCCCCTTACATTGTCGCGCTGTTTCTCCTGTTAATTCTGGCTGTGGGCATCGAGGGAGCGCCGCCTGCCAGTTTTTATCCGCACCTGGCCGCCAGCCTCTTTTATTCGCACAGCGTGATTTATGGGACCTTCAGCCCAGCCATGGGAGTGGCTTGGTCGCTGGAGATCGAAGTGCAGTTTTACCTGCTGGTCCCGTTGCTGACGCTGCTCTTCACCATTAGAAGTCGAACGCTGCGGCGCGCTACGATTGCCATGCTCATCCTGGCAATCCTGTCGGGCCAGACCCTCTTTCTGCACCACAGTCCTCGCGCATCGCTCTCGATTCTCGCGTACGCGCAGTTTTTCCTGGCTGGATTCCTGCTCGCCGATGTTTTCCTGACGAGCTGGGGCGAAGTTCCGCGGCGAAACCTGGCATGGGACTTGGTGGCGCTGGCGGGATGGCCCCTGCTGTTTGTGATTCTCCATTCGCGTGTCCTTGCCGCCTGGCTTTTCCCCGCTTGGATCTTTCTCCTCTACTGTGCCGCCTTTCGCGGCTGTCTCACCAATCGTTTCTTCTCGAACCGCTGGATCGCAGCCATCGGAGGGATGTGTTACTCCATTTACCTGCTGCACTATGAAGTGATTTCCGCAGTGGGGCGACTTACCCGGCGCCTGGGCGAAACCGCGCCTTATTGGATTTACCTGTCCGCGCAATTCGCGCTGGTCGGCGCCGCGATTGTGGTTATCTGCGGCGCTTATTTTGTCGCCATAGAAAAACCCTGCATGCGCCGCAATTGGCCGCAGCGGCTGTGGGGCTATGGGCGGCACATTGTCTTTGCCAGGTTTCGTTTGGGCGGGACCAGCGCTCCAGAGTAGCCCGCGCGGGATGTTCCTTTCAGTGCGATCGCAGGCGCGACATACCTACATGCTCCCATGTACGCGGATGGTCCAATCCTCAGGGCCTGACCGACTCCGTTAGAGGTGCCGCTTCATCTTCGAGTTCGAGCGCCGATAGGTTGGTGAGTCGGCCGAGGGGCGTGTGCAACTTCAGCCACAGCTTGCCGTCGAGAAAGGAGGGATATATTCTACGCATCCACGAGTGGCGCAAGCTCCGGCGGCGCTCGGCGGGGGGCAGCGACAGTTCGTAGCCATTTTCCTGCAAGCACTCGCCCACGGTCGCTTCGATGGCTGCGATATCGGCGTGCGTCAGGCGTTCTTTCCAGCGCCCGAGCGGATTGCTTGTGCCCTTCGCGCCTTCTTCGCGAAACGACGAGTTCGTTTCCGACAGTCGGCCCAGGCCGGCGCGCTGGATGCGGTCGTAGTCCAGGTCGTGATCGATAAAGCCGCCGAGTTTGGCGAGCGTTTCGCGCGGGTTGGCAATCAGATCCTCGTAGCGGACCTCGATGGTGTCGGCGGGGTACTTGCGGCCCTGGGCGCGGCCTTGGCGGACCATCCACTCCCAATACAGCGCCGTTGCCACCAGGCTTTCGGTTGGGCTGCGGTCCCAGGGCAGGGGAGTGAAGCCGCCCATTTTCTTGAGCGAGAGCGCAATGTCGCGCCCGTCGCGGATGATATGCACAAACAGCGCGTTGGGTAGGTCGCGCTTCACCCGCTCGACATGCAACACGTTGTCAGGGTCGTACACCGCCCAGCGCTCCAATTGCTGGCTCCGGGCGACCGCGTCCATGACCACGCGGATGAAGTCTCCCCCGTTGCGGCATTCGTCCACGATGCGCGCCGACAACGGCTCGGCATCGAGGCCGGTGCGCCGGAATCCCTTGCTGAGGAGAAAAGTCTCGAGGATCTTTTTGCGGTTCGCGGGGCCGGCAATGGAGCCGAAGCGCGGAATCAGCGTCTTGTATATCGGCAGATAACCGCGGTAGATGGCAAACCCGCCCGAAGACAACAACATGTCGTACAGCAGGTTCGTACCCGAACGGTGGCAGCCCATCACGAAGACAGGAGCATGCTTGCGGTCGCTTAGGCTCGGCGTGGGCACCGTAAAAATCTTACCACGCAACCCGGCCCTGGCCGTTGAATGCCTTGTCAAACCAGGGTCGCGGAAGTCACGGGAGACTTGGACGATCCACGACGTGGCGGGCCGGCGATCGCGGGGGGCTATTCCACGCCCGCAATGGCCGCTTCGACGGCGTCAATATCGGCGCCCAAGTCACGGCCATCGGAAGCTGCGGCTGTGCCGGGAGAGACCTTTGAACACTGCGGCCCCTTGGCGTGGCAGAGTCTGGGATCTTTACTGACGGTGTCTTTGAGGTCGCGGATGCCAGCCGCTTCGGCGGACCCGACGGCGATATTTCCTTTGGGAAAGAATCCGCGCCCGCTGACGATCAAGTTCTTATCGAACTTATACGGGTCAAAGCAGGCTCCCAGCACGGCTTCTGAACCGAGCGCCTGGGCGCGGGATGCGCAACTGTCCGGGCCTCCGCCCGCCGAGACCAGCGGCAGCCGCCGATCTCCGATGGAAAACACGCTGTTCGTCATGGTGAAGCCTGCTATCTTCGCACCCGTGTTCACGATCGAGAGCAGAACGCCGCTGACAAACGCCGTTACGTGATCGATCTGGATGTCATGCACCGGTGGGCCGTTGGAAACCAGGGTCAGAAAGTTGCCGAAACCCTTGTAATCCTTGTCGTGCACATCGTCGGCGAGGAGATCATGAATGCTGTAGCGACCGCCGTCGGCGGCAAGAGCGGTGTACTCCGGATGCTGGACGTCGCGGCCCCCCGTGCTTCCGGGGACCTTCGAGGGCGTGTTGCCAATCAGCAAGACTCCGGCAACATTTCGAATCCGGTTGAATCGAATGGTGACGTCGCTGATGCGGCAGACCGGGCAAGTGCCGTTCTGGTTCACGGGGGTAAGCAGGATGGAAAATCCGGTCTGGCTGAAACCGCCCCAGCTATTCTCGAGCAGATTGGCCTCGAACAAGACGCGTACCGCGCTCTTGAGCTCAAAGTTGTTCTTGACGATGTAGGGGAATCCCGAAGGGTCCGGCGTGTAGCCGGGTTCGCCCTCCCTCCAAATAATGGGGCGGAACAAATGATTGCGGCGGATCTCGATGTCGGTGGGATTCACCTTGGAGGGCCCGCCACCGAAAAGAATGTTCTCGCCAGAGGACTCGACGAAGTTGTTGTAAAACTTGAGGGTGGAGACGGGTTCGTCGCCTCGGCCGCCACCGAGGGCGCTGGCATCGCTGCATTTTCCGCTGTGCGCGACGCAATTCATGCCGTTCAGGTAAGAGTTGATGACTGCAATCGACTGTGAGCCGTCGAAGATCCCAATGCCCTTGCCCACTTCGCTGCCATCGGCGGGATGGATCCAGTTGCGATCGAAGATGACGTGGTCGGAGTGTTCGACGGTCACAATACGGCCGATGCTGGTACCGGCAAGCGTGGTCCACTCAATTCCAATGAAACGGATGTGATTGCCGACGGTTACGCCCTCAGGACGCCGCGCCACCAGGATCGCGAGCAACTTAGCCGGGCCACCCGCGGGTTGGGCAAAAGGCGGTCGCCCGGGAAGGCTCGGGGCCCCGCCCCATGCCGGAGAGATGCGCGTGCCTTCGGGGGGAAGCTTGGAGTCGGGTGTGTCGGCCCGCACCGTAATGTAGTGCTGGTCGTCGCATTTCTTCGAGGGCAGATCTTTCACCTCGAAAGCGGCCCCGGCAGGCAGAAGCAGGGTGTCTCCACACTTGGCGCCGTCGATGGCGTCGGCCAGATTCGAGTTGGCGGCGACGCGAATCTGCTTGCCCGGCGAAGGTGTTCCATCGAGTCCGGTGTAGTAACAGGCTTGGGGAAGTTCGGCGGGACCGTCCTTGGCGCCAAAGTGCGCCACATTGCCTTTATCGCAATAGGCGTTTTCTCCAGTGGGTGGCGCAGCCGCCAACGCGGGGAGCGTCGACATGGCGGCCAATACGAAGACCAAGCAGACGGCCAGACAGAAAAAATATAATCGATTCGGCCGCGAGTTTTTCACCGCGGCAAACGAGTGTGTGGATCGTAAAGGAAGCGGAGGCATGTCTCGGTTTCTCCAGTAATGTACCTATCTACCCATCTGTTTGTCGCCAGATTCGGCTTTCTTAGCCGTACTACCCACATCGCCTTAGATGGGACGAGCCGCCTTGCCAGCGGCGAGGTCCTGCACTTTGGCTCGGTTGTGGCGCCATGTTCGGTTGCGTATTCGGCACGCATTCTTGGTGACAAGAAATGCGATGAAAATTTCTACTCGCTGTAGCGCGGAGAGATGTCCCGGCTTCCATGCTTCTGCGTACTCCGCTAAAACCGGGTCCGAGGTCAGACGTCCCAGGATCTCGAGCAGTATGCGATTTAGCCAGTGATAGGAAGGTGGGCATAAGTAGGCGCGAGATCCATACCAGCTCCAGCGCTTGCGATAGTCCCAAGCGGGGAGCATCGTTCGCAGGCCCTTGATTCCGTCGGCGAATAACATGCCGGTTGCCTCGTCTCCCGTTTCTACATATAAGTCATATAACCCGAGCAGCGAACTCATAAAACCGTCTTGAATCCCGGGGATCCCTTGCCCGGGTAACTCACTATAAAGGACGCCCGAGGGCAACGGTTCGCGCAACCCGCCTTCTTGAACATCGAGCGCGAAGATATGCGTCACGCCTTGCAGAAGTTCTAAGAGGTACGGACGCTGCGTGAGGCGGTAGCCGCGCACCAGCGCGCTGATTGCTAGGCCCTGGTCGAACGCCGAGATCCACGGTGATTTGAGAAGAGTCGTGCCTTGAAGGATATCGAAATTGTTGGGCCAGACAACCGAACCATCGGCGCGGACAACCGCGTGGGACTCCAGCCAGTTCACCTGCTTGAGGAACGACTCGCGGCTGGCTTCGTCGTGGTGGTGCAGAAAGTGCCCGAGTTGAACCAGTCCCCACCAAGCGATGTAGGCGGGCTTGTAGACCATTCCGGCCAGCCGGATGCGGGCTCTCGGGATCCCCTCAGAGTCCATGCTCATGATGGACCACGAGAGTTTTTCGCTGTAGAGATAGTAATGAAGCGATTCTTTCGGGCCGGCATCGAGATCGATCTCGAGCGGGTAGTCGAAGCGGAACCGCAGTATCTCGCTCCACAGTGCGCGCAAGGCATAGCTGATCCCTTCCACCGAATCGTTGGTTCCGTTCATTTGGTTGCTCCATTCCATCCGCGGTTTCCGAGCCACGCCCGCGCCCCCCGCCCTGAATGGTGATACTGTCCCATTCCTTCTCGTCTTGTGCTAACCAGAATTTACTTTTTGACCTCAAAAACGAGTGCTATTGTCCTCCCAATCACTGTTCGCGTCAATGTGAAACGTTTTTCCTTGTCATACCACATTAGAAATGTCCCCGTGTTGTCCACAATAGAAATGTCCCCTGGTTTTGATTTCACGCTGCCCCGGAAAAGAGGGCGCGCGCCTTTACGGAAAAGCCTTTTCGCCAGGGATGATTCGGAGCAGGAGAAAGGCTGCGCCGTAGGATTGGGGAAGGGGGCGCGGGGGAAGGGGCAAGGCTCCTGCCCTCGCCCAGCGCTATAGAAGCCGCCTTCAGCTCGTGGGACCGCAGACGTTGGCCGCGATAGTGAATCGCAACCTCACCCGCTTCGTTCTCCCGCACCAGCACGCGGCTCTTGGCCGGCACCCAGTGCCGGTTTTGCCGCTCCAGTTGCAGCCGGCGGTGGTTATAACTCACCACCCAGTCCGCACTCACCACTCGTTCCTCCTCCAGCCAAAACACTTCGTTCAATGGCCGCGCCGTGGGCCGCCGCCGGTGATAATCGGCCGCTTCCGCCGCTGGGCGCGCGTAACGCCGGTTGTGTACGGCGAGATAGTGATCCTCCAGATACGCGTTGGCCGCGTCGTAGTTCGCGATCCCGGCCAGCCGCAACTTCTTCACCAGCCGGTCCTGGTGCGTGCCGTGCGCCCGCTTCACCCGCCCCATCGCTTCCACTCGCCTCAGCTCTTTCCTGCTCAATCCCGTTCTCCCCAATCTGAATCCCTCCTTACCCAAGGAACTCTAAAAGGGGACACTTCTACTGTGGTCTCTGGGGGACATTTTTAATGTGGTTCAACATGTGAAACGTTTTTCGAAGCGGTTCCTCGAATACACGATGGCGATGATCCAGTACGGGCAAGGCATGGGAAGCCGACTTTTCAGAAACCTCCCGTGGTGCTGTAAACTTTGATAGCAAGCGAAAGAAGCGACGAGAATGCACTCTCAAGCCCGGATCGGGATCGGATTGGCGTTACTGTGGCCGTGTTTCTTGTGCGCTCACGCAGCGGCGCAAACGCAGCCGTCCGGCGCCGGTATTTCTTCGGCCGAAAACGCTCCACCGCCGCTGGAACGGATCGTCGGAAATATCGAGGAGAGAAACGCGCAACGGGCTGCCGCTCTCCGCGAGTTTGTGGGAACACGCGTCTACCGTATGCAATATCGCGGACTTCCCGGCGATCGCGATGCAGAGATGGTGGTCAATGTAACTTATCGCGCTCCCAATGCGAAAGTGTTCAGCATCGTTTCGCAGAAAGGTTCGAAGTTCATCGTCGACCATGTTTTCAAGAAGCTGCTGGAGGGCGAGCAGGAGGCAGCCAACGATGAGAACCGGCGCCGGACAGCCCTGAGCGCGGACAACTACAATTTCTCGCTCGCAGGGTACGAAAACTCTCCCGAGGGAGGCCAATATGTCCTCGACCTCTTGCCCAAGACGAAGAACAAGTTTCTCTATCGTGGGAAGATTTGGGTCGATGCCCAGGACTTTGCCGTGGTGCGGATGGAAGGAGAGCCGGGGAAAAACCCTTCGTTTTGGATTAAGAAAACAAATATAGCGCACCGGTATGCAAAAGTGGGTGCTTTCTGGCTCCCAGCGGAGAACCGCACGGAAAGCCTTATTCGGCTAGGGGGACGAGCGACGCTTTCCATAGAGTATCGGGACTACAAGATCACGAGCGCGATTCCGCTTCCCGATGCGGAGAACGTTCGCGGGGACCCGAAATGATCGCAGGTCGTTGAATGTGGGTAGGTTCGCGACCGCGGGATTCTCACTGGCCGTGAACTTGATTTACCGATGGTGCCGGCGCATTCTCCAGCGTTACTTTTCTCGTGTTGTCGTCGGGGATGCGGTCGATCAATAACAGGAAGGGATCGACCCCCGCTTCGTCCGGCATCTCCGCTGTCGTGAAGGTGTAAGTCGACTTGTTACTCGCCATATGCACTCGATCGCGGTAGAGTGTCTTGCCGTACTTTCGGCCTTTCTCCGGCTTGGCGAAAGCTCCTATGTCGATCCAATCGTTCATCGCCACTTCCGTCTCATTGCCCTTGGTGTCCGCCTTATATTTGTGCGTTTCCACGTTGATGGTTACGTCGTACTTACCGTCCACGCGTTTTACAGCCGTGGCGTCCAGGGTGCGATTGGAAAACAAGGTGATGTCTTCGAACAAATCCTTGATCAAGTATTGCAGATTTGGCGGCGTCTCCTCGCGCAGCGCATCCACCAGCGCATAGGACGTGGGATACGGCGGCGCATTGTAAGCATAGCGCTGGATCACCTTGCGCAGAGCGCGGTTCACCGCCTCTTCTCCAATCATTTCTTTCAAGTAATACAGGACGACGCTGGCCTTGCGGTAGTGAACATATCCCTGTTCGGATTCCACCGTCAGCAGCGGCTCTTCTTTATGGCGCTCGCGGCCTCGTGAGCGAAGATAGTTGTCCATTTCATACTTCAAAAACTTCCGCATCGTGTCGCGCCCGTACTCTTTTTCCATCACCATCAGCGCCGAGTATTGCGCCAGCGATTCCGACAACAATGTCGCTCCTTGCATGTCGGCGCCCACGACTTGGTGTGCCCACCACTGGTGCCCCATCTCGTGCGCCACGACGTAATAGACCATGTCGATATCGTCGGGATGGTTCAAGTTGGCGATGAAGCCGATGGACTCCGAATAGGGCATGGTGCCGGCGAAGGCCTGCGCGAAACTCGCGACCCGCGGAAATTCAATGATGCGAGCTTCCTTGTTATAGTAAGGACCGAAATTCTGCGTGTAGTATTCGAGGGATTTCTTGAGCGATTTCATCATCCGCGGCACGTTCCACGGATGGTCCTTGTCGTAATAGACCTCGAGCTTGATGCCGTTCCACTCTTCGCGTTGCACCTTGTAACGGGCCGACATGAAGGAGAAGAAGCGAAGCGCCGGATGATCGAGCTTGTAATCGAAATAGCGCCGCCCGTTCTCCTGCCACTCCCGCATCAGGGACCCGGGCGCGATGGCAATCTGATCGGGCGTGGTGCTAATAATGGTTTCCACGTCCACCCAGTCCGCATGGGCCCGGAGGTAGTTGTCCCGGCAATCGTCGGTGCAATTGCGCTCCAGCGGTCGCATCAGTTCCTGCTCACCTAAGTGGTATTTGCGGCGGTCGTTCGGGTCGGTTAGTTCCCGCGAAGTGTCATAACCGATCGCTGGAGCAACCGAATTGTTGAAGAAAGTACCGTTCTGCGTGATTTCCACATTGCTGACGGAGTCTTCGAATCCGCGGTTCTTGCTCTTGACGGTAAAGACCGCGGTGCGCGATTCACCGGGTTGGAGCGGAGGCGTGAAGCGGTAAATGCGATAACTCAGACGGCTGTCGTTCTTGGCCAGCGTTGCGCCGGGAATCTGGATGTCGATGTCGTACCGCCAGTCGACGGAATAATGGATTTCAGTAAGCGGCTGCGGATACGGGTTATAGATCTCTTCCTCCACGCGCATTGTCATGTTACGGGTCTCTGGGAAGATATCGACCCAGTACTTATCGCTGCGGATGCGCGGCTGTGGCAAACGGTCGAATTGTTTGTAATTCTTCTCGAAATCCGCCTGGAGGGCCAACTGGTCCTTGGGTCCAATCAGCCGGTTGAGGACCTTGGTGTTATAGAAAATCCAGGCCCCAGTTGCGGCGAACGACACCAGGCAAACTAGCGCAAGTGTTGGCCACGGGCCCGAAAAGCGGAGACGCGCGGTCCGCCAACGTTCGGCCCAGCGGCCTTGCTTGCCACGTGGCCAAAACATGACCGTGGCAATGGCCAGGAGTCCGCAAAACAAGGTCCAGTACAACGTGTACCAGCGCCAGGCGGCGATATAGGGCGCATCGCCGAACATATCCGAGTAAGTAACAGTTGGAGTGGACCCGAATTGGATCAAATTCGAAGCGACATTGAGCGGCGTCCAGATAAAGATATTGACGATCAGGAAAGCGACATACGCGAAATACCCGACATACTTGTTGGGCGACAGTGCGTGGACAAAAAACGCCAGCACTCCAAGAAAGATAAAGGCCGAGAAATCGCGCACAAAAAGCTGGTTGAGATACAGTCCCAATTGATAGCGATGGTACCCATAACTGGTTTGTACAATGATGGCGCTGACCAGGGCTAGGAATTGCACCAGCATCACCATGACGGCTAGCGCCGTGAAGCGCGCCGCGTACGAGACCCACTCCGGTGCCGGGAGCGAATCCGTAATCTCGTCCATGTGAGCGTCGCGGTCTTTCCAGATCAGGACACCCGCGTAATATGTGATGAGACAGATCAGGAACATATACAGCGAGCCCGCGATCGTCTGCAACAACCAATAGGTGACCGGCAGCGTGCTAATTCCGTACCCTTCGCGCGCGCTCAAAGCCATGCTGGGCACGCAATTCAGAAGGCCCGCCAGAAGGACGACGATGAAGACGGTGCCTTTGAAGATGCCCGCGAGGTGAATCTTGACGGAAGAGAGATACATCTCCCACGAACTGGCTTGGAAATCGACCGCGGGAAGCGCAATGGAAGTAAGTGCGGTCTGAGTAGCTTCTTGTACATTCTCTTTCTCTTTCTTCTTGCGCGCCTTCTGACGCCTCTCGGCGAAGCTAAACCGGTAATAGGCAAAGATCAAAAAGAGCACTCCCACGCCGATCCACAGCAGGCGGTTCCAGAGCACCAGCCCGCTCAGGCCCAGCGAGATTGAGTTCTTCTCGGTCACGGTCCAGTACTTAGTGGCTAGGGCAAACGTGCGAATGGCAAAGGGATCGAGCAGGGCGGCGGCCCGCTCGCGCTCAATGTCGGTCAACAGCGCAGCCGAAACGCCGTAGCCTGTCAGCAGCAGCAGCGCCCCCACGAAAGAGACGATTTCGTTGCGCGCCAATACCGCAATGGTGAAAAGAACCGCGGCCATGAAGAAGGTGTTGGGTAACGCGAAGACCAGCAGCCCTTTCACATGGGCGCTCCAGATCACGCGTTCCCACCGCTCCGGTTCCACCCACGGCATGTATTTCGCGAGCAGGATCCCGATGGAAACCCCGAGCATGGGAATCACCGACACCAGGGTCGCGCCGAAGAAGCGCCCCAGCAAAAAGTCGCGGCGGCGGAGCGGCGTCGTAAATACGATCTGATAGGTGTTATGACTGAAGTCGCGCGCCGCCGCCGAATTCACAAAGGCCGTTACCATCAGCAGCGCCAACAGCGCAACCATCGCATAGTAGTTCTCGATCACGTACGGCGCATTGCGGAAGGTGTTGCTGAGCGCCTCTCCAATCGTGATCTGGTCCGAGCTGACCGCGCCGAAAAACAGCGCGGCAATGATCAGGGTGAAAATCCAAAGCATCCACGAACGCAACCAATAGCGAATTTCAAACCACGCAATGTGCAAGAACATGCGGCCCTCAGTTCCACCCGCGAATACAAGTAAAGAAAACATCCTCAAGGTCGGGAATGCTAGGCGCGAACCCATCCTCCGGCGTCTGCGCGCTTAGGACGTGGAGATGCGGCCGTCCGCCCACCAGACGGTTCGAGATCACGCGATAGCGCTGCTCGTAGCTGGCCAAGTCGGCTTTTGCGATGGAGCGCTGCCAGACCCTGTCCTTAAGCTGCGCGACCGCGTCCTCGGGCCTTCCCTCATATAGCACCCGCCCCTCGTGAATGATGGCCATCTTGGTGCAAAGGTCGGTGACGTCTTCGACGATATGCGTGGAGAGAATGACGATGACCTGCTCTCCCACCTCGGCCAACAAGTTATAGAAGCGGTTGCGCTCGCTGGGATCGAGACCCGCCGTGGGCTCGTCCACGATGAGCAACTGCGGGTTGCCGATCAGCGCCTGGGCAATCCCGAAGCGTTGCCTCATGCCGCCGGAAAAACTACTGAGCGATTTCTTGCGCAGATCGTAGAGATTGCACCGCTTCAACATCGCTCCAACCAGCTCTTTCCGCTCCTTGGAGCCGCCGATTCCCTTCAAAATCGCCAGGTGATCGAGCATGTCCTGCGCCGAAATCCGCGGATAGACGCCGAATTCCTGCGGCAGATAGCCGAGTAGCTTGCGCAACTCATCCTTCTGCTTCAGAACATCGATTTCGCCCAGCGTCATGCTCCCCGAATCCGCTTCTTGCAGGGTTGCGATGATCCGCATCAGCGTGCTCTTGCCCGCTCCGTTCGGGCCCAGCAGCCCGTACATCCCGTGCGGAATAGTAAGTGAAACGTCGTTAAGAGCTCTTACACCGTTGGCGTATGTCTTGGAGAGGCCGTCGATTTTCAGTTCCATAGTTGTCCTTATGTTGTTAGTACGGAGCTACGGCGCGCAAAGTTCCCGAATATCTCGCCTTGAGTTTTCGGTTGACTTCAAAACTGTGAAACATTGTATGCTGGCCGTCGATGGTTTCCCAGCGGGAGTGGAAGATTCGCGCGCCACGATGCCTGATATGCCGCGAATGAACGCGTCATCCGGCTTTGAATCAGCCGTCTTGCATCCTGTAACACTTATGACCGGCGGCTGTAGGAGTTATAAAGGATTTGGGACCGTGGCACTCTCGATGCGGCACTCAGTGGAGAAGAATCGCGACCCAATACATTCCGGTTGGATACGCCGCATTGCGTGCGTAGCAAGCGCCGACCGCGAACTGGCGGAGGCCGGGGTCGCGCAGCAACCGCAACGCGCCTGCTGGCAGCACTTCCGGACGGCCCTGCGTATAGGCGACGATTTTTCGGTTGTCGTAGGAGGTTGCGAGCAGGCGCGCATTCGGACGACTCTCTTTCGCGAGCGAGCAGGCGGCTTCGTCGAGTCGCGGCGGCGAAACTTGCACCAGCTCCGGAAGCCCCGCCTGTTGCCGCATTTCATCGATGGCGCGGCCCACTAATTTTCCGCTCTCGCGCGCGGAATACGACGGGACCTGGCGCGCAAAATCCTCGACCACGTAGAGCCGACCTTTGCTCCAGATGGCCGCGACGCCCGCGATGTTGAATCCGCGATCGAGCAGGTTCTGCCGGTGCGGCGCCGAGCGCATCAGGACTTCATTCGCGCCCACAGCGCAAGTGGCGTTGGCGATGTTCTCGCCCGCGCGATCGATCCTCAACCCTAACCCTGGCGCGCCGTTCGAAGGGCCGTCCAGCGAAAGACTAAGACTAGGATCAACGGCCTGCGAAATTCTTTCGAGCAGCGCGGGCTCGCCCGGCAACCGATGCTCCAGCCGCTCGTTCTCGACCATGCGCTGGGCGTGCACTCGCGCCACTTCACGCATGCTTTCTTCCATGCGCAACGGCGGCGCGCCGGCGAGTTCGCGGCTTTTGTTCGCCGCCTCCAAGAGTTCGTTCTCGGCGGCGAGGTCCTCACCAGAGTAGGCTTCAGCCGCCGAGTCCGATTGGGGGGTGGGCAACTTGTTGCTGGCGCCGGTGCGAACGTCGTTGCGAACATTGCTACGAGCTTCACTACGTACGACGGCTGCCGGCGGAGTCGTTCCCGTCGCGCAAGGGCCTTCATTTGCCGCCATCATCGCGAATGAAAGAGCCATGGCCCCGAGCATATTTTTGTGGGCGGCATTTCGGCGCGGGGATCGCCGGCGGAGTTCAAGTAAAAGTTCCGCTTTCCATCTGTCACGCTAACCTCTAGAATTCACCTTAGCCACTTACTATGGAGACCATACTGCTGGTTACCGTGTCCGCCCAAACCCTTGCCCAGCTTGGGTTCTCGGCCGTTCTGCCTCGCCGCCTTGCCGCTGCCTCGCAAGTGGATGTAAAGGCGGAACTTGCAGGCCAGCTCAAAAGGTCAATACCGCCCTTGGTCCAAAGGTCAGTCTCGGCACTGCCGACAAGGCCAGTAGGCTGAAGCGGCTTGAGGTCAGACATGGATAGTCTTTCGATACCGGTTGTGGCAGTTAGTTTTGCCGTTCTGGGGAGTGTTGTTACTTGGCTGGTCTTGCGAACCAGAGCCGCCGTGCTAGAAAAGCAAGTATCTACTTTGGAGCAGATGCTAACTCCTGTTCGGGAAGAACTTAAGGCAGCGAACTCCGACAACTTGCGCCTGACGGCCCAAGTCGCGGGACTCAATTCGACCCTGCAGGAGGAACGTAAGACAGGCGCAGAGAAGCTTCAGCTTTTGAACTCCGCGTCGGCGGAACTGCGTCAAGCTTTCCAAGCCTTGGCTGCCGAAGCACTAAGCAGCAACAACGAATCCTTCTTACATCTGGCAAAAGAACGCCTGGAAAAATATCAATCCGAGGCGAAGGGAGATTTGGAAGCCCGGCAAAAGGCCGTTGAAACGCTGGTTACTCCGATCAAGGGTTCGCTGGCCGATGTGGACAAGCAAATCCGAGAAATCGAAAAAGAGCGCAAACAGGACTATGGGGCCCTGACCGACCAGGTCCGTTCGCTGTTGGAAACTCAGGAGCAACTGCGCGGCGAGACCGGTAACCTGGTCAAAGCCCTGCGCGCACCGCAGGTCCGCGGGCGCTGGGGCGAAATACAGTTGCGGCGCGTGGTCGAGATCGCCGGGATGGTGAATTACTGCGATTTCGTCGAACAGGTCTCGGCCAACACCTCCGATGGCAGGCTGCGTCCCGACATGATCGTGAAGCTGCCCGCCGGCAAAAACATCGTAGTGGACGCCAAAACACCGCTGCAATCCTACCTGGATGCGGTGGAAACGGGCGACGAAAATGTTCGGAAAGCGAAGCTGCTCGACCACGCCCGGCAGGTACGAGCGCACATGGCCGCGCTCGGATCGAAGTCCTATGCCGAAGAGTTTCAGCCCGCCATGGATTTCGTTGTCATGTTCTTGCCCGGAGAAAGTTTTTTTAGCGCCGCGCTCGAACAGGATCCCGGCCTCATCGAGTACGGCATTGAACAGCGCGTAATTCTGGCGTCTCCGACGACCCTGATATCGCTTCTGAAAGCGGTCGACTACGGATGGAAGCAAGAGAGGATCGCTGAAAATGCGCAGAAGATCAGCAATGCCGGGAACGAGTTGTGCAAGCGCTTGGGCGTTTTCATGGGCAATTTCAACGATGTTTGCAAGGGCCTGACGGGGGCCATCGGTGCCTACAACAAAGCGGTTGGCTCGCTGGAGGGCCGGGTGATGGTTTCGGTGCGGCGCTTTGCCGATTTGGGCGTCGAGAACGCCACGAAAGTGCCGGAACCAATCCCGATCGAAACCACGCCCCGTACCGTGGCCCTGCTGTGCGCCGAGGCGGAAGATCCTACGGCAGAAGAGGACCTCAAGGAAGATTCACGCCGATGAGTCTGGCCCGGTTACGCCGTTGAGCTTCGAGGCGCATCTTGCATCCATGGACGCTGATCGCCGCGAATAGCAGGGAGTTTAATCGGGTCAAGTGTTTGCAGTGGAAAAGCGGTGTATAGGGTTGAAGTGGATCAACGCCCGGAGATCGGCTTACGATATCGGTGTGGGGGCGTCGCTTTTTAATAGCGCCGCGTAGCCTCTTTCGCTTTGCGACTTGCGAGTAGTACTCTCGACGAATTTGAGAAATTCGCGCAGGTGTTCTTTTTCCGACAATTCCGTCTCCGAGAATTTCACCCTTACGCCAAACGACTGCGAGCCGCGCGATGAAATCCCGCTGAGGACGACGCCCTTCACCCAGAGCTTGCCGGTTGCCACCCACAACCCGATCTCCAGGGCCTTGCCCGCGGGCACAACGCTGGCGGTTTCGACCAGGCAGCCACCGCAGCCGATGTTTGCCAGGTTGCCCCAGATTGGGGCTTCCACGCTATCGATGTGAATCTCCACGGCGAAGTGGCAATTGATGCGGTGAAAACGGCGGCGGTCCGATTCGAATTGCGGGACGAACAGGTCTGGCGCGAACGGGGGTGTTGCATTCACCGGTTCGGGATGGGGAAGTTCCGCGGCCGCGGAAACATTGATTTGCTCCTTGCGGGCCTTGGCGGCAGCGTCTTTGATTCCGCGCATGGCTTCGAGCAGCGCCATTTCGCGCTGACTCGGAGGGAACTCACGATAGATTTGGAGAAGTTTCCCGAGGTGAGCGACGAGGTCGGAATCTGTAAGCAAGCGCGTCCAGTTCGAGCCTTTGGGCGTCAATTCCATTTTTTCGTTCATACGCAGGACTTCTCTCACGCGCGGTCCGCTGGCAGGGAAGCGCTCGACCTGCCTTATAGACTGCCCTTGTGGGCGCAGGTTACGCAAGATGACCAAGGTCACTCCCGTTCGCCGATTGCTTCGCTGGGTAGGATCGGATAAAATTGGGTAGAATCTAACCAGTTGGTTAATTACAATGAAGAGACCCGCTGTTTTTCGGACGGTTTTGCCGATCCTGCCCATCGTCGTCTTCGCAGCTGCGCTTTGCGCCCAAAGTTTGACTGCGCCGGCGGGCGGGGCGATGCAGATTCAGATCTCACAAATTCAAACCTCGGCGCAGAATCCCGTATTTGGCAGTGTGCCCGACGCGAAGCCTACGCCCGGAGTTCTGCGTCTGACCTTCAGCGAGGCCATTGAGCGCGCCCTGCGCCAGAACCTGGCCGGGCTTTTGTCGGAGTACAACACGATTGCGGTGCGCGGCCAGAAATGGCAGGAACTGAGTGCCTTGCTGCCCAACGTCGGCGCCGATGTGCAGGAATCCGCGCAGAAAGTGAGCCTGGAAGCGGAAGGACTGCGCGGCCCGTTGTTTCCTGGTCTCACTCTTCCACGCGTCATCGGGCCTTTCTCCTACTTTGACGTGCGCGCTTCGGCGGCCGAGCGTGTCTTCGACTGGCGGGCAATCCAAAAATACCGTTCTTCCGCGATTGGCGAAAATGTGGCCCGTTACAATCTAAAGGACGCGCGCGATCTGGTGGTGCTCGCGACCGGCAACGCCTATCTGCAGGCGCTGGCCGGGGCGGCCCGCGTGGAAACCGCGCAAGCGCAGGTGGACACGGCGCAGGCGCTCTTCAAGAAGGCAGTTGCGCAGCAGCAGGCGGGCGTGGCTCCGGCCATCGACACGCTGCGCGCGCAGGTCGAATCCCAAGCGCGCCAGCAACAGTTGATCGCGGCCACCAACGATTTTGCCAAGCAGAAAATTTCCCTGGCGCGTGTGATTGGACTTGCGGCCGGACAGGAGTTTGAACTGGCCGACAAAGCTCCTTACGAGGCCTTCCCCATTCCCGATCTTGAAACCAGCTTGCAGCGCGCTTATTCGCTGCGCTCCGATTACAAAGCGGCGCGCGATCGCGTGGTGGCCGCGCAACTGGAGCGCAGCGCCGCCACTGCCGGATATTTTCCCACTGTCGATATGGCGGTGAATTTCGGCGATATCGGCAAGGTCCCCGGCGATGTGTTGCCGACTTATCAGGTCCTCGGAACGTTGAACATTCCCATCTTCCAGGGCGGCAGGGTGCATGGAGATGCGCTGCAGGCGGAAGCCAAATTGCGGCAGGCGCAGGCGCAAATGGCGGACGTGCGTGCTCAGATCGATCAGGACATTCGCAACGCGCTGCTCGACCTCAAGTCGTCTGCCGATCGAGTGGAAGTCGCCCAGAGTTCGGTGGATCTTGCCGAGCAGGCGCTCACCCAATCGCAGGACCGTTTCTCCGCCGGAGTCACCGACAACCTTGAAGTCATTCAAGCGCAGGAAGCGGCGGCGGCGGCGCACGAAAGTTTGATTTCCAGCCTCTATCTCCACAACCTCGCCAAAGTTTCTTTTGCCCGCGCCCTGGGTCGCGCCGAAGAGGGCGTTCGCGAATATTTGAAAGGGAAGTAACTCATGGAACAACCCAACAACGCAGCCGTCAAGACCGACCCGCAAGCGGAGGCCGGGATGCCGCAGACTACGAACGGCAACGGATCCTTCTCCGAGCGCCGCGACGCGATTTTGAACCATCCCCACACCAAGCGGTGGGTCATTCTCACCGGCCTCGTCATCCTCGTCGCCGTTTTCTTTCTCTGGCGCTATCTCGCTAGCTACGAATCCACCGACGACGCCCAGATTGACGGCCACGTGAATTCGGTGAGTGCGCGCGTCGGCGGCCATGTGCTCAAGCTCAACGTCGAAGACAACCAGTACGTGGAGAAAGGAACGGTGCTGGTGGAAATCGATCCGGCCGACTACGAAGTCGCGGTCGCGCAGGCGCGCGCCGTGTACGCCAACGCGCAAGCGCAGGCTTCGGCCGCCGGCATCAACGTTCCCATTACCCATGTCAGCACTTCCAGCCAGGTGAGCGGCGCCGAGGCGGGCGTCTCCAGCGCCAAGGCTGGAATCGACGCGGCCCGCCAGCAGTTTGAAGCGGCCAAGTCGCAGGCCGCGGAAGCGGAAGCGAACAACACCAAAGCGCAGAGCGATCTTGTCCGCTACAAGCAACTGATCGACAAGCAGGAGATTTCCGAGCAGCGGTACGATCAAGCCGTGGCCAGCGCCAAAGCCGCCGCCGCCACTCTGCAAGCGGCCCGCGCCCGCGCCGACGCTCTCCAATCGCAGGTCAAGCAAGCGCAGGACAAACTGGACCAGGCCAGCGCCGAGCTTCGCACCGCCGACACCGCGCCGCAGACGATGCGCGCCACACGCGCCCGCGCCCTCGCCGCGCAAGCCAACGCCGATCACAGCAAGGCTGAATTGGACCAGGCGGAACTGAACCTCCTGTACACCAAAGTGATTGCGCCGGTCAGTGGAGTGGTCAGCAACCGCACCGTCGAGGTTGGTCAAAACGTGCAGCCCGGCCAGGAGATGATGAACGTCATCCCGCTCGATGAGGCGAATCTATGGGTAACCGCAAACTTCAAGGAGACGCAGCTTAAGGACATCAAACCGGGTCTCTCTGTCGATATTGCGGTCGATGCGAACGGCAAGACCTACAAGGGGCATGTCGATTCCACGGCGGGCGCGAGCGGCGCGCGTTTCAGCCTGCTGCCGCCCGAAAATGCCACCGGAAACTACGTCAAAGTGGTGCAGCGCATTCCGGTGAAAATCGTATTCGACAAGGGCGAAATCAAGGGAAATGAACTCCGTCCCGGCATGTCGGTGGTGCCGAAAGTGTGGATTAAATAGCTTCGAGCCACGAGCCGCGAGCTTCGAGCCACCGATTCGTGCTCGCTCGCAGCTCGCAGCTCGAAGCTCGAAGCAGAGGTCGAAACAATAATGGGCGCTGCCGCAATCACCCTGAATGACGCCGAGGAGTGGCGTTCTCCAGTCAATCCGTGGATCATCGCTCTCGTGGTCACGCTGGCCACGTTCATGGAGGTGCTCGACACCAGCATTGCCAACGTGGCGCTGCCGCATGTTGCCGGCAGTCTTTCCGCGGGCCAGGACGAGAGTACCTGGATCTTGACGTCTTATCTCGTCTCCAATGCCATTGTGCTGCCGCTCAGCGGCTGGCTCTCTTCCATCATGGGGCGCAAGCGTTTCTACATGGGCTGTGTCGTGATATTCACGGTCAGCTCGTTTCTCTGCGGGCTCGCGCCCAATCTCGGCATGTTGATCGTCTTCCGCATTCTTCAAGGCGCGGGCGGCGGAGGCCTGCAACCGAGCTCGCAAGCCATCCTCGTCGATACCTTTCCCCACGCCAAGCGCGGCATGGCATTCGCCGTTTACGGCATTGCCGTAGTCGTCGCCCCGGCCATCGGCCCCACGCTCGGCGGTTGGATCACCGACGACTTCAGTTGGCGCTGGATTTTTTTCATCAATATCCCAGTTGGCATTCTTGCGCTCTTGCTGACCCAACGCCTCATCCAGGATCCTCCCTACTTCAAGCGCCGCAAGCTGAAAGAATCCCGCATCGACTACATCGGGCTCGGTCTTGTCGCGCTCGGTCTGGGAACGCTCCAGGTCATCCTCGACAAAGGCCAACGCGAAGACTGGTTCGAATCGCACTTCATCGTATGGCTCAGCACGATCTCCGCCGCGTCGCTACTCTTCGCCATCTTCTGGGAGTGGAACCACAAAGATCCCATCGTCGACCTGCATTTATTTCGCGAGCGCACCTTTGCCGCCGCCAACTTCCTCATGTTCATGCTCGGATTTGCCCTGCTCGGCAGCACCCTGATGCTGCCGTTGTTCATGCAGACCCTGCTCGGTTACACCGCCGAACGCTCCGGCATGGCGCTATCTCCCGGCGGTTTCGCGATCATGGTGATGATGCCAATCGTTGGATTACTGGTCTCGCGCTATAGCTCGCGCTGGCTCATACTGTTTGGCTTGACGACGCTCTCGTGGTCGCTGTTCCATATGACGACTTTCAACCTGGGCGTCGATTTCCACACCATGATGATGGCGCGCGTCTACCAGGCGGCAGGAATGGCTTTCCTGTTCATGCCCATTAACATCGCCGCGTATGCGTTTTTGCCGCGCGAGAAAAACAACGCCGCGGCCGGCTTGATGAACCTCGCCAGAAATATTGGCGGCAGCTTCGGGATTTCCTTCGTCACCACCATGCTGGCGCGCCGCGCCCAGGTCCACCAGGTGCAACTGGTGGAAAAACTGAACGCCGCCAATCCCCAATTCCGGTTGGCACTGCGCGGGATGACGAATGTTTTTGCGGCCGGCGGCGCCGGTCCCGGTTCCGGAGGTGGTTCCGCGCAGCAACATGCCTACTCCATGATCCAGGCGGGTGTGTCCCGCCAAGCTGCCATGCTTGCCTACATCGACAATTTCTGGCTCTTAGGCGTTGTGATCCTTTGTTTGATCCCGTGCGTGTTCCTCGTCAAGCGTTCGAAGCCCGGCAGCGAGATGGTAATCCCGTAGAACCTGTCCAAAAACTCACGTTTTGAAGGGGACGGGCTTCACAGGCTGCGGAAAAACTCGACGTTGCTCTTGATTTTGGGTAGCGCAGCGATTTATCGCTGCGCCAACTCGCCTGTTTCCAGCGCCGGTTTTAGCCGCTGCGGTCAGACTGCCGCGCAGAAAGCACTTTTTCCGCAGCCTGCTAGGGTGTCGCGTGGGCCGCGTCCAGCGCCTTTTTCACCGCCTGCAATTCTTTCAGCAAGGCGCGGAGGTTGCGCGTATCGAGCGCATTGGCGCCGTCGCTTTTCGCTTCTTTTGGATTGTCGTGGACTTCCATGAACACGCCGTCCACACCCGCTGCCACTGCCGCGCGCGAAAGCACCGGGATAAACTCCGGCTGGCCGCCGCTCACCGCGGGCCGATCGTCTTCTTCGTTACCGTGCGACGCCGACGGCAGCTGCACGGAGTGCGTCGCGTCAAACACCACGGGCGCGAACTTGCGCATGATGGCGAGCGAGCGCATATCCACCACCAGATTGTTGTAGCCGAAACTCGATCCACGCTCGGTCACAAACACCTGGCTGTTCCCGGCATCGCGGCACTTGGCCACGGCGTGTTTCATGTCCCACGGCGAAACGAACTGACCTTTCTTGATGTTCACGGGTCGCCCGCTGAGCGCGGCTGCGACGATCAAATCTGTCTGGCGGCAAAGAAACGCTGGAATCTGGAGCACGTCCACGACCTCGGCAACGGCAGCGACATCGGCGACCTGGTGCACATCGGTAAGCACCGGAATGTGCACTTCGTCTTTGACTTTCTTTAGAATGCGCAGGCCTTCCTTGATTCCAGGCCCGCGATAGCTTCGGATTGAGGTGCGGTTCGCCTTGTCGTACGACGCTTTGAAGAGGAACGGAAAGTTCAGGGAACGCGCCACGCCCTTGACGATCTCCGCCATACGCAGAGCGTGCTCTTCGCTCTCAATGACGCACGGCCCGGCGATGAGAAACAGATCGCCCGAGCCGACGCGAACGTTATCGATTTGAAAGGACAGAGTCAAATTGATCTACCGCCGAGACGCCAAGTGCGCCGAGAAAACCGAGAACTGCAGATCCCTCGCTTCGCTCGGGATGACAATACTAATACGGGATGACAATACCAATAAATGACAAAACTGAAAAACTTAAAAAGATTTTCTCGGCGTTCTCAGCGCCTCGGCGGTGAAACTATCTCCGCCCTATCTTTTCCGGACGCAGGAACATCTCGATCTCGGCCGCCTCTTTCCGCTCTTTTTTCTTCTGGCCGTATTCGTAGGCCGCGCCCGTGAACGCCTTGAACAGCGGATGCGGCTCCAGCGGCTTCGATTTGAATTCGGGATGAAACTGGCATCCGATAAAGAACGGATGGCCGGGTATCTCGATCATCTCGACATAAGTGCTGTCTGGGGTCGCGCCGGAAATGCACAGGCCGGCGGCCACCATCGGCTCTTCATACTCGCGGTTGAACTCGTAACGATGGCGGTGGCGCTCGCTGATCTCGGTTTGTCCGTAGACTTTATACGCCAGCGTTCCCAGCTCGATCTTGCACGGCCATGCGCCCAGCCGCATCGTGCCGCCGAGTTCTTCCACGCCGCGCAGCTCGCGCAACTTATAAATCACGCGATGCGGAGTCGCCGGATCGAACTCACTCGAGTTAGCATCCGCCAATCCGCAGACGTTGCGCGCATATTCAACGCAGGCCGTCTGCATTCCCAGGCAAATCCCGAAATAAGGAACATGCTTCTTGCGCGCATACTGGATCGCCTTCAACATGCCTTCGATGCCGCGCTTGCCGAATCCGCCGGGCACGAGCAAGCCGTCGTAGCCTTCTAACTGCGCTTCATAACTCTTATCTGCATCGTCGGTCGTTTCGAGTCCCTCGGCTTCGATCCAACTTAGTTGCAGTTTCAGGTTATGGGCAAGCGCGCCGTGCACCAGCGCCTCTTTCAGCGACTTATAACTGTCTTCATACTCGACATACTTTCCGACAATGCCGATCTTGACCACATCCTTCGGATTGTAGACGCGATGCACCAGCTCGCTCCACTTCGAGAGGTCGCGGTCCTTGGCTTCGAGTTTCAGGCGGCGCAGCACCAGCGTGTCCACTTCTTCATGCGCGAAAACCACCGGCACTTCGTAGATGGAGGCCACATCTTTTGCCGTGATCACCGCTTCTTCCTCGACGTTGCAGAAGAGCGCGATCTTCGACTTGATATCTTTGGAAAGGAAGCGGTCGGTGCGGCAGAGCAGAATGTCCGGCTGGATTCCGGCGCTGAGCAGCTCTTTCACGGAGTGCTGGGTCGGCTTGGTTTTCAATTCCTGGGCCGCGGCGATAAACGGCACCAGCGTCACATGCACGAAAAGCACGTTGTCGCGGCCCAGTTCCTGCCGCATCTGGCGGATGGCTTCGATGAAGGGCAGCGACTCGATGTCGCCGACGGTGCCGCCGATTTCGGCGATCATCACGTCCACGTCCTGCGCCACTTTTTTCGCCGCCGCCTTGATTTCGTTGGTCACGTGCGGAATCACCTGCACCGTCTTGCCCAGGTAATCGCCGCGCCGCTCCTTGGCGATGATCTGCTCGTAGAGGCGGCCGGTGGTCCAGTTGTTGTCGCGAGAAAGTTTGGCGTGGGTGAAGCGTTCGTAGTGGCCGAGGTCGAGATCGGTTTCGGCGCCGTCGTCGGTCACAAAAACTTCGCCGTGCTGAAACGGCGACATCGTCCCCGGATCGACGTTCAGATAGGGGTCGAACTTCATCAGGTTGACCTTGAGGCCGCGGCTTTCGAGCAGGCATCCAATGGAAGCCGCCGCCAATCCTTTGCCCAATGAAGACACCACACCGCCGGTTACAAAGATGTACTTCGCCGACATCGCTTCCTCGCTCTGATTTTGTTTGAAAAATTGTGCGGGCTGGGGTGCACAATCAATTATGGCAGAGAATGCGGCGGATGGGAATGTGGAAATACAGCTATCGGCTGTCAGCCGTCAGTTGGGACGATGGCCGACAGTGGATGAAACGGGCGCCCCGCGTTTCGCGGTTTTCGAAACGTGGGACGCTGGCACAGGCTTGCGGCCACATCTGGCAATCATTCATGCCAATCGAGTGGTGGCGTGGGGTGGCAGCAAGATTTTCAGCGACTTCACCAGCGTTTCAGGACCGCTTGCCTTGGGCACCAGCGCGTCCACCAGTTGATGCAAGCCGTTCACTTGCGCCTGCTTGTCCGTTAGCAAAAGGGTGGGAAGCTCGGGGCGAAGCCGTTTGATTTCCCTGGCGATCACAGTGACCTCGGCACGATTGCGGTCCAGGTCGAGCAGCACGGCATCCACCTGCTTACAGGTGGACATCCCGATGGTGTCAAATCCGTTGCCCGTGTTGATGACGCGATAGCCCGCGCTGTTCAGGAACCAGCCGCGGAAAATCAGGGTCATTTGGTCGGAACCGAAATGAAGAATGGTGTGCGGGGGGCTCTTGCTGGCTGACATATTGCACCTTTTTCTCGGGGCCAGCCGATCGCGTCCAGCCGCTTATCTGCCCATCTTCGGCTATGCTGGCACTTTTCGGGGCGACCTGTCGGTGCTATATTGCACAATTTCCAAGAAAAGCACTACTCGTGCAGGACCACGTCGAGCAGCGTTTCGTTGATGCGCAACCCGCCGTTGTATTCGATGAAGCCCAGGTCTCGGAACTTATTCATGAAGAAACTGATGCGCGCCCTGGTTGTACCCACCATTTCGGCGAGCACCTCATGGGTGATTTTCGGCGCCAGAAAAGTCTTGGGCTTGCCTTTCTTCCCGAAACGCGCCAGCAACAGCAGCGAGCGGGCCAGCCGCTTCTCCGACGAATTGAAGAGATGGTCGATCAGGTCATCCTGCACGCGATCGATCTGAAGCAGCAGTTGAGCTACGAACATGTCGGAGAAGTCGTGCTCCTCGTGCAGGAGCCGGGTCATGACCGACTTTTCGATACGGGTCACGATGCATTCATTCATCGCCACGGCCGTGCCCAGCCGCCCCTTGTGTCCGTTCAAGCCTTCCTGCCCGAAAAAGTCGCCCGGCCCCAGCAGTCCGACCACCGCCTCTTTACCTTGCGGCGAGGTGACCACCAGCTTGACTTGGCCTTTTTTCAGGTAGAAGAGGGCCGAGCCGGTGTCTCCCTGGGAGTGGATCACCTGCTTGCGGTTGTAGTTCACGATTTTTCTTCCCGCTCCAGGCTCGGAGAGAAAAGTCTGCGGGTTGAATGCGGCGCACGCCACAAGCGCCTCCCATTCGGGATCCTCACTCGTCAGCGCGTCCGGGTTATAGGGATGGCTCCCTGCTTCGGGACTTACTTCAATCCGAGTCGTGGCGCATCTGTGAATGAGCCGAAATCAAAACCTGCCCCAGGGTATTTATAGACAGTATAGCAGAATTTCCGCTTGCTGGGTCCGGGAATTGTGCTGACTTTCTCAGGAGAACGATTTGCAGCGCAACGATTGTTGCCACGCGGTTAGCTGCCGGCGGCGGCGCGGACGGTTTTTGGAGCGGACTCGCGGGCGGCGACGGCGAGCTCCTTTTCGATCGACGAAAAGCGCTGAAAGATTTCGTGGAGCCGCAGCGCCATGCTGCGGATGGCATCGGCTTCGGCCAGCACGCTGGCAGGCAGTCCGGGCTCGAGCGCCAGGAGTTCCGCGTTGCCCAGCACGGTGGTGAGCGCGTTGTTGACGTTGGTGCGCATCTCGATCATGTAGCGTCCAAGAGTGGCCTCGTCGTGGGCGGCGGCCGAGAGTTTCTCGGCTGCGCGGGCGCGCGACTCGGCCTGGCGGCGGCGCAGAATTTCGCTCCCGGCAAGCGCCGTCATCGCCGGCCAAACGCCGGGCTCGCGGCGCAACTCGATCAGAACTCCGCGGATGGTGTAGAGATCGAGCACAGGATCGGAGTGGACCACAATAGCCGGACGTCCGGCGGCGGCGAGCGACGCCCGCAGCCCGGTGTTCTCGTTTTCCGTTGAGGCGCCGTTGAATGAAGCGCCGCCGGATGAGGCGTCGGCAATCGCGAGATCGTAGTGGCTGTGCTTGAGGTCGTGCACGAAGCTGGGCGCAAGCACGATGAATTCCGGCGCATCGCAGCGATCGTCCTGGGACCAATGCGCGGTAATCTCGCGCGCGAAGGCGGGACTGCTGGCGAGGATCAGGACGGTTGGGCGATGGCTGCTCATCGTGGCTTTCTGGTTCTGCAAGTAGAGACGCGGCTTGCCGCGTCTCCCGCCGGACCCGAAGGAGACGGGGCAAGCCCCGTCTCTACGGGGGATTATTTTATTGTTCCGCCGCCGGACTTTCCGGAAGCAGCGGCGGCGCTCGATGCCAGTGGGTTCCTGCGCGCTCCGTTTTGCAGCGCGTCGTCGACGGCCGCGCGCAGATCGACCAGCATGCGCAGCGGCTGGCCGGAGGAGTACTCGGCGTGGAACATGACTTTCCAGGACTGGCAGATCATGCGCAGGCGGCCGATGGGCTCTTCGGAGGAGAATTGCGCGCGCCGGCAATCGATGGTCGAGACGCCGCGGCGTTCCAGTTCGCGCAGGCCGTCCTGAATGGCGTTAAGATCGTCGTGCATGAGGCGGAAAAATATCCGCCGCACCATGAAGCTGAAACGCGCAAAGGCCGCCATGGCCGAGGGGTCGAAATAGCGGGCCGAGTTCTCGGTCTTGAGTTTGCGCCCTTGCTCGAGGGTGCCGCTATGCAGCAGCTCGCTGAGGCGGCGGCAACGCGTCGCCGACTGCATGACCGTTTCTAGCGAATTCAGCCACGCCGGCAGCTTCGGCTCGAAGGGCCCGAGCGCGGGCTCGAGCACCTGGGCGACGTAATCGAGGTCCACGTCGGCGTCTTCCAGGCCCGAGGGCGCGCACAGCGAAAAATACTGGACGAGCAGGAAATCGACCTTGTCGCGGTCGCTCGCCATCTTCACGCCCTTCCGCAGGTGATGCACGAGCAGTTGGCGCAGCACGGTTTCGCTCGCCAAGGGCGTGGTCTGTAGAAACTGGCGCAACTGATGCACCTGGATCAGCGCGTCCACCTGCTGGAACCAGGCATCGGCTTGCTTGACCGGCGCGGGCGCCAGCGCAAAGCCCTCGCCGATGGGGCAGGCGGGGACCTCAATCACAAATTCGCGCACCAGAGCGCAGTACATGGGTTGCAGGGCACAGAGCGTGCCACCTTGCTCTTCGACGGACGGGCGGGCGGATGGTTGGGCGGATGCAGTCATGATTTCACGATCCAATTGGGAACAGGTTTGAGGAAGCGGGCGGCAATTACTGTCCGCTCCGGATGATATTGCACCGCGACCACGGAGGCCTCGGCGCGCAGCGAGCCGTCGTTGCTCTCGACCAGCACATGATCGGAGAATTCCAAGGGACAGTCGACGGCAAACAACACTTCGCGCGGCGTGCCGAATTCGATCACTGTCTCCTGCAGAAAAACATGCTCATTTTCGTGGGCGCCGGCGTGGACATTGCCGTTGCTATTGTCATTGTTATTGTTATTGTTATTGTTATGAGAGTGATAAGAGCGGCTGAGCTTGATGGGGATGCGGACCGGGGTAGCGTCGGGGAAAAAACGGGCCAAGCGGCTGACGACAGTGGGTTCGAGAGCGCGAGCGGTTGCCAGGTGGGGCACGGTAGACCTCGACAACGGAGTTGAAGCCGCCGAGTCTCCTCTCTTCCCGGTTAGGAAGAAGCGCGAGGAGACCCGCACTGACTTATCACGATACAGTAATGCACGAGTAACGCCAAACACTTGAAGGCCATGTCCCTTGGTGCAAGTAAAAGAAAGATATGGAGTTATTGGCGAAGCTTGGGGTTAAGGCAGGTTAATTTTTCGCGAGGGGAGGGATCCGCGTCTCAGAATGGGACGGTTGTCTCAGTTCGCGGGCGGGTCCCCATCCGCCAAAAATTGTACGTACAGTGTTTCACGTGAAACATTTTGCGGTGGTATATGTAAGTATAAAGATGTACATAAGTGGGGCACCCCTGCTGGGTGATGCAGACCAAACCCAAAAGCTTCTCACGGGCGGGCTATACGTAGTGGGGAGGAAGTCAAAATCCCCGCCCTGTGTCTGCAAAGAACGCAGACACAAGGACGGGGCACCCTTGAGAGTCGAGATAAATGAAAGGGTGGGCCAGCACCTAGGTTAGCGCCCAAAAGACGGGCGCGAACCTGGGGCACCTTGCCCTTGCGTCCGCCCAGCCCGTTTCCACGCATCATATCTACGTGCTACCCTCGAACCCGGAGGCGAACACGACCATGAAACCGATGACCAAGCTGCTTCTCTCGATCGTCCTTATAGTGCTGGGAAACTCGCTGCTGCTGGCGGCCGATCGCGGCACGCTGGTGCGCGAGGCCGTCATCTACCTGTCTCCCGACACCGCCTCCAGCAAGCTGGGCCAAGCCGAGCGCGGGCGCGAACTCATTCTCCTCGACAAAAGCCACAACTGGCTGCACGTGGAAGCCCTGCTGGGCTCCGAACTCAGCCGCGACACCGCGTTCGTTATGGAGGAAGAGGACGAGGGCAAGACGATCAGCGGCTGGGTGCAGGATAGCGGCGTGGTCTGGGCGTCGACTCCGAACGGCGACCGCATTCTGTTTGGCGCCGCCGCCGATTCGGAGGACGAGGCCAGCCGCCGCCGCGGGCGCCGCGGCGCTGCCCAGGACGCCTTGCGGCTCTACCAGCGCGTTTACGATATTTTTCCCAGCTCTCCGCTCGCCGCCGAAGGCCTGTACCGGGCCGCCGACATACGCTGGCAGATCGATAAAACGGACATGCAATCGCGCCCCTCGGCGCGCGAGAGAGATCCCAGACTTCGCGAAGGCATCGACGAGCAGTCGATGAAACAGGTGATGAAGAAATTTCCCGACACCAAGTGGGCCCAACTGGCCGCGTTTCACCTGCTCGACAACAAACTCTGCGGAGACTGGCAGGGCTCATCGAAGTGTCCCGAGAAGGAAGCCGATATCTACGAGAAATATGTGAAGGAACACGCCGAATCTCCTGCCGCCCCCGAGGCGCTATATGACGCCGCTGCGCGCCAAGCTGCGCTGATCGAGATTTATAAGACGGAAGAACAGGCCAAAAAGTCGGAGCAGTCGAAGGACTTGGCGATTGCGCTCGCCCAGCAGTTGATCTCGAAGTATCCGCAAAGCGACTGGTCGAGCCGCGCGCAAATGCTGTTGTTCCTGGTGCAGCAAGGAGTTCCGACCTACGGAAACGCGATCCAGTAGGGCGGCGATTCGCTGGAGCCGCGATTCCTTAGAACATCGTCTCGCGTGATCTGGATCACAGTGCTGTGTTCGCCGCTTCGGCTACAGTAACTTCACGCATGGGCGGATTTTCCATTCTAACGAACCGCAAACGCGCCGTGGTGGCGCTGGTGCATTCCGTGGTGTTCCTGCTGATTGCTCTGCGGCAGACGATAGCCGCCCGTCCCGCCGTCGGCATCTGGCTGCCGTCGACGGTGTCCGGAGGCACGTGGGTTCTTTGCGGGATCTTTGTCATTGTTTCCTCCATTCTTTTGTGGCTCGCTCTGATTTCCCGCGGATGGATGGAAAGAATTTATTTTGCATTCTGCACCGTCAGCGCCACCTCGGGCCTGGTGCGCACGGCCGCTGGCGACCAGGCCTTTCACGCCGGCCTCTACATCCGGGTGGCGATGCTGGTGAGCGCGGTCCTGGTGGGAATGCTGATCGTTCGAGTACACTCGCGCACGCATCTGAGCGCACATACTTCCGAGCAAACGGAGTTTGTTGAAGGCAGTTCGTAACCGTACCTCTTATCCAACTTACTCAGCAGGCTATGGAAAACTCTTATTGCGTGCAGCGGCTGCCTTCATCGGCTAAAGAGGCTGCGGAAAAAGTCGAATTTCGCGCCACAGCCCCTAAAGGGGCGATTTGATTTTGAAGGACTTGCGGTATCGCTAAAGCGATACCCTGATACGAAACCGGAGTTTTTCCACAGCCTGTAAAGCCGCTTGAGTCGCGGATTCTGACGGCATGGCTGAAGCCATGCCCTTTCAAAACTCCCCGTGAATCGACTTAATCAGAGCTTACTTAGCAGACAACCTTGACAGTTGAAGGCGGCGGCACGGCAGATATTGGGGCTGGCGATCGCGCAGGCATGGAATCAACGACCTGCGTTGTAACCATCGTAAGGTAACACATAACTTGAACGGCAGTGATCTCGACAGCGGTGGGTACATGGGGCAGACTGGGGCTTGTGGTCCTTATGAAAATATTTTGTGCAACAGCCCTCACCGTAGTGCTCGTTTTTGCGGGCCTCGCTCCGGCCCAGATCAGGCCGGTCAGCGGGAAAGTATTTACTCCCGATTCCAGCATTGAAAGGCCCGGCGACATCGGGCTGCGCGCCCACACCAACGTGCACGTGTTCCTGCCCACGGAACCCCTGCAAGATGTGCGCTCGTTTGGGGCGCCGTACGCCGGCTATGCGTATGAGACGCCGGCATCGCTAGGTTGCGTTTATGGGCTGGTCACGGTAGTTGCGGGGTGCAACCCGAATGCGGTGACGGCGAACCCCACGGGCGGATCCAGAATGATTGCCATTGTGGATGCCTACGACGCTCCGAACGCGGCGGCCGATTTGGCGGCCTTTTCGAAGCAGTTTGGATTGCCAGCGGCAAACTTCCATACCGTCTATGCCAGCGGCACAAAGCCGGCGTACGACGCGGGTTGGGAGTTGGAAGAATCGTTGGACGTGCAGTGGTCCCATGCCATGGCTCCCAACGCCGAGATCGTATTGGTGGAAGCGGCTACCAGCAGTTATGCCGACCTAATGACGGCCGAAGACGTGGCGAGCAAGATGGTCAGTGCCGCCAGCGGAGGCGAAGTTACCAACAGTTGGGGAGGCGGGGAGTGGTCGGGCGAGACAGCATACGACTCCCACTTCGCCAAAGGGGGCGTCGTATTCTTCGCGTCGGCTGGAGACGGGCCGGGGACGGAGTATCCCAGTACTTCTTCCAATGTGGTCGCGGCGGGAGGAACGACGGTGCGCCGCAATCCGGCGACGGGCGTATTCCTGTCCGAGTATCCATGGGACTCGGCGGGCGGTGGTATCAGCTATTATGAACCGCGCCCGAGTTACCAAAGCGGGATCGCATCGCTGGTGGGAAGTTACCGTGGCGTACCCGACCTATCCTTTGATTCCAATCCGATCACCGGCGTGTGGGTGCTCGATTCCGACTTGGGTGGGTGGTATATCCTGGGCGGCACCAGCGTGGCCTCGCCATCGCTGGCGGGAATCGTGAACTCGGCGGGCGGTTTTCATGTTTCGAGCAACGCGGAGTTGACCGGCATCTACGGCAACCTCACCATGACTGCTTACTTCCGCGATATCACGACTGGTTACTGCGGTCCGTACGCGGGTTACTCCGGGGCCGTGGGGTGGGACTTCTGCACGGGCGTGGGTGTTGTCAACGGCAAAACGGGCAAGTAATACTGCTTCGGAAGTTGTCCTGCTTCCGAGCAACGGCCTATCCATTTCGGGTAGGCCGTTTTTTAACCGAATCGTTGCCGCTCTTCTTGTGCCACTCCTCTGAATTTCAATCTGACCCACGGCCCGGATCGTAGGTCAGCTTCCGAATTGCTCGTGATCTGCCCGATGGAGTCTTGCCATCCTGTCAAACCCACGCGGCAATCCGCTCCGACAATAGACGCAAGCACGTCTCGGCAGTATGATGTTTTCGGTTTCCGATGCGCCCCACTCCGATCATCACCGGGCTCCTGTTGGCGGCTCTCCCCGTTGTCTTTTTAGGACTGTTGCTATGGTTGTCGGGCGATTGGCGTTGGGTGGAGGGATGGATCTTCGGCATCTGGTGGGTTTCCTTCTTTGCCGCCATGCTCTTGTGGCTTCGCTCCAGGGACCCTGCGCTGTTGGCCGAGCGCTTCCGCATGCCCGGCACGGGCGGTGAATCGCGCTCCGATTTGGCTATCTTCATCGGGATAAAAGTGTGTGGCCTGGCTTTGATCGTTGTGCCGCCGCTGGATGTGCGCTTCGGTTGGACACCTCGCCTGCCGCTGTGGAGCGAAGTATGCGGAGGTATCCTGCTCCTCGCGGGCAGTTTTCCTTTCTTCCGCGCCTTCACCGATAACACCTTTGCGTCGCCGCTGGTGCGTATTCAGACCGAGCGCGGCCAGCACGTCATTGATACCGGCATCTACGGCTTTGTTCGCCACCCCATGTATCTTGGGGCAAGCCTGGTGTTCATTGGCGGCGCGTTGCTGCTCGGCTCCATTTCCGGCCTTCTCTTAGCCCTCGCCATGGCCGGGGTGCTCGTGGTGCGCATCTTTGGCGAGGAGAAGCTGTTGGCACGCGATCTGGAGGGCTACAAGGAATATCTCCAGAAGGTGCGTTACCGGTTGTTACCATACGTCTGGTGATCTCCCCGTCAACCGATTTCCGCTCTCGATCAGGCATGTGCTGGCAGTATCCGACTCACTGGGCGGATAGCCGGCGACCCGAAAATTGTCCCACAACCATTACCCGATTGCTGTTGACAAGCATGCGAGCGGTGCTGTAAACGATGGATTCTCTTCCGCGCCGGACTTGCGCGGGGAGATTGCCATGCCCAATTCCATCGCTCAGAATTCACAGCGCGCGCAGGGGCAGCCATGATGCACTCAGCCATGGCGTCCGGCGGAGCCGCGCCAGAGATCGAGATTCGCGACCTCAAGAGCATCGACGACCTCCGGCAGCTCAAAGCGGTGGAGAGGGAAGTCTGGGGGATGGCGGAGGAGGATGAGTTGCCGCTGACGGTTGCCATAGCGTGCCAGGCGGCGGGCAATATATTTGTCGGGGCCTTCGACAAGGACAAAGACAAGGACAAGCTGGCCGGGTTCGCCTTCGGATTCCTGGGCCGCGAGCACGGGCAGACGATCATCCACTCGCACATGCTGGCAGTGCTGGAAGCGTACCGGCATCGGGATCTGGGGTTGCGGCTGAAGCAGGCGCAGCGCGAGCGGGCCCTTGCCATGGGCATCCGCGAGATGACGTGGACTTTCGATCCGCTGCAGGGCCGAAACGCGCACTTTAATTTTTCCAAGCTGGGTGTGGTTTCCGGCAGTTATAAGGCGGATTTCTACGGGCCGGCGACATCCAGCGCGCTGCATCGGAACGGGACGGACCGACTGTGGGTGCGGTGGGCGCTCGATTCGCGGCGGGTGCGGGAGCGGCTGGCGGGCCGGTTGGCGGGTAATGACGTGCGCGTGGAAACGCTCGATGCCCTGCGCCTGCTGTCTCCGCTCGTGAGCTTCGATCCCAGTGGGAAGCCGGGGCGGGCCGATCCAGGGGAAGCGCTCGCCAGGCAGCGCGTGAGCATTGAAATCCCCGGCGACATTCTGGAGGTCGAGCGCGCCGACCTCGGCCTGGCGCGAGAGTGGCGCGAGGCGACGCGGTGGGCGTTCTGCGAGGCATTGAACGCGGGATTTTGTGTGACCGAGTTCTGCCGATCAGTCCGCGGACAGCAGGGGCCGGGAGCGTACTTGCTGCAGCGTGGGGCGGTGAGCGAGTAGATTCCGGAAGTGTGAGGGGTGAGGTGTAAAAGAAATATAGGAGAGCCGGCAAGCCTGCGCTGTAGAATCATTCGATCTGTTGTCCAACGCTGGGGGCAGTACCATTCGACAACTTTCACGATTAGAGGAACATGCCATGGCCGAAACCACCGTGACCAACGTGAACATCGATTCGACTCTCGACGAGCAACGCAGCTTTGAGCCTTCGGCGGAATTTTCTCAGAAGGCGCAGATCAAGAGCCTTGCCGAATATGAGGCCCTCTACAAAGAGTCGGTGGAGCAGCCGGAGAAGTTTTGGGCGCGCGCCGCCGAAGAACTGCACTGGTTCAAAAAGTGGGACAAGGTGCTGGAATGGAAAGCGCCATGGGCCAAGTGGTTCATCGGCGGGCAGCTCAACCTTTCCTATAACTGCCTGGACCGGCATGTGCAGACGGCGCGCAAGAACAAAGCGGCGCTGATTTGGGAAAGCGAGCCGGGCGAAGTTCGCACCTTTACCTATCAGCAAATGTGGAAAGAAGTGCAGAAGTTCGCCAATGTACTGAAGGGGCTTGGCGTCCGCAAAGGAGACCGCGTCGCCATCTACATGGGCATGACGCCGGAGTTGCCGATTGCCATGCTGGCCTGCGCCCGCATTGGCGCGCCGCATTCGATTGTGTTTGGCGGATTTTCGTCGAACGCGCTGGTCGATCGCATTCACGATTCGCACGCGGTTGCGGTCATTACGCAGGACGGATCGTACCGGCGGGGCGCGGAGGTCAAGCTGTTTCCGGCGGTGGAAGAGGCGCTGAAATCGTGTCCGTCGGTGAAGCATGTGGTGATCTATAAGCGCACCGGGACGGCGCTGAACACGACGCCGGGGCGCGACCACTGGTGGCATGAGTTGATGGCGAAGGCCTCGGACGAATGCGCAGCCGAGGCGCTCGACGCCGAACATCCGCTCTACATTCTTTACACTTCGGGCACGACGGGGAAGCCGAAAGGCGTGGTGCATACGACGGGCGGCTATTCGGTGGGAACTTATCTTACGACGAAATATGTTTTCGACCTACGCGAAGAAGACACGTACTGGTGTACGGCCGACATCGGCTGGGTCACCGGGCACAGCTACATTGTGTATGGGCCGTTGCAATGCGGCGCCACCAGCCTGATGTATGAGGGCGCGCCGAATTTTCCCGAGCCCGACCGCTTCTGGTCGATCATCGACCGGCATCAGGTGAACGTGTTCTATACGGCGCCAACGGCGATCCGCACGTTTGTGAAGTGGGGCGACGATTGGCCGAAGAAACACAAAATGGAAAGCCTGCGGCTGCTGGGCACGGTGGGCGAGCCGATCAATCCCGAGGCCTGGATGTGGTATCGCGAAACGATCGGCCATAACCGCTGCCCGATTGTCGATACGTGGTGGCAAACGGAAACCGGTTCGATCATGATTACGCCGATTCCGGGCGCGATTGCCACCAAGCCGGGTTCGGCGACGCGGCCATTTTTTGGCGTGGTGCCGGAGGTCGTGGACATGGAGGGCAAGCCGGTGCCGCTGGGCTCTGGCGGTTATCTCATCATCCGGCAGCCATGGCCGGCCATGCTGCGGACGATTTACGGCGATCCGGACCGGTATGTGAGCCAGTACTGGTCGCAGATTCCGGGCACGTATTTTACCGGCGATGGCGCGCGCAAAGACAAGGACGGATATTTTTGGATCATGGGGCGCGTGGACGACGTGCTGAACGTTTCCGGCCACCGGTTGAGCACGATGGAAGTGGAATCGGCGCTGGTGGCGCACGAGAAAGTTGCCGAAGCCGCGGTCGTCGGACGGCCGGACGACATCAAGGGGCAGGCGATTTCGGCGTTCGTAACTTTGGAACAGGGGGTCGCTCCGACCGATGCGTTGAAAGAAGAGTTGAAAAAATGGGTGGCGAAAGAGATTGGTTCGCTGGCCAAGCCCGATGACATACGATTCACCGACACGCTGCCGAAGACGCGCAGCGGGAAGATCATGCGCCGCTTGCTGCGCGAGTTGGCCAGCAGCGGGGAAGTGAGGGGCGACACCACAACGCTGGAGGATTTCGGGGTAATTGCGAAGCTGAAGGAGCAGGACGAAGTTTAATGCGAACGCCTTAGGCAGTGTTCACACTATCGCAATGCCTCCACGATCAGGGCAAAGGTGACCATGCCCAAGTACATGACGTCGAGTTTCTCGTAGCGAGTGAAGACTCGGCGATAGCCCTTGAGCCGTCGGAACAAGCGCTCC
>Ga0326728_10005452_pt1 | contig 35667 bp, 25 predicted proteins | sample MB3enrmetagenome_FD_207602 | JGI IMG/M metagenome (GOLD analysis project Ga0326728, IMG submission 207602) | Lab enriched peat soil microbial communities from McLean, Ithaca, NY, United States - MB31MN | ecosystem: Environmental > Terrestrial > Soil > Wetlands > Peat | place: USA: New York...
AGGCCTGGATGCGGCCGTGCGCCTGCGCCCGGCGCGCGCCATCTCGGGCGATATCTACGACATTTTCGAGCAGCGCGACCGGCAGACCGTGGTGGCCTTCGGGGATGTCAGCGGCAAGGGCGCGGCCGCGGCCCTCTATGGCGGCTTGATGAGCGGCCTGTTGCGCACGCTGGCCCCGCGCCGCCGCCGCCCCGCGGAGCTCATGAAGGCGCTCAACAACGCCCTCATCGAACGCAAGGTGGAGGCCCGCTACGTCACCCTCTGCGTGCTGTTGTGGGACCCGGCCACGCGTCAGATCGTGATGGCCAACGCCGGCGCCCTGCCGCCCATGATCTGCCGCGGCGGCGAGATCCTGAAAATCCGCGTGGAAGGCGTTCCGCTCGGCCTGCTGGATTCCCGCGAGTACGAAGAGGTCCCCTTCCAGGCGGCGCCCGGCGATGCCATCGTACTCTACTCCGACGGCATCACCGACCACATGGACGCCGCCGGCCACGACTACGGCCGCGGCCGCCTGACGCAAGTGGTCCGCGCCCACTGCCGCAAGCCCGCCGCCGAGCTGGTCGCCGCCATCTTCGAAGACCTGGACAAGTTCTCAACCACCGCTTTCGACGACCAGACGGTGTTCGTCATGAAGGTGAAGTGAGGTGCCTCCAATGGCAGAAGACCGGCCGCCCGTAGGGCGAAAGAGAATAGCCCATGGCGCGAGCCATGGGAAGACGGTCCGAGCCGCCGAGCCCCGGCCGGGGCGGAAGAAAGGCTCCGACAACAGCGCTCTCGCAGGCAGTACCGGGCAGGAGCGATCCCGAAAGCGAGCGTTGCGTCTCCGCGGCACCCTGCCGCACGATGAGGCGCGGCGGCTGCGGCGGCATTCGGAAGCTCTGCGCGGGTTCTGGCGATGACCGTCGCCGACACGGATGTCCCCATAGCCGGGATCGCGCTGGTACACGGGGCGGTATTTCTGACCCGGAATCGCAGGCACTTCGAGCGCGTGCCGGAACTGCGGCTCGCCGATCGGAAATAGCCGCCGGCTCGGGAGAATGCAGTGGACTGAAGTGGTGCGCCCGGCGTGACTCGAACACGCGACCTTCTGGTTCGTAGCCAGACGCTCTATCCAACTGAGCTACGGGCGCTCGCGCAAGCAACCAACCCTTCCACTGTAGCCAACCGCGCGGGGGTTGCGCAACCGCATACCCCATCTGCCACAATGGCAGTGTCGCCATGACCGACCGCCTCTATTACGCCGATTCCTACCTGCGCCAGTTCACCGCGCGCATCCTGGAACGCTCCGCCGACGGGCGCACCGTCTACCTCGACCGCACCGCATTTTATCCCGCTTCCGGGGGCCAGCCCTGCGACACCGGGGCCATCGCCGGCGTCCCCGTGCTGGACGTCGCCGACGCAGAGGAGCGCATCGCGCACCACCTCGCCGCGCCGCTCGATAGCACGGTGGTCGAGTGCGCCATCGACTGGAGCCGCCGCTTCGATCACATGCAGCAGCATACCGGCCAGCACGTGCTCTCGGCGGTGTTCGAAGAGTGGCTCGGATTGCACACCGTCAGCTTCCATCTGGGCGCGGAGAGTTCCACCATCGACCTCGAAGGCGGCGCCGTGGAGCCGGGCGCGGTGCTCGAAGCCGAGCGGCGCGCCAACGACATCGTCTTCGAGAACCGTTCCGTCGCGGTCGCGTTTCAAACTGCGACGGAGGTACAGGGGCTGCGCAAACCCACCGACCGCGAAGGCACCCTGCGCATCGTTTCCATCGATGGGCTCGACCGCAGCGCCTGCGGCGGAACTCACGTGCGCGCCACCGGGGAGGTGGGGCCCATCCTCCTCCGCAAGCTCGACAAAGTGCGGCAGACCGTGCGTGTCGAGTTCCTGTGCGGCGGGCGGGCGGTGCGGCGGGCGCGCGCGGATTACGAAGCGCTCTCCAAGACCGCCCAACTGTTTTCGGCGCCGTTCGAGGAACTCCCGGCCATGGTCGCGGCGCAGTTGGAAACCGCGCGCGCCAACGATAAGGCGCGGCGCAAGCTGGAACTCGACCTCGCGGCCTATCGGGGCAGGGAACTCTACCTGGCGACGGCCCCGGGCGCGGACGGCCTGCGGCGCGTCACGCGGCGCGTGGTGAAGGGTAGCCTGGAAGAACTTCGCGCCATCGCGCAGAATTTCACGGCGCAGCCGAAAGCCATCTTCATCGCCACCCTGGCCGACCCGCCCTCGGTGCTGCTGGCGGCCTCCGCGGATGCCGGCATCGACGCCGGGAAAGTCCTCAAGACGGCCCTCGCCGAAGCCGGCGGCCGCGGCGGTGGAAACGCGCGCATCGCCCAGGGCAGCGTGGCGGAGGCGGCGGTGCTCGATCGGGTTTTGGAAAAGCTCTGAGTTAACGCTGCTTCTTGCGCGGGGCGGCTTCCTTCAGCAACTCTTCGATCTTGTCGCTCAGGTTCTTCTCCTGCCGGTCTTCGGAGAAGAATTTGTCGTCGCCTTCGTATTGCGCGCGGATGATGCCTTGGCGGTCGATAAACGCCAGGATCGGCATGTGCGGAATCAGCATGGGCGGATGTTCCAGGTAGTCGATGGCCACTGTCTGATTGTCGAAACCGACGGGAAACGGCGGGTTGAACTGCCGGATGAAAGCCGGCAAGTTGATCCGGGCAACGTCTTCAATCGCCGAAGCCAGCACCTGCAAGCCTCGCGGGCCATACGCGTTCTGATCCTTGCTCAGATAGCCGATGGTCTTCTGGCAATGCGGGCACCAGGTCAGGATAAACGCCACCACCACCACCTTGCCCCGGTACTGGCTCAGCAGCACTTGTTTGCCGTCGCTGAGGTTGATGGCGAGCTCGGGCGACTGGCGCGGCACGTTGATCGCCTCGACGGCGCCCGCCGTCAGAAAGAGCAAGGCCAGGAATCGCTTCCACATCGATCTCAGTCTATCGCAGTGTCGAGCCCTTCCACGCTGGTGACGATGGCGCCTTTCCGGCGGAGCTCGAAACGTCCGTCGTCGCCGGAGCCGGTCACGGAATCGGCGGTCGCGGAAGCCACCGACATCTTCTTCCACTTCTTCTCGAGCACCTCGCGGTAGGCCGCAAAATAGCGGCGGGCGCTTTCCTCGCTGTCCCACTCGGCGGCGTAAAGCAGCACCACGCGGCCGGCCTTCTTGTTCTCCCGCAGCTCGAAATTGCAGCCGCGCCAGTGCGGCGCAATCTCCGCGGCCTGCTCTTTGCCCGCGAATTGCTCCAGCAGCACGGCGTGATCGAGCTCGCCGAGTTCGCCGCCTACCAGGCTCTTGTAGCCGCGCGGCAGATGAGCCTCGGGAAGTTCCGGCTGGGTGGGCTTGACATTCGAGAAGTAATCCTCGGGATGAATCACCTGCTGCGTGGAGACCGGCGCGCGGCGGAAGACTTCGGCGAAGCCCTCCTGCCCGTCGCGCTCGCAGACGGCGTTCTGGAACAGCATGCCTGTGGCATAAGGGAACACCAGCGTCAGGCGCATGTAGAGCGGCGCGTTATCGTAGACCGGGAAGTCGCCGCCGGCGCCTTCGCCCAGTCGGCTCATACTTGAGGCGAGCGCGGGCGAGTCCTTCAGCGACTGGCCGTTCTTCCGCGCCAGGTATTCCGACATCAGCCAGGTGGCCTGGCCTTCCATCACGGCCAGCCGCGCGGTGCTTCCGTCGTCGCTCTTGCGTCCCCGGCGAATGAACCGGGACAGATTGAAATTCTGGTCGGCCAGGGCGTGCGACAGCTCGTGCGCCAGCACCGGCTCCTGCGTGTCCGAAGGCGTCGAGTCGGTGATAAACAGCTTCTTCTTGTTGTAATCGTAGAAAGCCGCGGCCTGTTCGGTAAGCAGGTCTACGGTGGTCTTGGCGAGGTCGAAGTCCTGCGGCACGAAGCCGAATTTCTTCAGCGTCAGCTCTTCGGCGCGGATCTCCTCGGGGCGGGCGGCATCCTTCATCCGCTCCTTGAGGAACGCGTTGATCTTGTCCTTGGTGATGGAATCGCAAGGCACCGGGTGGCGCAGATTCATCCCCGAAATCTGCGTCAGATCCAGCACGATGCGGTTGGCCAGTCCGCAAATTTCTTGGGCGCGGGAAGATTGAGCCGGAGCCGCCCCCGCATACAGGAAGAGCAAGACCGCGGCCAGGAGGTGGTGACGAGACTTCATCCTCTCTACCAGGATAATGCGCGCTACAATGAGAGATCAATCCAACCCATTACAGGAGAATCCTTTTGGCGGACGACAAGACCTACAAGGCCGAGTATCTGGGGAGCGGCACCTTTGTTTTCAGCAAGCCCAAGCGGAAGAAGAGCAAGGTCCGGCAGTCGCAGTTAAAGAACCCGCAGCGCGGCTCGCGCAAGTAGGGGCTATTTCGGTGACAGGCTACGAAACCCCTAAATTCCGCGGACGTCCGGTTTCGGGGTTTCGTAGCCTGTCACCGAGTTTATGACAACCAATTTCCCTGTTGTCTATAAAGCCGAGTTCCTGAAGGCCATCGAAACCGTCGACCTGGAGAAGGTGGCCGAGGCCATCCGCATCTTCACTGAGGCGCGCGCCGAAGGGCGCCAGATCTTCGTTTGCGGGAACGGAGGCAGCGCCGCCACCGCGTCGCACTTCGCCATGGAAATGGTCAAAGGCGCCAGCTACAACCGGCCCGCGCGCTTTCGCATCATGGCACTGACCGATTCCGCGCCCACCATCATGGCGTATTCCAACGACGTCGGCTATGAATGCGTCTTCGTCGAGCAGTTGAAGAACTTTGCGCGGCCCGGGGATGTGGTCGTGGGATTCAGCGGTTCGGGAAACTCGCCGAACGTGGTCCGCGCGCTGGAATATGGAAACTCCATCGGGTGCCGCACCATCGCGCTCACGGGCCGGGACGGCGGCAAAATGGGGCCTCTCGCCCAGCTCCACATTCAGGTTGCGCATCCGCACATGGGACAAACTGAAGACGTCCACATGATGGTGATGCACATGATCTGCTACTACTTCATGGACGCGGAGACCGCATAGCGGTGAAACGCGGCCGCGCCTGGTCGTGGATCCTGTCCGTTCCGTTGGCCGCGGTTCTGCTCTATCTCTCCCTGCGCGGCGTGGATTGGAAGGGCGTTTGGCAGACCATCTCCGGGGCGCGGTGGGGATTCCTGGCGGCCGGATGCGGGTGCTCCTGCGTCTCGTTCTTCCTGCGCTCGCTGCGGTGGCGCATCCTGCTCAACGCCGAACAGCGCTTGAGCGTCGGCCTGGTGTTCAGCGCCAACATGGCGGGATATATGGGAAACAGTTTTCTTCCCGCCCGCGCCGGGGAACTGGTCCGGACGATCGCCATCAGCGCGCGCTCCTCTTTGAGCAAGACTTACGTCCTGACCACGGCTCTGAGCGAGCGCCTGATGGACGTGATCGCCCTGGTCTTGTGGAGTTCGCTGATTCTCCTCGGAGCTGGGCCGAAGCCGCGCTGGATCGAGGACCTCTCCGGCACCACGGCCATTGCGGCCGCGGCGGGCGCGCTGGCCATCGCACTGCTCCCTCATACAGAAAGCCTGTGCCGGAATCTGCTGCGGCGCCTCGCCCTGCCCTCCGCGCTTAGGGAGCGGCTGCTGCGCTTCGCCGATCAGGTGCTGCTGGGAGTGCGAGCCTTCCACAACATGGGCCGCCTTCTGGGTTTCACCGTGCTCACCGTGGCCATCTGGATGACGGACGCTTTCGGCGCGATTTTGATGGCAGACGGCCTGCACCTCCACTTCTCCTTCGCCATGGCCATGCTGCTGCTCACCGGCCTGGGCTTGGGGAGCGCGCTGCCCTCCACGCCCGGTTATGTGGGGATCTACCAGTTTGTCGCGGTGACGGTTCTGACGCCATTTGGAATCAGCCGGGATTCAGCCCTGGCGTACATCCTGGTGGCGCAGGCATCGGCTTACGTGGTGACGCTCGCGCTAGGCCTGCCCAGCCTGTATTGGACTACAGCTTCACCACGGTGCACTTCTTCAAGTAGTCCGGATCGATCTCCAGCCCCATCCCCGGTCCAGTCGGAACTGGAATCACGCCGTTCTTGATCTCGAAATTGGGCGAGTACCAGGATTCCTTACGCGCCGGCGCGCGCCATACATACTCCATGTAGGGGCCGATGTTGGCAGTGGTGGCCGCAAACTGCAAAATGTTCACCGAAGCCGCGCTGGTCTGCGTGTTGTGCGGGCAGATCCACATGTTCGCCTTGCGCGCCATCCGGGCCACGCGCGCCGCGCGTATGAATCCGCCGTTGTAGTTCAGGTCGGGCTGCACCACGGACATGACCTTGTTCTCGATCATCCACTGGAACAGCCACAGGCTGGTATCCTGTTCGCCGAAAGCCACCTTCATCGCGAGCGCGTCGGCAACCTTCTTGGTTTCACTCAGCTCTTCCCACGGACACGGCTCTTCAAACCACAAGTACTTCATCTCCTGCAGCCGCTTGCCCATCTCGATCGCATTGGTCGCATCGTAGGACCCGTTGGCGTCCGCCATCAGCGCGACCTTGCCGCCGAGCCTCTTCTGGGCCAGCTCGAGCAACTGGTTGGTGCGCCCCGGAGACGCATCGCGGTTGTCGCTCATCCGCCCGCCGATCTTGAACTTCACCGCCTTCGCCCCCGTGTACTCCACGCCCCGCACGTAGATATCGACCTCTTCTTCCGCCGTGGTTTCGCGGCCCGAGCCGGAAAGGTACACGGGAATCTCCTTGCGGAGCACCCCGCCCATCAGTTCGCCCGCGGGCTTGTGCGCCGCCTTCCCCATCAGGTCGAAGAGGCTCTGCTCGACATAAGCCACGGGGCACCAGAAGGCCTGGCCGGCGATCTTGTAATGGGCGATGTAAACTTCATCGACCAGGTTCTCGAGATCCCTCGCGTCTTTCCCGATGAACTGTGGAATCACCCGCCGCAGCAGGATGGGGATGTAGTCCACGATGTCCTTGGTCTCGATCACGCCCTCCGCGCCATCCGCCGATCGCGTACGGACGAAGTAACGGGCGCCGGATTGCAGCAACTCGATGGAAGCGATCTTGACGGGAGCGTCCAGAACTTTGTGGAGATTGAACACCGGCTTCTGGTAGTCGGGTCCCGCTGAATCCGTATCCGCGGCGGCGAGCCAGGCAGCGCTTGCCGAAGCCGTCAGAAAATGTCGTCGGTTCATACCTTTAAGGATATGCGAGTCTGGCGCAAACCAGAACTGGGGTCCGGCATGCCGGTCCCATTCTGGAGCGGCGCATCCGTGAGGCTGGCCATCGAGAAACTCCGGGCCGAGAAGGAAGCCAAGGATCGCAAGAAGGACTGACGCTCGCCCCGCGTTACACTGAAAAAGGACCCCATCCATGACCCTGGACCACCCCACTGACTACCTCCGCGCCCTGCCCGGCGACGACGTCCGGCAGATCTTGTGGCGCTTCTCGGACCGCTATGACTTGCAGATGCTGGTGCAGTCCGTACGCGCCGTCGCCCGCGGCCCGGTCGCCCGCCTGGTAGCCCAGGGCGCCCGCAACACCCACGAATGGACGCCCGAGAAGAACGCCCTCCTCCAGGCCTTCGACGAATCCGGCATCACCGGCGTCTTCATGGACCCCGGCCAGGGCGGTTTCATCGAGGGCCCTAAGAACCTGGCCCTGGCCCTGGTCGCCTTCGAACTCGCCTGGGTGGATGCCGGCTCCGCTACCGGCAGCCTGGCCGGTTGCCTGGCGCTTTCCCCCATCCACGAACGCGGCACCCAGGAGCAGCGCGACTACTATATGTCCCGCTGCGCTCCCGCCCAGCCCGGCGAGGATCGCCAGCCCTGGCGCGGCGCCTTCGCCCTCACCGAGCCAATCCCCTACGTGGGCGTCGAAACCGGCATGCTCGGCGGCAAGGTCAAGGTCGCCGAGTGGAACGAAGGCCAAGAGCCTGTCTTGCAGGTCGATAAGCGCGGCCGTTTCATCACCAACATGGGGTTCGCCAACTTCGTCACCGCCGCCGTGGATTCCGACGACCCGCGCATCAAGGGCACCTGCATGGTCATCCTCGAGGAGACCGACCCCGGCACCTTCGACCGCGGCACTCCCACCCGCAAGCTGGTGCACCAACTCTCCTCCACCCGCGATCCCGTCTTCAGCCTGCGCGTTCCCGCCAGCCGCATCATCGGCGGCTACAGCGTCAAGGACGGCCAAATCGTCCCGCGCTACAACCATGGCGAGATCATCGAGGCCGTCTTCCGCCGTACCCGGGTCACAGTGGGCATTATGACCTCGGCCAAGCTGCTCTCCGCCATCGAGCCCGTGATCCGCTATCACCGCAACCGGTTCCGCGGCGGCGCCATCGCCCCCGGCTCGCCCCGCTATGAGCTGGGCATCCAGCTCAAGCAGGACGCCGTCCACCGGCTGGTGGATATATGGGCCACCGGCGAAGCCAGCGCCGCGCTCGGATTCGCCGCCGCGCGCACATTCGACCAGCTCGACCCGCTCGAGATTCAGCGCAACGAAACCTTCGCGGCCCGTGGTATCACCGGCGGCACCGCCACGTTCAAAGCCATGCGCCCGGTGCAGAAGGAAGCCCTCGATCACCTGCGTACCGGCTCAACCTCCCAATCCACCCCCCTAGTCCAATTCGCCCTCCTCGATTCCGTCGCCAACGTCCTCTGCCCCGCCACCAAGCTCTGGAACACCGGCCACGGCGCCAGCATGATGCGCGAAGCCGTCAGCCTGATGGGCGGCTACGGCGTCACTGAGGACTGCCCCGGCTTCCTCGGCCAAAAGTGGATGGATTGCCAGTTGGAGGCCACCTACGAAGGCCCCGAGGTGGTACAGCGCCGCCAGCTCAGCGTCACCATGACCGACGAGCTGTTCCTGGCCCAGTTCCGCCAATGGATCTGCGAAATGCGCCTCATCGCCAACTACCGCCCCGGCACCGGCGCCTGTGCCCTCGCCACCGCCATGGAGCTGTGGCTCTGGAGCCTCCAGCACCTGCTCAAGGCCACCGATGCCGATGGCGCTAAGCTCTACCAAACCGCCCGCCAGGGTGTCACTTTCCCCTTGGCCGACGCGCTCTGCTGGCTGCTCTCCGCCCGCTGCCAGATCCTCGATCTGCTGCAACTTGAAACCGAAGGCCCCGCCAACCCCACCGTCGCCGAAGGTCTTCCCGGCTTGCTCGCCTTCCTCACCGACCTCTGTCACGTGCAATCCGCGCGCTCGGCCGGCGAAGTGGGCCGCGTTTGCGCCGAGCTGGTCTTCGGCTATAACCGCCATCCCGCCTGGGACACCGAGGGCTGCGCCACCTGCTACCAGGCCGGCGACCTCGACGCCATGGAAAGCCTCATCCCCGGCATGGCAAGCCTCGCGCGTGGCTACACCGACGTCATCGAGGACGATGGTGCGCATCCGCCCAAGGCCGGCCCTTGCGTCCGCTTCGAAGGCCTCGACCAGTTCTCCCGCCTGCGCGCGCGCATGGATGGCTGCCTCACCGGCTCGCAGCTCGCCAAGGACCGCGCCGCCGAAGCCCTCACCAAAGTCATGATTCCTGAAGCGCTGGATTACCCCGCATGACCCCGCCGCCCGTCGATCGCCAGACCATGGATGTCGATATCGTCTGCGTGGGCTTCGGCCCCGCCACGGCCGGCTTCCTCACCACGCTCTCCGGGCGCCTCATGAATCCCGATGGCACGCCCGCCCTCGAAAGTCTGGCCTGCCCCGGCTTGCCGCTCCAGGTGGTGTGCTACGAGCGCGCCGACGACATCGCCTTCGGTGTTTCCGGCGTGGTCACTCGCGCGCGTGGCATCCGCGCCTCGCTGCCCCACCTCGACGCCGCCAGCATTCCCATGGCCGCGCCCGTCACCCTCGAGAAGGTCGTCTATCTTCTCGACCCCGCCGGTGCCAGCCGCCGTTCCCCCATGCTGCGCCTTGCCGACCGCGTCATCCGCGCGCTCGGCCTCTACCGCAACCAGGGCGTCGAGCTGCCTTATACTCCGGCTTTTCTGCATAAGCATGGCGGATTGGTGATGTCCCTGGGCCAGTTCATGCAATTCGTCGGCTCGGAATTGATGGCTTCGGGCACCGTGCAGATCTGGCCTGGAATGCCCGTCGACCACGCGATCATCGAGGATGAACGTGTCCGCGGCGTGCGTCTCAGCGATCAGGGCGTCGATCGGGAAGGCATTCCGGAAGCCGGTTTCATGCCCGGTATGGATGTTCGCGCGGCCTTAACCGTGGTAGCGGACGGGCCGGTCGGAGCCGTCGGCCGCCAGCTCGACGAGCAATTCGGGCTGCCGCCCGGTCATCACCAGCGCGAGTGGGCCGTGGGCATGAAGATGGTGGTCGATCTGCCGCCCGATTCCCCGCTCGAGCCAGGCACCGTCTTCCACACTTTCGGCTATCCCGAGCCGGAGATCTTCGGCTTCTTCTACGTCCATCCGGATCGTGTGGCCACCGTGGGCATCTTCGTGCCGTCGTGGTTCCGCAGCCCCATGCGCACCGCGTACCGCTACTTGCAGCACTTCATGCTGCACCCCTACCTCTGGCGCTACCTACAGGGCGCCAAGCTGCGGTCGTGGGGCGCCAAGTCGCTTCAGGAATCCGGCCGGCGCGGCGAACCGTTCCTGGCGGGCGATGGCTACGCGCGCATCGGCGAAGGCTCGGGCAGCACCAACGTGCTCACCGGCTCCGGCGTGGATGAAGCCTGGACTACCGGATCGCAGCTCGCCGAGGCCGTCCTCGAGCTGCTCCACCAAGGCCGCCCGCCCACCAAGGAAAACCTGGAGCGGACCTACGTGGCGCGTCGCCGCGCGAGCTGGGTCGAGCAGGAAGGGCGAATAGCCGAGAAAGCTCGCGATGGCTTCCACCGCGGTCTCATCCCCGGCCTCATCGGCATGGCGCTGGCCGGCTTCACCAAAGGTAAGCGCTCCATCGCCGGCGAGCCGCGCCTTGTGCCCGACCTCAGAGAGTACTACCGCCGCAAGATCCCCGCCCCCGAGCTCGACCGCATCCTCGAGCAATGCCGCGCCAAGGGCGTCAGTTGCCACAATGCCCTGATGGAGCGTTGCGGCTGGCCCGCCATTCCCTACGACGGCCAACTCCTCATCTCGCACCAGGACGCGCTCTTAGTCGGCGGAAAGGTGCAGGCGCCGCCCGGCTTCGCCGATCATGTGCGCTTCATCTATCCCGATTTCTGCGAGCGTTGCGTCGCCAAGATGTGCATCGAGATGTGCTCCGGCCAGGCCATCGCGCCCGGTCCCGGCGGCGTCCCCGTCTTCGATCGCGAAAAGTGCGTGCACTGCGGCGCCTGCCTGTGGAACTGCGGCACCCCTCTCGACGACGACCCCCAACACGGCAACATCTCTTTCGGTCCCGGCGCCGGCGGCCTCCACTCCACCGAGAACTGAGAAGCTATGTGGCGCAGACTCTCAGTCTGCCGCGTCCAGATCAGTTTTCGTGGGACCGAGCATCCTGCATGGATTGTGGGGCAGGATGGTATCCTGCGCGCCGGTTGGCAACCGGCGCCGGCGGCCTGTGTACGGCCGGTTCCGGGCGGGTTTCCAACCTGCCCCACAACTTCCGTAGAATTCCCGTTCCTGGGAAAACTAAGTGGCATTGGGCAGGAGTGCCTGCGCCACCTCACCCCCCGTACGCCGCCGCCACCTGCTTCCTCACAAATGCCAGATCTCTCCCGATGGCCTCCGATTCCTTCGCCGGCCGGTACCCCATCTCAATCGAAAGCGGCCCCGTGAACTTCGCGCGCGCCAGCGTGGCGAAGAACCGGGACCAATCCACCATCCCTTCGCCCAGCGGACAAGGGACCGCTTTCCACGCCCCACTCGCGTCTTTGGTCCAAGTGAAATCGTTGAGTGCGACCATCTTCAACCGCGGCAGCGCCAGCCGCAGTGCTAGCCACCCGCCGTCCACGCCTCCCGCTGCCGCGGCCGAGCCGGGGTCGAAAGCATAGCCCACCCACTGCGGCTCCAGGCCGCGAATCATGAAGCTGGTGTCCCACACGGCGCTGCCCACGTTGTCGCCGGCGACATTGCGGAGACACATCGCCATCGCGGAACCCCGGCCTATCGCCGCCAACCCCGCGATTTCGCCCTGCACCTGCGCCAGCCGCGCTTCGATCTCGGTTGCGCCGTTGTACTTCCAGACGCCCGGCCGGAAGAGCGGTACCCCCAGGAAGCCTCCGTAGCCAAGTATGACCCGGGTGTTGGAGTCGGCCGGAGAGGTAATCGAGGTCGTGAATACGGGAACGTCGAGCCCCACGTCCGTGACAGCCAACACCGCGCGCACCAAGTCGGCCTGCGCGTGTTCAGGAAGCACGTGTCCTCCCGGTTCCACTGAGAGATCGCAGCCATCGAAACCCAGGTCGCGAAGCACCTTGCCCAGGTCGTCGTACTCCACCTTCGCCAACTGCTTCGAGTACAGGCACACCGGCGGCTTGGTGCGCGGTTTCGCGCCGCCGGCCTTGTATTGCGCCGCGCGCGCTACGCCACCCGCCGCGGCGGCCAGAAGTTGCCGTCTGGTGAGTCCCACCCTATGCGGCCCGCCGCAATTCAAATTTCAGGCCTGCTGCTGCGCGATCGGCCCGATCACCGGCAGGACCACCTTCTTCCCCTGGTACGCCGTGATGATCAGGTAGATCCACAGGATGAAGAATGCCAGCCCGATCAGCGGAGACAGAAACAACAGGCTCCACATATGCAATGCGCTGAAAACGATGTTGATCACCATCCAGAACACGATCCACGCGACACTCAGAAAGATCGATTGAAATGCGTGAAACCGTATGGTCTTGTTCTGGTTGTAGGGGGCCAGTACCAGAAATAGAATGCCCGTGATCAGGCCCAGCACGTAGCACAGCGCTGAAGCCGCGTTATCCGTCATCCCCGCGACAGCCGCGCCGGGCGCCGCGCCGGGCGGCGGAACGGCCGCACCCATGGGCGCACCACATTTCGCACAAAACTTTCCTTCCACCGGAGCACCACAACTTGCGCAAAACGCCATAAACGACCTCCTTCTCGACTCTGCTTGTGTGAATTCGACCGCAGCAAGCATTATACCTGTTCTCTGCGCGCCAGAGACCCCATCGGCCGCGTTTGGGCCCCTAACCGTTCCGCGGAAGCCGTTCCCAGGCTCGTTTGCCCACGCGCGGCACCCCTTAACCCTCTTTCGTTCACAATCTTCTTTCGAGAGTTTTCTCAATCATTTCAAGCATTCAGGTGTCTAAAGCCCGTCAGCCCGGTTTTCGCCTGCTATACCGGGATCAGGAGGCGCCAGTGCTGAATCCCTTCGCTCCCCTCATCGCCATCGCCCATTGGGGCATTCCCTTCACCGCCTCCTCCGCGTCCGCTCCCGTGCCTGCTACCCAATTGAAACTCGGACACTTACACCAAGCCACCCGAATCAGCGGGCTCCCTGACCCTCCGGGTGACGCATCTTGCAAAAAAGTGCCTCCAGATGCGTCTCCCAATCTCGATCTACCGCCGCAACCCATTGAAACAAAATGTCTTAAAACGTCATGATTGACAACTCCACACACCCGAATGAGATGCGTCACCCGGGTGGGCTGCGCATCCGCGCCCTTTCCGGCATTTGCCCGGCGCAAATAGCTATAATTGTAAACTTGGCGCCCAACCCCCGAAGCTGAACCATGACTATGCCCGCGTCTTTTGAAGACACGCCCATCGCCGCAGTCCGCGCATACTGGAATTCGCGCCCGTGCAATATCCGCCATTCCACCAAGCCGGTCGGGACTCGCGAATACTACGACGAGGTGGAGGCGCGCAAGTATTTCGTCGAGCCGCACATCCCGCGATTTGCCGAGTTCGATCGCTGGAACGGAAAGAAGGTGCTGGAAATCGGGTGCGGGATCGGCACCGATACCATCAATTTCGCGCGGGCCGGAGCGCAGGTCACCGCCGTCGATCTGACGGAACAATCGCTCTCGCTCGCTCGCCAGCGCGCCAAAGTCTTCGGGTTGGAAGACCGCATCCGGTTCATTCAGGCGGACGCCGAAAAGCTCAGCGAATCCGTCCCCGTGGAGCCTTATGACCTGGTCTACTCGTTCGGCGTGATTCACCATACGCCCGATCCCAACCGCGTGCTCGATGAAATCCGCAAGTACGTCACCCCGGCGAGCACCGTCAAGATCATGGTCTACAACCGTTGGTCCTGGAAGGTCTTCTGGATTCTGCTCACTTACGGGAAGGGCCAGTTCTGGAAGCTCGACCGGCTGGTGGCGGAGTACTCGGAAGCGCAGACCGGGTGTCCGGTAACCTACAGTTGTTCGCGCACCCAAGGCCGCCGGTGGTTTGAGAACCGTGGCTTCCGTGTTACGGATGTCATGGTGGATCACATTTTCCCTTATGCGATCGCGGAATACGTGCAGTACCGCTACCAGGTGGTCTGGTATTTCCGCTGGATGCCCAAAACTCTTTTCCGCGCTCTCGAACGCGCCTTTGGCTGGCACCTCTGTCTGACAGCCAAGCTGAGATAATGTCCAGCTCCCGTGAACCGTACCTTTCGGTAGTCGTCACGGCCCGCAATGACGACCATGGCGGCAATCTGCTGGGCCGCATGCAGGCTTTCGTGAATGGCTGGATCGGCCAGGCCAGACGCTACCGGATTCCGTCCGAGCTGATCGTGGTGGAGTGGAATCCGCCTCCCGGCCGCCCGCGTCTCCGTGACGCGTTGCATTGGCCCGAGGATTTAGGCCCGTGCGAAATCCGATTCATCGAAGTTCCGCCCGAACTGCACCGCCGCTACGCGCACGCCGAAGCGCTGGCGCTGTATCAGATGATCGCCAAGAATGCCGGCATTCGCAGGGCTCGCGGCCGCTTCGTGCTGGCCACCAACATCGATATTCTGTTCTCCAGCGAGCTGGCTGCTTTCTTTGCGGAACAGCGGCTCCAACCGGGACGCATGTACCGCATCGATCGTCACGACGCCATGAGCGGCGTCCCGGTGGACGCTCCCGTCGAAGAACAATTGGCCTACTGCCGCACCCACCTGATCCGTCTCAACACCCGCGAGGGCACGTTCAGCGTCTCGCCGGACGGGCGCCCCTTGCCGGGGCCCGGCGATGTCGCCTCCATCGATTCCGGAATTCTGTTTGGCAAGGGCTGGCTTCCTGTCGAACGCTACACCAAACAGGAGCCTTTTCGCTGGGCGGGCCAGCGCGCCGAACTCCTCCTCGAAAACGTGCCGGAGCCGGTGTCCGCCTTGTTGGTCGATCTCGAACCTGGGCCAGGGACGGGCGGCGAACCGCTCGATCTCGAAGTGATTGGCGAAGGACATCAAGTCTTGACGCGCGTGACGGTCGCTCGCCGCAGCCGGCTCCGCTTGCCGTTCGCTCCGCCGCTACCCACGCGATTGTTGTTCCGCGTGCACGGCGGCGGCCTGCCCACCAGCCGGGACCCGCGGGTGTTGGACTTTCGCGTCTTTCGGCTGGAATGGGAGCGGCTTCGGAAAGGGCGGGGCGCCACTCGGGCCAGCTTGCGCCCCATACGCCGGACCAATCGGGTCTTGGGGGCCTGGCTCGCGCTGCAACATGTGGTCGACCGGCTGGCGAAGGGCGGGCGCCTGGTGACTTTCACCGTCCCGGTTGCCCCGCGCTTGCGGCGCATTCTCAAGCAGTACATCGAATTCGATGGCGTGGTCGGGTGGGTCCGCCATGCGTTGCCCTACCTCGCCCGGCGGCGATCCTTTCAAGCTGTTACGCCCCCTGGGGCCGATATTTTCCCCAAGGAGTCCGGCTTGCTCCCGGGAACCGGCTGGCGGCCTCTCGACGATTACCGCGGCGAAACATTCCGCCTCGCCTCGAGCGGCGCTGAAGTGATCGTGTCGCCATCCGCGCCCGACTCGAGCGAGCTTGGCCTGCAACTGGAGCCGTCCGCGGAAACGGCGCTCCCGCTCGATCTGCTGCTCGTCGATTCCACCGGGCAAACCGTGGCGCAACAGACTCTGGCGTCGCTCAAGTTCGTTCGGTTTTCCGTGCCCCGCGCTCCAGGCCGCACCCAGGTATTCCGTTTGGAACTGCGCTCCGCCGAGCCGGCGGACATCAAGGTCTTTTGGTGCGGCTGGCAGGACGCTGGCCGCGCCTCCGGCCCTCCGCTCTCGCAGCCGTGGGGAGCCGGGTGGCGTTGGGATGCGGCCGCCGGCGCCATGACCGCAAGTGGTCCCGCCGAACTGGTTGTAACCGCGTCCGAGCAAGGGGCCGGGCCCTTATTCATGGACTTGGAAACCGCGGCCCCCGTCCAGTTCGAGATCCGCGACATCCACGGCGCGGTGTTGGCCGCCTTCACCGCCGCTGGCCGCGCGGTTCACCGGCTGGATCTGCCGCTGGCCGCGGGACGCACCCACGTTCTGGAATTAATTGCGTCTGTCCCCTTTTGCGCGCACCGCTGCGATTGGACCGCAGCCCCCCGGCCGCACGCCCGCCGGCCCGGCTCCGCGACTGGCGATTTCAATGTCCCGGTTTTCCTGCACACCAATGCCTGCGGCGATTTCACCCTCATGGCCCGCCAGCATTGGTTCGATCTGCGCGGCTATCCGGAGTTCGACCTCTTCTCCATGAACCTGGATTCGGTCCTCTGCGCCACCGCCCATCACGGTGGAGCGCCCGAGCAGATGCTCGAAGAGCCCATGCGCATTTACCACATCGAGCACGGCACGGGATCCGGCTGGACACCCGAGGGTCAAGCCAAGCTGTTCGAGCGAATCGCCGCCAAGGGACTTTCCTTCGTGGACAATGAGGAAGTCCTGATGTGGACCGCGCAGATGTACCGGCTCAACGCTCCCATGATTTTCAACCACGAGGACTGGGGACTGGTGGGTTTCGATCTGAAAGAGACCGTACTGCGATGATTTCTGTGATCTTGTACGGACGCAACGACGCGCACGGCTACAACCTCCCCAAACGCGCCGCCATCAGTCTGAACTGCATCGCCGAAGTGCTTTCCGACCCCGACGACGAGATCCTGTTCGTCGATTACAACACCCCCGACGACCTGCCCACCTACATCGAAGCAGTCTACGACACCCTGACTCCGGCCGCGAAATCGCGGCTGCGCGTGTTTCGCGCCCGGCCACGTCAGATCCCCATCGTCAAGCAGAGCCACCTCTCCGCCCTCGATCCGCAATCCCGGAACATCGCCATCCGGCGGTCGAATCCAAGAAACCGCTGGCTGCTCTTCACCAACTCGGACATGATTTTTCTTCCGCGCGAGGGGGTCGCCGACCTCACCGCCGCCGTTCGCGACCTCCCCGACGGATTGTATATTCTGCCCCGATTCGAACTGCCCGAGCCGTTGTGGGAGACTTTTCCCCGCAGCGATCCGGCCGCCATCCTGCAAACTTGCCGGCATCTCGGGCCCGCGCTGCACGTGGATGAGATCACGCTGGCGCTTCCCGCCAACCGATTCGATCAGCCCGGCGATTTTCAGCTCGCGCCGCGGCAGGCCATGTGGGCGATCCACGGCTTCGAGGAACGCATGATCCACGGCTGGCACCACGACTCCAACGTGTGCAAACGCCTGTACCTGTATTACGGCAACCGCACCGAAAGTCTGGCTCACCGCCTCAAGGGTTACCACTGCGATCACGTTCGAGTCGCATCGCCCATCCATTGGGTCGGCAGGAAGATGGAGAACGACCTTCAGCAATACGTCTTCGGCATCACGGACCCGATCGCCCATCATCAGGCCGATACCTGGGGTGCGCCGGATGAACTCTTCGAAGAAGTCGACTTCGCCGGCAGTCCCGCGGCGCGCTTCATCGACGCTCTGGAACGAACCTTGGGCGAGCCTCAACACGGAGACACTGTCGCCGACAGCAACGAGGTGCGGAATTACATTTCCTACAACGAAAAACATGTGGTGACCCAGCTTGCCGGCAATTTCACGGTCTTCCCGCGGGACGCGCGCTTTGTCTACGCCGGCAACAATGCGCGCATGTTGGCCCTGGTGGTCCGGTGCATTGCCGAGTTGGGATTCACCAAACCACTGCACTACGTGGCCGATTTGCTGACGGCGGGCGATGCCCCGGCAATTGCCAAGCCGATAACCTCCGCGAATTTGCCCCCTGGCTGTTCGCTGGAAGAATTCCTGTTGACCAACTTCGACGTGCCGCTTTTCGACTTCGGCCTCGACCAGACCGGCCTGAACCTGGGCCAGATCGATCGCGTGACCGACTGGCCGAGAGATCTCCGCTACAGCCTGGGAGCGGTGGCTCGTTTCCTGGTGAGATGCGTCGACCGCGGCGATGCGTTGCGCGGCGACCTTCCGGAGTTTATCGTCATCAACGCCAATCACCACGTCTTCCGGCGTTTCACCGACCAGTTTCTGCTAGCTACCGATACCCCGTTCGCCACCCATGTTCGAAAAGGCCGGCCGCGAGTCGGCGACGACCGGCTCTACCTCTCGCATAAATGGAAGTTCACCGAAGATGCCATGCGTTCGTTCTTCGGGTATGACGCCGAGGACCAGTCTGTTCCTTCCATTGCCGTCGGTGACACCATCGACCTGACTTCCGAGGGACGGTCTTCCCCCTACAAAGATGGCCATTGGGGCGCCATGGATTTTACCGGAACCTGGACCGACGGCTACCGCGCCGCGCTCCTATTCGCGCCGCCGCCTTCTGGTGAAGAGGACGTGGTCGCCTTCGTGCGAGTCAATGAGGTCTTCATCGGTCCGGAAGGCGACCCGATGCGTGTCGAGGTTCTGCTCGATGGCGAGCCGCTCACCCGCTGGACGCTCCTTTCGCGCTATGACATTACCGACCACAAAGCCATTCTGCCAGCCCGTTTGATGGCCGGTAGGACAGTTTGCCGGCTTGAGTTTCATGTGGAGAACCCGCAATCCACCCAGCGGGCAGCCGAGGCCCGGGGCGAGCAGCTCATCGGCGAAGATCCGCGTGAGCTGGGCATCAAGATTCAGCGCGTTGAATTCGCCCCCAAAGACCGCTTGCGATACTCCCTCGGGAAGACGATCGATCTTACCGATGGAGGGAATTCCATCGCGTTGGCCGGGGATCTCTTGGGAGTCGGATGGGCCGGGCCCGAGCCTTACGGCTCCTGGACGGTGGGAACCGAGGCCGCCCTGAAAGTGCTCTTCGAGCCGCTTTCCGAGCCGCTTTCCGAGCCGCGACCGTCAGGGAGCGTCGGGACAATCCCCGCCTCCTTCGTAATATCGGATTGCATGATCTCCGGCCGCGCTCCGAAACTCCCCGTGGTGGTGAAGGCCAACGGCCGCGTCGTGGCCGAGTGGACGCTGGACCACCGGAACCCGCACACCCGTTCCATCAACCTGCCGCCGGAAGTATTCGCCGCCGGCCCGGAACTTACGTTGACCTTTGAAATCCCCGCGCCGCACTCGCCGGCCTCGTTCGGCTGGAATACCGACGACCGGCCGCTGGGATTTCGGTTGGCCGGCGTCATGATCGGCCGGGGTGACATCAAAATCCCGGTATTCGAGAAACGGCCGCCGCGCCGCGGCATGATCCGGCGGATTCTCGGGCTGCCGCAATTTGCCGTTCACGTCGCCCGCATCCTCATCGAGAGGTATCTCTGATGTTCGGCGCCGTGGGCTATACTTTTCGGTGCAGCCGGACCAACCTGAACCTGAAATGATTTCTGTAATTCTGTACGGACGCAATGATTCGCACGGCTACAACCTCCCGAAACGGGCCGCCATCAGCCTGAACTGCATCGCCGAAGTGCTCTCCGATCCCGACGACGAAATTCTGTTCGTCGATTACAATACCTCCGACGACCTGCCTACCTTCATCGAAGCCATCTATGACACCCTGACCCCCCATGCGAAATCGCGGCTGCGCGTCCTTCGAGTCCGGCCGCAACTTCACGCCCGCCTGGTGGCGCGCACCCATCTTGCGGCTCTGGAGCCCCACTCGCGAAACATTGCGATCCGGCGATCGAATCCGCGAAACCGCTGGGTCCTGTTCACCAACACGGATATGATTTTTCTTCCGGGCGGCGGGAATTCCGACTTGACCAGCGCCGCCAGGGACCTCCCTGACGGACTCTATGTTGTGCCCAGGTTCGAATTGCCTGAGCCGTTGTGGGAATCCTTTCCCCGCAACGATCCGTGGACCGTGATGCGGGCCTGCGAAGAGCTGGGCCCCAAGCTGCACATGCATGAGGTCACACTCTCGCCTCCCTACAACCGCTTCGATCAACCGGGCGACTTTCAACTGGCGCCGCGGCAGGCGATGTGGGACATCCACGGTTTCGACGAACGCATGATTCACGGCTGGCACGCAGACTCCAATATGTGCAAGCGGCTCCACCTCTTTTACGGCAACCGCACGGAAAGTCTCGATCATCGCATCAAGGGTTACCACTGCGATCACACCCGCGTTGCGACCCTGGCGCATCGCCTGGACATGAAAGTGGAGAACGATCTTCAGGAGTTTGTCTTCGGTCTGGAGGATCCCATAGCCCATCATCAAGCCGGCACTTGGGGTGCGCCGGATGAACCCATCGAAGAAACAGACTTCGCGAATGGTCCTTCGGCGCGCTTCGTCCGAGCCCTGGAGCAAACCCTGGGCGAGCCTCAACGGGAAAATACCTTCGCTTGTTGCGGCGATTTCCGGAATTTCGTCTCCTACAACGAACAGCATGTGCTGGCGCAGCTCGCCGCCAATTTCACGGTCTACCCGCGGGGCGCGCGCCTGGTCTACGCCGGCAATAACCCGCGCATGCTGGCGCTGGCGGCCAGGTGTGTCGCCGAATTGGGTTTCGCCAACCCGTTGCACTACGTCGCCGAATTACTCTCGGCCGGAACCGCCCCGGTGGACGCCCGGCCAATCCGCTCCGGCGATCTGCCTGATGGCAACTCGCTCCACGATTTCCTGCTGACGAACTACGACCTGCTCATCTTTGATTTCGGCCTCGACCAGACCGGCCTGAACCTGGGCCGGATCGATCGCGTGACCGACTGGCCGAGAGATCTCCGCTACAGCCTGGGAGCCGTGGCCCGCTTCCTGGTGAGATGCGTCGACCGGAGCGACGCGCTCCGCGGCCGCATTCCGGAGTTCATCGTCATCAACGCCAATCACTACACCTTCCGGCGTTTTACCGACCAGTTCCTGCTGGCTTCCGATACCCCGTTCGCCACCCATGTTCGAAAAGGCCGGCCGCGAGTCGGCGAAGACCGTCTCTACCGCTCGCATAACTGGAAGAACACCGAAGATGCCATGCGTTCGTTCTTCGGGTATGACACCGAGGACCATTTCGTTCCTCCCATAGCCGTCGGTGACATCATCGACTTCACTTCCGACGGACGGTCTTCCCCTTACAAAGATGGCCATTGGGGCGCCATGGATTCTGCCGGAACCTGGACCGACGGCTACCGCGCCGCGCTCCTTTTCGCGCCGCCTTCTGGTGAAGAAGACCTGCTCGCCTTAGTGCGAGTCAATGAGATCTTCATCGGTCCGGAGGGCGACCCGATGCGTGTCGAGGTTCTGCTCGATGGCGAGCCGCTCACCCGCTGGATGCTCTTTTCGCGTTATGACATCACCGTCTGCAAAGCCATCCTGCCGGCCCGTTTGATGGCTGGTAAGACAGTTTGCCGGCTCGAGTTTCATGTGGAGAATCCGCAATCCACCCGGCGCGCAGCCGAGGCCCGGGGCGAGCGGGTCGTCGGCGAAGATCCGCGTGAGCTGGGCATCAGGATCCAGCGCGTTGAATTCGCCTCCAAAGACCGCTTGCGATACTCCCTCGGGAAGGCGCTGGATTTTACGGAAAACGGTGAAGGCGCCGATCGTACCGACGAGTGCTGGGGCCCTCCCGACAGTTTCGGAGTCTGGACCTTGGGCCCCCAAGCAACCTTGACACTCTTGCCCGCCGAACCTGTCGATTCCCCGGTCGCCGCCACCTTTGCGATAAACGATGTTGCCGTCAACCAGGAGAATCCGAATGTGGACGTGCTGGTCGCCGTCAACGGACGCCAGGTGGCCAACTGGATACTCGGCCCCACTCGCGACACTGGCGAGCACCGCGTTCTTCTGCCCGCCGGCGCCTGGCGCGCTCGGGAGCCTTTGATCGTTTCGTTCCACGTCAAAAGCCCGCGATCGCCCGTCGAATTGGGTTGGTCGACTTGGGATAAGCGGCCGCTCGGTCTTCGCTTGAATCAGATTCGGCTCGCCCCCGCCGGCCCCTCGAAATACCGGTTGGGCGACGTCATCGATTTTACCGACGGAGGGAATTCCATCGCCTTTATCGGGGATCTCTTGGGAGTCGAATGGGCTCTGCCCGAGCCTTACGGCTCGTGGACGGTGGGAACCGAGGCCGCCCTGAAGGTTGACTTCGAGACGCTCTCTGACGTTCGCGGCTCGGTAAGCGCTTCCGAGCCGCTTTCCGAGCCGCGACCGTCAGGGAGCGTTGGGACAATCCCCGCCTCCTTCGTCATCTCGGATTGCATGGTCTCCGGCCGCGCCCCGAAACTCCCCGTGCTGGTGAAGGCCAACGGCCGCGTGGTGGCCGAGTGGACGCTGGACGACCGGAACCCGCACGCCCGTTCCATCAACCTGCCGCCGGAGGTATTCGCCGCCGGCCCGGAACTTACATTGACCTTTGAAATTCCCGCACCGCACTCGCCGGCCTCGTTCGGCTGGAATACCGACGACCGGCCGCTGGGATTGCGCTTGGCCCATGTCGTGATTGGCCGAGGTGACATCGCCATCCCGGTATTCGAGAAACTACCGCCGCGCCGCAGCATGATCCGGCGGATTCTCGGATTGCCGCAATTCGCCGTTCACGTCGTTCGCATCCTCATCAAGAGGTATCTCCGATGACTGGCCCTCTGGCAGGTTTGCGAATCGCCGCTACGCTACCCCCGCACGGGTGGTTTGGCGGCGTCGATTATAACTTCGCCGTCGAAATGGCCGAAGAGTTGCGCACGCTGGGTGCGACGGTGTTCGATCTGGACGTCGCCGGCTTCACCAGCGGCAACGATGTCTACATTCACGATGCCATCGAGGCACTGAAGACCTTTCGCCCCGATGTGGCCATCTCGCTGCCCAACGCTCTCTACGCCCTCATCTGCGCCACTAAGGGCCGGAACGTATTTAAGGACATTCTCGAGATTCCCACGCTGATGTTGTGGGACCATGGGCTGCTGCAACTCCCCCGGCAGATTCTGAATCACTGGCCCAATACCCCGGCGGACGCCATGGGGGGTTCCATCCGCCGGCTCCGGAAAGCCCTCAATCATTCGCTGTATCTGCACTATTCGCCCGACCGCGGGCATATTGCCGCGTTCGACAAGCTGGGAGTAATCAAAAGCAGCGAAGTTCGCTTTTTCCTCCAGCCCGCGTATCCGAATTTTGTGCGGCACAGCTACCGCACCGCTCCGCCCACTGCGTTTCACACGCGCATGTCCTTCGCCGGTAATGTTTATCTACAGGCCGCGCGGGACCTGCCGTTTCGCCATCAGCCGGTGCTGGCTGGCATCGAGTCGCGGGTGCTGGCCGCGAAAAAGAGCCGGCTCACCGAGTGCCTTTGGGACCTCATCATGGCCGAGATCGACGCGCTCGATAAGCCGGCGCGCAAAGAACTCCGCCTGGATGCGAATTCCACCTTCTTCTGGAATTTCATGCACGAGGAAATCGAGGTGGCCGGCAACACCGATGTCCGCCTTTCCGTGCTGACCGGCCTCCAGCGCGAATACGAATTCTTCGGCAATTTTATGGAGCCGAAAAGCGTCTCAACCCTCCGCGACCAGTACCGCATCCGCTTCCGGAAGTGCCTCGATTACTTTACGGAACTGCCGCTGCTGTTCATGAACAGCGACGTGATTGTGGATGTGATCAATCTGGGCTACAACACCGGCATTTCGCCCAAAGTAATGGGCTGCTTTGCGTGCGGCGGGCTGATGCTGTTCGATTACAAGGACGACTTTTTTCAAAGCATGGGCGAGATCGGCAACCAGGTGATGTACCGCAGCGTCGATCACCTCAATTCCCTGGTGGAAGAGTTCTTGGGCAATCCGCGCAAGCGCCGCGATGTCTCGCGCTATATCCAGCACCGTGTATGCACGGAATTCAATTTCGGCGCGTTGAGCCGGAAGATTCTGGTTGAAGAGCCGGCGTGGAGGCGTTGAGTGCGCGGTCGGGCGGCTGGTCGACTTCGATGGCCGAGAGCTTCTCGATCAGGAACGAGGCCGCGCCAGCGCCAAAATTGTTATTGTTCGCGACCAGCAGGCGCACCGTCTCGCCGCGCTTCAGATCCAGCCAGAAGCACATTTCGCGGACGTTGCCCTCGCGGTGCCCTACGGCATCGGTGGCCAGGTATCGGGAGTCGTCGGACGGACGCGCCCCGAAACAGAACTGTCCCGATCGGTGGCTGTATTGAAGCGCAAAGCGGTAGCGCCCGGTAACCGGCGCGGCTAAAGGAGGATAGCCAATCGCATAGGCATACGGGCCCCTGGGCGTGCGCACCGCGATTCCTCCGGGCGTCATCTGCATGGCGCCATTATCGGTCTGGTGCTGCAAAGGGACCCAGCGTTCCGGCGGAAATGCGACCGGCCCGGTGGAATTCTCCACGATCTCCAGGGAGGCCTTGCCGGTTGAATCGAAGACCGGGCGGAGGGAGTGGCGCAGCGAGGAATCGGCTTCGGCCCCGATCATGGCGACGGTGTAGGGGCGGCCGCTGGGCTGAAAGCGATCGACCTCCTCTACTACGGGCTTCATCCCATATGCGCGCCAGCAGTCCCGAAGAATGCCGCTGGCCGTTTCCGGCGCGCGCCCGTCGCGTGAGGAAACCACCACCAGGGCGCCGGTTTCGAGCTTTACATCGCACCCATACTGCGGAAACGCGGTCCCCAGCCGGCGGGACTCCGCCATATAAGTATTGTTCAGCGCAAAGTAGTCGGGGCTGTCGGGATCGCTCTGGTTGAACCAAAACCACACGGCGCCGCCATGGCGAACGCTTTCAATTCGCTCCCTGGCGTGCATGACGCGTTCGTATTCCGCGCGCGTCCCATGCAGACCGACCGCTTGGGTGACGACCCCCGCGGTGAGAAGCGCGAAACCTGCCATAGCCAGCAGCATCCCCGTCCGGCGCCGGCGCAACACCAGGGCCATCGCCAAAGCGCCGGCGGCTGCCAAGGCGGTTTCCCTCGCGGGAAGCCGCCATTGCTCCGCGTGATACCAGATCGCTGCGAAAACCACGGCTGTGGCGCAGCACGTCAGTACAAACGCCCGGGGGCTCATGGCCTCGGCTGCCGGCCAGAATGAGGTGCCAATTACGAGAAACACGAAAGGAAGTAAATGGCTGGCGTAAAAGTACTGGCCAAGCACCGCGATGCCTCGGTACTGCAGGTATGCCATGAACGCCAGCGCCAGAAAGAGCTGTACCGAGAACAGCAAGCCGGCTGCGTTGTGCCTCGCCGCCCCCTTCCTCAGCCGGAAAGGAAGCAGAAGAACAGCCGCGATTCCCGCCACCGCGCCGAACCACAACCACGGTCCTAACCCCCCGTCCTCCCATATACTCGCGGGCCAGAGCCAATGCGCCGCATAAGCACGCGCGGTCTCGATCGCGGGGCGCAAAAACCAGAAACTGCCATCCAGCAGGTAGTTGACGCCGCAGAAGGCCGCCGTGACGATTCCGAATCCTGCGCCCGGCCAAAGACACACTGCCAGCAGTGAGCGGAACATCGGTGTCCGGCGCCACGCCCAGGCCAGCACGATGTAGTAAAGGGGCAGCAGCGGCGCAACCGTAATCCAGAAGAGATTCGAATACAGCATTCCTGCAAGCGCCATGCCCGCCAACAGCAGGCTCCCCCTTCGGACCGGCTGCCGCGCGGACCGGGTTAGCAACGCCAGAGCCAGCAGGCAATACGCGATGCCCGGCCCGTCCACATAATCCCACCCGGTCGCGGCCCAAAGCCAAGGGTGGAGAGAAAAGACCATTGCCGTCAGGAAGGCGGCGCGCATGCCGGCGGTGACCCGAAGAATCGAAAACAGGGACAGCACGGCAGTCGAGTGAACCGCCAGATGCAGGATGAAGTTGGCGGTGACGGGGGAAAACAGCGAGTGGACCAGGTAACCCGGCAGTATCCAGGAGTACCGGCTCCCAAAGTGGGCGCCGGGAAACAGGTCTCGCTTGAAGTCCACCAGGTCCTTAAAAAACCCCAGATAGAACCATGGATCGGTATGCAACGGCGGCGAATAGAGCACATTGTCCCGGTGCCAGAGGACCAGCAACGGAAGCAGAAGGACGGCAACCACGTACAGGCCGTTCCGAAGCGAGGCGGTCCGGGTCGCAAACTTCGGGGATATCACTGTCGAGCCTTCGCCTGAACCGTCGTTTCCGGAAGCGTCATGCCGGCGAGGCCCCAGTCTCTCAGCGTGAAGATCATCGGCGCATTGAACCGGCGCATGCGATCGATCCATTCCGTCGCGGTGGCGAATTGGATTTCCGGTACGCCCTTGGCTGCGATGCGGGCAGCGCGCTCTTCCTCGCCTTCCGGAGTCCAGCCGGCAGCCGAGAGGTGTTCGGTGTGGTAGATGCGCATCGGTTCGCGCAAAACCACTTCGCCGATTCCAGCGTGGTGGGCTGCGTAACAGAACAGCAGGTCGATGTTCATGGGCCAGATCGGGAATTCCGGATACGCGCGAAGGGCCAACCAATCCTCACGCGCCAGCAGGGTGAAATCGCCGCACCCGCTGATGTGCAGGTACGCCGCGTTAGCAATGCGATCGGCTCCCGAGGTGGGCGCTTGCGGATAAATGGTCCAGTCGACAGGCGGTTCGGTGTCCAGTACTTCCAATAACCAGTCGATATCGGAGGCGCACTCTCCACCGGCAGAGCTGTCCGACAGTTTGAAACCGAGGTTGAGTGAGAGAAGGTATTCAGCCTCGCCCTGGTTCCCGGACACCGCAGGGAGACGGTCTCCTGCATGGAACACGACGTTTCCGGCCGGATCGGTCAGATTGACTTCGATAGTCTCCAGACTTGAGTCCGGTCCCGGCCTGATTGCCAACTGAATCGTGCGCGGCTCGGCGGAACGCACCAGGACAGTGGATTCCCGCGCGGACTGAGTTCCCCGTGCGAGCGATACTCCGGCCAGCCATTTGGGAGGAACTTCCCATTTCAGTCCGAATAGACGGAGCATCAGAAAACGCGGAGTTCGAGCGAGCGGAAGTTTGCGGCCCTGAAGCCGGAGACGAAGTGTGCCGGAAGACAAGCGATCCGGAATGTGCAGGCGCAGTTTACACTTCCCGTCCACCTTGGCGGATGTCAACACATGGCCCGCCGGGGAAACTACCTCGACCACCAGCGGGTAGCCCCCGGCACTGGGGCCTGCCTCCGCGTCAATCAGCAGGCGGGGTGCGGCTTCGAGCGGCCGCTCGAAAACGATCTCCGCCTCGGGCTCCACCCAGCGGTACGGCCGATGGTCCGATTTTTCGATGGCGTGCCAGCCGGTTCCCAGCCAGATACCCTCCGCCGGCTCGACTATGTCTTCGGCCTCGATAACTCGCCGGCCATTGCCCGATAAATTCATGACTCCCTCGCGGGCAAAGATCCGAAGCATGTGGCTTTCGCAGAAAGCGAGCAGATCATCCACCGTTGCGCCGGCGGGAATATGACTGGCGACATCGGTCCGATCCAACCGGTACATCTTCCCCTGCTCCAGACGGCGCTCTCCCAGGAACTGCATCAGTTCGGCCGAGAATATGATGTCGAGATTCGTGGCGAGTACGAATTGGCCTCGTGCGCGGCGAATGCCGGCGTTTTTGGCGATCATCTGGTGCAACGGTATGGTGGAGGCATTCGGCAGGCGATCATGAACTTCGCGGGGCACCTCGATGAACCGAACCTCGCACGGACCCATGTCTTCCGGCCACCGGAGCTCGTCCATCAGCCTGGGGCGGTCCGCGGGCGGGTTCCATTCCACCACGATGATCTCGGATGAAAGATCGTGCCGGCTCGCCTGGATGATCCAGGAATCGATAAAGGCCTGCATCCGCCCGATCATATTTCCGCCGTGATTATCGTTTCTGGCGGTGACCACTACCGAGATGTAAGGCGCGGAGTTTTCCGGGTATGTCGACATGATTCGGACTCCTTCAACGGCCAGTCTCCGATCCGCACGCGGTTCTCGCCGGCGCGGTTTCCGGAAAAGTAAGCGCGGCCAGTCCCCAGTCATCCATATTGAAAATCACCGGAGCGTGAAGACTGCGCATCTGCACAATCAACGCCACCGCCTCTTGATCGGAGACAATCTGAATGCCGTCTTGCGACATGCGGGCATAGAGCCTACCTCCTCCTTCGGGTGTCCACCCAGACCCGGCGCCATGTTCGATGTGGTAAATGCGCATCGGCTCCGCCAGGAGTTGCTCCGGCGCCCCAGCGTGGTGCGCGGCACAGCACAGGGCGGAATCGAGATGCATCGAGTAGAACTGGTTCAGCTCCGCGTAGCCTCGAACGTCGAACCAATGCTCGCGAGCCATCATGGTAAAGTCGCCGCAAGCGTATGTGTGCAAAGAGACGGGTTTGCCCATGTCGGCAATCACCCGCCGGTATTCCTTCAGCGCGGGCGCCCAATCGATCTCCGCCGGCCGCGATTCCACGATTACGGTGGTCCACGGTACCAGGCGTTCCGGCTCCGCGGACATACTCGGAGCGCTTCCGGCGGCGCATCCGCAAGCGAAAACTCTAAAGTTGATGATGCGCGGCTCTCCCGCGACAGGCAATCCCCCTTCCGTCGTGGTCAGGTAGAGAGCGGTGACTCTTCCGCGCCCCGCTGGAACGGGAACCTTCACGTAGGTCAGTCCATTCACAAATGCCCGCGCCACCACCTCGCCGTTGGAACCCGTGATCAGAAGGTGGAAGGGCCGGTAGCCGACGCCGGGTCCGGGCTCTACCAGCAAGGCCAGGTTGCGCCTGCTGCCGGTTGTCCGCACCACGAGTTCGGCATCCTGGGATACCCAACGAAATCTCTCGACGCCCGCATGCTCCAGGCGATGCCATCCTCTGCCCCAGAATTCAACGCCTGGCCCGAAGATATCGTCCCCCCGCTCGCTCAGCAGGCGCACCGCCGCCCGCAAAATGGCGGGTCCTTTGAAGAGCATTGACGGAAATCCCAAGCTTGTGACCAGACGTGCCAGCGTCGGGCGAGCCTCTCGGAACACGCGGGCGAACGGCGCGGGTGCAACTTTTGGCATCTGTGCGGCCCAGTCGCAGCGGAAGACCCGGAAATTGAGAATGCGCAAATCGTCGACCACCGGCCGGCCGCCCTCCGGCACGTGCAGGCGGAATGATTGAACGCTGTTGTCCGTAGCGGGAGGCAGCCACAGTTGCAGCCTGGTCCGCCCCGAAATGCTCCAGTCCGCCACCATCGAACCATTCGCGTCGAACACCTGCAAAACCTGCGGGGGCGGACCCACACCCGGTCCGGGTTCGACGTCCAGCAATATCGCGGGCCCCGCTGCCGGGACGCGAAGCCAGACCTCGGCGTCGTTCTCTATCCAGCGAAATGGCTCTTGCGAATCATGCCGCTCCACCGGAAACCAACCCCTGCCGAAATGGATGCCCGATTCCGCTCCGGTGATATCCTGTTCCTCGTTCCCCCGGAAGCCGTCCTGAGTCAAGCGATAAACGCCCTCGCGCGCGCACACCCGGATCAAGTGGCTGCGACAGTACGCGAGTTGTTCGTCGAGCGTGCCATCCACCGGAACGCCGCCCATGACATCGTGCCGGTCGATCCGGTACATGCGGCCTCTTTCCAGCCGCTGCGACGCCAGAAACCGGACCAGCTCATCGGAAAACACGATATCGATATTGGTTGCCAGGATGAACTCGCCGCGCGCCCGGCGGATTCCCACATTCTTGGCGATCATCTGGTACAAGGGCAGAGCCGCCGCCTGCCGGTAGCGGGCGTGTACTTCGGGCGGCACTTCGATGATTCGCACCTCGCACGGGCCCGTGTCGCTTGACCAGCGAAGCGCCTTCGCCAGCCGCTCACGCCCGGCCGGCGGATTCCATTCGACGACGATCAGTTCCGAGGAGAGTTTGTGGCGCTTGGCCTGGTTAATCCAGGCATCCACGAAGACCTGCATACGCCCCAGCAGGTTGCCGCCATGGTCGTCGTTCCGAGCCGCCACAACGACCGACAAATAGGGCGCTTCCCGCGCCCCTGAAGATCCGCCATCGCCCGAACTCTGGTGGGGAGAACCCATAAGCTACAGAGTAACGTTATCACTTTTTCGTTTGCCAGTTGGTCAACCAGTTCGCCAAGAGGGTTCTTCCGGTGAAGCGGCCTTGGCATCGGTGGATCCGATCTTCTTCCGGGCCTGCGAACTCGGAATGCTACAATAATCCCTTCCTGATTTCAGGCACGGGAGCGCCAAGAAGAGATTGTGCCGAAAGCTCTGATCACCGGCATCACGGGGCAGGACGGATCTTATCTGGCGGACTTCCTGAGCGCGAAAGGCTATGAAGTCCATGGCCTGAAGCGGCGGTCGTCCTCGTTCAATACCGATCGTGTGGACCATCTTTATGTGGACTTCCACGACTCCGGCGCCAAATTCTTCCTCCACTACGCCGATCTGAGCGATGCCAGTTCATTAGCCGGCCCTCTGGCGGATATCCGGCCGGACGAAATCTACAACCTGGGTGCGCAGAGCCACGTCAGAGTGAGCTTCGACATTCCGGCGTACACGGCGGATGTCGTGGCCATGGGCACGGTCCGTTTGTTGGAAGCCATCCGGCGCGCCAATCTTCGTTGCCGCTTCTACCAAGCCTCCTCCAGCGAGATGTTCGGCTCGACGCCCGCGCCCCAGAGTGAAGCTTCTCCTTTTCATCCGCGCAGTCCGTATGCGTGCGCCAAGGTCTTCGCCCACCAGATCACGGTAAACTACCGCGAGAGCTACGGGCTGCACGCGTCTTGCGGCATTCTCTTCAACCATGAGTCCCCGCGGCGGGGGGAAACGTTCGTCACGCGAAAGATCACGCGGGCCGTGGCGCGCATAAAGTTGGGGTTGCAGGATAAGCTCTATCTTGGGAATCTCGATGCGCGGAGAGACTGGGGGTTTGCCGGCGATTACGTGAGGGCGATGTGGGCCATCATGCAGCAGGACACTCCCGACGATTACGTGATTGGCACCGGGGAAGCCCATTCGGTGCGGGAATTCGCCGAAGCGGCGTTCGCGCATGCCGGGTTGGACTGGCAGGATCGCGTTCTGATCGACTCCCGGTATTTTCGTCCCGCCGAGGTGTTCGACCTGCGCGCCGATTCCCGCAAAGCCCGCCGCGCACTTGGATGGGAGCCCACGGTCGGTTTCGTGGAACTCGTCCGGATGATGGTCGATGCGGATCTCGCCGAGCTCGAGCGCCAGCTCAAGGGCGGCGCCGCGGCTCTCCGGGTGGCTGCCGAGTTGAATCCGTGACATGCGACGGGATCTGAAATCCAAGCGCATTCTGGTTACCGGGGGCGCCGGCTTCCTGGGCTCTCACCTTGTGGAACGGCTGCGGCAGATCGGATGCAGCCAAATCGCCGTGCCCCTCCATAAAGATTGCGATCTGACGCGCGAGGATGACATTGCGAAGCTGTTTCGCGAGTTTCATCCCGAACTGGTGATTCACGCGGCCGCTCTGGTCGGCGGCATCGGCGCGAATCGAGACAACCCCGGACGATTCTTCTACGAGAACGCCCTGATGGGGATCCAGTTGATTGAGGGCTGCCGCCGTCATGGAGTGGAAAAAACGGTTGTGCTGGGCACCATCTGCGCCTATCCAAAGTTCACGCCCGTGCCATTCCGCGAGGAAAGCCTCTGGGACGGCTACCCCGAAGAAACCAACGCTCCCTACGCCATCGCCAAAAAGGCCCTCTTGGTGCAGTGTCAGGCATACCGGCGGCAATACGGAATGAACGCGGTTTACCTGTTGCCCGTAAACCTGTACGGGCCGCGCGATAATTTCGATCCGGATTCGTCTCACGTGATCCCCGCGTTGATCCGCAAATGCGTGGAGGCCCGCCGGCGCGGCGACGGCGAAATCACTTTGTGGGGCGATGGCTCGCCAACGCGCGAGTTTCTATACGTCGCCGACGCCGCCGAGGCCATAGTGGCTGCCGCAGAGCGGTACGATGGCGCCGATCCGGTGAATATCGGGAGTGGCGAGGAAGTATCGATTCGCGAATTGGCGGACAGGATCGCGCTGCTTACTTCATTTACGGGCCGGATTGCCTGGGACCGGACCAAGCCCAACGGGCAACCGCGCCGGCGCCTCGATGTAAGCCGCGCCGAGCGTGAATTCGGATTCCGGGCGCACACGGACCTGGACGCCGGGTTGAGAGCTACGATTGATTGGTATCTGGCCCCGGCCGGCGCTTAACCTGCCGACCCGGAGTAAGCATCGAGGACCTGGGCCGGAGTCCCCGCCAGCAGCATCTTGCCGTGGTCCAGCCAAATGGCCCGGTCGCAGAGGTGCCGGACCGTCTCTCCACCATGGGAGACAAAGAGCAGGGTCTTGCCCGCCTGTTTGAATTGCCGGATTCTGTCGAAGCACTTCTCTTGAAAGCGCTGATCGCCCACCCCCAGGACCTCATCGATGATCAGTATGTCCGGGTCCACGTGAACCGCCACCGAAAATCCCAGGCGCATGATCATTCCACTGGAGTAGGTTCGAACCGGATCGTGAATGAAGTCGCGGATTTCGGAAAAATCGATGATGCTTTCCAACACCTCGCCCGTCCTGGTTCGGCTCAGCCCCAGCAACGATGCATTCAGCCGGACGTTCTCCAGCCCCGTGAGGTCGGCGTGGAATCCCGAGCCCAGTTCCAACAGCGCCGCGACACGTCCACGTACCGCGACCACGCCTTCCGAAGGCTGGCACAGGCCGGCTGCCATGCCGAGCAGCGTACTCTTGCCCGCTCCGTTTCGTCCGATCACGGCCATGCTTTCGCCCTGATCCAGGCGGAAGGAAACTTCCTTCAAAGCATAAAAAACGTCTCTTTTCGGCTTTTTGAATCGATCCAGCAGGTGGCTCCGCAGGAGTTTGGCCCCGCCGGTGTGCGTGAAGATTTTAGAAACGCGTTCGAACTCGATCAGAGCCATAGCTTACAGGTAATCGTAGAATTTTCCCTTGAGCCTGCGAAACACAAAAAGACCAAGCAGCAACATGAATCCGGAGCTTGCGGCCAGTTGCAGAAGCAAGAACATTCTGGGAGCCGTCGACTCCAACAAAATGCTCCGCAACGCCAGCACCAAAGCGGCCACGGGATTGAAACGGTAGATCACATGATACCGCTGGGGAATGTCGTCGAAAGAGTAGAATATGGGCACCAGCCAGAACAGGATCGTGTTGATGGATTCCACCACGTAACGCGTATCCCGGACGAAGACGTTGATCGCGGATGAGATCAGCGCCAGGCCGCATACAAAAACGATTTCGAACCCCCACACCACCGGCAGCCAAAGCCAGTACCAATTGATGTGGTTGCCGAAGCCGAGCGTGAATGCCAACAGCAATCCAATCTGGATCGATAGATGAGGACAGTTACCCAATACCGCGGCAATGGGAACGATCTCTCTTGGAATGGGGACACGCTTCATGAGCGCCGCATTGTCGATGAGCGAACCAGTTCCCGTGCTCCAGGCCAGAGTGAAGAAATTGAAGGGGACCAGCCCACACAACACAAAGACGGGGAATTGCGGCCGGTGGTTGGGAAAAATCTTGGTAAAAACGAAGGTCAGCGCAGCCATGGTCACCAGGGGATTCAGCAGCGACCAGAGAACTCCAAGGGACATGTTGCGGTACCGGACCTTGAAATCCTTCTGGATCAGGTTGGTCAACAGAAAAGCGTGATCACCGTTCCACATGTGGCGGGTAGCGCTCCATTGTAACGCAGCAGCGCAGGTGGTCTTGCGGCCGGTTCTTGTTACACTTGGCGTTGCCGGTCAATCTATGGCATCCCGCCCAGACCTTCAACAATCGCTCGACGCCACGCGGGCCGACCGCAGCTTTTTCGGCCATCCGCGTGGCCTGGCGACCCTCTTCTTCACCGAAATGTGGGAGCGCTTCAGCTATTACGGCATGCGCGCGCTCCTCATCCTGTTCATGACCGCCGGCGTCGCCAGGGGCGGCCTGGGCTTCTCCTACGCCAAAGCCGGCGCCATCTACGGGCTCTACACCGGGATGGTCTACCTGCTGAGCCTGCCGGGCGGCTGGGTGGCGGACCGCGTCACCGGCCAGCGCCGGGCCGTGCTTTACGGCGGCATCCTCATCGCCGCCGGACAGTTCTGCCTGGTGGCGCCCAGCATGATGACCTTCTATCTGGGATTGGTGCTGCTGGTGATGGGAACCGGCCTGCTGAAGCCCAACGTGAGCACCATCGTGGGCCAACTCTACGCGCCGGGCGACAGGCGACGCGACGCCGCCTTTTCCATCTTTTACATGGGCATCAACCTGGGAGCGCTCATCTCCCCGTTCGCCTGCGGCTGGGTGGGGGAAAAGGTTGGCTGGCGATTGGGTTTCGGCCTGGCAGGCGTGGGCATGGTGGCCGGCTTGATTCAATACACGTTGGGCGGCAGAAACCTGGGCGTCGCGGGCCTGCACCCCGCAGTCCCCGGCAACCCGGCGGCCGATCGCCGGCAGAAGCGCCGCGTGGCTTTCGCCGCGGCCGGCGCGCTGGCGGTTTTGGGGATACTCGGAGCGCTGGCCGCAACCGGCGCCATAACGTTCTCCGCCGAGCTGATTTCCGACGCCCTGGGGGTGGCCCTGGTGCTCGTTTCGGTGGCCATTTTCTCCTGGCTGCTACTGGGCCGCGGATGGTCCGCCGAGGAGCGCAAACGTTCGGCCGCGATTCTGGTTCTGTTCCTTTCCTCGGCCGTCTTCTGGTTTGCCTTCGAGCAGGCCGGATCGTCGCTCAACCTGTTCGCCGAGGGCAGCGTCAACCGCTGGGTGCACGGATACCAGTTCCCGGCGAGTTGGTACCAATTGGTGCAGCCGTTCTTCATCATCACGCTGGCGCCCGTGTTCGCCTGGCTCTGGGTCAGGTTGGGCAAGCGCGAGCCGTCCAGCCCCGCCAAGTTCGCTCTCGGCCTGTTCTTCGTAAGCGCCGGATTCATCCTGCTGGTTCCGGTGGCGGGCGGCCAGGCAGTCTCGCCCCTGTGGTTGATCGGCACCTACTTCCTGCACACGCTGGGAGAGTTGTCGCTCAGCCCCGTCGGATTGAGCGCCATGACCAAACTGGCGCCCACGCGCGTAGTCGGAATGATGATGGGCCTGTGGTTTGTCTCCACCGGCGCGGGCAACTACCTGGGCGGCCGGATGGCTTCGCTCTACGGATCCATGACCATCCCGACCCTGTTCGCCATCACCGCCGCCATCGCCATGGCCGCCGCCATTGCGATGGTGGTGCTGCTCAAGCCCACTGTGCGGATGATGTCGGGGGTGAAGTAGCTCGCAGTGGTGTGCGCCGCAAATGATGCACCGTATCCAACGCGCCGTGGAGCAGGCGTTTCGCCCAATGCCACTTAAATAAGCCGCCGCGGTGTCCAGAATAATTCGTGGGGTCCGTCCCACGAATTCGGCAGAATTACAGCTCCTGGCGGTCTGCGGCGCACCGTGGAGCAGGCGTTTCGCCCAATGCCACTTAAATAATTTCTGGCAAAGACATAAATCTTGATTTATGTTTCAGTTGTATGGACCAGACATGCGAGGACGCTTTTGCCCTATTCCG
>Ga0326728_10005453_pt1 | contig 35666 bp, 27 predicted proteins | sample MB3enrmetagenome_FD_207602 | JGI IMG/M metagenome (GOLD analysis project Ga0326728, IMG submission 207602) | Lab enriched peat soil microbial communities from McLean, Ithaca, NY, United States - MB31MN | ecosystem: Environmental > Terrestrial > Soil > Wetlands > Peat | place: USA: New York...
GACTTGACCAAGCGCCAAGTAGATCTTGGGTTGCTCAGGCTGCTGCTGGGCGGCAACGCGCAGTTGGAGGATCGCCTCGTCGAGATCGGTCTTTTGCGGAAGCTTTCCCGGTTTGCGGTAGCGTTGCCAGAGCTCGACCCCTAGGTTGTACCGCGCATGCCAGGATTGCGGATTCGCTGCGACAATCTCTTGCAGCAAGCTGATTGATCCGTCCACGTCTCCCAACTTCCAGCACGCGGCACTCAGCGCGTAGCGGGCTTCCACCAAGTCAGGCTTGAGACGCAAGGCTTGCTGATACTCCTCGATCGCCTCCGCCGTGCGACCGGTTCCATCGTAGGACAACGCCAAATGGTAATGAGCCGGGTAATAGTCCGGATCGATCTCGATTGCTATCTGGAATTCGCCAATCGCTGCTGCGGTCGGACCCTCGCCGCTGAGGATACCCCCGATGCAATCGTGGGAAACGGCGTCGGCCGGGTCAAGCTCCACCGCCGAACGGAAGCGGGCCAGCGCCTCCTTCGTTTTACGCTGCTCCAGGAGAGCCATGCCCTCCTGCCGATACCGTTCCGCCGAGGCAGGCCCGTTCACCGCTAGCCCCGTCGGTCGCTGGGAACCCGAGAGGGGCGCCATCAGGAGAAGGAGGACGAGGCAGGAGACCACTCCAGGGCTCCCAGTCGCCCTCCCCGATAGACTCGATCTCCCTGGAGCTGTGACCGACATCGATGGCTCGTTAGAGCGGCGCTCCCTCCGACCTCTCATGGATTGGAACGGACCCAGCTCCAGAAGCCTCACTTTTCCCCTTCGCGAAGAAGCTGGAGCAGGTGGCGGTTGGCGTGTCTCTCGCGGTCTTCGTCTCGGAATTTTACGAATTTCGCAAATAGCTCGTCGGCCTGCTTCTTGTCCCCTTTTCGATGGTAAATCTGGGCAAGCTGGTAACACGGTGTGAGGTCAGTAGGATCAAGCTGGAGGGCTTTTTCGAGCTCCACGAGTGCGCGGTCGTCTTCGCCGCGCCTGACGTAAACTTTTCCCAACGCCGCGCGCGCGGTCGCAAAATCTGGGTTTAAACGGACGGACCGTTCCAGAAGTTGCACCGCTTCTTGATCGTGGTCAGTTGAGGCGGATCGGCTGAGAATCTCGCCCAAGGCATAGAGCAAGAGATAATCGTCCGGACTGATCGCCAACCTCTTACGCACAATTTCTATGGCCTGGGGACTCTGGTCCTTTTGCATCAACGCCATGCACATACCGAAATAGGGCAAGTCCCGCTGGGGCTCGAGTTTTGCCGCTGCCTCGAAGTCCTCGAGGGCGTAGGTGATTTGCGCATGAAAAGCCCTCACGGCGCCCCGTTGCATGATCAACCGGTAGGAGTTTGGGATGTTCCGCAGACCAATATTGGCGATATCCAACGCCAGCTCGAGATTGGCGTGGTCCACACCGAGCGCCATCAGGTCAAGATAGTTGTTCTCGTCCTGGGGGTCGATCTGGGTCGCCGTACGCAAGGCATTATAGGCCTCGATGGTCTGATTGTTGTGTTCGTACGCCTCCGCCAGGAGGTTATACAACTCGGCTTTTCGGTAGCCCTGGGCAATCACCTCCTGCGCAGCTTGAATCGCTGCGGGATAGTTCAGGCTTCTCACGTAAGCCAACGTCAGGTTGAACCCCACTTCATACGGGTCAGGGTAGTCCTTCTTGGCCAGCTCGAATTGGCGGGCGGCGGAAGCGTATTTCTCCAGTTGGGCCAGCATCAATCCGGCTTGGAAATGGGTTTGGCCGTCAGCTCCCGGGCTCAGATGCTCCAAGGCCTCCGCAGCCCTTTCGCCCTGGTTTGACTGGAAGCAACTTCGGGCGAACCGTAAGACCATGCGCGGGTCCCTCTCGAACAGGCCCGCGCTCTTGAGGTACTCGCCAACTGCCGGGCCGAATTCGCGCTTCGCGTAATGGATCTCCCCCAGGGAGAGATGGGCGACCGGGTCCTGCGCCTCCCGCTTCAGAACTTGTTCAAAGTGGCTGCGAGCCTCTTCCAGGCGGTTCATGGCCAGCTCGTTAAGGGCGAGGTTCTTCAAGGCAGGAAAGAACTCGGGATTCGATCTGAGGGCAGCCTGGAAGTGAGCGTTCCCCTCTTCCGGCTTTCCGGACGAGGTGAGTGCAATCCCCATCAGATTTTGAGCCATGGGGTCGCCGGGGGACCTCTCCAGAATCCCCTGGAGGAGCGCTATTGCGCGGACGTACTGCCTTTGCTGGATGTAAGACTCGGCCTGGGTGAAAACTGGCGATGGCTGGGAAGTTTGAGGCAGAGCGACGCCGCCAAACCCGCAAAGAAGCAGCGCGGCTCCCAAACACTTCCCCATCTTCTTTCCGAAACCTCTTCGTGCCTGCACTGGAAAAATGCTAAACATGCGGTCCTCAAGGCTGACCCTAGTGTAGTGCGTCTGACGCTTCTTTACATTTGGCGACTCCGGTCGCCTGTCCCAGAGCGCGGCTCTGCGCCCAGTGGATTTCTAATGCCCGGAGGGGTCAAATTCGAAGCTCGTGTAGCCCCCCTTGTGCTCGCCCACTCACTCGCCCCTTTCGACTCGCGAATTTTGACTTCGATGCCCCACAAAAGGCGTTTCTTGGCCCCTTTTTTGGCTTCGTTTGGCCTTTTTTGCGTTCAAAAACCAGTTCGTTTTTGGCATCTTAAAAAGCTAAGTCCCTTGTTTGCACTAGATCGGTAGGTTCGTTTCGTAAAAATAGTATCTTTTTCCCCTTTCCGCGCCTTTTTCCCTCTTGCCAGGTCCATTTCGTTCCCTTGCCGCGTCCGCTTGCCAGCGCTCTCTTTCGACCACTCCAATAGGCTACCGCGAGTGGGTGGGCGTGTCAAGCGAAAACTGCAGGAGACAAAAACGTAGGTAACAAGCGCCAGGGGTCGGGTTACGGGGGCCGGGGAAAGTAAGGATGTTTCTGACGCACTACACTAACGGGGCTTCGCCCCAGCCCGACGAGCATGTTATGATGCCTTCGAACCTACGACGAGATTCGGCGTGGGGTAAAGCGCACCACTTCGGCACAACGAGTCGCACCAGTTGCGACCACTCTTTGGCTCCCGTTCCCGGGACATCGCCTTACAAGGCAACCGCCGCCTCGCGCATAGGCCGCTTCCGCCGAATCCCAACACTCGCGACGACCGCTTTCGGCGGCGAAGGGGAGGACTGTCTCCTTGCGCTCGCCACCTCAAAACTTGACTCATTTACACCAGGTTTCGTACTTCAAGATTTCTAGGATGCACAATCCAGCATTAAATATCAAGACCTCGCGGGGGGAACGGTCGGATCAGGCGCTCCCGGGTCCACCGAAGACGCCTAACGAAGTGCGTGGCAACAAGTTCAGCCAACGGGCGCCACGCCTCCCCTTGACCGAAGCAATGGTCGGGCTGTCAGCGAGGTCTACGCCCACACGAAGCCCGCCGGGCCGTCTGGTTTCCGACTGGCTGACCGCAACTGTGCGTTCAGCAAGAACTGTAATCGCTATCATTATTCATTTATCCCCGGCCGACCGCCGGATGAAATCTAAGCCCTTGCCTCTAAAGTGCTCCATGCCTGTAGTTGAAAGGCATTAGGGAGGTCAAAAAAAGGGTCAAAAAAAGCTCAAAAAAAGACTTGACAAAGCGCTTACATATCGAGTATACAAATGGCGTTCAATGTTGTATACAAGAAAAAGTTCTGTGCTCAAAGGAAACTTGCGCAATCAAGCAGTCGAGACGTTCGGTAATCAACCACTGTAGTTTGAACGCTTGCGTCACGTCTTGGGTCGCTTCTGATCGGGACCGGAAGAACGAGTGGTTCTGTTGGCCCTTCGTGTGGTACTCGTGAACGGATCACAAGGTGGCGGCCTGCTTACATTATCATTCGATGCCTCCAGGCCCCGCAGGAGCAATCTCGGGGGCTTGCTTTGCCCATCAAAGGGGGCCCGCCCGGGACCCCAAATCAGGAGGAATTAATATGAGTATGCGGAAAGGCCTTTTAGGGTTCGTAGCCCTGTTTTTTCTGCTGGTCTTCACTTCTCTAAGCGCCTGGGCACAGTTTGAAGGCACTCTCGAGGGGACGGTCACCGACCCCTCGGGCGCCGTGGTGCCCGGGGCGACAGTAATGGCCAAGGATGTGGAAACGGGCATCATCCGAACCGTGCAAACGGGCTCAGCGGGAAACTACTACATTCCCTCTCTCCCCGTACATATGTTCGAGATTACCGCCAGCGCGAAGGGATTCAAGAGCACGGTGCAAGAAAACATCCGGCTGGAAGCGAAGCAAATCAGGGAGGTCAATTTCGTCCTGCAACTCGGGACCGCTGCGACCGAAGTGACGGTGACGGCGGCGCCGCCTGCGGTCGAAACCTCCCAGGCAAGAGTCTCGTCGGAAATCAACTCGACGAGCGTCGCGAACTTACCCATGGTGGCCCGGAACCTCTTTGGCCTCGTCGCGCTCACGGCCGGCATCACCGGCCTGCCTTCGGGCGGCAGCGCGTCTTATGCTCAGGCGAACGCAGACATCTTCAATACGGAGTTCGGCATCAGCCTCAGCGCCAACGGCCAGCGAGCCGAAGCGAACAGCTTCCTGGTGGATGGCGGCAGCGCCAACGGCAGTCCGCGCGGGGGCGTTTCCAACCTCGTTCCCAACGCCGACTCGATCCAGGAACTGCGCGTCTCGGTCAACAACTTCACGACCGAGTGGGGACGCAACTCCTCCTCGGTCACCAACATCATCACCAAGTCGGGAACCAACGCTATTCACGGGACCATGGGCTATTTCTTCACCAACAATTCCCTGACGGCGGGAAACATTTTCCAGACGGATACCATCGAGCGCTACAATGGCACATATAACAAACTTCCCGTCTTTCAGCGCAATGAAGGGAACTGGAGTGTGGGCGGACCCATCCGGAAGGACCACACCTTTTTCTTCGCTTCGATGGATTTCCTGCGGTCGGGGGCAGGATCAACCGCGGTGAACGCCGTGCCGACCGTAGACTTCCTCAACTACATGGCCGCGAATTATCCCAACAACATCTCGACCCAAGTCATGAATACGTACCTGCCCTCGGGGACTCGCGAGGCGGTTACGCAAACCGCTGCCTCTTTGACGGGGAACACCACGTGCACTGGGACTCAATCGATCACCACTCCTATTGGCTCAATGCCCTGCAATTTCGATATCATGCAGATCATTGATTCCAGCGTAACGCTTCCTCGAAACGGCACCCAGTGGAACTTCCGGATCGATCAGAGCTGGGGCAGTGGCAACAACCGGCTCTACGGCAGTTGGTACCGGATGAGCGTACTCAGTAATTTCGCACAGTCGGCCTATCCGGCGTTCACCCAGTCCGAGCCCGAATCCACGGAATTCGCGAATGTTGATTTCACCCACCTCTTCTCGCCTACCCTGCTCTTCGAAACCGCAGTTACCTTTACCCGGCCGCGGGGTGAGGCGACGCTTGCCGATCCTGACATTCCCAGCATTAGCGTTCCCGGCATCAGCAACTACGGAACGGGCTTTAGCGGTCCAACGTTTATGCAGACCAATGCCGAGTGGCGCAATGTTCTGACTTGGAACCGCGGGAGGCACGCCTTCAAGATTGGCGAGAACTTTGGGCATGATGATGGCTGGGGTAGCGGCGCCCAGTTCGGAGCCGACGCGACCCGCTATGACTACGGTTTCAACACCATGTGGGATTTTGCGCTCGACAATCCTTTCTCGGAGAGCAATTACGGGTTCGATCCAACGACAGGGAAACAATTCGGGCCAAGCTTCCTCCCGGTCGTGCAGCGCCTCGGCATTTTCTACAACGATGATTGGAAAGTCAGGCGGAACCTCACGGTCAGTTATGGGATTCGCTGGGATTGGTACATGGATCCCTACGACCAACACAAGCCCAAGAGCTTGTTCTCGCGCTTGGTGTTCAGTACCGGGAACGACTTCACCTCGCGGATAGCCAATGCGAGTATCATCCAGGCGTCACCGCTCGCCAGCACCGACAAGCGTAACTTCGCTCCTCGTCTCGGCATTGCCTGGGACCCCACCGGCAAAGGCAAGATGTCGGTCCGGGCGGGGGCGGGGATTTTCTACGACCGGATTTCCAGCCAGTTCTTCCGTGATTGCTGCGCCACGCTTCCGATATACGCGAATATCACGGGGATAAAGACCGTCCCTACCGGACCGCAACCCGTTTTCGGCTTGGGCACGTCGCCGGTGGGACCCTATGATTTTCCGCCCATGACCGGCATTACGCCCGGGCTGACTAGCCATGGTAGCTTGATCAATGCGCAGAGCACTATCTATGGTTGGACCCCCGACCTCAGGTGGCCGTATGCTGAAAACTGGTTCCTCGGCGTGCAGTACGCTCTTTCCAACAACTGGGTGATCGAGGGGAACTATGTCGGGTCAGTCGGTCGCCGTCTGGCGCAAGATTATGACGTTAACCGCGAAGACGACACCCTGATCACGAACGACAACGTGGACATCCGGCCGAATCCTTACTTCGGAGAAATCGGTTACGGTCAGGCCAATGGCAACTCCAAGTACAACGGGATGAACATCACTGTGAAAAAGCGGACCAGCCATGGTCTGGATCTCCAAGCCGCCTACACGTACGGTAAGGCCTATGATACCGCCAGCACTTACGGGGTGGACTTGCCCATGGTCGACATTTCCAACCTGAAGGCGAACTATGGCCTTTCCGACTTCGATGTCCGCCAAAAACTCGCGGCCAGCTTCGTTTACGATCTGCCGGGTCCCCATGGGCCGGGGTTCAAGTCGAAGCTGCTGGGTGGGTGGCAGACGGGCGCCGTGATCATCCTCCAGAAGGGCACTCCCTACAGCGTTGTTAATACCTTGCCCTTTGAGCCGGTCTGCGCTGCTAACCCGAATGGTAATTGTTACACCACGGGCGCTAGCCCTACTTGGATTACCGGCAGCGTAATCACCGGCAATACCGGCGGCGACTACAATGCTGATGGGTTCGATAATGACTTCCCCACGGTACCCTCGTTCGGCAGATTCCTGAAGGGGAACAAACAGAAGTTTCTGAGCGGCATCTTTACGGCATCCCAATTTCCGGCGCCGGCCCTGGGCCAGGAGGGGAATCTCGGCCGCAATGCCTACATCGGCCCAGGTTACATCGACTGCGACTTCAACATCATCAAGAACACTAGTATCCCGTGGTTCTGGCACGATGAGGCTGCAAAATTCCAGTTCCGGGCTGAGGCCTTCAACCTGTTCAACAATGTGAACCTGCAAAACCCGGACGGGACTATGAGCGACAGCACCTTCGGGAGGACTACAGGCGTCTATCCCGCAAGAAACATTCAGTTCGGCCTGAAGATCATATTCTGATTCGGACCGAACCTGCTCTTCAAGTCTCGCCATCCCAGCACCCGGGTGACCCGGGTGCTGGGGTTCTTTTTTTACGCTCGACGGACCTAGACAGCTCTTGCCCATGACCTAATCCTATCCACAGGGCCTCGGCCTGTTTGAGTGCGTAATGATCGTGGCCCGCGCGAGATCGGATCCGGTATCTTCATCGTGCCTGCCGCCATGGCACGCGAGATTGGCAGCTCAGCCGGTTTGCCGCTCGCCTGGGTTTTCGCCGGCGCTTTGACGATTGCCGCGGCGCGTCGGTCTAAGGGAGCACGTTTATGTGGCTTTTGCGTTTCTGAAACGGGGCGGAAGGACCCTGAAGGGTCTCCCTTAGTCAGAGCGCCCTTCAGTCAAAATAACTACCCTTTGCTCCGCAACCGTGCGGTATCATCTTGTTTTGGAGGGAGGAACCCATGACAAATCTTAATCGACCAACTAGAAGGCAGTTTGTTTCTACAGCAGCAGCGGTAGCGGGAGCTGCCCTACTGCCCAGCCGGGTTTTGGCTAGTCCCGCGCAGGTCACTGCCGCGATTACGCCCGGAATGAGAAATAAGCCAGCCAGCAAACAGAAAATCTTAGGGAAAGTCGAGCCTTTCCCCTTGACCCAAGTCCGCTTGCGAAAGGGCGTGTTTCAGGATGCCCTGGAAGCGGACCGGCGCTATCTCCACCTGCTTCCGCCTGACCGGCTTCTCCACACCTTTCGCGTGAATGCCGGGATCCCCTCCTCGGCTGAGCCCTTGGGAGGATGGGAAAAACCCGATTGCGAATTGCGCGGTCATTTCACAGGAGGCCACTACTTGTCCGCCTGCGCATTGATGTATGCCAGCGTGGGGGACAGTGATTTGAAAGATAAAGGCAATGCGCTGGTCAGCGAATTGGCCAATTGCCAAAAGGCCCTGAAGAACGGCTACCTCAGTGCCTTCCCCGAAGAATTTTTCGACCGGCTGCGCGAGGGCGGGAGGGTCTGGGCTCCCTTCTACACCTATCACAAGATCATGGCCGGCCTCATGGATATGTACGCCCACTGTGGAAATGATCAGGCGCTCTCGGTAGCGGAGGGCATGGCGGGGTGGGTCTGGCACTGGCAGGAGAGCATCAGTGACGAGCACATGCAACGGATTCTGCAAACGGAATTCGGCGGCATGAATGAAGCGCTCGGGAACCTCTCGGCTTTGAGCGGCAAACCTTTCTACCTGCAATTGGCGAAGCGATTCGAGAAGACGATGTTCCTTGACCCGCTGGCCGAACATCGCGACGAGCTGAAAGGAATCCACGCCAACACCCACATCCCGCAAGTCATCGGCGCCGCCCGGCGCTACGAACTCACCGGTGAGCCTCGCTATCACGACATTGCTTCCTATTTCCTCGAGGAGGTCACCGGCGAGCGGATCTATTGCACGGGAGGCACCAGCAACGATGAGTTCTGGCGCACGCCGCCCGGAAAGCTTGCCACGGAACTGGGCAAGCATACCGAGGAGTGCTGCTGCGGCTACAACATGCTTAAACTGGCGCGCCACATCTTCGGATGGACAGCCGACCCGCGCGTGATGGACTATTACGAGCGCACGCTCTTCAATAGCCGCCTGGGAACGCAGAACCTCGAAGACAGCGGAATGAGCTACTTCCTCCCGCTCGGGTCAGGATACTGGAAGTACTTCAACTCGACTTACGACTCTTTCTGGTGCTGCACTGGGACGGGGGTCGAGGAGTTTGCCAAGACTGCCGACTCAATTTACTTCCACGATGACCACGGCATCTTCGTGAATCTGTTCATCGCCTCGGAGGTGAATTGGCCTGAAAAGGGCTTGCGCCTCGAACAGCAAACCAATTTCCCCGAGGAGGAAGGCACCACCTTAGTGGTGCACGCGGATAAACCCACCGAGCTGGCCCTCAACGTCAGAATTCCCTACTGGGCGACCCGCGGAGGCACGGTCAAGGTAAACGGAACGAACCTTGGCGCGTTCTCAAGCCCCTCGAGCTACTTGACGCTGAACCGCACCTGGAAAGAAGGTGACCGAGTGGAGGTCAGCCTGCCCATGAGCCTCCGCATCGAGACCATGCCTGATGACCACACTCTTCAGGCTGCGATGTATGGACCGCTAGTCCTGGCGGGGCGACTGGGAACCGATGGTCTCTCCAAATCGATGTTCTATTCGGAGTTCGACACCGCCCCTAACGGTGACCCGATTGCTGTTCCCGCCATCGCTACCAGCCCGAATGATCCGGTGGGTTGGCTGAAACCGGTCTCCGATCAATCGCTGACCTTCCAAACCGTCGGGCAGGCGCAAAAACTTACCTTGATCCCGCTCTATAAGCTGCTTGGAGAAAGGTACGCGGTGTACTGGAAAACGACTTCCGCTGCGGTTTGAAGACCCAGCCTGACTTCCCCGCCTTGCCCGCGGCATCGCTGAGCGGGAATTTCAGGCGGACCACAAGCATGTTTCCTGCGAGGGTCCGGTTCCCGATACGAGGTTCAACCAGACCCTCGAGAGGAGAAAATGATGGGTGACAAGATTTCCCGGCGTGCACTACTGAAGAGTGCCGTGGCTGCCGGGACCGGCTCGATTCTTCCTGCCCCGGCTCTGGCCGCCTCGTTGGGAGGCTCCTCCTCCGATCCAAGGAATCCCGCCAAGCTCGAGCGCATTCTTCCCTTGAGTTCTACCAGTGGGGTTTACATTCCTCCGCGCGGCAAAAGCTTCATGAAGTTTAGCTTCGACTTTCCCGAGCCGTCGGTGGAATTTGCGGGATTGCAGTTTTCCTTTCGGGTATACACCTTTGAAAATACCTATGCGCTGGATCGTGAGCAAATGACCGTCGAGGACAACTCCGACGGATTGGCGGTTACCTGTTCCGGCTTCGTCTGGGCAGGAGGTCAGCAAAAGGCTCCCGGCCGGCTGCGCGCCCGGTTCCGCAAAAACGGCACTTTCATCGAATGGGATGCCCACGTCGAAATGGAACAACCCGTCAAGTCAATCGCCGCGATTGTCCGAGGCGTTCCGCGCGGAAGGATTTCAGCCGGCGGCCAGCCTTTCTTTGACCCCAAAGATGACGAACTCCTGTTTGGCTACCCCTTTGGCGGAGGCGCGCTTTTCATCGCGCGAGGACTGAACACGCCGCTCTTGGTGATTCAGCGAGGAGACAAAGAGCTTTTCTTCTTGTCCGCCCTCAACCAGGCGGTTCGGGCGAACCGGTTTTATCTCCAGCCCGGTGAGCGCTCTTACCGGGTCGAACTGGTTTACGAAAGCGAGGGCTGGAACAAGAGCAACGGGTTGGAGAGCCCCGTCTGGCGCGCTGGCGCTGTGGATTCGCAGGAGGCGGCGTTCCAGCCCCATTTTGAACACCTGGAGCGCGCTTTCAAAATTCCTCATTGGGAAAAGCGCGAGGACGTTCCGGATTGGCTCCGTAACGTCGCGCTCGCTGTATCCCTTCATGGTATGCACTGGACTGGATATATTCTAAACGATTACGCCAAGATGCAAACGATCCTGCGCTGGGTGGCTTCCCAGATTCCTGCCGCGCGAGTCCTGGTCTTCATTGCGGCTTGGGATGGCCGCTACTACTGGAATTACCCGCTCTATCAGCCTGAGCCGCGCCTGGGCGGCGAGGCGGGCTTCAAAGCACTCCTGGAAACCGGCCGGCAGATGGGTTTCCACATGATGCCAATGTTCGGGATTAACTCCGCCAATGAACGTCTCCCCGGGTTCTCGAAATTTGCGGACGCCACCATGGCACAGATTGATGGTGATCCCTTTTACCTGAATTGGGTGGACTGGGACAACGATCGGCACATGGAAGGCTGGATGCCCTATATGAACGTGGGTGTCGACTCCTGGCGCGAGTGGCTCGCTTCCCGAATCGATGATGTGCTCAATCGCTACCCTGCCGACGCGTACTTCCTCGACATCGCGGGCGGCTGGGAAAACAACACCAAGGCGGACACCCACGAGGGCACTCAACGGCTCGTTGCGGACCTCGCCCGAAGGCATCCCGGCGTCCTGTGCTGTGGCGAGATGCACTACGACGCGCTGATGTCCTTTATTCCTCTCTATCATGCCTTTTCAGAGTTTGCATACCCCGCGGCCGTCACCAAATACGCCCGCTTCTTCCAGCACCTCAGTCATCCCGCTCCCGGACGCGGGAGCAGCGGCGTTCACGAATCCGGCTTCAGCAAGTTTGATCCCGAAACGCTATCGCTCAATGATCTGGCCATTCCGACCCTCACGGTTGTCGACGACACGTTCGACCGTTACCAGGACGTGATGGCGCAGATTATCGCGCGCGCTAAACATCGAGCAGGTATTGCCTGACTTGGGTAGGGTTCGAGCACGTGGGAAAGTCCTGTTCAAGAAGGAAAGCGATCACCCGAATGGGGGCTGCCGGAGCCGGTGCGCTGCTACTGGCCAAGCCAGGCTGGGCGGGCTCGGGCGTCTCAGCCGTGGCGGCCCAGACGCCAGGCCTCAAAGTGGCTGGATGGGCAGCTGAACTGGCGATCTCTCCGATGAGCACGCGAACCCTTCGCCTGTCCCTGCTTCCTCTCAATCCCCGGGAGCAGGCGCAACCCATCCCTGATGACGGAGTCTTGGTCGCCTCGCAAGGGGGGGAGGCGCCGATCCGCATCCGGTCGGTCTCCGCGGAAAGCAACCTTGCCTGTGGGACCTTCGAGCTGAAGATTCTTCCCCAGCCCCTGACGGTGATCATTCGGGACCAGAACCAGGCCGAGTTGCAGCGTCTTCAGATCGACATGAGTGACGGGAGCGTCGGGTTCCTTACCCACGGAGCCCCGGTTTTCGGATTGGGTGAGGGCGGTCCGCAACTTGACCGCCGAGGGCACGCTTACTCCATGAAGCATGGTCAAGGCACCCCGGACCTGGCTACGAACGGCGCGCGAGTTCCCATTCCCTGGCTCGTGGGTGCAGATGGATGGGCATTGTTTTTTCATCTTCCTTTCGGAAGTTTTGATCTCACGGCCAACGAGGGGCGCTTCCGGCCATGGGCGTCCGGGGCAGCCCTCCCCCTGGATCTCTTTTTTGTCGGCTCCCACCAGCCCCAGGAGCTCCTGGCCGAATATGCCCGCCTGACCGGGTTTCCCCACATGCCCCCCATTTGGTCTCTGGGTTATCAACAATCGCATCGAACGCTAGCGAATCGCGACGAGGTGATGTCAGAAGCCCGTAAATTCCGCGAGGATGGTCTTCCCTGCGACGTGTTGATCTACCTGGGGACAGGTTTTTGTCCCTCAGGCTGGAACCGGGGACACGGGTCATTCGCTTTCAATCTGGAGGTTTTCCCCGACCCCCAGCGAATGTTCGAGGAGCTGCACAAGGAACATTTCAAGCTGGCGCTGCATGTCGTGAATCCTCCCCAACACTTACACGGTCGCGCCGCTGACGACAGCGGGTCCGGGGACCCGGATAGTGCGGCGAACTATTGGTCGAAGCATCTCGAGGTGTTTCGCCTGGGTGTCGACGGGTGGTGGGCTGATGAAGGTGATTCCCTTGACCCCGAGGTTTGCCTCGCTCGAAATCGCATGTACTGGGAAGGTCCCCAAGTGGAGAGGCCGGGCCGGCGGCCTTATACGCTGAATCGCAACGGCTATGCGGGAATGCAGCGTTACGGATGGCTGTGGTCCGGAGACATTGACTCTACCTGGGAAACGTTGCGGTCGCAAGTTGGGGTGGGCATTAGCGCCGGCCTCAGCGGAATCCCCTACTGGGGAACGGACACCGGCGGCTTTGTTACGACCCCGGAACTGACGGGCGAGCTTTATGCCCGCTGGTTCCAGTTCAGCGCCTTCTGCCCGTTGTTTCGGTCGCATGGGCGGACGTGGAAGCTGCGACGCCCTTGGCAGTGGAACACGGGCGATTTCGGTCCGATCGAGCTTAAAGGATACGGTTCGAATAGCGGACTCCCCGATATTAAGGAACTGCACAACCCGCAAGTTGAACCCATCTGCAGGAAATACCTCGAACTTCGTTACGGCCTTCTACCCTACACATACACGCTGGTCCGCGAAGCCCACGACACGGGACTGCCCCTCATGCGCGCCCTGTGGCTCCTCTACGATGACGATCCCCGGGCCGTGCTGCGCTCCGACCAGTATTTGTGGGGGCGCGACATCCTCGTTGCTCCGGTCACCGAGGAAGGCGCAAAGGCCAGAACCCTTTACTTACCGCGCGGCACTTGGTATGACTTCTGGACGAACGAAAGGATGGAGGGCGGCCGTGAAATCTCCCGGCCCGTGGATCTTGCCACGATGCCTCTTTATGTGAGGGCAGGCGCGATTCTTCCTTTCGGGTCCGTCAAGCAATATACGACCGAGCCGACCGAGAGCTCTCTTGTGCTAAAGATCTATCCCGGCGCGGATGGCGAATTCACGCTTTACGAGGACGACGGTGTCAGCTTCGATTTCCTCAAGGGCGAAGAAATGTGGCTGCGGTTCGCTTGGAAGGATCGTGACCGGCGTCTAGCCCTAAGCCTGCGACCTGGGTCGAAGATGCGGGCGCCTCACCGACGTACCATCAAGATCGACATTCCCCCTGAGAATCTGACCAGAGAGATCGTGTTTGAAGGGAATCCGGTGGAAGGGGCGCTGTAAGAGTCGGGGTCATAACCGGTCGAGGGTTGTTGGAGCGGCCGGAAGATGGGATGTGCTCGAGTCACAGCAATATTGCTTTGGGAAAAGCACTGGCCGGCTGGCACAAAGCGCGGCAATAACCGCGATCGGGTTGCCCGCCTATACACGGTCAAGGTTGCTGTAAATCTCGCCGATGTTAGTGTTCACGCCGGTCTGGAGAGGGGGCAACTTCCCAAAGTTGGGAGTAAACCGGTAGTTGTTGCGCTGGATGTACTCGCCGTAGCCGTTTGACTGCAGCGACTTAAGGGAAGCAACGGTGATCCGCTTTTGCAAGTCGACCACGTTGAGGCCCGCCTTCTTGCCCTCTTCGACTCTCGCGGTCAGTTCCTCAATGTAGTTCCCCATGTTGGACATGATCGTGTGCCCATGCTGTAGCGAAGCGTGGCCGGGCAGGATTTGCGTGAACTCAAGCTGGCCAACCGACCGGATGGTCCCTGGCCAAACCCGCGGGTAGCCGTCGGCAATAAAGGGTAGAAAACCGTGGATCATATCTCCGGTGGCGACCACTCGCTTCTGCGGACAAAAGACCACAACGTCTCCAGCGGTATGGGCGTGGCCGTGAAATTCAATATGAAGGTCGTGCGCCGAATCCTGGAGCAAATACGACTTTTCGAAGGTGATGGTTGGCAATTCGAGAGAGTAGTTCTGGAGCTCCACCTGATAGGCTTCGAGCTGCCGGATCTGGCCGGCACAAAAAGTTTTCTCATCCGAAGAGGTAGACTTGGCCGCGCGAGCCCGAAGCTCTTCCACCTGCTTGGGCACCTGCCCGAGAGAAGCCTTCAGCCGTGCGACCGCTAAGTCTGACATGAGTTGTTTTGTGGCGGTGCTGGCGATGAAGTCGAGCTTCTGTTCCGCGAGGCGATAGGCGTGGTTGCCCTGGGTATGATCCCAGTGAAAGTGCGTGTTAATAACATAACGCACCGGCTTCTCCGTGATCTCCCGCTTAATCTGGCCAAGCAACGAGGTGGCGGCCGATGGTTTGGAGTGAGCGTCGACCACGACCACATATTTCGCCCCTACAAAGATAGCCGCGTTGCAGTTGATCATCGCTTGTGGCCTTGCCTGCGCAAAGTAAATGCCCTCTGCAGCCTTCTCAAGATCGAAGAGCTTGGATCCCGAGTCGAGCGCGGCACGCGCCCATGCGGCGCGATGATAGGCAAGCTCCAGGATAGATGCCCCGGCCAGGGCTCCACCCATCAGGAAACGAAGAAAATCGCGGCGAGAGGGGTGCACTTCGTGTGGGTGCACGTAATGATCCGTTGGGCTGGAAGAGTGATGGCAGAAATTTTTTTGGTTATCCATACAGGGAATCCTTCGAGGAGCATCAGCAGCTCGCCACTTACTCCCGAGACTCTGGCCCCTCCCTGAATTTGGTAGCGATCGGCGCGGACAAGCAAAGTCGCAACATCCGGACAAACTTTATAGCTGTTAGCACTTGGGCGCAAGACCAATTTATGCGCCCCAACCCGGATTTCTTATTTGTCGTGGATGCTTTTGCGAGGGGGGGCGGTCTGGCGCCGACTGACCTTACGACTGTTGCCCAGCAAGCTCAGGTGAAGCTTGATGAAGACGGTTTGCTTGGCAAGCTCATTATCCGAGCTTTGAATGTTCAAGATTGGCGCTGCTGTTGCCATTTCATCCTCCTTCTTGGGACTGCGAAATCAAAATGGAAACTCAGGCTAAGTTCGCACTGTTCCTCGAACCGACCGTGGGTGCATGAGAAAATACCCGCTGTCGGGCGAGGCTAGCAAAACACCAGACCTTGACGACTGTCCTTCCGGGACGAAAACGAGCACTTTTGTTCCTATAGATCCTCCCCGTCCCCGCGAAATCACGGATAGCGAGGTGTCCGAGAAATTGGGTTGGAAACGGGCCAAGGTCGCGGTTAACTCCATCCCGAAGGTGCACACCTGGCTGCCAGACGGGACGCTGGCGCCTGGAGTGCGAAACTGCGGCTGCGAATGAGCCGCTGGGGTCTATACTGTTGGGTTCAAGATGCCAAAATGGAAATCTTGACTCAAAATGGAAATCTCGGGTGACCTTTCGGGTGGTCCGATAAAGTTGATGAAAACATAGTAGCGTCGACCTTTAGGTTGGCGCGAGCTCAGCGCCACAACACGCCACCAAACCGGTCAGAGGCCGCGAAGACATTGTTCATCAACCTGCTAAGAACTGAAATCACGTCAACGGCGAAAGAGTTTATTAATTCAGGCAGCTAATAAGAAATGGGGAATTTATGATGCGGTTCTTTTCGATGTTACTGGCAGTATTCGGCGCCTTGGCTTGTGCCATGGCGCAGGTTAATTACCAGCCTGCGGTTCCGCAGGCACTCATGCCCGACGGGACGCCGTTTCTGACCTGGAGCGACGTCACGCACTACACTCGAACTTACCACGTCAGCCAGAACAACCCGCAGGCCTCCGACAATAATGACGGGTCGGCAGCGCACCCCTTCCGCACCATCAACCACGCGGCGCAGGTGGTGAAGCCGGGTGAGCGTGTGTGGATCCATGCGGGGATATACAGGGAATTAGTGCAGCCGCGCTTGTCGGGCGAGGGTCAGGACCGGATGATCGCCTACGAGGCAGCACCGGGCGAACAGGTGATCATTCGCGGCTCACGCTTGCTCACCACCAAGTGGGAGCTGTCCATTGATCCCAATAACCCGCCCAGGGCCCCTGGCGTCCCGAACCAAAGCGTGCAATTGGGTTTCCCCGCGAGCATCTACTCCAAGCAGATCTGGATGACGACGCTGCCGGATAGCCTGTTCGAAGACGGCTACTTTCCATTCCGAACGCCCAATCTCAGCAACCAGGAAATCGACGTGATGAACTGGGCAATGCGGTGGAAGGGACGCATTCCTTATACGCTGCCGCGCGGCTTGCTGTTCCAGGATGGACGCCGCATGGCGCAATTGTCCACGTACGAAGACCTTGTGCGCCTACCCGGCTCTTACTGGGTCGCCCCCGACGGCAAGACCGTGCACTTTCATCCCTTCGGAGGCGGCAACCCGAATGGCCTGCTCTTCGAAGCCGCCGTGCAACCGCACCTGATTCAGCCCCAGACTCAGGGTCTGGGCTTCATCCGGGTCAGCGGATTGATCCTGGAGCAATGCGCCAATGGTTTCGCCCGCGCGGGAGTGGGCGCGCTCTTCACCATGGGCGGGCATCACTGGATCATCGAAGGGAACACGGTGCGGCACGTCAACTCCGTGGGAATCGAATTGGGTTTTCGGGCCTTTGAAGGGCCGGGTTCTCCGCATCGCACAGGTCCGGACCTGGGTTACAACATCGTGCGGCGGAATCGCGTCTCCGATTGTGGCACGGCGGGAATGCGCGGCCTGGGCGTGTCGCACGGGCTGGTTGAGGACAATGAGGTCGTCGATTGCGGGTGGCAGGACGTGGAGTTCCATTGGGAAGTGGCCGGCATCAAACTGCTAGGTTGTCGTGGCACGCTCGTGCGCAACAATCACGTGGCGCAATTCCTGGGTGGCGACGCCATCTGGCTGGATTTTGACAACGTAAACTCGCGCGTCACCGGAAATGTGATGAACGATATCACGACGGTGCAGGGCGCTGTTTTCATCGAGGCATCGCAGGTACCGAACCTGGTTGATCATAATTTCTTTTGGAATATCCATGGACAGGGCGTGCGTCTGGCGGATACGGACAACGCCATCGTTGCGCACAACTTCTTCTACCGTGTTACGGAAGAACTGGTGGAGGCCAAGGTGGCCACTGATCGTTCCTTAGGCGGGCGCAAACTTACGTCCACGGGCAATCGGTTCGTCAACAACGTCATCGTAAACCAAGGTAAACCCATATTTTACGAGGATTCCAGCAACGTCGCGGACTACAACGTTTATGTTTCCACTGAGGCCGGCGAAACAGCGATGAAAGACTCGGGCGAGCACTCGGTGGCAATTCATGCGGCTGTTACATTCGACGAGGACCGCTTGCTGCTCACTTGGAAATCTGACTCCGTGCTACCCACGGCGCCGATAATAAAGAACTGCGAACTGGACTTCTTCCGGCGTGAGCGAGCGCCCGATCAGAATATTCCCGGACCGTTCCTGGGGTTGGCGAACGCGGTGACGTTTGAACTGCGGGAGGCGTGGAAAGTCAACTGACGGCCCCACGACAAACAAAACTTGCAGCGCACCCTCGACTGACCATTGCACGGAAAAGCGGTTCAGGGTATGTTAGCGCTCGGATGGGATTTGACTTGGGAATTCCCGCTTACATACTTGAGCACGCATCCGGAAGGGATTGACGACGATGCTCTTGCCGCAGCACTGGGTCTGACCCGACGCCAGCACGCCAATCAAGAATGCGGAAGGTTGGAACAGCGGGGCAAGTCGCGAGGAGACGGGTCGATGGCAAAATCCGGAACTTTCTGGTACAAGCCGAAGGGCGGGAAGCCGGAGAACCCGAACAATCTCAAGCGGAGCTTGCGTCAAACATTCGAAGTTCAGAGGAATTCAAAGGACATACCATGCGCCCGTGGCATTGGGAAGGAAACGTCCAAGCCGCTTCGGTGCGCCATTTGACGGGGGACGGTTATCGGATCATCAAGGTGGCTAGGACGGCCTCTAGGGAACGCGGCCCGGATATTGTTGCAATTACACCGGCACGCCAGGAGCTACACGTAAGCGTTAAAGGCAATCCCGAAGGAACCGTACGAACTCAACCCGCAACTCAGGCGAGGCACTGGTTCGTCCATGCTTTTCATCACCTTTTCGCGTGGCGTGAAGGGAATCCAAATTAAAGTCTTAATGTGGAAGATCCACTTGGGATCCCGGCTCGCCATGTGGCGAAAGTCGTACGCATCGCATTTCAAAAAAGGAAGCGATTCAGGAGGCTTAGGATGAAGTATCGCGTAAATCTCGTCGCATTGATTATTTGGCTGTGGTCAGCGACCGCGTTAGCATCATCACCAAGAGCGGACCTAGGCGCAGCTTGCGTGCAGTGTCACAGTAAGGTAACCCCGAAGATCGTGACCGACTGGAAGGCGAGCAAACACAGCGAAGCGGGAATCTCCTGTGACACTTGCCACGGTGACGACCACAGGACCGCGACCGATGTTGCCAAAGCGAAGATTCCTACTCCGGACACTTGTGCTAGTTGCCATGAAACGCAAGTCGCGCAATTCAAGAAAGGCAAGCACTCCATGGCGTGGGCGGCGATGGAGGCCATGCCGACAATTCACTGGCAACCGATGGCCCTTACCGAGGGTATGAAGGGATGCGGGGCGTGCCACAAGCTGGGAATCAAATTAACCGAGCAGATAACCGAGCTTCAGAAGGAAGGTTCCCGATTTGGGATTGCCTCCTGCGACGGCTGCCATACGCGCCACACCTTTTCGGTAGCGGAGGCCCGATCACCCCAAGCGTGCGAAACCTGCCACATGGGTTTCGACCATCCGCAATGGGAGATGTATTCGTCTTCCAAGCACGGAGTGCGCAACGAACTGAGGCAACTCAAAATACAGACCGAAACTTCCGCTGCTCCTACTTGCCAGACCTGCCACATGCAAAACGGCAACCATGAGGTGCGCACCGCCTGGGGATTTCTGGCGGTGCGTTTGCCGATGCCAGAAGACAAGCAGTGGGCGGCGGACCAAGCCACCATCCTTCAAGCGCTTGGAGTGTTGGATCCCGACGGCAAGCCGACGCCTCGGCTTGAGGTGGTTAAGGCCGCCGATTTGGCCCGGCTTGATCAGGCTTCCTGGCAGGCGGAACGCGATAAGATGCTCAAGACTTGCAATCAATGCCACTCCATCGATTTCGCCAGACAGCAGCTTCAATACGGGGATGACATGATCAGGAATGCTGACCACCTGATGGCGGAAGCGATCCGCACGGTGGCCGGTCTATACAGAGACGGCCTTGTGCCCAAACCCAAGAACTACGCGTATCCCTTTCCTGACCTTCTGACCTTCCACGACGCGCCCACGGTGATCGAACAGAAGCTTTTCGTCATGTTCCTTGAGCACCGTATGCGAACTTTCCAGGGGACGTTTCATTCCAGCCCGGATTACGCTCTTTGGTACGGGTGGAGCGAAATGCAGCGCGACTTGACGGAGATAAAAGAACTGGCAGCGGAAATTCGACGCATCGGCCACGCCACTGCGGCGCTCACTGGCGCTGAGGAAAAGGGACCAGTGAATAATGGCGATTGACTGTATCGTTTTGGGCGCATTGGTATCAGAAAAGACTTGCGGGAGGGAGAGCAATAAAGAAAACCAAAGAGGTCTCTACCAGGGCAAGCCAAGGGTGGGGAATCCTGTGAGTTCCACTCGCCCATCTGTATGGACAGTGACTTCCACCAATTGCTCGCTGAAATCGTGCAAGTTATAGCCACCACTGAATAGCCGCAGTACCTGATCGCGACTCGAGCGCAGCGGCAAGATGCAAGGCTGGGTTTGATCAAAACGCCCGAGGACAGCGAAATCGTGGTACGCCTGGATCGTCCGCCATATTCGGCAACGAACCCGTTGGGAATAGTCGCAACCCCACGTCCAATACTGCCCCAGGTCGAGTTCGTATTCCGTATAACCGCTGAACATGCCGAAACTCAGCTCTGGCGCACGCTGACGCAAGGAGTACATCAATGTCAGCAAGCTATTTGCATGCTGCATGGGCTCGCCACCGGAAAAGGTGACGCCTCCCAAGGTACGCTGTGCGTGTGCCCGCAGCACTTCCTGAACTACGGCGTCAACCGTGACTTCTGCCCCACGAAAGGTCCGCCACGATGACTGTTCTCAAGAGCCGACTCCACCCCATCTTGCCTGAGGTAGAAGCTGAGCTTGAGGAGATCCGCGAGCGCATCCTTGTAATCCGCGTCAATGGCCACCCACTTTGAGCATTGGGTGGCGGGGTTGATGGCATAAAGGCCGATGGTGATTTCGCCCTCAAGGTGGCGGCGGATTGTGTCCGGCGTCAGGCTCAGCCCTTGACCTGTTTTCTTGTCCTTGGGACGGTAGTAGTAATGCCGGCCGCTTTCCGGGTGGGGTCGGTTGGACTGGAGGGTGTAGGCCCGGCGGTTGACGAAGAGGCGGAAGTGGTCCGCCACGACGATGGCGGGCGCTTTCAAACGAAGCTTCCGCATTCTCTCCTCCCTGAAGTCAGGTGGACGGGACCGCTACTTCATGTTGCTGGGAAATAATAAGGGTTCTCTATCACGTGGCGCGGCTAGGCATGGTCACGAACTAAATGCTCACTACGTTACACGGCGGGGATGAACGAGCGGATTGGCTGGCCCTATTGAAACACGCTAAAATTAGATGACCGACAAATTACGCGCGGAATATGATCTCGGCCAATTGCTCATCCAGATTGACCGCATACGGTTGCCGTTGGGTACCGTGCATGAGAAAAGCCCACGGTCACGACTAGCCGCCCGCCATTAAGATCGGCGGAATTTCCGCGACGGCGACTCCGTGGCTTGTACCTACCCACTTACAAGACCACCGACAAGCAAAGGAATCATGAAATGAAAATAGGTCTACAGACTTGGGGCAGCGAGGGCGACATTCTACCCTTCACGGCGTTGGCAGCGGGTCTGGTTAATGCGGGGCATGAAGTCGCCCTTGCCGTCACCGACAACATTGGGCGCGATTACAGCGAGGTCGCCAATAAGTATGGCTTCGAGCTCATCGCAGTGCCAAATCCCGAAATACATGACCCTGCGGAAGTGGAGGCCGTCTGGCGTGAAATCATCTCTGCCGGAAACCCTATCAAACAGGCAAGAATGGTCATGGAGTATGGCTTCGACCCTGCGATGGAGGCGATGTATGTGGCAGCTCGTGAGCTTTGTGCGACCAACAACGCCGTAATCGGGCATTTCTTTGTCTATCCGTTCCGGGTGGCCGCAGAGAAAGCTGGGGTGCCCATAGCTACGCTCAACGTGGTGCATGACTGCCTGCCATCAGCGTATATATGCCCACCGGGCCTGCCCGACATCGGCAAGTGGTTTTACCCTTTGGGGTGGGCGCTGGTGCGAAAGATGATCAACCGCATTTTCCTGCCGCGGGTGAACGCTTTGCGCTCGCGCGAAGGCCTGCCGCCAGACCGAGACGTCATGACGCAAACCTGGACGTCCGAACGGCTTAACCTGATTGCTGTCAGTCCACACATTTGTGATCTACCCAAAGATTGGGACAAGCGGCATCAGGTATGTGGCTTCCTGAATCCGCCCTCAGATACTCGAACGGAAGAACTTCCAGTGGGTCTCGACGAATTCCTCGCGGCTGGGGAGTCGCCTGTCTACATCACGTTTGGTAGCATGATGCCAAACAGCCTCGAATACATCCGCGAGACTGCGGATCTGTGGACGGCAGCGATCAGGCAGGTTGGCTGTCGTGCCATCATTCAGTTGCCGGTGGACGACCTTTCCATCTTCAACACCGGTGATCGGGTTTTCAAGGTGAAGCGTTCGCCCTATGTAAGGGTCTTTCCAAGGTGTGCAGCAATCGTCCACCACGGTGGCGCCGGAACAACTCAGTCAAGCCTCCTGGCGGGACGGCCTTCCGTCGTGGTGGCGCACATGGCTGATCAGTTCTTCTGGGGGGACGAGTTGAAACGACTTGGCGCAGGCGGCAAGACTTTGAGCCGAAATGGCCTCTCGGCGGGCAAGTTGGCCAAAGGAATTGAAAAGGTGCTCGGAGACTCCGGTATGGCTGAACGAGCCGCATCCCTAGGTCAGCAGATAGCTAGAGAAAATGGCGTGGCGAATGCTGTCCGCCTAATCGAAGAGACATTCACGACTGGCGTTCTGCAGGGAGGGATGACGCCATGAGTTGAGTAGCGGCTTGCAGCTTGGGCACATCGCTCTCCGTCATGCAGCCAAGATCGCCGTACTTGAACGTGCCACCACTTGCCCATTCCACCACTTCGCCGATGGCTTGTTTCTTGGTCGTGGCAACGCGGTGTGCTACTGTCAGGAACTCGTTGCGGAGCTGTTTGAACCCTGAACTTGGAGCTGACCCGTTGCCATTGTTGGGCGCAGGAGAAGAGGGGTCTTACTGACGCGTGGTTTGGCAAACCGATTTCTCCCGGAAACCCTGGTACCGTTCCCAGGGGGCGGAGTCTCACCTGGCGAGTTCGACGGAGCGCTGCCAGGAGTTGTCTCCGTAGGAGAAGCGGCTGCGGTGTGTTCCGTCGCAGCAGACCCATTCAGCGACGTTGGATAAAACTCAGCCGCGACCTCCGGTGCCTGCTCTTGCTCGTCCTCAACGACCTCCAAGACCTTGCCACCCGACCCGAGCAGCTTTCGAGTTTCCGCGAACAGGCGGGCGTTCTCCGTCAGGTTGGCGATGAGTTTCCGCATGTCGTCCCCTTCAACCTCTAGATTCAGTGCCCAGATGGATGAAGTCCTCTTCCTCTTTTCCTTGCGGTCGAAGTACATGGCCTCCTCCGGGCGAACCGTCAGCTTGGCCGTGATACCGGCCAAGCGGCCACCTGCGAAAGTCTGGATCTCCTGCAAGGCGGAGTGAATCTGGCGAATGGAGCGGTAAGAGCACGTGTGGATGCGGCAGACACTTCCCAGGCGAGGGAAGTCCGCCAACACGAAGCGTAGATCTCCACTCGGTTTGCACTGCCCACTCGAAAGCTCCGGGCATCCGCCAGCCGCTGAACGACACGGCCGTCTTGGTCGTGCGTGACTCCAACAATCATGGGGATTCCTCCTTTAACAAGGGGCTCGGGCGGCAACAGCGAGTGGGGCTCGTCAGGCTGGCAATACGAACCGTCGGGACCCCGCTGATCTCGGTGGGAGCTGGTCTGGTGGCCGAATTCGTTGTTCTCAGGGAAGGAAAAGTGTACGATGCACATGCCAGAGGTCTAGATCGGAAATCCCGGTTAAGAATAGTCTTCTTGACTCGAATTTCTAGCGCAGCTGAATGAGGCTCTCGTTGAGAACTCCTGCAAGCCGAACTATGAAAAACCGAATTGAGGAAAAAATGCTGAAGCGATCTGTGCGAGCCGCAGCCGGAATCGCGGCGTTGGCTGTTAGTTTTCTCTCGTTTGTACCGAGTCTTCTATTCACAGTAGTAGCCCCATCGTCGTTCAAGGCCGCACAGAGTATGCGGTCCTCCCCGTCGTCAAACCAGCAGACTAAATCGAAAGCGAACCAGATTCCCATAACGCCGCCGCCCATGGGTTGGTCCTCATGGAACAGTTTTTCCAATACCGTGGATTCGAATGTAATCATGCAACAAACGAAAGCCCTCGTGTCCTCGGGAATGAAGAACGCGGGCTATCAATACATCAATATCGACGAGGGTTGGTGGCTCGGGGAACGAGATCAGAGTGGCAATATCCTAGTCGATGCCGAACAGTGGCCGGCTTTGCAACCCGGTGAACAACCAGGTGACATGTCCAACATTGTGAGGTTCATCCACAGCCTTGGACTAAAAGCAGGTATCTATACGGACGCTGGAGAAGCAGGGTGCAGCTTCTACGGACCCGACCTTGGTCCGCCAATACTGCATACGGGCAGCGAGGGACATTACGATCAGGATTTCTTAAAGTTCGCGCAATGGGGTTTCGACTACGTCAAGGTAGATTGGTGCGGCGGGAATAAGGAGAACCTGGACCCCGCGGCGCAATACGCGGAGATCGCACACGCCGTCCACAGGGCGGAGAAGGTCACGGGACATCGACTCTACTTTTCCATTTGCGATTGGGGTAACAACAGCCCATGGACTTGGGCGCCGGGAGTCGGTGGCGTCGCGGCTGATATATGGCGCACGAGTGGAGACATCGTCGCCCCCATCGTGGCCAATACTCCCAACAACTCTCGCAGCGCATCCTTCGTGGGAGTCCTTTCCAACTTCGATCAGGGCATTCACCCTGCGGCGCAACACACCGGCTTCTACAATGACCCGGACATGATGGTGGTGGGAATGCAGGGATTGTCGGACGCACAGAATCGCGTTCACATGAGCCTCTGGGCCATCTCCGGGGCTCCGTTGATTGTGGGAGCGGATCTGTCGAAGCTAAGCAAAGCGACCATTGAGATTTTGACAAACCCGGACGTCATAGCCGTAGATCAGGACCACCTTGGCGTTCAGGCGATCAAGGTGGACGAACATCTGCCGGGCTTTCAAGTATGGAGCAAGCCTTTGGCCACTTCTGGTGGACATGCGGTGTTGCTGCTCAACAGGACCTCTGCGCCGGCCAAAATTGAGGTGGGTTGGAACGAGATAGGATTGGATTCATCCGCGTCGGCCACAGTGTGGGATCTGTGGGCCGGCAAGGAGTTGGGATCATACTCTTCGACCTACACGGCGACGATTTCCGCCAGTGATGCTGCGCTCTTGGTTATCCACGGTACTGACGCAAAAGCAACCCGATACGAAGCCGCGTCCTCCGCCAACGAGTTGAGTGGAGGAGCCACGCCGGAACCCTGCGAAACCTGCCCCAGCGGTCGGAGCATCACCATTGGCGGCGAGAGGTCGCTCACCTTCAAAATTGCGCCCCTAAAGAGATCCACCTTCGTTCAAATCCACTACATCAATCGCAGTACGAGTCCCCTCACGACGCAGTTGAGCGTGGACGGGCAGATGCCGACGAATATTCTGTTCCCTCCCACGGAAGGTGGAAACGAAGTTGGTTCTATCACTATCGAAGTGGAATCCAAACAACCGGGCTCGGAGAGCACTCTTGCGTTTTCCTCTCCGGGTGTTACCGGCCCAGTTTTCGAGTCTATCTCTCTATTAGCCGGGGCGCACTAACGGCCTATCATTTTCCTGTGATCGGCTCCAAGCGGCGCGCGCACCAGTTTTCACTTTGCAGTACCGAATGTCTTGCGGAAGCAATTCCCGTACTCTTCAGCCGTGCTCGCTGCGGATTCAAGCTTTTCAGTTTAGTTCGGTGCCGCCAGTATTCTTCCTCGTAACAGGCGATGCCTTTGTCCACTTAGGCCTTGCCCAACTTCGGCATTCGATAGAGGAGGCGGGCCAGATTGTGGGCCATCGCGGTGATGGCTTTGGGAGCGGAAATAGTTGACCTTGCTGGCCAGGAGCCTCTTACGCCACCCGAGCAGGAAGCCGATTCCGCCGCCCATCTCGACGAGAGCGAACAGTTCGAGTATTCCAGTCAAGCTTCACCTCCTTATCCGAATAGGCGCGCAATCCAATGGGCCATGCCGGCCCCAAGACCAATCAGCGCACCCATTCCGAGTGATCCCAGAAGCGCGGCGATGAGGATGCCGAACGTCAGCCCAGCCTTGTTCCGAGGCACAGTGGGAGCAGGATAGGCCAGCCGCTCCCGAGCGCACAGCGCGGGCAGCCGGGCCTGGATGGTATCAAAAGGATCGCCTGACTCAGAGGAATACTCCTGAACCTTGCGGACGACCTCGTCAAAGAGTGTTTTGAATTCCCTCGGACCTGACGGCAGGCCATTGGCTTCGTGGCCTTGCGCAGCTTCGGAGGCGGCCACAACGGCCCACCTCAACCGGCGCCTTTGCCAACCGAGCTTGAGGGATTTGTAGAGGCTGGCTCCTGATCATGAGCGGCCAGGGATGCCCGTACATTCCAAGCTTGCGTCTTTCTCATCGTTCTGTACGTCCATAAGCGAATCTCCTTTTCTGGTCTCTTGCGAACTGCGAGGGTTCTCTTGGTAACTGGTCGCTGACGAGTTTAAAGCAGCGTTTAGTCAAGACCGGCGGGCGGCAGGCGAAGCACGTGTGGTATTCTTGGCTTTTGCGGGCCTTGGGGCACCTGAGTCGGAAGCTATTCGCATGCATGCTGCGAATGATCGCGGCGCCGCCGCTGACGGGCGGCTAGCGAACCAAGGGAGACAGTGGATGGGGCATTCAGAAGTCATCCAGGGAGGGACAGGTGTCAGCCGAGAGGCTGGTCCGGGGCGAAAAACTGGTCAAGAGGCTCAACAGAAAGGTCGCAACGAGCCGCGATGCCATCCATCAGAGTCCGTTGCGATTTGAGCGATGTGAGCTTGAACCGATGAGGTGCCCGGTGTATCCTTCCGGGCAAATGGGAAGCTCAAATCGGAAATCCCGGATGGAAGCATGGCTCTCGTGGGTGGAGGGGATAACTATGAATAGCCGTAAACGCATCCTGGCCAGGGTGGCGGTGTTCTTCCTCCTGGTCCTCGGCGTGAAGTTGCGGGCTGCTGAGCGTGTTCTCGTGTTGGAGCAGCAGACGCGCGATCCGAGGACGGGGGTGCCCACGCTCGCGAAGAAAACCATCAACCCGTCAAAGACGGCTGTCATCATTATTGACCCCTGGAACTTTCACTGGTGCATGACAGCCTGCCAAAGGGTCGCATCCATGGCGCCTCGATGGAACCGGGCGTTGGAGTGCGCTCGCAAGCTCGGTATGCAGGTGATGTGGGCACCGACGGAGGTTGCGAGCATGTATGCGGGGACGCCCCAGCGCGAATGGGCGGCGGCTATCCCTCTTATTGAGGTACCTGAGCTGCGGAAACTGGTGGCCAATTTCACGGCGCCGGGCGGAGGGAGCACGTGCATGTGCGGGCCGGGCATCTCCTGCGAAATCAATTACGGCGCGGATGGAATTGCCCCTGACCTTTTCATTGACACGAAAGACCTGATCGTCAGCGGTCGGCAGGAAACTTACTCTATCCTCAAGCACAAGGGTTTGGACTACGTCATCTACATGGGTCTTCATACCAACGTATGCTTGTTCGGTAGGCCTGAGGCCCTCAAGTCCATGTACGAGGCGGGTGTGGACTGCGTCTTGGCACGTGATCTCAATGACGCCATCACCCTCTATGACCCCCAACGCCCCTACACGCCTGACGATGGCACGGCTCAAACCGATAGTGACCTGGAAAAAGCGGGCATCCCAACCATCAACTTTGTTGACGAAATGAGGAAGATCGGACTTTGGAGCAGCGACTGGGTCGTCGATTCCGTTCGCCTAGTGCCCTGGGGCACGGTGGAGCGTCCTTACTTCTTCGAAAAAACCACCCTGGTAACGTTGACTTGTCCCTGGCTGAAAGACGTCGAGTTCCGTTATACGCTCGACGGCAGCGCACCGGCTGCCACCTCGAAGATCTATGAAAAGCCGTTTCAGCTCAGGGAAACAACCACCTTGCGCACGGCTGCGTTTCGCCATGGGCGGAAAGTGTCTCTTGAAGGTCGCGGCTTCTATGCCCGCCTGGGTCCCGTGCCTCCTCAGCCTGACGTCTATCTGGACCAGATTGAACCGATGAAGGAGAACTACCCGTATTGGTATAGCTCCTGGCACCCGGTATTTAACCGATCTTTTGAGGGCAAGAAATTCTTGATGCGCGGACGCACCTACGACAAGGGTGTGGGCATGCGGGCGCCCGGCAACGTCCGCTATGGGCTGAAGCCGGAGTACGACCGTTTTGTGGCGCGAGTCGGTGTTGATGGAAACTTGCGGTACGCGCCTCCGGCTGAATATGGTCTGTTTGCTGGTAAGGTCCCTGGGAAGCCCCGAGAGCCGGGCATGGGCGAACTGTTTGTGCAGCAGCCGAGCGTCCAATTTCGCCTCTTCATCGACGGCGAGATGGTCGCCGAAAGTCCGGTGATGCGGTTTTCGCAAGAGCCGTGGCGTTTTGACGTGAAGATCCCTCCCGGCAGCCGGCTGCTCAATCTGACAGTCACTAACCCAGGCAGCCGGAGTGTGCTCGATTTGGCCGACTGGGCGGACGCGGGCTTCGTCTTAAAAAACACGGCAAATCCCAAATAGCAACCGCCAGGGATTTCGGCGTGATCTCGGTGACGATCCATGCTTGGAGGGATTGCCCACCCGGTGGGCAGGACGAATGCTAGGGAAGCTCAATAAAAGGAAGCTCTGGTTCGAGAAGTGGCTAGACGAATGAACGGCTTTAATTCTTGACGTTGTCTTCGTTCAACTAAATTCAATAAGATGAGTGTTTACTAGTCTTCTACTAGAATGGACACAAGGGATTTGAAGTCCCGGACGGACACCAGCCCCCATGCACTTCCGCTATCATTATAGCTTACCGTGTGATTGCGAGCATTACGCCCACGCCCCGCCGCCCTGTACCTAACAGTTCCTGAGGTCGAATAGTGAGTCTTGGCGCTTACAACAAGGGACAGGGTTCCGGACGCCGGACGCTACGCCTGCGCCGGCTGGGATTGGGGCGTGAACGAGCAGCCCACACGCCTCTTCCCATGCGGAAGTTGACGCCAGTAAACTCGATGCAAGGTAAGTTCAGCATCGGGCAGGAATGGAACAGCTAGTCGAGCTGGGAAACTTTCCGGCAGGTCATAATCGTCCATCAGCAAGCAAACGCCCCCAAAGCTTAGGTTCAGCAGCCTTACGATCTTGCTCGTCACCCCAAGACGAACTAGGCCCAGCCCGCGCGCTCCTTGGAGCGGAATTCGTTCATACTTGCGACGGTCATGGGCGCGCTCTGAAGGTCGGATTCTCTCTCCTGCCAGGCCAACGCCTGGAGAAGAAGCAGACTGGGCTGGGCTATGCAGGTCGCCGCGGTCGGTCGCAGCCTCAGATTCCCACGCCAGTCCTTCGACTTCCGACGCGGAAGCGCGAGCGGCGACGACGGGCTCCTCTGGTAGACGAGCTGCCCTTTGTTTGCTTTCGTAAAGGTTCTTGTCCGCAAATTGGAACAAGCCTGTTGCGTCCTCAGCATCCTCGGGAAAAATGGCGATCCCATAATCGATTCCAACCGGTGTGTTGGGAGCAAGGGGCCTGGCATATGTTTCGAACTTCGCCGCGATTCGTTCTGCCAACGTCTCGGCGCTGGATCTCTCGGCTTGAGGAAGAAGGATGCCAAATTCATCGCCGCCAATCCTGCAAGAAATGTCAGAGCCGCGGATGGTTTCAACGCTGGCGCGAGCCACACTGCGCAGAATCTCGTCTCCCGTGGCATGTCCGTAAGTGTCGTTGGCAATCTTGAACCTGCGAAGGTCCAACAAGAGCAATGCGAAGGAGGTCCCGTAACGACTGGAGTAATTGATCTCCCGCCCCAGGTATTCTTCAAACATGCGGCGGTTCTTGAGGCCAGTAAGCGGGTCCGTGGCGGCGTTATGGCGCAACTTCTCGAGCTCTTCGTATTCCAACAGAACGGGTTTGCGCAGAAGCTGTAATTCGCCAAAGTAGTCCACCGCCGCTGTCCTCAGGGAGGATGGGCGGCCGAGTTTTTCCGTCAACTCGTTTCGGTGGGCTAAGATCTTTTCCCAATGGACGATGCTCTTCTTCTCGCTTACCTCCACGCCGGTAAGGTTCTTCAGGACTCTCTGCAAGAAGGCCCCTTGGGCGGCCGGGCCAAGCTGCCTCAAGTTGTCAATAATCAGTTCCAGCAAATACTCCGAGCTTCCCTCCAAGTCAATGGCCATCAGGGCTTCTTCATTCGGAGCCTCTCCAGCCCTTGGCAAAGGTCTTTGGGAGCTCGCCGAGGTCTCCTCGTTGTTGTCTGACACCCTGTCTTCCACGGCTTCACCAGCCCATACACCTGCCCCGCTCACGATGCACTTCCCACCATGAACCATTGACTTCCAAGGTTGAATTCCAGATGACTTATTCGGAGGCAGGAAATTCGCCGGACCATGACCACTGGGCACGCCTTCTGCAACATTCGAGGTACAATCCAGATTAGGAATTGCCTAAAATGGTTGCAAGTGAAAAATGATGGGGTTACTCCAATCGGCACACTTTGTTTATCATAAGGTTAACCCCACCTCGGGAGTCTCCGGCTCCCAATTCGATTGTAACCGACCGCGCATTGAGACGGCAGACCTGCATCCCCACCCACCCCTCGCCGCCGGTTCCCATCCCTCATAAAGGACTGCCTCCTCGAGCGTACTCCGGTCATGTTATCGCTGAGGTAGCCCCATATTCGGCGGTTTAACAAGTAACCGGAATGCATTGCTCTGCGGGGTGTTATAATAAATCAGATGTGAGTCAAATGCCCACAAACGGACACGTGAATCTATGACAAAAAATGAACCGCGGCCTGCGACCTTCGAGGCATCAACAACCTTGCGCTCAAAGCTGCAAAGCAAGACCGCGCAGATCGGCGTCATCGGATTGGGATACGTCGGCCTGCCTCTGGGGCTACTGTTTGCTCGCAATGGCTTTCCAACCACGGGCTTCGATATCGACCAGACAAAAGTGGACATGCTCGAAAAGGGCGGGAGCTACATTCGCCACATCCCAGGCCCTGCCATTATCGAGCAGGTGCAGAAAAAGGGGTTTCGTGCCACAACCGATTTCGCCGTCCTGGAGGGAATGGACGCCATCTTAATATGCGTCCCTACCCCGCTCGACCAACATCGCGAGCCCGACCTCTCTTTCGTTCGCAACACTACCGAAGCCATAACACCGCATTTGCGGCGCGGCCAGTTGGTGGTGCTGGAAAGCACGACTTATCCCGGAACCACCGAGGAGGTGGTCCTGCCCATCCTCGAGCAATCAGGGTTGAAGTGTCCCATCCTGTCGTACGCTACTGATGGGTCTGGCGTGACCGCCCCCCCGGAAACCGAGGGCGACTTCCTCCTGGCATTTTCCCCCGAGCGGGAAGATCCAGGAAACAAGCAGTTCCAGACCCACCAAGTTCCCAAAGTCGTTGCCGGTGTGAATGCCTGGAGTGCACTTGCGGCACAGGCTCTTTATGCTCAGGCATTCGAGAAGACAGTCGTGGTCAGTTCCACGCGTGCCGCAGAGATGACCAAGATTCTGGAAAACACTTACCGCTGCGTGAACATTGCGCTCGTGAATGAGTTAAAGCTGCTTTGCCTACGGATGGGAATCGACATTTGGGAAGTCATCGAGGCGGCCAGCACCAAGCCTTTTGGTTTCACACCCTTTTCCCCTGGACCGGGATTGGGCGGCCACTGCATTCCCATTGACCCGTTCTACTTGACCTGGAAGGCTCGCGAGTACGAATTCCCCACGCGCTTCATTGAACTGGCGGGCGAAATCAACGCCGCCATGCCGGACCACGTCGTGACCTTCCTGACAGACGCTTTGAATACACGAAAACGATGTTTACAGGACGCCAGAATCCTGATTCTGGGAGTTTCCTACAAGAAAGACATCGACGACCTGCGCGAATCACCGAGTTTGCGAATCATCGAGCTGCTGAAAGACAAAGGAGCTGTGGTTGATTACCATGATCCCTACTTCCCCCGTCTCCCCAGGGTGAGAAATTACGACTTGGGAATGGCCGCGGTGGAGCTCACGGCTGAATCTCTGGCGTCTCACGACGCCGTCGTCATCGTTACGGACCATTCCAGCTACGACTACGCTGCCATTGTGCGCCACGCGCCACTCGTCATTGACACTCGGAATGCAACCAAGAAGGTCAAGGAGCACCGCGACAAAATCGTGCTGTGTTAAGTATACGAGAGCGAATGATGTGTTACGGATTCCTTCATTCCCACACCGGCGGCTCGGATAGCTGCCTAAGGACGCCGCGACTTGCGAAGCTGCTCCTGGTGGTGATCGTACTTTTGCCCGCAGCAGCCTCCGACCACGCTTGGTGCGCGGCAGCGGTTGACGTTCCAGTCATCAAAGGCGACCTGGGGCCCTGTTCGGCAGACTTCACGGTCCTGGACAGCGCTGCCAAACCCGTTTATAACGCCAAGATCCACGTTACTATTCTCTACGGCTTCATGAACAAACGAAAAACCGACCTCGAAATCGGCACCAATACCGACGGCAAGGCGCGCGTCGAGGGGTTGCCTGACAAACTCAAGAAGCCGCCGCTGGAGTTCAAAATCCGAGGCCGCGATTTACAAAAGTCCGTCACGCAAGATCCCGCCACTGATTGCCACGCGAATTTCAACGTCCGACTCGGGACACCATAAGCCCACATCGCCCGGAGGATAGGCTTTGGCGAGAGCTATTTGTTTCTTGTAAACACGAAGGTACGGCGAAAGTATATAAATTGCCTATGGGACAATTCGACACTGCGCCCGCAAGTCTTGTTGACAGCCATATTAAACTTCGATGAAGATAAGATATATGGGAGCAGAACTAATCAATCATGCGGGGCTTGCCGCCCAGGCCACTGCATGTCGTTTGGTAGTCCGCAGGGAAAAGGGCTCATCTGAAATCTTACAATTCCTAATCGCAGGGTTGGAAATCGGCCAGCAAGTTGTGATCGTAGCCGGCCCGACCTGCCTAAACGATGTGGCGCGCGGCCTGAGTGAGAATGGGTTAAGACCGGACGTATTCTTGCATAGCGGGCGTTTGGTGTTTCTGACCGCTCCGGACTGCCTCAACGAACTATTGAGAGCGGGCGACCCGCTGCAGAGAAGTCCGTTGCACCTCCACGGAACCGTCATGCGATGGGTTACCGACTGGTCGTGGGCCTTATCCAAAGGCGACGGGCTCAACGTCATTCGCGATTACCAACGCAGGCTTCATGATTTTGTTCGTCCCCTCAATGCCATTTCACTCTGCACCGTGCATTGCGAAAAGATCGGCCGGGCATCGCTGCTGGCGATTCTGGCAAACCACCGTCGCGCCATACAACCTCTCCAAACTATGCAGCGCGGCGCGCACGCCTACGATGTGACAGGTCGCGCCAGGGTGTGATTCAGGCTCAGCCCACGCGTCTCCCACAAAGCAGCTCCTCCAACCGACTCTGCCGGACGAACGAATAATCGGATCGGTCGTTCCTGACCGCTGGCCCGGGGGTACATTCCTTTTCACCCCGGCTTCGGCTCTGATCTGGCCCTGCCAATGAACAGGGACGAATTTGAAGGAAACGCCCCAGGGACTCTGAAAAATGAGGCCTTACGCTACCTATTCTCCTGCATCGAGCCGGACAAGAGGCGTTATCGGCATTCGTCACAACATCGGAAATTCCTTTGGCATCGGAAAATCTCCCCTTGATTATTGACAAGAGGTGCGGTAGGATTCATTGTCGATAACTGAGGGGAGTGTGAATGAGCAAACCAACCGATTTGGTCCAAGGCACGTTGGACCTCCTGATCCTCAAGACCCTGGCTCTTGAACCTATGCACGGCTGGGGCATCGCCCAGCGCATCCGCCAGGTGTCGAGGGACGTGCTCCAGGTGAATCAAGGGGCGCTATATCCCGCTCTCCACCGTCTTGAGCAAAGCGGATGGATCAAGGCGAAGTGGGGTGAGTCGGACAACAATCGGCGCGCCAAGTTCTATTCGCTCACAACGGCGGGGCGCAAGTATTTGCAGCAAGAGCAAGCCAACTGGCAGAGGCTTTCTGACGCTATTGGGCTGGTGCTGGAGACGACGTGAAGGCGAGGATTCAGGAGTCAGGATTCAGGATCCAGTGGCAGGAGCCGTCCGTTGTCAGTGGTCAGTGGTCCGTTGTCAGTGGTCCTTTTTCAGTGGCCAGTTGTCCGGTGTGAGAAGCAGCAGTCGCCTGCGGCTGAGAGCTGAAGACTGAGGAGTGAGAACTTCTGATGCGTTGGATTTACAAATTGCCGCTCCGGCTCCGGTCCCTGTTTCAGAAGAGCCGTGTCGAGCAGGATCTCAGCGACGAACTCCGTTTTCACCTGGAGAAGCTAATTGAGGAACACGCCGCAAAAGGGATGACTCCAGAGGAAGCTCGTTACGCGGCCCTGCGCGAGTTGGGCGGGGTGGAACAGATCAAGGAGGAGTGCCGCGACATGCGCAATCTCAATTTTATCGAGAACATCGTGCAAGACGTTCGTTACGACTTGCGACTGCTGGCCAAGAATCCTGGCTTTGCGGTCGTTGCGGTGCTGGTTCTGGCGCTGGGTATCGGCGCGAACACGGCCATCTTCTCCTTGCTGGACCAGGCTACCCTCCGTTCTCTGCCGGTGAAAGACCCGGAACGTCTGGTGGTGATTAGCGACGCCGAATACAGAAGTGGGTGGTCCACTTCCGACGCCAGCGAGATGGTCTACTCCTACGCGCACTACAAGGATGTTCGGGACCAAATCCCGCTATTTGACGGAGTGATCGCACGCGCGCATGTCCCCTTGAGCGTCACTGCGGCAGGCGCGTCGGAGAGGGCCGCAGGCGAAGTTGTCAGCGGCAACTTCTTCTCCGTGCTGGGTGTCCGTCCCGAGTTGGGCCGCCTTTTGGATCCCGAGGATGACCGCGTTCCGGGAGCCAACCCCGTGGCCGTGCTGAGTTACGGATATTGGCAAAGCCGTTTTGGTGGTGATCCAGGCATCATGGCGCGAAAGATTTCCCTTAATGCGTATCCGTTCACGGTCGTCGGCGTGGCGGCACGAGGATTTACCGGTCTTTTGAAGGGCAGTAATGCGGATGTGTTCGTTCCGATTGCGATGAAGAGAGAGCTGACACCCGCCTGGAGTGGCCTTGTCGAACGCGACATTATGTGGTTGAACATTTTCGCGCGCTTGAAGCCAGGCTTTTCACGAGAGCAAACGGAAGCCGCTCTCCAGGCGCCCTACCGGCCTATTCTCGAGGCCGAGGTCCAATCCATTAAAAACCCGCGTGCTACGTTCCGCGAAAGGTACATGAGGCAGCACATCTCTCTCCACCCCGCGGCAGAAGGAATCAACCTTCTCAGGCAGACATGGGCCAAGCCACTTCTGGTCCTCGCCGGCTTGGTCGGACTGGTGCTATTGATCACTTGCGCCAACGTTTCCGGACTGATGATCGCGAAAGGAGCGGGACGACAGAAAGAGATCGCCATCCGGCTGGCTCTGGGAGCGCGGC
>Ga0326728_10005454_pt1 | contig 35661 bp, 27 predicted proteins | sample MB3enrmetagenome_FD_207602 | JGI IMG/M metagenome (GOLD analysis project Ga0326728, IMG submission 207602) | Lab enriched peat soil microbial communities from McLean, Ithaca, NY, United States - MB31MN | ecosystem: Environmental > Terrestrial > Soil > Wetlands > Peat | place: USA: New York...
ATTTGAACTCCGGCCAGTCGGCCGCGTAGGTGCGCTTGCGATGGCGCAGCCAAAAGTAGCGGAGGTGTTCGCCGTCCTGTATCCACGGCGCGTCGAAGGGGCCAAGGTCGATCACTTCGGCGTAGTAGTCCGTGTAATCCTCACGGTGGCCGCCCAGAGTGAGCACCGATTCGCCGGTGTAGCCGTTCCAGCCCCAGTAATAGTAGTTTTGATGGCCGCTGATGGCGGTAGGCAGACCCAATTTCTCACCGAGAACGTTGACCGCGCTTGCCTCGGAGTAATTGCCGCAAAAGATGGCCGTATGGGCGCGCACATCGGGCGGCAGCGCGTTGTAACGCGCGGCAAAGCCCTCCACCATCTCCGGATAGCCAAAGAGGCCGGAAAGAAATGAGGGCAAGGGGCTCGTCGATCTTTCCGCCTCTGTATTCGCAAGCAAATGCGCCGCCTTGGCCCTGTACCCGTTGTACTTCTCCGGAGGCAGAATGGTCAGCACCAGGGGCGCTGTAACCAGGATGAAGAGAAGCGACAGGACTGCGGTGTAACAAATGGCCGGCCAACTGCGGCGCGTGATTTCGCCGAGCGCAACAGCGCCGGCAGCCAGGAATATCGGATAGATGGGCGCAAGATAGTAATGCTTGGCATGCAAAACCATCATCATGGGCAGAAAAACCAGATAGGTGAGAGCCACAAACCGCCACTGGCGGGCCTTGCGGGCAAACGCGAGCCAAATCAGCCCTCCGATCCACAGCGGAGCGGCCGCAACAAACAGTATGTTGATTTGCGCCGCAAGAAAGCCCAGTGGCGGCAGCTTCACGTTCTTGTCCGAGTGCGCGATGTTGTTGAGCAGCTCATAGGTTGGGAAATGGTGGACCCACTGCCAGATCAAGTTGGGCAGAGCGATCAGCAGCAGCAAGCCCACTCCGGCCGCGCACCAGAGGGAGCGGAGAAGGCGACGCTGGGGGCTGAGCAGCAGGCCCGCCAGCAGCGCCAGCAGGAAGAAGGCGGTGGAGTGCTTGTTTTCAACTCCCAGCCCTGCCAGCAAACCGAAGATTAGCCATGCGCGGGGACCAGCTGAGCCGTCGGCCAGGCGAAGAAGGACGAGGATCGTGCCCATCCAGAAGCACGGCTCAAAGGAGTTCATCGAGAGGTAGTTGGCGGTGGCCAGATATACGGGAGAGGCAAGGACCGCGATCATGGCCAGAACCTGCGCGGCGCGGCCTCCACCGAGTTGACGGGCCAGAAGGCCGGCAAGGCCGACATTCACGCCCCCGGCAAGGTAGCTGAAGATCCGTACTCCGGCGGGTGAAACGCCGAACAGCGTCTCAGCCAGCCGGGCCTGCACGGCCGCCAGCGGAGGCAGATCGACATAGCCCCAGGCCAGATGCCGGCCGCAGACCAGGAAGTAAAGTTCATCGCCATGGAAGCCGTAGCCAAGATGGTAGCCCCAAAGTGTGCTGAGCAAATGGATAAGGAAGGTGATCGCGCAAAAGAGGCCGGCGATGAACAGAGCGGCGCGCAGCGGTGTTCGTGCAGGGATGGGTGAAAGGATTTCTGCCAAGACTATAGACTCCCGGGAGGTATGTTTTTTTGTACGCGGGCAGATTCAGGACGGTTCCAGGATTTCACTTCGTTTGCAAATATAGCTCGAATCTCTCCGCCATGGTGCCCCGTTTCCGGGGTCCCCACAAACACCGGGGTCCCCGGCGAGCGATAGGTGCTCGCTGAAGTGCGGAACGGGTCGCAGTTCGTGGCGTGGGAGTCCTCCGCTTTTGTGAAAATGGGAAGCGGGTGCCCCATCCAACGCGCAGCCTCATCGCGCGTTGGGTGGGAACCACCACACTCAACCAACCACCTCTCAACCAACCACGAATGTGGATGCCCCGGGTCTCGATTCTGAGACCCGGGAACCACCACACTCAACCAGCCACCTCTCAACCAACCACCTAACCACTAACCACCTGCTCCGTTGCCGATAATTACCCCGGTTTCAGGCACACTATCTGTATGCATCGCCGTTCACATCCAACCCGGCCTCACCCAATACCCCTCCCAACCCCAGCCTCGCCCTCTCGTCCCGTAACCCCTTTAGATTCGGAACTTACAAAATCATCGCCCATAACCCCTTTATTTTCGGCACTTACGAAATTGCATGCGAAATTCGCTCTACGCCCCAGACCGTCCAACCGACCCACCCCCCTCCCCCCTACTATTTCCCGCATTATGAGACTATACCTGCAAATCTGCGGCACAGGCCTCGTAACTCCTTTCGATTCGGCACCTACAAGTTTGCGTCCCGTAACTCCTTTGTTTTCGGCACTTACAAAACTTCCATTTTTAACTCATTTATTTTCATACTCTTGCAAAATTTTTATACAAAACTCCCACCCCCGTCTCGCCGCCCGGCTAGACCGTCGGCCACAGCAGCCATCGAACCCTATAACTTGTTTAGTTTCTGCACTTACAAGGAATTCTGCCGCAACCCCTTTAGATTCCACACTTACAAAATCATTGCCCGTAACCCCTTTAGATTCGGAACTTACAAAATTGAGTTTTATAACACATTTGGTTTCATACTCTTGCAAGATGACCCACTAAATTTCCCCGATCAGCCCTAAACCAAAGAAAACAACAAAAAATATTATTTAACTACCATATAATCAACAAGATATAAAAGAAAATGGCCAGAGGCGTCCTTTGCCCCTGACCCCAATTCTCGGTCCCTTGGTCCCTAGGTCCCTAGGTCTCTAGGTCTCTAGGTCTCTAGGTCCCTTGGTCACTTGGTTTCTTGGTCCCTCAGTCCCTGTTCCCTGTTCCCTGATCCCTGATCCCTGTTCCCTGTTCCCTACCCCAGCGCCGGGTAAAGCGACACCGCCGTTCCGGCAAAGATGTTGTCCTGAGCCGCAGCCGCCAGGCAGCTCAGCGCCGACCGCGCCTCCTCCACCATCTCCTTCAGGCTCCCCGCCGCCGACGGGTAGTTCGAACCCCACGCAATCCGCGACGAGCCGAACTTACTCACCAGCAGCGGGAAGAACGTCGCCGGATCTCCGTTCTCCTTCCGCGAGGCCCGCACGTTCAACGTCGTCAGCTTCAGGTAGACGTTCGGATACTTGGCCAGATCGAACAGGTACTCGGAACCCGCATACGGCGCGCCCTCGGCGATCGGCGGCTCCGTCATGTGGTCGATCAGAAACCGGGTTTTTTTGAAGTTTTGGAAGAGAACTTCGGCCTGGGGAATCCCCGCCGGCTTCATCGACACGCATACGGAAAGTCCCAGCGCCTGCGCCTCTTCCATCGCCGGAAAGATCTTCGGGTCGCTCATCCAGCCGGCCTGCTTCTCGTGAGTGCCGCCGGCCGTGTAGAGGCGCAGCCCGCCCAGCTTCCGCTCGACCGCCCAGTAGCGGACCTTGGCCACGGCGTCCTCGGCCATCATGTTCGGCGAGAAGACGCCGGTGATGCGGTCCGGCCTCAGCGCCACGCAGTCGGCCACGTACGAAGCGTCGTAGCCGTAGGTCGTCGAGGAGTGAACCAGCGCCGCGCGCTCCACCCCCGCCTCGTCCATGGCGGCGATCATCTCTTCGAAGTTGACCGACCGCTTCTTCGACCACTCCGACTGCTTGCCCTCCAGTGGCGTGATGGGATACCGCTCGGTATCGGTGGATACGATATGGGGATGGATATCGACAAGTTGTACTGCCACGGGGAATGTCTCCTTCGGATGTCTTCTTCGATTCTGCGGCGGCGCTCCGGGATTCAGGCTACGGCAACAGAACTCTATCCGGCTGCGCGCGCAGCTGAACCGTAACCTCGGTTGTTTCCGCCTGTATATTCCTCGCTGGCCGACCAACAGCGTCCCGGAACATGCTATAAGCGAGTATATCCTCATTTTTCGCCGAGCCGCCGAGCCCATCCCCCGATGTCGCTCCGCTGCCAAAATGAGGCACAATGATCGACAGTCGCACAGCGCGCAAACTTGCCATCCATCCCCGGGCAAGCAAGTGCGCTCAAGGAGAGCGGACGATGAAAGATTCGGCATCGGTTCCCGAGACAAAACCGCCAGCGAAGACGGGCGCAATCCAGATGACAGGCGGCGAGGCGATCGTCCGGTCCCTGTCCGCGAACGGCGTTGATACTCTCTTCTGCATCCCCGGAGTGGAGCTCAACGCCTTCTTCGTCGCGCTCTACGACCACCGCGAGAAGTTCAAGGTAATCACCAACCGCCACGAACAGGGCTGCGCCTACATGGCGCTGGGTTATGCCCGCTCCACCGGCAAGGTTGGAGCCTATGCGGTCGTGCCTGGACCCGGATTTCTCAACTCCTCGGCGGCGCTTTCGACCGCTTATGCCGGTAGCTCGCCGGTCTTCTGCGTCACCGGCCAAGTGCCCTCGCAGCAGATCGGCCGCGGCGCTGGCGCGCATCACGAGATCAACAACCAGCTCGACATCCTCCGCAACCTGACCAAGTACGCCGCCCGCATGGAGCATCCCGCCGAAGTGCCCGAGGTGATGGACCAGGCCTTCCGCGCCATCAAGAGCGGCCGGCCCCGCCCGGTGGGCGTCGAGATGTCTCCCGACATGATGGCGAAGCTGGCACCGGTTTCGCAGCTTGGCGCAGCGGTTCCGCCCGCCCCGCCCGAGGCCGACCCTGAGCTCATCGAGCAGGCCGCCAAGCTCCTAGGTGAAGCGGCCAATCCCATCATCGCCATCGGCGGCGGCATCTACGGAGCAGAGGACGTTGTTCTGCGCCTGGCCGAGATGACCGAGACCCCGGTCATGATGTCGCGCAACGCCAAGGGCGCAGTCAGCTTCCGGCATCACCTTGGGCTGCCGGAGAGCGCCGGCCACCGGCTCTGGGCGGATGTGGACGTGGTGCTCTCGATCGGCACCCGGCTCAACGAGGTCTACAAGTTCTGGGGCGTCCACAAGGACGTGAAGGTCATCCGCATCGACATCGATCCCATGGAGATCGAGCGCAACGGCAAGCCCACGGTCGGCATCCTGGCCGACGCCCGGCAGGCGTTGTCGGCCATCGCCGATCGCGTCGGCCAGTATCTGCGCCCACGAGCCTCACGCAAAGAGGAGCTCAACGGGCTCAAGGCCCGGCTGGCAAAAGACCACGAATCGCTCACGCCGCAGATCGACTACGTGAACGCGATCCGTCGTGAGCTGCCCGACGACGGCATTGTGGTGAGCGAAGCTACGCAGATCGCCTATGCCGCACGCGTTGCCATGCCTTTCTACTGCCCGCGAACCTTTCTAACGGCCGGCTACTCGGGGACTTTGGGCTTCGGCTTCCCCACCGCACTGGGCGCAAAGGTGGCCAACCCCGACAAGCAGGTAGTCTCAATCTCCGGCGACGGCGGGTTTCTGTTTGGCGCTTCCGAGCTGGCAGCCGCGGTGCAGAACAAAATCGCTGCGGTGACGCTGGTCTTCAACAACAACGCCTACGGCAACGTGAAGCGCGAGCAGTTGGAGAAGTTTGGCGGCCGCGTGATTGCGAGCGACCTTACCAACCCGGACTTTGTGAAGTTGGCCGAGGCCTACGGCGCGCAAGGGCTGCGCGCCAAGTCGCCCGAAGAGCTGGCCGTCGCGTTGCGCAAGGGCTTCAGCCACGACGGCCCCACGGTAATCGAGATTCCGGTGGGCGATCTGCCCAGCCCCTGGCACTTGATCGACATGCCGAAGGTGGAGCGGAAGAAGTAGTCCTGGCGCCGCGTACAGCTCACTCAGGCACAGGTACTGCAAGACCCGGCTTTCGAGCCGGCCTTGTTAGCCGAGAACGTCGCTCAGGTAATCGACTAGCAACCGCCTGTACTCAGCGCTCACCATGGCGCGGTCCCGCTTGGGCATGGCTGCGTAAAGCGAGATCATACCCTTCATGATCTGCACTACGACATTGGCGATCAGCAGGGCCCGTTCGCTCGATAGCTCGGGATTCTTGGCCATGAACGCGCTCGAGAAGTGGTCCCGCAGATTTTGCCGCGCCGCCGGGTCGCGCACAAACTTGATGGGCGCGTTGATCAGGGGCAGATAAGCCGGGTGCTCATCGGCGAAGTGGGCCATGAGTCCGACCAGCCGGTCTGAGATATCGCTAACGCTCAGGTCCCGGGCCTCTTCGATCAGACTGGACCAGTGCTCATCGGTCTCCTCTGCATAGCGGACCAGCAGCGTACGGGCCACGGCCACCTTGTCAGGGAAGTACCGGTAGAGAGCGCCGATGGCCGCGCCTGAGCGCTCGGCGATCGCTGTCATCGTCATGGCCTCATAGCCGACTTCGGCCACAATCGCCGCCGCCGCGTCCAGAAACGACTGGACGCGCAGCGATGCCCGCTTCTGTTGCGGGACAATCCGAACAGGCCTTGGCAAAGTTGACGCCATCCTCGTATTTTATCCCGCAAAGGAAAGGAACTGCTGAAAATTTCAGACACTTTTCGTGACCCGCGATGCGGTTCGGGCAACTGAAAAGATTGCACTTGACTCGGGTACCAGATTCCACGTATTCTTCTGAAAGTGAGGCGCTCCTCGTTTTTTGAACGTGCCGGCAGGCAGTCGCCCACATAGGTTCATACAGGAGGTTACAGTGAGTCATCCCTGGGATATTGAAGGCAAATGGTCGGTTTCGCCCTATGGCTGGGACCCGGAAGTGCGCAAGGAGTTTCCCCTCATGCGCAACAAGATCGCCATCCGCGACGACACCTTCCGCGAAGGCGACCATTGCATCGGTTATCGCATGAGCTTCGAGGATAAGATCGAGCTCCTTCGTCTGACCGTTGAGATGGGCGTCGAAGAGATCGATATCGGCGGGCCCACGCTGCACAAGACCGAGTACGATCTGTCCGGCGCATTGAAGGCTTCCGGGATCAAGGTTCGCAAGACCGCCCGCATCTTCGGCAACAAGAAGGCCGACTTCCGCAGGGAGATCGATATCTGCATGGAGTCCGGCGCGGACAACCTGCGCATCGTGCTGATGTATCTGAACGAGCAGAAGGTTCTCGACGAGATCGAAAAGCTGCCGGCCATCTTCGACTACGTTCACTCGCAGCACAAGACGACCATCAGCTGGGCGATCTCCGACACCCCTCGCGCGCCCATGCACCTGATCCGCAAGGTGTACGAAGCAGGCCTGAAGGCCGGCGGCGACAAGGCCGGCATCAACGACACCTTTGGAATTGCCACGCCGGGCGTGATGCGCTATCTGACCCGCACGATCCGCGAGATGCTCCCCGACGATATGCCGTTGAAGGCCCACTGCCACAACACCTACGGTCTGGCCACGGCCAACACGATCGCCTGTGCCGAGGGCGGCGCCACTGAACTGGACTGCTGCATCAACGGCTACGGCGACGAAGCCGGCAACGCCTCGCTTGAAGAAGTGGCCGTCGCACTCGAAGCGCTCTATGGCGTCAACACGGGCCTGAACCTGAAGCTGATGAACAAATACTCCAAGCTCGCCGAGGAGAAGGGCAAGATGCCGATCCAGGCCTTCAAGGCCGTGGTCGGCGAGAACGCCTTTCTGCGGCCGATGCTGATCTGGTCGGGCGTCAACATGGCCCGCGAGTCCTGGATGCTGCACGAGCCGCTCGATCCGGAGTGCGTAGGCGCTGAGTCGACCGTAGTCTTTGGCCCCGCGCAGAGCCTGGAAGACGAGCCTATCGAGGTCAAGTTCAAGGACCTCGGTGTTCCCTGCACACCGGAGAAGCTCATCAAGGTCCGCGAGATCGCCGAGGCGCTGCTCAAGGAAGAGAAGACGGTCAAGATCCGGGCTCACAAGTACCTCACCGAGTCGGAGATCGAGGACATCATCCGCAAGATTGCCTAAGCGGCCTCCCAAACCGGAGTCTCTGAGAAGCCAACTCTCAGAGACTCCAAACCCCTGAACCCCTCCGGAGCGGCAATGAGCAAGGTCCTCTTCATCAACGGTCAGCGCGAGGAGATAGCCAATATTTTCTGCGCAAAGGCTCTGCCAGTCTTCGATGTCTTCTGGGTGCCATACAAACTGGATGAAGAAGAAAAAGCAGTACTGATCCGGGATGTGGACTATCTGGTCCTTCACCCGGCAACGATCTCGGCGAGCCTTCTGCGTAAGGCAAAATCGCTACGCCTGATCCAGTTGCTCGCGGCCGGATACGACGAGATCGACCTGAAACTGGCCGCGGAACTCGGCGTTCCCGTGGCGACGAACGGCGGCGCGAACTCCTGGTCGGTCGCCGAACACTGCGTGGCTTCCCTGCTGGCCCTTTACAAGCGGCTCCCGCAGTGCGATCAATCGGTACGCGCCGGCACGTGGAGAAAACCTGTCACCGGCTTCAACACTTTTGACGTCGCTGGAAAGACCGTGGGCATCATCGGCGCGGGCAACATCGGCCGCAAGGTGGCGCGCCGGTTCAAGTCCTTTGAGACGGAAATTCTCTACTGCGACGCGCGCCCGGCAACGGACATCGAGAACGTACTCGGCGTACGCAAGGTCTCGCTCGAAGAGCTGCTTGCCAAGTCCGATATCATTACCCTGCACGTTCCACTGCTCAAAGAGACTCGCGGCCTCATCGGCCGGCACACACTGCCGCTGATGAAGCCAAATGCCGTCGTCATCAATACCAGTCGCGGTCCGGTGATCGACGAGCAGGCTCTGGTCGCGGCGCTGGAGGAGGGTCTGATCGCCGGAGCTTGCCTCGACGTATTCGAGAAGGAGCCGATCGCCAGCGGCCACCCGCTGCTCAAGTTCGATAATGTACTGCTCACACCGCACACGGCCGGACATTCGTATGAGGGATGGTTTCGCCGGTCGGACTTCGCCTGGGCCAACATTCAACGTGTGGCGGCAGGGCAGCCTCCGCTCTCGCTCGCATTCCCTGAAGAAGAGTAGGCAGGAAAGTATTTACCGGGCCAGTAGTGAATTGAATTGCTTCGCCGGTGGCGATAGAAGATCCAGATTTTGAATTCAACGAGGAGAACGAAATCATGGCTGAGACAGTTGGAATCAACAAGGTCACGCTCGAAGGAGCACAGAAAATTATCGCGGCAGCGTTAAAAGAGGCTGAGGCGCGCAAGAAGCAGGTCAGCGTGGCCGTTGCCGATCCCGCCGGCCATCTGGTTGCTTATGCCCGCATGGACAAGGCCGGGCTTACCACGCTGACTATTTCCGTGAACAAGGCCCGCTCCGCGGCCTACATGGCCTTCCCGACCGGAAAGCTCAGCAAGGAAGGCAACGAGCGCACCGACTTTCATGCCCTGGCCATCACCCTGGCCTGCGGCCCGGAAAACATGGTGATGATGCAGGGCGGCGTTCCCATCATCATCAAGGGCGAGTGCGTGGGCGGCGTGGCCGTCAGCGGCGCGGGCCACTCCGACGGCGATATCGCCTGGGTTGGCGCGCTGTCTCTCGAGGGCGCCGAGGTTCGCAAGCCCAAGGTCGTCGAGCCCAAGAAATAGCCCAATCATCATGAAGCTCTCCGGATGATGAAGGGCTTCATTTCATCCGTTTCTTCAGTTCCAGTGCAACCCCGCTACGGAGGATATATGTCAGAAGCAGCTGCTGCGCAACCCAGGGTTATTCTCGCCGACACCACATTGAAGATCGGAAAAGTCCGCACCTGGCGGGTAGTTCTGAAAAGAAAGACCGTATGGAAGACCGCCCGCTACACCAAGGGCGACATCGACGCTCTCGTCATCGGCATCTCCGATCCCGACGGCGTGACAGGCTACGGTTATGCTCCGGCGATGTTTCTTGAGGGTGAGTCAGCGCCCTCAGCCGAGGCACTCCTCTACACCGTGCTCATGCCCGTCATCACCGGCCGCGAGCACGCAGGCCCGCAGATGCTTATGAACGAGCTTGAGCTCTCGCTGCGCCACAACCACCAGCTCAAGTTCGCCATCGAGGAAGCACTGCTCGACATGACGGCGAAGAAGCTCAACACGCCGCTGTTCAATCTGCTCGGCGGTCTCTGCTTCCCGGATACGCCGGTGATGCGCGCGCTCACACTCAAGAGCCCCGAGGACACCGCCAAGGATGCCGTTGGCTATCGCGAGAAGGGCTACACGCACATGAAGCTCAAGGTCGGCCTTGATGCCAAGCGCGACGTGGCCGCCGTGAAGGCCGTCCGCGAGGCCGTCGGCGACGACGTATTCCTCTCGGTCGACGCCAACCGCTCCTGGTCTCCCATGCAGGCAGTTCGCATCCTCAGCGCGATGAGCAACTACGGCCTGAACCTGGCCGAGCAGCCCACCAAGGCCGACGACGTGCGCGGCATGGCCTTCATCCGTTCCAAGGTCAACGTGCCCATCATGGCCGACGAGGGCGTGCGCACTCCGGCCGAGGCCTCGCGGCTTATTGAAGCCGGCGCTATCGACGCCGTCGCAATCAAGCTTTGGAATGTCGGCGGTTTCTTCAAGGGCAAGGAGATCGCGGCCGTCTGCAGCGCCAACAACTGCGGCACGCACATCGCCACCACTCCGGGAAGTCAGATCATGGAAGCCGGTCAACTGCACTTTGCTGCTTCGACCCCAACCATGTTCGGCGGCGCGGAGCTGGCCGAGTTCGCGGCGCTGCTCGAAGATCCCGGTCAGGGGCTGGAGATCGTCAACGGCCGTCTGGCTGTGCCGATGGGTCCGGGTCTCGGAATCGACATCGACCTCAGCAAGGGCGTCGAAACCACACCGCAGTAGGTTCACCCGCTCCGCATCGGCGCGGCATCCGAGGCGGCGATGCTGACTGGGCCACGATCAAACATCAGGGGCATCTGAGTTCGCTGCTCAGGTGCCTCTGTAACGAGGGGTCAAAGATGGATAAGCAGATCGAAGCCGATCTTCCTGAAATCACGCCCATCCTCTCGCGGTTTATCGCCGAGACGAAGTACGAAGATCTGCCCGAGCCGATCACGGATCGCGTGAAGAAGAGCATCCTCGACACGCTCGGCATCATCATGCCGGCAAGCGAGCTGATGCACGACCTCAGGCCCGCCATCGATCTGCGCATCGAGGCAGGCGGCAGGCAGGAGAGCACCGTTCTCGGTTACGGGGTCAAGCTGCCCTGCTGGGATGCAACGTTCGCGAACGGCATCCGCGGGCATGCGCTCGACTATGCCGACGGCCATCTTGAAGCGGTATTCAGAATTGGCATCGCCGTGATTCCCGCCACGCTGGCGCTGGCTGAGCGAAAGGGCAAGGTCAGCGGCAAAGAGCTGATTACAGCGGTTGCAGTAGCAGAAGAGTTTCTCTGCCGCCTTGGCGTTTCAAACGCCCGCAAGCGCACCACCATGGGCCCCTGGCACGAGGGCATTCTCTTTGGAAACTACGGTGCCGTTGCATCCGCCGCTAGAATGCTCGGCCTGACTGCCGACGAAACCGACATGGCGCTCGGCATCGCCTACATGAAGGTGGGCGGCACGCTTTCGGTGGTCAACCCCGAGGCCAACGTGCGCGGCATGTATGCCGGATTCGTAGGCGAGACCGGCGTGATGGCCGCGCTGCTGGCGCAAAGAGGCATCAAAGGACCGCGTGGAACCCTCGGCGGCAAGGATGGGCTCTTCGATGTTTACCTGCGCGGCGCCTACGACCGCGATGTGATGGTGGACGGTCTGGGCAAGGACTACGAACTCATCAACCTGAGCTTCAAACCCTGGCCTGCCTGCGCCTTTGCGCATCCGTTCATCGATGCCATGCTCACCCTGCGCGCCGAGCACTCGATTCGGGCCGAAGACATCGTGAAGATCGATGTGGCCTTCGGCGCAGTCGTGAAGAAGCTTGGACTGTGCAACCCCATCGACATTGCGGCTGGCAAGTTCCCAAAGACCGAGAACGATGGCAAGCGCAGCCTCCCGTTCAATGTGGCCCTTGCTGCCCTCAAGGGCAAGATCTCGTTGCGGGACTTCAACGAAGAAGGCCTGCGCGACACGGCCGTACTCAAGGTGGCCGAAAAGGTTGTGGGCGCACTTGAGCCCGCGTTCGATGCCGACCAGTTCAGCAGGAAGGGTACGCAACTTCCTCCGGGCAGGGTCACCGTTACCGATCGCCAGGGCAGGACATTCACAAAGACTGTCGATCTGCCCTACGGACACCACCACAACCCCATCAAGTTTGACGATCTCATTGAGAAGTTCCGCGACTGCCTGGCGCTGGCCCGCAAGCCTATTTCAGCAGCCGATGTAGATCGTGTAATCGATTTGGTCCTGCATCTGGAAGAACTCGAAGATATCAGAGAGATCATCCAAGTGCTGGCCTGATCCCGGCGCGCCAGGGCAAGAGAATCGGCGCGAAGACAGAAGAGAGGTTGCAATGCCAGTGCAATACAAGATGTATATCGACGGCGAATGGGTCGACGCTTCGAACGGCGAGACGTTCCCAACCGAGAACCCCTTCACCGGCGAGGTCTGGGCCCTTATTCCCCGCGCCAGCGAAGCGGACGCCGAGCGTGCCGCCAGCGCCGCCAAGGCTGCCTTTGAAGGTGAGTGGAGCAAGGTCAACGGCGCAAAGCGCGGCGAGCTGATGAACAAGCTCGCAGACCTTGTCGATGAGAACGCGGCACATCTATCAAAGATTGAAAGCACCGACAACGGCAAGGTGACGCGCGAGACCGAGTCCCAAATGCACGTCTTTGCCCGCCAGATGCGCTACTTCGCCGGATGGGCCGACAAGTTTCACGGCAAGACCATACCTGTCGACAATCTTTCAATATTCGATTACACAATTCGCGAGCCGCTGGGCGTAGTGTTCATGATTACGCCCTGGAACTCGCCGCTCACGCTGCTCGCCAACAAGCTGTGCCCTGCTCTGGCAACCGGCAATACGGTGATCGTCAAGCCTTCGCGGCATACTTCGGCGTCGACACTGGAGCTGGCAAAACTGGTCGAGGCGGCCGGCTTCCCCAAGGGTGTCTTCAACGTGGTCACCGGCGACATCTGCGGCGACTACCTGACCGGATCGCCGAAGATCGACAAGATCTCGCTTACCGGCGGCACCGAAGTCGGCAAGCACATCCTCAGGCGCGCCGCCGAGAACATCACCCGCGTCACCATGGAACTCGGCGGCAAGAGCCCCAACATCATCTTTGAGGATGCCAACCTCGACCGCGCCATCGTTGGGGCGCTCACTGCCATCTTCCAGGCTGCCGGGCAGACCTGCGTGGCCGGATCGCGGCTGATCGTTCACGAGTCGGTCTACGACAAGGTGGTAAAGGGCGTGATTGAGGGCGCCCGAAAGATGAAACTCGGCGACCCGTTCCAGAAGGACACAGGCATCGGCCCAGTGGCCAATCGCAACCAGTTCGACACGATCCTCGGGCTGATCGACATGGCCGTGAAGGAAGGCGCGAAGCTGCTCACCGGCGGCAAGCGCGCAACTGGGGAAGGATTGGGCAACGGCTACTTCATCGAGCCCACCGTATTTGAAGCCACCAACGACATGCAGATTGCGCAGACCGAAGTCTTTGGGCCGGTGCTTTGCATCATCAAGTTCAAGACCGAAGAAGAGGCTATCCGCATCGCTAACGACACTATCTACGGACTCGCAGCGGGCATCTGGACTTGCGACGCCTCGCGCGTGCATCGCGTGGCCAAACAGATCAAGGCAGGCATGATCTGGGTGAATACTTACCGGACGCTCTCACCGATGACGCCCTTCGGCGGCTACAAGATGAGCGGCTACGGCAAGGAGCGCGGCGAAGAGGGACTCATGGAGTACACGCAGGTCAAAAACATCACCATGGACCTGTCAGCCGTGGTCTACGACCAGTACACGATGCGCATGTAATCGTTGCGCGCAGCCCACAATGCAGGAGGCCTCCGGTGATTCCGGAGGCCTCTTGCGTTACGGAATAAGAGAACCGCCCCTCTCCGCGAACGGAAAGGGGCGGCGTGTAGCGATCGATTACATGGCGCCGTACTTGTAGACGCGGGGCTCGGCGGGCTGGATCTTGTCTTCGTCGATCTCGGCCACGCAGCGAACCATGGAGCCGTCGCCCAGGTGCCAGCGAATGGGCAGCGCGAAGAAGCGGAAGCGCTGGCCCTTGACCTTGTCGAGATCGCCGCCCAGGTTCTCAACGCCGACGATGCCGTTGCCCAGCATGTACTTGTGGCAGGGCTCCCAGGTGCCGGGGCAGCCGATGGCCTCAAGATCGCCGAACTTCTCGTCGTACTTCTTCTTGCCGTGAAGCTTGATGTAAAGCTCGCGATCGAACTCGGCATAGGCCTCTTCGCCGAACTGCTCCGCATACTCTTCGCAGATTGAGCGGCCCGAGTAGCCTTCGAGCTTCATACGCGTGCCATTGTTGCCCATCGAGGTGTGCAGCGGATGATCGAGAGCCTGCTGATCCATGGCCACAACCTTGACCTTGTGGTCGCGGAACCACTTGCCGGCATCGGCGCCGCAGCCCAGAGAGTAGTGGTAGTACTCCTTGGAGTCGTCGAACTTGCGGTGCATGCCGGTGTTGAGGCAGAGTACCATGCCCGCTGTCTCCTCGGGCTTGACGCCGGCGCGCGCCAGGGCATCTTCGATGTCCTTCGGCATAATCAGCTTCCAGCGATCGACCTTAATGTCGAGGCAAACTGCATCGCCGCAGTAGGCATCCACGGCCAGTTCGTGCGAGTAAAGAGCGCGCCTGCCGTCGAACATGTACTCCATCACGTGGCGGGGCGCATCGGCGTGCGTGCCGGTGTGCATCGTGCACTTGATGCTCTGCGTGAGCACGCCGGCCTTGGCCAGACTGTGCATGGGCGCGATCTCAGGCTTGGAGAAGTACGGCCACAGGGGCATATCTCCAAAGAAGGGATGGCTCAGGTCAACAAATACTTTCTTTCCCATATTTCCTCCAGATGATTCGGTAATTCCCACATCGTTTGCCGGCACTGTCGTGCGGAGCCGGGTTTAAACTTCACTTCAACTCGCAGTCGACCCTAAACGCGGCCGATGCGCTCCTCAAGACTCTTTCGGCAATCCGTCAGCGCTGCTTCCAGTTCCCTGCGCTTCTCATCGAAGCGAACCGAGGGCGTCGGCACAGAGATGGCCGCGATCTCTCCCTCCGGACCGACGATCGGCGTCCCCACCGCGCACATTCCCAGCGTGTGCTCCTCGATATCGTATGCAATTCCGGTCCTGCGCGTTTCCTCGATTTGCTCTTCGAGATCCTTCCAGGAAACGATGGAGTTGGGTGTGAACCGGGTGAGCTTGAACCGCTTCTTCAGGCGCTCAATCACATCGTCGCCGAGGACCGAGAGCATCGCCTTGCCGTTGGCGCTGCAGTGCAAGGGGAACGAGACGCCGAGGGCCGATACAGCGCGAAGCCGCTGCTGGCCTTCGATGTGATCGATGAAAATCGCCTCGGTCCCTTTGAGAATGGCGAGGTCGACGGTTTCTCCGGTGCGCACCGCGAGCTCTTCCAGGCTGGGGTGTGCCACCTCGACCAGCCCGAAGCGCACCGAACGCGCGATCCGGACCAGAGCCGGCCCCAGCCGAACACCGGACTGCGGCGTGGCCGCGATCACAAAGTTCTCCCGGTCCAACGCAGCAACGATGCGCTGCACTGTGGATTTGGGCAGATTGAGCTGGCGGGCCAGCTGGCCAAGACTCAGCCCCTGCTCGCTGCCCTCCAGAGCACGAAGCACCTCGGCCGCGCGCGCAATCACCTGGACGCCCAGTTGTGCTTTGCGCTCGGGACCGATCGGATCGTTAAGAATTTCTGCTCCGTTGCTCATCGTCTTTGCTTGCTCCTGCCCGCCTCGTTGCTATTTAGGCAGTCCGTTGGCCGCCACGCTGCGCAGGTAGCCGCTCAGCCTGTTGCGCACCGCCTGCATCTTCTCCGGTGTCCAGCCCTCGTAGAAGCCGGTTCCGGTCTTCATGCCCAGTTCGCCCTTCTTCACTTTGTCGATCAGATACGGACTGGGATTCGGCGAGGCTTCAATGTGCGCGAGCACGCCGTTGTGAATGGCCAGCGTCAGATCGAGACCTACAAGGTCGGCGTTCTCCAGCGGGGCCAGCACGGGCAGCCGCAGGCCGAAGCTGTTCTTCACGCAAAGGTCCACGGTCTCGGCATCGCATATGCCGTGCTCGACGATCGAAACCGCCTCGCGCCACAGGGCATGCTGCATACGGTTGGCGATGAAGCCGGCCACATCGCGCTTGCAGTGCACGGCCACCTTGCCGGCGCGCTTCAGGATGTCGATGCAGCGATGAATCATGTTGACGTCCGCGAATTCGGTCTGCACCACTTCGACCAGCGGAATCAGATACGGCGGATTCCACCAGTGTGTGCCGACGACGCGATAACGCTGCGCGCACTTGGCGCCGATATCGGTAATCGGCTTCACGGAGGTGTTGCTGGCCAGAATGCAGTCCTTGCCGGTGTACTTCTCCATCTCGGCAAAGAGATTTTGCTTGACCTCGAGATCCTCGGCAGCGTTCTCAATCACGAGATCCGCGCCGCGGATGCCCTCTTCGAGGTTGTTGTGGAGGCTGATATTCTGCGCCGCGCTTTCGTCGATCCCGAAGATTTTGAAACTGGCACGCGCCTTCTCGTGCACCTGATCCAGAACTTCCTGGCGGCGGGCATAGAGGGAAACCGGAAATCCTTTCGCGGCGAACACCTCGGCGATGCCCTGCCCCATCATTCCAGCGCCGACGATTGCAATCTTTTCCATGGTCGTTCCTTTTGATCGTGACTTTCAAAGTGACTGCGCCGCAGTAGCCCATCGTCGCCTGGGCAATGGGCTGCTGCGGCCATTCTCGACAACAACCGATTAACCGGCTGTCGTTCCGCCATCCACGTACAGGATCTGGCCGGTCACAAAATCGGAAGCCGGCGATGACAAGTAAACGGCCGCGCCGATGAAGTCCTGCGTAACCGCCGCGCGTCCCAGCGGAATGCGCGACATGAAGATCTTGTAGAGTTCCTTGTTGTCCAGCACTTCCTGGGTGAGCGGCGTCCAGGCGATGCAGGGACCGATGGAGTTCACATTGATGTGGTACTTGGCCCACTCGGTCGCCAGTTGCTTGGTTAAGAGGTTGACGGCGCCCTTGCTGGTGCCATAGGCCGCGTAACCGCCCGGATGGCCCGCGAAGGCGCGCACCGACGAAATCGTGACGATCTTGCCGTAGCCTTGCGCCTTGAAGATCTTTCCAACGTGCTTGCAGGGCAGGAACGTTCCGCGCACGTTGACGTCCATGACCTTGGAAAAGTCCTCGATCACGAAGTCCTCAGCTGGATGCCGGATAGCCAGTCCGGCCACGGTAACCAGAATGTCGACCCGGCCAAAGGTCTTCATGGTCTGGTCTACCGCCCGGATTACATCCTCTTCGTTAGCCACATCGCAGGGAATGGCAAGCGCCTTGCGCCCCAGTTCCTCTACTTTTTTCACCGCCGCCTCAAGGGTCTTGACGGTACGGCCGGTCACCACGATGTTTGCGCCGTAAGCCGCAAGCCCCTGAGCGATTGCCTCGCCGATCGCACCCGAGCCGCCGGTGACGATAGCCACCTTGCCACTCAGGTCGAACATTTTCTTCACGTAATCGAGGTTGACTGTCTGATCCATTGCTTCGCCTTTCTTCGCGGACTAAGTTTTCGCGCAGATGGAACGCATCTGCACACTCGTTACGGCTTTTGTGCCATGATCACGAGCACTTCGGCGGGCTTGCCGCCCGTGATGACCATGTCGCGCTCTTCGCCAGGTCCGATGTAAAGCAGATCGCCCGGCTCCAGCTCGTGCTTCTCGCCGTCTTTGCCGTTGCAAGTCATCGTGCCGCTGATCATGTAGTAGATCCGCTCCAGGGGAGCTGCGCCCATGACACAGCCGCCGTTGGGCAGGAAATACGAGTAGTTGCAGATGAAGTGCTTGGCTTGCTCGTTGGTAATCTTCTTGATGCCGAAGACATTGAAGTGCCCGGGGCCGTCGTAAGGAATGCCCTGTGCGTCTTTTACCTTGATCATCGCGTGAAATCCTCCTTGCAAAAGTTGAGCTCCGATTTGTGTCCAATTCCGAACTGCTGGCGTGCAACGGCCGAGGCCGCGCCGCTGCCGGCCGCGATCATGTACTGGAATACGATACAGGCGTATTGTATTGTGAGCAGTATTGTCCCGAGGCCCCGTTCTTGTCAAGCTGGAAAAAGCACATGCATCCCGCTTGTGCCCGCCGACACACAAGCTGGTTTAATGGGTTGCAATGTGTATCGATTCCCAGTACGATTGTATCGCATCGTGAGTAGCGTTCGAGATAGTCTCAACCTGCACAAGTGCTGCTGGTCGCCAGCGAGCACTTGGGGCAGAGGCCGGTGAGCCCGGCCTGCGAGATCGAACGCGACATCGCGATCCCGGCCGAGATGCGCGCACTGCTCGGTCTCAAGGGCGCAGACAAGATTTCATTTCCAAAACCGGAGGCAGCATGAGCACGAATGAAGTTGTAATCGCATCCGCGGTTCGCACCGCGGTGGGCACTTTTCTTGGGGGGCTGGCAGATGTTCCCTCCACCAAGCTGGGCTCAACCGTTGTCGTCGAGGCCCTGCGCCGCGCCGGCGTAGAGGCCGGCCAGGTGGACGAACTGATCCTGGGCAGCGTTCTTACCTCCGGCTTCGGCCAGAACATCGCCCGCCAGATCGGCATCGCCGCCGGTCTGCCGCAGGCCACATCCGCCTTCACCGTCAGCAAAGTCTGCGGATCGGGCTTGAAGTCCGTCATGCTGGCCGCGCAGTCCATCCTGTGCGGTGACGCAGAAATCGTCGTGGCCGGCGGCGTGGAGAACATGTCGGCTTCGGCCTTCATCGCTCCGGGCGCCCGCAAGGGCTACCGCATGGGCGCGGTGCAGCTGCTCGACAGCATGATCACCGACGGCCTCACCGACGTCTTCAGCGGCGAGCATATGGGCATCACCGCCGAGAACGTAGCCGCCAAGTACGGCATCACCCGCGAGGAGCAGGATCTGTTCGCGTTGGGCAGCCAGAACAAGGCCGAGGCAGCGATCAAGTCCGGGCGCTTCAAGGATGAGATCGTGGGGATCGAGATTCCCCAGCGCAAGGGTCCGCCAGTGATCTTCGAGCAGGACGAGCATCCGCGCTTTGGCGCCACGCTCGACGCCATGGCCAAGCTGAAGCCGGCCTTCAAGAAGAACGGCACCGTGACCGCCGGCAACGCCTCGGGCATCAACGACGCCGCGGCGGCAGTGGTAGTAATGAGCGCGGCCAAGGCCAAGGCGCTCGGCGTCAAGCCCCTGGCCGTCATCCGCAGCTACGGCGTCGGCGGCGTCGATCCGTCGATCATGGGCATCGGCCCTGTTCCCGCCTCGCAGAAGGCGCTCGCCAAGGCCGGCCTCAAGATCGGCGACATGGACCTGGTCGAGGCCAACGAGGCCTTTGCGGCGCAGGCTATCGCAGTGGGCCGCGACCTGGAGATTCCCGCCGAGAAACTGAACGTGAATGGCGGCGCGATTGCGATCGGCCATCCCATCGGTGCATCGGGCGCTCGCATCCTGGTCACCCTGCTCCACGAGATGCAGAAGCGGCAGGCCGGCAAGGGCCTGGCCACGCTGTGCATCGGCGGCGGCATGGGCGCTGCCATGATCGTGGAACGCGCTTAGTACGCACGAGTGTGCGCATCCGGTCCGGAGCCTGCGAAGGCTCCGGACCTTTGCGCAGAAACAGAAGAACTCCGCATGCGGCTTGTCCGCGGCTTTCAAAACCAGGGGAAGGCTTCAAGTACAAGCCGTATCCCGTGCAGAAGGAGAAGATCAGATGGACATCATGGATAAGGTAGTCATTACAGCCGCGGTTGACGGCCCGATCGCAACACCGGCCGACAATCCGAACCTGCCCTACACCCCCGAGGAGTTCGCCAGGCAGGCCAAGGCGGTTTACGCCGAGGGCGCTTCGGTCATTCACATCCACTCCCGTGGCGCGGACGGGTTGCCCACCTCCGACTACGGCCGCACCAAGGAAATTCTGGACGCCGTTCACGAGTCCTGCCCGATTCTCACCCAGCTCTCCACGGGCGGCTTCTTCCCCTATGAAGAGCGCGCAAAGCTGGTTGAGCTGAAGCCGCGTATGGCCAGCCTCAATCTCTGCACCATGACTTTCGGCAAGTTCGAGTTCCGCAACCCGCCCCTCGAAGTGCGCAAGGTTGCCGCCCGCATGATGGAACTGGGCGTCAAAGCCGAGCTCGAAATCTACGACTCCGGCCACCTGGACTTCGCTCTGCGCCTCCTCAAGGAAGGCCTGCTGCTTGAGCCGCTCCAGTTCTCAGTGGTTCTGGGAGTGGACGGCGGCGCTGCGGCGACGCCTGAGAACCTCAACATCCTGGTCAATCGCATGCCTAAGAACGCCATCTGGCAGATGATCGGCGTCGGCGCAAAGGTCAACCTGCAACTCACCACCATCGCCCTCGCCATGGGTGGCAACGCCCGCACCGGCATCGAGGACACCCTCTGGCTCTCCAAGGGCGTGATGGCCGAGAACCCAGCGCTCATCCGCCGTCTGGTCGGCGTCGCCAAGGCCATCGGGCGCACTCCGGCCACCGTCGAAGAGACCGAGAAGATGCTCCAGTTGCCCAAGCTCAACTAACCTCTGGCAACACCTACAGCTAAGTCACAAAGCCCCGCTTACGCGGGGCTTTGTGACCTAGAGACGTCGCTGTGCGGGGGTGGCAGTAGTCTTCGAGCGCGCATAACCGAAAGCTCCCAAGCTCATTCACGGCCCGGAATCCGCAGCAGCGGATCCCGGGCCTATTGGCAGGCGCTTCGAGAACTACCCTCGCCCGGAGAAAAGAATGAGCCTGCCCGAAGGCAGGCTCAACAAGACAGGCACATGTTCAGCGTTCAGGAGAGATCGTTGGCGCCGCCAGGCTTCGACGGCGCCATTGGTTCTGAAGTTAGAAGTTGTAGCGCAGCGCCAGCTGTAAGAGCCTGGGCTTGTTGGCCGTCGAGGTGACCTGGCCAAACTGCGCGCCGCCGAGAGTAGTGTTGGGCGCCATGAAGCGCGCGTGGTTGGCGATGTTGAAGGCCTCGGCGCGGAACTCCAGGTTCTGAGCCTCGAAGATCGTGGTCTTCTTGACCAGGGAGACATCCCAGTTGTCGTCGCCGTCAGCGCGCAGGCTGCTTGTGTTGCGCGGCGCATTGCCAAACGAGAAGTTGCCCGGCTGCGTCAGGCAAGCAGTGTTGAACCACTTGTTCAGCTTGCTCTTCGCCGACCCCGAGATGGCAAGTGCGCAGCCGGCGGTGATGTTGGGTCGCGGCGTGCCGGCGTTGAAGTCGCTGGAGAGAGTTGTAGCCGCTGCCTGAAGCGCCAGCGGGAAGCCCTTCTGGAAGGTGGTAATGCCGTTGATGCCCCACCCGCCCACAATTCTCTCGGCGACGCCGTTGAGGTTGTTGGCAAAGCGCTGTCCCTTACCGAATGGCAGAGCCAGGAAGTAGCTGATCTGAATGCGTTGCGGCTCGTCGAAGCTCGAGATCGACCGCTCGGCGCGGTGGTTGTACTGGTCCTGGGGACCGGAGGCAACCGTGGCTTCTTCGACAAACCCATAGAGCGAGTCAACGTCGGAGATCATCTTCGACCAGGTCCAGGCGACCTGCGCGTAGCTGCCCTGCTTGAAGTGCTCCTGCAGACGGGCCTGCAGGCCGTGGTAGATGGAGGATCCCCAGTACTGGCGGTTCTGGTTGACGCCGACATACTGCGGGAACGGGAACAGAAGCTGCGCCGCGGGAGTCAGGCTTCCTTGCGGTGTTAGCAGAGTGCAAGCAGACTGAAGGCCGTTGCAGGCGCTCTTGTAAGTGGAAATCGCGCTTTCAGGAATCTGGTTGATATTGCTGTTGCCGTTGTTGGGCAGGTGGGTGCCCTTGGAGCCAACGTAACCGGCCTCAAGCGACAGGCCCTTCCCGAAGTCCTCACCCAGCGAGAGGTTCCACTGCGAGGCGTAAGGAGCCGTGTAATACGGAATCTGGACCGAGATCGAGGTTCCATACGACGCGGTGCGGTAGTTGGCCGCACGGCCCGTCGGCTGAGCCAGCGTGCCGCCGTAGGCGTTCTGGAGCCAGGTGTGGGACGGGCTTCCAAAGATCGCCGGGAACACGTTCCCGGGGTTAATGGAGTTGCTCGCGCCAGTGATGGGCGAGTTTGAGCCCTGGCTGTTCGAGGGCAGCATTGAAATGCCGTATCCACCCTTGACCACGAGCTTGTCGGTTAACCGGTAAGCGAAGCCGACGCGCGGGACGATCAGATTCCACTTAAGCTGCTGGTCGTAGCGCGAGCCATAGTTGGTGCTGTTGACCAGAGCCAGCAGACCCGGCTCGGAAACAGTCGCGCCGTTCACGACAGCCGTCGTGTCCTGCACACCGGGCAGAAAGACCGTGTTCAGATCGTGGTGATCGCGGAAGGCGCCCGGCTGCTCCCAGCGGATGCCGAAGTTCAGAGTGAGCTTCTGGTTGAACTGGAAGGTATCCATGGCGTAGAGACCCGCATAGAACATCTGCGAACCGGTCTCGCGCACCGTCGACAAGCCGCCGCCGATGGGCAGGCCCAGGAGCAGATCGGCCCACATGTTGCCTGTGTAGGGCGATCCGGGAACAAACAGGTACTGGCCGCTGGCGGTGTTAGCCGAGATGTTGCTGTTGTTGTTGTAGCGCCACTCGCCGCCAACCTTGATGGTGTTGCGGCCCTGAATGCGGGTCACGTTGCCGATCGCGCCCAGGATGTTGTCGTAGCTCTCCTGGCTGACGTCCATGAACAGACCCCAGATGGGTCCGCCGGCCGGCAGCGCTGCATCGAGGTTCTGCTTCCAGGTAACCTGGCTGGCAAGCTGGGGCCACACGCCACCGTAGACGCTCAGATCCTTGCCCTGGCTGGGCGCCATCGAGTCCCAATGCATACCGGAGTAGGAGAGCCGAACGTCGGCGATCGTCTTTTCGTTGATCGTGTAGGTATCGCCGATGACGGCCTGGTGGGTCTGGTGCTTTTCGCCGGGCTTTCCGTATCCGTTCTGGAAGGGATCTTCTGCGATGGTATCGGCCGTCCAGTTGGTAAAGCGAACAAAAAGGCGGTGCTTCGAGTTGAGATTGATGTCGGCGCGGCCAGTAAGCTGATCGTAGTCGGAGCCCGAGCCGCCGTTGCCGGACCAAAGGTTGAATGCGCCGCCGGCTGCTGGTGTTGTCGTACCGACGCCGCTCTTGGGCGTGTAGTAGTGATTGATGATGTAGGAGCCAGCCGAGTCGAAGCGGTTGCTAGGAATCTTGTTACTCGGGAATGGGTTGCCGGTGAGTGGATCGATGACCGGGGGCGAGCCCGCGCTGAAATCGCCGCCCATCATGGCGCTGGTGGGAAGCTGGATGTTGGTGTTGGGGTCGCCAAGGCGCAGGCGGAAGCCCTCCCAGGCAAAGAAGAAGAAGGCCTTGTCTTTCTTTACCGGTCCGCCAACCGTAACGCCGTACTGGTTCTGCGTCCACTGTCCGCGCGGCTGGTTGGCCTGCTTGCTGAAGAAGTCGTTGGCGTTGAAGTCCCGGTTGCGCAGGTACTCGTAGGCGCTGCCGCCCCACTTGTTGCTTCCCTGCTTGCTGGTCATGCTGATAACGCCGCCGGCAAAGCGCCCAAACTCGGGGCTGACGGTGTTGGTCTCAACGCGAAATTCCTGAATAATGTCCTGCGAGGGCACGATAACGGGCGAGTTTTGCTGTGTGCCATTGAGAGGCTGGCCGTCGAGCCACATGGCGCTCTGGCCGGCCATGCCGCCGCCGATTTGATAGTTGCCCCATCCAGCGGGATTTGAGAAAGTGCCGCCGTGCTGGTTCGACTGCACGCTGCCTGAGGCCGATCCCTGAGGTACAACTCCGGGCTCGAGCGCGATCAGGTTCATGACGTTACGGCCGTTGAGCGGTGTCTCCTGCACCACTTTGCCTTCAACAACAGCGCCGACCGTGGACGATTGTGTATCGATCTGAGGCGCCGCGGAGGTAACTTCTACTTCGACATCGACTGCGCCAACTTGCAGCGCGGCATCGATGCGGGACACGGTCGAAGTCTTGACTTCGATGTTTTCGCGCAGCAGTTTCTTGAAGCCCTGCCGCTCGAAGGTCACCTTGTAGGCGCCGGGAAGCAGGTTCACAAACTGGTAGTTGCCGCGGTCGTCGGACTTGACGGTGTGCTGCTCGGAGGTGCCGGTGTTGACCAGCACAATGTTTACCCCTTGGACGACAGCGCCGGTTGAATCTGAAACGGTTCCTACGATCGTGCCGTAGGCTGCCTGCGCGCCGGCGCCAGAGGGCCAGAATGCAGCCAGTGCCAGAAGGAAGATGGCCGCAAAAATTGCTCCGACCGTAAACCGGCTCGAGCCTCTGCGTCCTTCCTGATTTGTTGATCCAATTTGCCTCACCATGGTTCTCCTTATTTTCACTATCGGTTGGGTTTCACACGCGATGGCTCAGATCCAGCTGAAGACCAGCCGACACGCTTCCTCAGTTCCGGAAGCCGATCGCACGGAAGTATCCTCTTTTCGCGTATTCAAAAGGTCGGTTCGCGAATCTCCGAGGAATTCTCTTCGCCGAGCACGCTCACATCTAGGGCTTTCTGGTCGTTTACTGTATTTAACAGAGACGGTGCTGCTTCAAACGCCCCGGTCTGCACAGGTCTTGACATCGCCAACAGCACTATTATCAATGACTTAGTAAAGACATTGACTCGCCGAAACCGCAGTGTCGGCCCATTACAACTCTGCATGGACAAGCAGGTGAGACCGGGCGTAATATACGTCCATCAGACGTGACGATGATTGACTCTGCGCAGGATTCAGCGAACAAAGTTCAGCCCTCGAAGACGCCCTCGGCGAATTCGGAGCAGGACACCGGCTCCGCGTCGCCAGCCGCGCAGGTGCAGGTTCGCCGACCGGGCCCGGATGCCATCCGGGAGCAGTTGGCCAAGCTGCTGGCGAGCCCCCGCTTTGCCTCCAGCCCGCGCTGTCAGCACCTGCTCACCCATGTTGTCGAGGAGTCGTTGTCGGGTAATGCCGATTCGCTCAAGGAACGCAACATTGGCATCGCCGTCTTCAAGCGCGATCCGGCCTACGACACCAATGCCGACCCCACCGTCCGCGTCGCCATCAGCGAGACCCGCAAGAAGCTGGCGCAGTACTACTACGAGCCAGGAAACCATGACGAGATTCGCATCGAGCTGCCGATGGGATCCTACGCACCAACCTTTTCGCTCGCCGATCACCCTGGCGAAGAGAGCGGACGCGCCACGCAGGGAGTTCTCTCCCCTGCCACGCAACCAGCCCCGCTCGCGACGAGCGCGCTGAGCAGCAGGCTGATTTGGCTTGCAGCAGGTATGGCGCTTGCGGTCGCATCAATTGCCATTGTGGCGGCGGGCTGGCGCATGTTTGCGCCTCAATCTCCGGTCGATGTCTTCTGGGACCAGATCGTCAGGTCGCCCAATCCGGTTCTGTTGTGCGTTGGCCAGTACGGATATCTGTACGGGGCCGGAACTGAGCATCCCCCTGCTTCCGTAAGCGCGCACGGGCCTGTCGGCAACTTGTCGAGCGAATTGACCACAGTCATTCTCGACGACGCAATCACGCAGGCCAAAATTGCGGCCCAGCTGAGCGCAAGAAACAAGTCCTATTCCGTACTGAGCGAATCGAAGACCACTTACGAGGACCTGCAAAAGGGGCCGTCGGTGATTCTTGGGGCATTCAACAACCCCTGGGCCATGCGCTTCACGCAGTCGATGCGCTACAGGTTTGAGCACGACGCCGGCCAGTTCCAGTGGATCGCCGACAGCAACAACCCCAAGGTGGCGATGGGCAAGCAGAATCTGGACCAGGGAATATACGGTCCCGAAGAGTACGCCATTGTGGCCCGCATTATTCAACCGGAGACCAAGCAGCCAACCATCATCATGGGCGGAGTGACGCCGGCCGGCACCCTGGCCGCGGGCAATTTTGTCACCAGCCCGCAGTTACTCGGCGAATTTCTGAAGACCGCACCTAAGGACTGGCAGAAGAAAAATCTTGAGATCGTATTGAGCATCAACGTCATCGACAACCAGCCCGGCCCGCCGCACGTGGCAGCCAGCGTGGTCTGGTAGCGATTCCCTACCCTTTTCTCCATACTTGCCGCTACTAACGGCCAGCCATCCGCGCAACAATCTCCATCGCCACGAAGAGTTCCAAGTACACACTTACTCCCGCAATGACAAGAGCGATGACTGCCCTCAGGAATGCTGTGGTCCCCGAGTCGCGCTTCATGCGGCGATAGATGAGGGAAGCGGCTGCGCTTCCGAAGAGAATGGCGAGCGCTACAAGGGAGATGGCGTAGTGGTGATGCATGCCAACGATATCGCAGGGGCAGAGCATCATCACATAAGTTGAGGCTGAGGTCAGGCAGAAGATCGCGGCATAGCTGAGCCAGCGCTTCCTTTGGGACGACGCTGGCTGGGTTGCCTCAAGGTTGAAGATCGTTTCCTGCACAATCGGTTAAGTTCCTGACCCCTGACCCCTGAACCCTGTTCTCTGTTCTCTGTTCTCTGTTCCCTGTTCCCTGCCTCTAGCTGTGCTTCCCCTTCCACTCCGCATAGGGCCCCTGGAAATCCTCGATCGTTTCGTCGTGGAAGTTCCAAAGCCGCGTGGCGACTTCGTCGATCAGATCGTGGTCGTGCGTCACCAGCAGCACCGTGCCCTCGTAGCGCTGCAACGCGATATTGAGCGCGTTGATCGACTCGAGATCGAGGTGGTTGGTCGGCTCGTCGAAGATGAGGATGTTGGGCTTCGTCAGGATCAGTTTGCAGAAGGCCAGCCGCGCCTGCTCGCCGCCGGAGAGAGCCTTGATGGGCTTTGCGCCCTCCTCGCCGCTGAAGAGCATCTGGCCGAGAATGCCGCGAATGTCTTCGACGTGCGCAGCCGGGTTCCAGCGGTGCAGCCAGTCGGCTACGGTAAGGTTGGGCTCGCTGGCCGAGTCGATCGTCGCGCCCACATCCTGCGGGAAGTAGCCGACCTGGGCCTCGTGGCCCCAGAAGACCGAGCCCGAGTCGAGTGTGAAGTCCTTCTCCGCAAGCCCGGGATAGTTGGCCAGTAGACTCTTGAGCAGAGTAGTCTTGCCCACGCCGTTGCGTCCCATCAGGCAAATCTTCTCGCCGCGCAAAACGTTCGCGCTGAATCCGTCCAGCACCTTCAAATCCCCGTAGAGCTTGGTCACGTGCTTGAACTCGAGCACGTGCTTTCCGCTCGGCCGCACCTGGTCGAACTTGATAAACGGACGCTGAATGTTTGACCGGGCCAGTTCATTGGTCTGCAGCCGCTCCACTTCTTTACGGCGGCTGGTGACCTGCGAGGAACGCGTTCCGGCGGCAAACCGGGCAATAAACTCGTTCAACTGCGCGATCTTCTTATCTCGCTGCGCGTTCTGCGATTCGAGCGTCGAGCGGATCTGCGTCTTGGCCATCACCATGTCGTCATAGCCGCCCGTATAGGTAATGATCGTCTGGTAGTCGATGTCGGCCGTGTGTGTGGTAACGCTGTTCAAAAAATGCCGGTCGTGCGAGATCACGATCAACGTGCCGGTATAGCCAAAAAGAAAATCCTGCAGCCAGTGGATCGAATCGAGATCGAGGTGGTTCGTAGGCTCGTCGAGCAGCAGCGCTTCGGGCTTGCCGAACAGCGCCTGCGCCAGCAGCACGCGCACCTTCTGCCCGCCCTGCAACTCGCCCATCTTGCGCTCGTGGAGCGGCTCTGCAATATCCAGGCCGTCGAGCAAAATAGCGGCGTCGGACTCGGCCGTGTAGCCATCCTCGTCGCCGATCGTGCCTTCTAGCTCACCCAGCCGCATCCCGTCCTCGTCCGTCATCTCGGGCTTCTCGTAGATGCGGTCTCGCTCCTCGAGCGCTGCCCACAGCGGCTTGTTGCCCATGATCACCGTGTCGATCACGCGATAGGAGTCGAATGCAAACTGGTCCTGGCGCAGCACGCCGAACTTGCGCGGGCGCACCACCGTTCCCTTCTGCGCGTCGATCTCGCCGGTGAGAACCTTCATGAAGGTTGACTTGCCGGAGCCGTTGGGCCCGGTCAGACCGTAGCGGCGACCCGGGATGAAGGTGGTGCTGACTTCCTCGAAAAGCACTTTCGAGCCGTAGCGCATGGAGACATTGCTGACGCTGATCATCGGTTCCGTATTCCTGATTGAGGGCCGACCCGGTGCCGGTCCCGCAGAAGGGCGGTCCCGCGCTGGAGCGGCCGATTGCGCCTGGTTTGGCAGTTGGTTGGGCGCGGCCAATTAGGCTCACACCGTTGAATGGCTGCTCTTCCAGTTTCTCACAAGGAGCGAGGACGGTCGCGAAAGGCCGCGTTTGAGAGAACCGGTCCTTTGGCCGCGTCAGAACCACTCCCGGGGATGAGGCGGAACTACTTCGCGACCTTCTCGGCTATCAGCAAGGCGTCCGGTTGCGTTGCTACGCCGTTCGGCAGATCAAGACTGAAGTGTCTACCGCTATTGCAAACCGGATTCTAGGCTCCTGCGCAAGGTCGAGGCGACAGGCAGGAAGCAGATGGCGAAGGGCCGAAGCGGGAATACGGTTATCATGGAGACGGTCACAGGCATGTGCCCGGATGGCGAAATCGGCAGACGCAGCGGACTTAAAATCCGCAGGCCGCAAGGCCGTGGGGGTTCAAGTCCCCCTCCGGGCACCATTAAGTCATTTATTATCAATACCATAACATTGTCCATTATTTGATTGTGGCGTTTAGTTTCCTGTTATCAATGATTTCTAGAATCCTGATCAGATATAAATTGGCTCTTGAGTAATTTCAAGGGAAGTTCGAGGACATTCGGTGTTTTCGAGATCCCAATCGCAGGAGCTGCCATGGGTTCGCTCGAAATTCGATTAGACCCAGACTTTGTTCTATAGCAAATCCTGTTCTGCAGTGCTCACAATATGGTCGCTCAAGGCACCGAACCGCTACACTCCAGCCATCACGACACATCCCGGTGGAGCCATGAGATCAGACTTCTTTTCCGTACGTGCTTCCGGGCCAACTGTTCGGATTCTGCTGCGGAAACACGAAGCCGGGCCTGAGTCCCGCCTCAGGGGAAGTTGCTGACCTTTGGCATGACGCGACGTTGAATCGTGGCTGGCCCGCCTATATCGTCGATCACATTGCTGATTTCACCGTGGTTGCCTAAAGCTACGGCAATTATGTGATGGAACTTTATGTTCGGGCTCTTTGGAGTTTCGATTGCTCGCGCCAAAGAGACACCAGGCAGGTGGAAGACGCTGTAGATACCAAGTCCCCAGGCCTCGTGGCTGCGTACTTTGTCAGCCAGTTTGTATGCAGCCCAGCCGTTCACTCCAGGCGCACTCGAATAACTGGCTTGGTCGGGAGGATCGTAGGGGATCTCGGACTGGTAAAAGTAAGTTCGCCCACCGTCGCCGTTCCAGAGCACTTGAAATTGCTGGTGATGCTCAACGAACAGGCCGTAAATGGTGACGTTGTCGCCATTCACCACTAACCCATTCTCGCTTCTGTTGCTGTTCCATCCGACACCGGAGCCATGATCCGCCCGCCATATCCAGGTGTGGTCTACGACTGTGTCATTGCTGTTGATCTCCAGGTTGACACGGGTTCGAGCAACAGCTGCGCCGCCTACGCGGAAATAGACATCATGAAGAAATATCGGATTACTGGCATGTCTGGCTTTATGTCTCTTCTGCCCCACTTCTAACAGGACGGGGGATTGATCGGCGCCAGCGTCGAATAGAAAACCTGCGATGACTATGCCATCCTCATCCGCGGTGGTCATGGCGGCATTCCCCTTTGTTGGCCGCAGGGTAGCAAAGCCCAATCCAAGTACAACAGTGTTGGGGCGGGTTATATGGATGGCCGCGCTGAGTTCATAGTTTCCGGGTGTGAAGAGCAGGTCTTTGCCGCTGGCCAGCGCCGCATTGATGGTAGCTGCTGTGTCGAAGTCCGACCGCGCGATGTAGAAACGGCGAATTGGAATGGACTTGCCCGGCGTAAAGCCTGCACGCCAGGTGATGCCGGAACTATCACGGCGCAGCGCCGGAACACGGACGCTATAGTTTCCCGCCGCATCGACTTGTAGAAAGGGTTTCTCTCGAACGATCGGCGTTAGCGCAACCTTGGTGTTTGGCGGTGTCGGCCATTCGCCCTCCGGGGGCCGGTTGTCGCCGACGAAGACCATGTTCCAGTTGGAGGCGCTCCAGCTATCCCACTCGCTGTTCCTTGAGATCCACTGCTGCTGCGACCCGGAATCGACGTTGCCATCGATGCAATCGTCGGACATCCAACCGCCGCTGGCCCAGCCGTTATTCTGATGGAGCACCAAGTCCCCTTGCACATGCATGCGGCGAAAGGGCGCCGCCTGGGAGACGGCCCCCTGCATGATGCCCCCAGTGGGCGTCACGGAAAAGCCCTGAGCGGCTCTCCAGAAAGTCGTTGTCGCCTTGTTTTCCCCCGAGCTTGCGTCGGCATGAACACTTCCGGTGATGTGCGTGTCATCGGGCGAAGCTCCCAGACCCAACACCTCTGTGTAGTAACCGATGGGAACATCGACTTTGTAGTCACCCGGAAGGAAGAGCAGTGCGTTGCGCTGCGCACCGAATTCATTGTGCTGCTGCACTTCATACACTGCGTCGATCTGCTTTTGAATGGCAGCTGCTGGCATGGACGGATTGAAGATCAGCACATTGGGGCCGAAATCCGGCTTTGTGGCTCTGGCCGCCATCAGCGGAGCGGTCACTGACGCGAGGAGCCCAAAGACTTGGGCGATGCGTCGAGCTAACGCAAAAGAGATGCGAGAGGTATGGGGGCTCAATTCCGGCATCGTCGCACTGTATTTACCCGGCATAGTTGCCCGCGGATTCAGCCGGAAGGGATGTAGTGGATGAGTTTCAGCGGGCGCGCACACTGAGCGTGAAGGGGGCTGGTGGTTGTCTCCATCAACTTCCTGCTATAGTGTGCGCCCATGGTTGCGTCCAGCGATCCGACGACCGCCTGTGATGCTTCCCTCCCGCGAACCTTGTACTGCTTGCGAACCAGCCAGAGATTGCGACCGCGGAAGATATGGGCGTACCTCATCTCTGTCCACGTAAGAAGGACGTTGTCGTTGTGCTCAGGATGCTGCGCTCCATCTTGACCCGCGCCAATTCGGCGCGCAGATTCCGGATCTCGATCTGCTCGGCAGTCAGCTTCGATCCCCGCCCGTTGGGCATCAGCTTGCCCGCCTTATGAGCCTTGATCCAGTTCGACAATGTCTGCTCATGGACACCGAGGATCCGTGCTGCTTCCGTCACCCTCTTACCCGAAACAACGAGCCGAACCGCTTCCATTTTGATCGTGAAGGTGTAAATCTTCCGTGGTCGACGCTCCATTTCGCTGCCCTTTTGTGGTTCCCCGTACATTGTGGAGTGCATCTTGCGGGGCTGGGTGACAACATCGCTACAGAGAGCAAATGCACGCGATAGTCGCCCCAGGCAGCCGGGATCGCAATGAGAATGCGTGCCTGGCTGCAGGACTCAGATGTTTCTTGAACGGCCTGCGGGATGCCGATCTTACGCAAGCCGAATCAAGACCGCAGAGTAGCCGGAGATGCGCACGTTAATCTTGCCAGTGCGAATAGTCAGCTTCTCACCGCTGCGGGGTTCAAACTGCCCCGCACCATTCACTGTCCTCCCACTAAATGTAACGCCAGACTTGGATTCGATGGCCGGGGCTTCAAGCCGTTCGACTGTGGCCTGCTGGAATCGGACAGCAGGTTCAGTAATCGTCACTTCCACATCCCGGCTGTCTTTGTTGAACAGCACGACAAGTCCCGAGTTAGCTACCACCGCCGCATAGGCAGTGACATTCGCACCATGGGCATCCAGGGTGGTTCCCTTCAACTCGGCCCCCGCAAACTGCTGCGCGAACATCAAGCCGTAGTACTCCGGGCGCGCCGTGAAGCCTGTTCCGATTGAGCCAACAATGGGCGAATAGTATCCATTTGCGCCGCTATGCAGATTGACACCCACACAGCCCAACGAGGCCATTTGCAAGCAGTAATCACCCACCCAGAGCGCGGAGGCAAACGTATCGCTGACACCCGGCTTGCCCGCGTTATAGCAGGAGTTCCCTTCTGCCATGCGGAATGGCAGACCCGCGGCCTTGGAGGATTCGATCGCCTTCCGGCAGGAGTCTTCGAAGCGCGCGACGGGATGAAGGAGCTTGCCAATAGTCATCTCAGGATCTGTGGGCGGGCCGAGCGGGTAGTAGTGGCTGGTGACCAGCATGACATTTTCCGGAACGTCTCCGACGAACTGCTTGACCCATTTCTGGTTGGAGGCAGTGTCCGGCCCGGCGACCGCAACGTGCGGAAGCTTTTCGTGGAATGCCGCGCGAAACGTCTTCCACTTGGCAATGAACTCCTCGTAGGTCCAGGGCTTGTTTCCCTGATCGCGATGCTTGAACAGATCAGGCTCATTGCCGAATTGCACACAGATCAGTTGCGGACCAAGGGTCTTGGCGACAAATGTGCCCTCGGCCACAGCTTGTTCCACCGTCCCTCCGCCAAGGTTAAGGCCATAGATACAACGCCAGCCCGCGGCGCTTAGAAAGCCTTGCAGGTTTCGGATAGATTTCGGTGTGATGGTGAAAGTACGGGGCTCACGGTGGCCAGGATCGGGCCCAACGAGACCGCCAGCCTCTGGTGGAGTGGCTGGCTCCGAGTCTGACCACGCAGTAAATTCGCTGAGGTTTCCACCAAGACGCAGCACCCCTGCCGGGCTCAAGGTACGGAACATCTGGATCAAGACTTTGTTATCCGGCGAAAAGAAATCCGGGTACGCGAGTTGTCCGCTTTCGTAGCTCAGTCCCATAAAGTCTGCGGGGACTTTAGCAAGGGTCGTACCGTTCTCGATGGTAAGCGATATCTGAAGTGCCGAAGGCTGAGCCAGCAGCCCACGTTGCTCGCTCAAGGCGGTGGTTGCAAGGGCAGCCGTAAGGGAACAAAACTCTCTTCTTGACAGGCGTTTCATAAGCTCTCTGAATCTCCGCTTTCCTGTTGATCTGCGATAAGACTTCTGCACATTACAGGGCACACACAGTACGGCAGGGAAGGCTCGTATGCCGAACTTCCCAGTCCTTGAGCGCACTTGCCTTATGCCTGAAATGACCCTAGCGACGATTGCGATGCACGGAATCTGCAATCGAGGAAGTAGCGCCCGCTCGCGGAGAGCGGGCGCTACAGTGGAAGTGCAGCAGCGGAGCTAGAAGGTCAACCGGGCGCCCAACTGAATAATGCGTTGGGTGCCGGCTGCTCCGGTGATGGTTCCCTGTGAGCCCGACGTGATGTTCCCGGCGGACGGGTTGGCGAGGCTCACCCAGTTCATGACGTTGGTGACTTCAGCACCGAACTGGAACACCATTTTCCCCTCGATGTTCACGTCGCGGATCAGAGCCATATCCATATCCTTGAGTCCCGGTCCGATGATGGTGCCGCGTCTCACGTTGCCATCTGCGCCGCCGGGGCCGATTCCGCCAGTTACACCAGGCCCGTTGAGAATGTACGACATTCCAGACGCCTGGGCTGCCGCCAGATTGGTTTTGTTAGCCGCGACATAGGTACTGTTGAACCATTCTCCCGCTGCGGAAGTCGCGCTCTGGCCACCATGGTAACCAGCGGGGAGACGGGGGCGGTGCGCGTCCATCTTGAAGGGAACGCCTGTAGAATTGGGGCGGCTGTTGCCGGCCGTGTCAAAATTCAGGTTGGATCCGGACCCCACCGTAACCGGCGTACCGGACATCATGTACACAATGGATGAGATGGTCCAGCCGTTGACCAGTTCGCTGACGATCTGGTTCGATCCGTGGAAGTAGTTTGGTGTCCACATGCCGGAGATAGTCGCATTGTGGCTCCGGTTGTTGCCCATGAGCTGATACTCTTCCTTGAGGCCGCCGCCGAGTGCGCCCATGGAATTGTTTTGTGCGGTGAAGGGCTTGCCGAGCACGCCGTAATCCTGCACGCCGGTCATGCCGCCATTCTGCACAAACTCTCCGTCTTCCAGCGCGCGGCTCCAAACATAGAAACCGTTAACTGTGAAGCTCTTCGACATCGCCTTGCTCGCCGAAATCTGAAGAGCGTTGTAGTTGGAGATACCGTCGGAGATCAGGTAGGTGATTCCGCTCAGTGTGCCAGGCGTAAGGTTGATGCCGGCATCGTATTGACGACGCTGCTCCTGGCTTGCCGCTGAGGTGGAAAGTGCGCCGACTAACGCACCGCCGGAGGAGTTCACGGTTGAGTAAGGTGCGTAGTTGGCGTCTAGAAATGATCCAAGGTGACGGCCCTGGGTGCCTACATAAGCAGCCGTTACGCTGATCTTGTAAGGCAATTGGCGCTGCACGCTGAAGTTGTACTGGTAGATCGACGACTCTTTGAAATGCGGCCCGATGGCTTCAATGGATTGGCTCGGGTAGAATTTGGGATTCGCCGGCGTGTAGCTGTACGGGAAGATGCCGCCGCCCGCGGGGCAATGGGCTGGTGAGCCCGTTGGCGTGCATGGGAAACCTACATCGTAGATGTATTGGAGAGAGGTCTCAGAGCCAAAACCATTGCGAATGGCGAAGGGCATGGCGTTGCCGGGCTGGTTCCATTCATTGCCGCTGACCGAGCCGTAGAAGATGCCTGCTGCGGCGCGAATTGAGGTCTTGCCGTCCCCAAACGGATCCCATGCAAAACCGAGACGAGGCGAAAAGTGGCCCAACGGCGTGGTGACGATTCCACGGCCGATGCCTTTGTCTCCGGGGTACACTGCGCCGACCGGAGCTCCCGGAGCTACAGTGGATTGCTGGCCGGGCACAAACGACTCCGTCCTGTCATGCGCTTCCGTGGGAAACGTATCGATGTCCCAGCGCAGTCCAATGTTGGCGGTGAAACGGGGCGTGATGCGGTAGTTGTCCTGCGCAAATAACGCTGTGTGCCAGGCACTCAGGTGCGTGACATACGGCGAGTCCTGCTCAAATGCATTGATTTGGCCGGTCAAGAAATCCGCAAGCGCAACACCGGTGCTGGTGGGCGCGGAAGTCGAGAAGCTGATGGTGCCGTAGTTATTCAGATTGGCAAGGAACATGGTCTTGTCGAGAGCGAACTCACCGCCAAGAGCAAAGTTGTGCTTGCCCTTGGTCAGGCTGATCATGTCGCGCAGCTCATAGTTGTCGGAACCGGTGACCGGGCCGGCATTCGGGTTACCCGTGTTAAAGCCCGCGCCGGTAAGCTGGGGCAGTGAGGCCGGTCCCTGGATCTGGAAGTTCGAACCGAAACTGGCAAGGGTCTGGTTGGCTGGGCCGGTCACAGGGATCATGGTGCGTCCGCCCATAGCCCGAGTGAAGGTTAGCCACGCCTGATTGGCGAGGGTTGGCGAGAAGGTGTGCACGTCGCTGATGTTGGTATTCGTCTGAGCCGCATGCGACTGGACTCCGGTCCAAAGGACATTGCCGCCTCCGCTGGGAGTTGACGTGGTCTTGACAAAGAAGTAGGTGACACCAAGATGATCCTTGGCGCCGATGTTCATGTCATACTTTGCCAGGTATTCGTCTGAGTTTGTCGGAGTGTTGTAGTTGCCTGACCAAGTTGCGCCGCCGGTCTTTGCAACCGCGGCGCCGTTGGGCAACGGAATGGAAACCAGGCTTGCGCTGGGGCTTGTGGGCGCAAGGGCAAGAGCGACCTTGTCCAG
>Ga0326728_10005456_pt1 | contig 35632 bp, 32 predicted proteins | sample MB3enrmetagenome_FD_207602 | JGI IMG/M metagenome (GOLD analysis project Ga0326728, IMG submission 207602) | Lab enriched peat soil microbial communities from McLean, Ithaca, NY, United States - MB31MN | ecosystem: Environmental > Terrestrial > Soil > Wetlands > Peat | place: USA: New York...
AAAACCAAAAACAGGTTTCCCCACTTCCCACTGCCACGGTTTCTCTGGTTGGCCCAAATTCAGAAAGGAGGCCTGGCGGCGGAGCTTCGCTCCTCCTCCAGGCTCATTGTTCGATTAGAAAATGCTGGCGATGCATGCCTCGCCATCCTTTAACTCTGTAAGTACCGTGCTAAATCGTCCGGCCGGAAGCAGTGTGCGACGGCTGTCTCGCGGGTGATCCGCCCCGCCCGCACCAACTCCGCGAGAGACTGCTCCATCGTGATCATTCCGTCGGCACGTCCGGTGGCAATGGCGGTATAGAGCTGGTGATCTTCGCCCTTGCGGATCAGGCTGCGAACCGCGTGTGATCCCATCATGATTTCGACCGCCGGGTAACGCCCGCCGCTGTTTGCAGTGGGCACCAGTTGTTGGGCAACCAGCGCCAGCATGGCGAGCGAGAGCTGTTGCCGGATCTGCCGCTGGTTGGCGAGCGGAAACGTATCCAGGATGCGGGAAACCGCTTGCGAAGTGTCATTGGTGTGCAACGTCGAAAGCACCAGATGGCCCGTTTCCGCCGCCGTCAGCACCGTGGCGATCGTTTCCGGATCGCGCATCTCGCCCACGAGAATTACGTCAGGAGTCTGACGCATGATGCTGCGCACCGAACTTGCGAACTCCGGCGTGTCGTGTCCCACTTCAATCTGTTCCACGATGGAGTTGCGGTTGCCGTGCACGTATTCGATTGGATCCTCGATGGTCACGATATGGTCGCGCCGCTCGGTATTGATGATGTCGATGAGCGCGGCGAGCGTCGAGCTTTTGCCGCAGCCCGTCGAGCCGGTGATCAGGATCAAACCCTGGCGCGCTTCGGCCAAACGGTGCAGCGTCGCCGGCAAGTGCAGCGATTCGAGGGTTGGAATCCGGGCCGGTAACAGCCGGATGCTCCCCGCGAGTGTGCCGCGCTGATGATGCACGTTGGCGCGGAAACGGCCGATCGTCTCGCGCGAAAAGCAGAAATCTGTAGACTTGCTTTGTTGGAGCTCCTGCGCCTGCTTCGCGGTGAGCAGCGGCAGCAGCAAGTTGCGCGTGTCCTCCGCGCCTAGCGGCGGCCCCGCGGCGGGCGACAATACACCGTCAATCCGCAATGCCACCGGCGCGCCCGCAATTAGCAGCAGGTCCGACGCATGGCGCTGCGCGGCGTATGCGAGGAGTTGGTCCAGGCTGGCGGTGCTTTGCGGGGCATCGCCATGGCTCGCGCGGCTTCCCAACGCCGCCCGGTTCAGTTCAGCGACGATTGACGCCAGTTCATTGTCGTAGCCCGGCATAACAGCAAGGTATGGGAGGAAAGGGCAAAAGTCAACGCGCGGCCTCCCGAAACGGGAAGACCGCGCGTGGTGATCCGCGCCGAGCGAAGGCGAAAGTGGCCGGGTGGACGCCCGGCATTTCGGAATCTTCCCTCGACGCTCTGAAATTCCGTCAGCATGATCTGGCACGGTGGCCAGTCACGCCGCGAGCCTTTCTAGGGGCGCCGGAAAACAGTACCACCCAGCGAAGCCGGCCGGGGGAGGGACGGCTTCGCCCTGACGGTGATTGTCGCTGCGCAGCGACGATGGCGGTGTGGGCAAACTAACCGCCTTTTGATTTCAGAATATAGGCAGCGTGGATAAGCTCACGGATGGGCACGTTCGCAAGTTCTTGAATCCGCTGCGCACAAAATTCCGGGAGCCCCGTGATCGCTAGGCGACCGATCCCTCGCCGCCATCGACGCGAATGGTGTTTCCGGTCATCCAGTAAGTATTTTCATGGCACAGCACGCCGATGCACTTGGCGACGTCCTCGGGTGTGGTGAGCCGTCGGTGCGGGTTTCTGGCCTTGGCAAACGCTGCCAGCTTGTCGTGCCCGGGAATTTTGCGCAGCGCCGGAGTGTCGGTGACACCGGCCATGATAGCGTTGGCGGTAATGCCGAACGGCGCCAGCTCCAGCGCCAGTTGCCGGATGTGTGCCTCAAGGATCGCCTTTGCCGCCGACACGGGACCGTATTGTGGAATGGCTTTGCCACCGCCCTCGCTGGTCATGGCGTAGATGCGGCCGCCCGCGCCCATCAGTTGGTTCATGACGAGATCGTTTACCCAGAAGACGAGACTGTGTCCCATCACGTCGGCGGTTGCTTCGATTTGCCGCTTCGAGGCGACATCCTCCGCGCCAACGAGCGGCTTCAGGGCACCGAAGGCGAGCGAGTGGAGCAGCACACGCACGGTCCCGGGCGTCTTTTCGAACACTTCACGGATTTGGGCGACGGTCTCGCGCCGTTTCTCCTCATCCGCCGCATTCAGGTTGAAGAAGATGGCCTCGCGTCCCAATGCCCGGATCTTATCCTGCACTTCCCGTGCGTGCGGCAGCGTTTCCCGCAGGTCGAGGTGCACTCCGAAAATGTTCATACCGCGCGCCGCCAGCTCGATGGCGGTTGCTTCGCCGAAGCCGCTGCTTGCGCCCAGTATCAATGCCCATGGTTGTTGGTTCATATCGCGATTCGTGAAACCGTGATCTCTCTTTCGTCGCCCTGGCCGGCTTCGATACGAATCTCGATCCTCCCGGCGGGCAGCAGGGCGGGGAACCGCTCTCCCCACTCGATCAACACGACCGCTTCCCGGTCGAATAATTCATCAAGCCCCAACCGGGCGGCTTCGCTCGCGTGTTCGAGGCGATAGAGATCAACATGATAAACCTTCGGGCCCGCGCCGTACTCGTGAATCAGTGTGAAGGTGGGGCTGGAAACTTGTTCCGGCTCCGCAGCGCCGAGGCCCTTCACGATGCCTTTGGCCAGGGTCGTTTTGCCCGCTCCCAGATTGCCGATGAGCAACACGGCCGCGCGCAGGGGAAGCTCGCGCGCCAGCTTCATGCCAACTGCGATGGTCTCTTCCTCAGACGCCGTGCGGAACGTGGGCACACTGCTCCATGGCCGCGGGCAAGTAGCGCAGCAGGTCGGTTGCAATCAGACATTTTTCTCCAAGCTCACGGGCGCCGATCTCGCCCGAGAGCCCATGCAGATAAACGGCCGCGGCGACGGCCTGTTCGGGGTCCTGCGGGAATTGCGCGAGAAAACCGGCAATCATGCCAGTGAGAATATCCCCGGTGCCGCCTGTCGCCATGGCGGGTGTTCCGGTGGGGTTGACCCACACGCGGCCGTCGGGAAATGCCAGGAGCGTGCGGTACCCCTTGAGAACGACGTGCACGGAGCGGTCACGGGCTAACTGGCGGACAAAACCCACGCGGTCCTCTTCGAGGACAGGAATCGATTTCTTCACCAAGCGGGACATTTCACCAGGATGCGGTGTGAGGACGCGGAGCCTCTTGTCTCCACTCCACTCGGTGCCGGCGAGGGCGTTGAGTCCGTCCGCATCCACGACCATAGGTTGCTTGAACTCCTGGAGCGAGCGGCGTACCACGGCGACGGTCTGGGGATCGGTGGTGAGGCCGGGGCCGATCGCCAGAACGGTTTTGTCTTTCCAAATCTCCGCGAGCTTGCCGGAGTCGAGCGCTCGGACGGAAATGGACCCGCTGGACGTTTCGGGCAGCGGTTCGGTCATCAGTTCCGGAGCGTGTGAAGCGATCACCGGTATGGCGCGTTCGGTGGAAGCTACCGTCACCAACCCAGCGCCGGCGCGAAGAGCCGCCATACCCGCCATGGCCGCCGCGCCGGTTTTGCCGTGCGATCCCGCCACCACCAACACGTGTCCAAAGCTGCCCTTGTGCGCCGCGCGCGGCCGCGGCGCGAATAAGTGCCGGAACTGCGCCGGTTCCACGAGCGAAATGAAAATGCTGCTGTCTTTCTCGAACAGCTCCGGCGGGCTGCCGATGGCGCACACGCGCAGTTCACCCACCTGCTCGCAATTGGGCGGAAGCACTTGTCCCACCTTTGGCGCGGTGAAGGTGACCGTGTAATCGGCTCGCACGCTTTCTCCCAGCACTTGCCCGGTGTCGCTGGCAAGACCGGAAGGAATGTCGACCGCCACAATTTTTGCGCCGGGGAATCCCGTATTGATCCGCCGGATCGCGTCGAGCATCGCCCCTTTTGCCGGTCCGCTGAGCCCCGTGCCCAGCAACGCGTCGATGACCAGCGTCACACCGGTTACGTCAGAAGGAAGCTCCTGCAAGACCGGGCATCCGCCCTCGACGAGCCGGCGGTAATTCTCGGCCGCGTCGCCTTTCATCTCTTCGGGCGGAGCCACTAATACCACGCTCAACGCCGGACCGTAGCGTTCGAAAAGCTGCCGCGCCACTACCATGCCATCGCCGCCATTGTTACCCTTGCCGCAGAAAACGACGATGTGCTGGTCGCCCACGGGTGCGAATCTCTGTTCCAGAAATTCGACCACGCGGCTACCGGCATTCTCCATCAACACCAGGCCTGGAACACCGGCGTCAATGGTGCGCCGGTCCACTTCGCGCATTTGTGCTGCCGTCAGAACTTTCATGGATCAAACGCCTCGTGCTACCAGCAAAGTCATATCGTCGTACAGCTCCGACGCGCCGGTCCACTGCTCGACCGTCTCCATGATGCGGGCCATGATTTCCTCGGGCTCCTGCTGCTCGTACCGGAGGAGCAGATCGATCAGCTTCTCTTCTCCAAAGGCTTCGCCGTATGCGTTTTCGGGCTCCACAATGCCATCGGTGAACGCAACCAAGAGATCGCCCGCCTGGAGCTGCACCGTTTTCTCTTCGTAACGGGCAAATGGAAACGCCCCCACCACGGTGCCTGTGACCTCCAGCCGCTCCGCTTGTCCATCGCGCATCAAAATAGGCGGCAGGTGCCCCGCGTTGGTGTAGGTAAGCACCCGGCTTTCGTCATCATACAAACCGAAATAGAACGTAGCGAACTTTTCGGGCGCGGTGTTGGCACACACCTGCTGGTTGAGTTGCGAGACCAGCTCGGCGGCGGAAAGCATCTCGCGGGCACGGCCGTCTCCGCCTGGGGCCGCTGCCGCATGCATGGGGATGCCGGCCGTCAATTGCGTGCGCATGATCGACTGGATGGACGCCATCAGCAGCGCGGCCGAGATTCCCTTGCCCGCGACGTCTCCGATGGCCACGGCCAAGCTGGAATCGCGCAGGCGAATGAAATCGTAGTAGTCGCCGGAAACCATGCGCGCCGGATGGCAGACGCCAGTCAGCTCGACGGTCTTCATCGCAAGGGCGCCGCGCGGGAAGAGCTGGCTCTGCACCTCGCGTGCGATGGCAATCTCGGATTGCAGCCGCTGCTGTTCCTTTTCGACGACAAAGAGCCGTTCGAGGTTCTCTGTCATGCCGTTGAAAGATCGCGCCAGCTCCGCCAGTTGATCGTGGCCCTCTACCACGATCCGGTGCGAAAAATCCCCGCTCTTGATGCGCTCGGTGCCCTCGTAGAGATTGTGAATCGCGCCCGTAATGGTTCGCGTGAGCGAGATGCCCATGATGAGCGAGACCACCCAAACCAGCAGAAGCATAGCCGCGACGACCACGAAGATTGCCAGCAGACCTTGCGCCCAGTTTAATTGTCCGAACACCGTACCGAACACAATCGACGGGCGTGTGCGCACAATGAGAACCCACTGGTCTTGCTTCTCCGGCGCATCCCAATAGGAAAAATACAAAGGACTGCCCCCGTCTATCGTGACATCCAGGGGGTTGGCCGGTTCGGGCAACCGAGGGGCTTTCCGGCGCCTTGGTTCGGCTCGCGGGCTCTTTGCCGCGGACTCGCGCTCAGGAGAACTGAAAGAGATGAGAGAAACCTGGCCGATTCCGGGCGCCAGTTCGTCCATGAGATCGGCTGTGATAGGGGCTAACAGCGTGACTTCGGTGCCACCTTGCGTGACATGAGCCCAACTGTGCAGCCGGCCGTCTTTCATGACGAGCCCATGCGCGTCCTTCCGCCCGGCCGGCGCCGAAGGTGCGTCTGAACCGGCGGGATAGCGGTATATGTCCTGGCCGCGGATCGCCAATGTCACGCGGGGAAACAGATGCTCCATGTACGGCATGACTTCACGAATGCTGCTCTCGCGCTTCTCCGCGGGCGCGGCTGCGAGCATATGGGCCACTCCGTCCATGTCGCTCGTTCGCCGTTCGAGCTCCGAACTGACCAGGTAGACCGCGGTGCCTCCCACCAGCTCCCTGCCCGCGAGTGCCGCCAGAATCGCGATCAACGCGATCGGGACGAACGCGATGAACAGGTAGGCAACGATGAGGCGGTTGCGCAGCCGCCAGATTACCTTCTTGGCATTGCGGCGCGCAAGTTGCAGCGCGAACAGCATGCCGGTAACGTAGAAAGCTAGCGCCGCGAACTTCGTGAAGCTGGAGTTCGGCGCGGCAAAACGCAGCGCCACGTAGGCCGCCAGCAAGGCAAGGAACGCCATCCCCAGGCGCCCCAGCATTCCCGCCAGTTTTTTCAACCGTGCTGGCACGCTTCAGGATATCGCAACACTGTGACCGCAGGGCTCTTACAGCGTACCTTCGGGCGTTTGCGGGTCGCGCGATTTCGCTATGGCCGGTGTTTCCTGCGTCTCGGGCGTGATGTGGTATCGCACCAGGCCATCACGCAAGATCTGGAAGGCAGTCTCGGGATCGTCGGCGTACTGAAATAACTCCAGGTCTTCAGGCGCAATCATGCCGTGCCTCACGAGCGCGTCGAAATTCAGGACCTCCTTCCAGAACTGTGAGCCGTAGAGCACGATCAGAATCTTTTTCGCCAGCTTCTTGGTTTGCGCGAGCGTGAGAATCTCGAAAAGCTCGTCCATGGTCCCAAACCCGCCGGGAAACACAACCAGCGCTTTGGAGAGGTACGCGAACCAGAATTTGCGCATAAAGAAGTAGTGGAACTCGAAGCTGAGCTCGGGGCTGATAAACAGGTTGGGGAGTTGTTCGAACGGCAGCCCGATGTTCAACCCGATGGTCTTGCCGCTGGCATCCCGTGAGCCACGATTGGCCGCCTCCATGATGCCCGGGCCACCGCCGGTGCACACGACGAAACGGTACGTGTGATTGGCGAACTGGTTGGACCACTCCGTCATGAGGCGCGCGAGTGTACGGGCGTCGCGGTAGTATGGCGCGAGCGGCCCGTCTTCGCGCACGCGCGCCGAGCCGAAGAACACGATGGTGTCGCGAATGTGCTCGCGGCGGAAGTGGCCCAGCGGCTCCAGGTACTCGGAGAGAATCCGCAGGATGCGTGCATCGGGGCTGGCGAGGAAACTCTCGTTCTTATAAGCCATCGGCCGGCGGCGGTCGGTTGGTATGTCGCTCATTTTTTCTCCAGTTCGTCGACCTTCTTTTTCAATTCGCGCACGAGCTTTACCAGTTCCGGCAATTTCTGAAAAGCGGTGATGGCACGCAGCCAGACGTTGGCCGCGAACGCCGGCGAGCCCGAGATCCGAGCGCCCGGCTCGACGTCGCCGCCTACGCCGCTCTGTGCGTAGACCACGGCATTGTCATGAATCGTCAGGTGCCCGGAGATCCCCACCTGCCCCGCGAGCAGAACGTTGCGCTCCAGAATCGAGCTTCCGGCGAGTCCGGTCTGCGCGCAGATGATGTTATCTTCGCCCACCACACAGGCATGGCCCACTTGCACCAGGCTGTCGATTTTCGCGCCGCGCTTCACCCGCGTTTCGCCGACGGTGGCGCGGTCAACCGAAGACAGGCTCTGGATCTCCACGTCATCCTCGATCACAGTGGGCCCCGACTGAACGATCTTGTAATGCGTGCCGTCGGCGCGTTTGGCGAAACCGAAGCCGTCGCCGCCGATGACGACGCCATTCTGCAAAATCACGCGGTTGCCTATCTGGCAGAACTCGCGCACGGCAGCGTGCGAATGCGCCACTAAGCCGTCGCCGATCCGGGCGCCCTGGTAGATCACCACGTGCGGGTGCAAGACGGCGTTTCGGCCGATCGTGACGTTTTCTCCCACCACGGCGAAGGGCCCGATGGAGGCTCCCTCACCGATGGTGGCGGATTTCGCAACAGAAGCGAGCGGATGGATTCCCGGGGGTGGTGCAGGCGGCTGATAGAAAAGCTCCAGGGCGCGCGCGAAATCGAGATACGGATTGCTCGAAACCAGGCTCGCAATGGGCAGATCTCGCAGCGCTTCGGCGGTGAGAATCGCACTGGCGCGGGTCTGGTTCACCTTATGCGCGTACTTCGGGTTCGCGAGAAAGGTGAGTTGGCCCGGGGCCGCGTGCTCCATTCCGGCCACGCCGTGAATCTCGATCTCGCCCGCCCCGATTAATTCACAGCCCAATGCGCGCGCGATGTCGCGGAGTTTCATCGCCAAGCATCAAGATTAGCGTAGGATAGACATTCCTGTGTGCACATCGGCCCGGAGCCACCTCAATTCTCTCCGGCAATGAAGATGTGGTGCGCAAGGTTACCGATGTAAACTCAAGGTGTGCGATGCGGTGCTCTGTGGTTATGGGTGTGCCTGGCGGTGTGCGCGTGGCCGCAACAACCCAGCGAAATCGATCGCGCCATCGAAGAGTTCAAGATCCAGACGGCTAATCTGGGCCTGCGCGCCGACAGCCCGGCACAAAGTGTGAAGGCGCAGAGCTCGTTCCGCGAGTGGCACGGCCGCCTTTACGAAAACTTCCGCAACGACATCCTGGACGCGGTGCCGCACGAGATCACGCAGAACGGAGGCGACAAGGGACTGCTGCGGCGCAACCAGTACGGCTTTAACATCGCGGGACCGCTCGTGGTTCCCAAACTGACGCACGGCAAGAGCAATACGTACCTCTCGCTGTCATTCGAAGGTGTGCGCGAACGGATCTCGCGCACGCACCTCACGACGATTCCGACAATGGCGCAGCGCACCGGCAATTATTCCGACGTCGTGGATTCGGCAGGCAACGTGCTCCCCATCTACGACGTTGCCACCACTCAGCTCAACCCCGGCTACGATCCTTCGCAGCCGGTCTCGCTGACCAATCTGCAATACCTGCGCGATCCGTTTCCGGGCAACATCATCCCGCAGAGCCGGCTAAACCCCGTGGCCCTCGACGCGCTCAAGCTCTATCCTCAGCCCAACACCGACATCGGGCCGTTTTTCCAGAACAATTACTTCATCGACTCACCCGAGACGAATACGGCCAATGGCATGATCGGCAAGGTGGACCACTCCATCGGCGAGCGGCACAAGGTCAACGCCGAGCTGGCCTTCTCCAACGGCTTATTCGATCCGGCCAAGTGGTTTCCTAGTATCGCTAATCCCGGCGCCTCGAACCAGCAATTCGCCACGCGGCGGGGCTCCATCCAGCACATCTTTACCGCTTCGGCTCAGACCGTGAATACTGCGACGTTCGAAGCCAGCTCGACGACATCGCACAGCGGTCAGGACCAGGCGTCATTTCCCGTTTACCAGTTCTCTCCGTACCTCAGCATGGGCCGCTCGTATCCGATGTCCACCAACGCGGACAACACCTTTGTGTTCACGGACGGGCTTTCCTGGCGCTGGCGGCAGCATTCACTGCGCGTCTCGGCGCGCTACGCTCTGTACCAGGTCAACAGCCTCTGGCCTGAATTTCCTGATGGGATGTACCAATTCGATGCGGGTTTGACCAGCTTGCCCGGCATCATCGATACCGGTGACGCCCTGGCCAGTTTCCTGCTAGGCCAGCCCGCGTTCGCCGAGCAGACTTTCATCACCTCGCCTTCTTACTTCCGGCGCACGACTGGGTCGCTATCGCTAAACGACCACTATGAGCCGCGCCAGGGGCTTGCCATCGATCTCGGCGCCAGCCTGGTTCGTTACACGCCACGCGTCGAGAAGTACAACCGCCAGTCGACCATCGATCTCACTCGCATCAATCCCTCCGATGGGCTCCCCGGAGCTCTCGTGGCGGCGAATCAGGATGGCGAAAGCCGCGGTTTTCGGCCGACCCTGGTGCGCCTACAGCCGAGCGCCGGCATCGCCTGGAATATCACGAGAGATTCGAAAACGGTCTTGCGGGCCGGCTATTTGCGCAGCTATTCCGGCATTCCCATCTATGAGGGCCAATTCGGCACGCAGGGGTTCAACAGCTATCAGACTTTCCTATCGCCTGACACGCAATTGCAGCCGGCCGTGGCGCTCACCTCCTCGTTGCCTCCGCTAGCACATGCATTGCCGGATCTCACGCCCGACGCCGCCAACAATACCATCGCCGATCTGATTGACTCCGCCAGCCGCTTGCCCACGTATCAATCCGCTTCGGTGACCATTGAGCGTGAGCTGCCGGGCTCGATGGTCGTCTCAGTGGGCGCGTCGTACGCCGGTGGCCGCAATCTCCTGGTGGGCGACAGCGCCGCCAACCCCGACGCCCTTTCTCCCAGCGCGCTGATCTACGGGGACCAACTCAACAACCTGGACTTTAATCGCTCGCTGCGCCCTTACCCGCAATTCCAAGGCTTCGAACTGTATGGCTTGTATCCTCTTGGCCGTTACCAGCGCGATGCCGGCTTTGTGCGGGTGGAGAAGCGTGCGTCCATGGGGTTAGCCCTGAGCGTTTACTATGAGTTCTCCAAGCAGATGGACGACTACTCCGGCGCCGGTGTCCAAGACTTTTTCAATCGCCAGAACGATTGGTCACTGACTTCCTACAATTCGCCGCAGCGGATTCAATTGAGTTACACGTACGAGCTGCCGCTGGGCGCCAACAAGCCCTTTCTAACCTTTTCTGACTGGCGGCACTACGTCGTCGATGGCTGGTCGCTGAGCGGTACGGCCACCGTCTATTCCGGCACACCCATTGCATTGCGCCCGGAATTCAACAACACCGGAGGGGTCATCACGGCGCTGGACGTGAACGTCGTGCCGGGCGTCTCGCCGGAGGTGAGCAACCCCAGTCCTGCCATGTGGTATAACCCGGCGGCTTTCGCTCAGCCGGCTGACTTCACGATGGGCGACGCCTCCCGCACCAATCCGACGCTCCGTAACCCGGGCAGCCAAAATTACGATGTCAGCGTCAGCAAGCGTGTCGCGCTTGGCGCCGAACGCGCGGTCGACTTCAACGCGTCCGGCTTCGATTTCCTCAATCACGCCAACTGGAACAATCCCGATCCCGTCATTGGCCCCGCCAGCGCACCCAATGTGGACGCTGGCCATATCATCGGCTCGCGCGGCGGGCGTGTCATTCAGCTCGGCACGAGGTTCAGTTTCTAGTGCGGCTTCTGCCGTTGCTCGTGTGCTGCGCGCTCGTTGCCTCTCCTCCTCCACCGGCGCGTCCCACGCAAGTGCGCATTCCGGTCTGGTTGAATGGCACTGCCGAGCACGAGCTTTCTCCGCAAGACTTTCATGCCACCATCGATGGGGTGGACGCGCGCGTCACTGGCGTCCAGTGTCCCGATAGCGATCTGATCATCCTGCTGGTACTCGACCTTTCCTCCGGCGATCTGGCCGTAGTGGAGCCCGCCAAGGCCACCTGCGACGAGAGCATCCACAAACTGCTTCCCAAAACGTATGTGGGTTTGTTGCGTGCGCAGGACGGCCTGGAAGTTTTGAAGGATCCCACCGCCGACCGCGACGCCGTCACACTCCGGATCAGTGAGCAGACGCTCAGCGGCAAGACCGGACTGCTCGCCACGGTCGACACGACGGGCCGCATCGCTGATTCTATGCTGGAGAAATCGGCCGTGCGCATCGCCATCCTGTACGTTACGGACGGCGACGTGCGCAATTACCGGGAGGATTTCACCAATCCCGTCATCAACTCGAGTGATTCGCACGATCTCAGCCGGCGCTTCCCGGAAGCGCTGGTACAGGAGAAAATCGCGAAACTCGATGAAGTTCTCACGGCGCAGCAAGCACCGCTGTTCATCGTGGATCTCAATCAGCGCACCGACCGGCTGAACAACGCCTATCACAACGGGCTGAAACAGCTCGCCGAGGCGACCGGCGGCGCTGTCTTTTTCAGCCGTTCGACGACCGAAATCCCGGAGGCCATCCGAAAGAGTTTTGAGACCGTGGAATCGCACTACAGCCTTACCCTCGCTCTGCCCGAACGCGTACCCCCGCGGCTGCAAATCCGGCTCTCCATGCCTGACGCGAATCGTCTGTTAAGCTATCGCACGCGCATCGTACTGCGCCGAAGGTGATACGATTCTGCCTATGCCGGGGTTTGCCTCAACTCGCGTGCGCCTCCTGGTCTGGCTCGGGATTCCGCTCCTTGCTGTCGTGATCCTCGTGAGTGGCATCGCCATCGTCTGGGAGGCGCGCACTGTCACCAGCCTGCAAGAGGAGGTTGCCCGCCGGGCCCGCGAGAACGGGCAACTGCTCCGCCGCCTGGATGAGATGACCCGTGCCCAAACCGTACCAGCCACAGAGCCCCCGCCTGCTCCGGTGGCGCCTGTGCCGCGGCCCGACGCCGGTGCATTGACTGCCGACGCACTCGCCGCCGCCGCGCAGCACGTGCAGCGGCTGCGCGAATCGCTCGCGCAATCGAGCGCCGAGGTCACCCGCCTTCAGGCCAAGGTAACCGATTTGGAGTCCCGGATCGAGAGCGTCACAGCCGATAATCACCGGTTGTCCACGGAACTGGACGACGGAAGAAGGAATCTCACGGACGCTAGCGAGACCATCGAAACGCTTCGTTCGCAGTTGAAAACCAATGCCGGCTACGTGGCGGACTTGGAGACGGCGAACTCCAGGCTGAAGGAAGAAGCGGCCGCGGGAAAGCAGTCGACCGCTCAGACCCAGCAGACTGTCACCGACCTGGAAAACGTTTTCCGCCGCCGCGAGATGTATCTGAACGACATTCTCCGGCGTTACAAGGAAATTACCGAGCAGTATCGTGCCATGTCAGGCGTCAGGGACAGCCGCGACCGCGAGGCCGCTCCAGTCAGCAGCGCCGAAATCTCACGGATTCAGAACACCATTGCCCTGGCTGAGGAGGATCTCAAGCAGATCTACGCTCTGAATGCACAAGCTCAACGCTTGCAGAAGAAATTGCCGGCGAAGTGAAGGCCCGCAGCGCGTGGGGTACACCGCGATAACGTGGGATAGCTGGCCGTTCGGCGAAACATCTGCAATGCCTGTGAATGCAAGACGTTTTCTGGTTAGCTCTGCATGTTTACCATCATCCCAACCCCGATTTTGCGCGGCACGTTCCATAAATCAGATAGCTTTCCGGATTATCAATGGGACTATCGTACTGGGACGGTCTTGTTCTGAATCTGGAACAAAGTCCTTGAATGCCACCAAAAACTCTGATAAATAAGTGAGTAGCGCTTCACAAAACAGCGTGGCTGTTCCGAACTTGGAACAGTATAGACGAATAAGAAGAAGTGCTTCCCGCTGCGCGGCAACAGTCTGAGGGGCGGCGGTGGATGTTACAACTCGGAGGGCAGATGCCAACACGGATTTTACTCATTTATCGTTTCCCGCTGGTTTTTCAGGCGCTCAAGGCGCTGATGGAAGGCGAAGGCTTCCGCGTGATGGGGCACCAGGACAGCCCTGAAGCCGTTCGTTTCGCCCATGATTTTCAACCGGACATCGTCATATTGGACTTCGAGCTTCCCGGCGCCGGTTTAGACTGCGTCCGCCAGATCCTGGAAGTCAGCCCGGCGACCCGGATTATCGTGCTCAGCAAGCACGCCGAGGAGTATCGCGTAAGGGAGGCCATCGAGATCGGCGTTCGCGGCTATGTGCTCAAAACGCGCACTGCGGACGAACTGCTGCGGAGTATCGAAGAGGTATCCCACGGCCGAACGTACTTCTCGCCGGAGATCGCGCACATTGTGGCCGAGCTGGTACTAGAACCATTCAGCTATCGCAGCCCGTCACGGCGCGCCAGCCAGTTGACGGACCGGGAACGGCAAGTGGTCACGTTGATTGCCGAGGGCAATTCCACCAAGGAAGTCGCGGCGCGGCTCGGGATTAGTGTAAAGACCGCTGACTGCCATCGAACCCGCATAATGGATAAGCTCAACCTGCACCAGACCGCCAATCTGGTTCGCTACGCCATCCGCCAGGGATTTATTGAAGCCTGAACGTGGCCCCGCGGAAAATTAGGGTACCGATGGGCCGGAAGTTTGTCACCGCAGAGCTAAATCGTCTAGTTATTTCATGGATTTACTATCCATGGTGAGTGCTTTTCGAAAAATCCGCTAGTGCGGGCTCGAGCCGGGGGCCACGGGGAGAGAAAAACTCCTTTCCAAACACTTAGATAGAGCGACCGGCAGGTCTTTGAGGCGGGATTTCAGGGATCGCCTACCCGGTAATCAAGCATTATCCTAGTATTCCTGCAATTGCCGGCACGTTTATAATTTAGGCAGCCAAGCCTGGAAAAGGCCACTTCCCGGAGCTGGAAGCGGTAGGAGTTGAACCATCCGTTTCATAGTCACGCCCTTGGTTGACGAGAGGAAAGCATCATGAATTTAACGAAAATCCTGGAAGATCTGCGCCGGGAAAGAGAACAGATTGACGAAGCGATTTTAAGCCTGGAAAGGTTGGCCGCGGGAAGCGGCCCCCGTCGCGGCCGGCCCCCTGCCTGGCTTAAGGCCCAAAAAAGCCGCAGTCGCGCCGCTAGCGGCAAAGAAGCCCCCAGCACCAAATCCGCAGCCAGTTCTTAGCCGGATTCTGCTCCTCTGATAAGCGGGCCGCCTGGCAGATCGGGAACCGGAACGCTGAAACCCAACTTCTGTCGTAATAAAATCTAGGGTTTACGAAGATTTTTTGGGGTTATAATTATGGAATACGCGAGAGTTTTGCGTTTGCTCGCGCGGGTTGCCCTATGATGAAAGCCGTTCTCAAGACGCTTGCGATCAGCTTCGGCGGCGGTCTCGCCTTGGGTGCTGGAATCCGTCTGACGCAAGGCGCCACAAAATCCCGGCGCGAGCCCGAGATTGACCTCGACCCGCTGCTTTCGCGTTTGCAGAACGTCGAAAGCCGCATCGTAGAAATGGAATCTACGGCGCCGCGCGTCGAGCCCCCGCCTTCCGGTCCTCTCCCCTCCGATGTTCTCGGCAAAACGCTCGTGGCATTCGAAACGCGCCTCGCCGCTCAAGTGAACGACGTGGAACAATTGCGCGACGACATCCGGCGCGTAGACCAGTGCCTGGCCGATCTCGATTCGCAACTGCCGGTTCTCGTCCAGTCCACAGTGGATGTGCGCTTCCAGCAGGTCGAGCAGAAATTGCAGCAGGATTTCGAGGAAGTCCAGAGCCGTTCCATGACGGCTTTTGTGGAGACGCTGCAAACCAAGGTTGTCGAGCGGATCAGCACGCTGGAGGTGAACCTCGCCGAGCAATCGCAGGCCATCGGAAAACTGCGCGACGCTTCCGCGCGGTCCGACGAGAACCTGCAAAAGATGCTGGTTGGCATCGAGCGCCTCGTCGATCAATCCAGGGCCGCGCCACCTGCGCCGGCTCCTGCGAGCCCTCCGCCGCCGGTTCCGGTGGCGGTACCGCGCGAGTCTCCCGCCTCGGTTTATGAAGCCGCGTCCGCCATCAAGCGCAAAGAGCCCGCCGACATCCCTGTCACCGTGCGCGTTTACACGATCGACGCTGAGCCCGAAGCGGCCACGCATGCCTCGGAATCGCCGGTTGTCGAGCCGCCTGTAGACTTCAGCAAGCCGGTGGAACAGATTCCGGAAGAAACTCCGAAACCAGCCAAAGTCCCTGAGCCCCCTGCGGTCATTGCTTCTGAAACCGTGCATGCCAGCCCCGTGCTTTCCGAGGACCGGGCGAGTGCGCCAGTAGCGGCCAGCGCGACGGCCGAGGCAGCAGCCCAGCCCCAGCCGGTTGTCTCCGCCGCGGTTAGCGAACCACCGCATCCCGAGTCTCTCAAGCCGGAAGAATCTTACGAATGGGTCAACAAGATCGGGCTCGAGCTGCTGGCGCCGCGTCCCAAGGCGCGTTTGGGCTGGCGCATCCCACTGGTGATTGGCTTGGCCGCGGGAATCATTCTTATCGTGGGTCTGCTTTATTCTGGAATGTTGCAGCACCTTTTTGGGTCGAGCGCAGCGCCGCAGGCTTCTACTCTAGCTTCCACTTCTCCAGCTGTGGAGTCTCCGGCTCCCGCTGCCGTGCAAAGCACTAAACCGAGTGAGCCTTCCGTGGAGCTACAAGTGGCGCGCGAGTATCAGCGCCGCAAGGACTGGACGAAGGCCGAGAGCTGTTTCCGCGCCATCCTCGAGGCCAATCCAAACGACCGCGATGCAGCCATCGGGCTCTCCGACGTACTCTACCAAGAGCAGAAGTATGAAGAGAGCGCCGCGGTGCTGAACAAGTTGCGTTCCGCCAAGGCGGAATAGGTTCCCTCCCTCTCCTCACCAGATCCCTCCTTCGTGAAAAATCCCCCAAGCGGGGGATGCCTTTCGACTCCCGTCAGGGGATTTTAGAATCTCGCCGCTGCCGTAGACTTAGGGCATGCAGATTGGACAGCGGCTCGATGCGATTGACTCGCGAATCATCTTCCGTGCCTATTCTGGCTTAGCCGGCGTTGCCGGTTTGACTTTGCTTGGCTGGGGCCCGCATTGGCTGGGTTCCCATCTTGCAGGCCAGCCCTGGGGCAAGGCGGCGCTCATCCGGGTTCTGGGATCGATCCTGATCGCGGCCGCCTGCTTCGCCGTCCCGCTGGCCTCGATGTCCGATCCGGATGCGCGCCAGCGTGGGCTGCTATGGCTCAGCGCTGGCCACGCCGTGGTCTTTCTGGTGGTCTTGACCGAGCGCTTAACCATCTGGGGTCCCGGCCTCGCCGACTGGGCCGCCACCGCAGCATTCGCAGCCGCCCTGCTCTTGTCGTATTTCGGCGTGACAGCTTATGGCGATCCCACCGGGGAGCCTCCCTGGTCACGGCTCATCACCCTCTTTGGTGAGCCAGTTCCCAGGATCGTCTTCTTTGGCGGAACCCCTCCACCCTCCACCCGGAAATTGCGCTCTCAATATGAGCAGACGATCCGCGAGGCCGCGGGACACGAAGAGCGGAATCGCCTCGCCCGAGATCTGCATGATTCCGTCAAGCAGCAGGTCTTCGTCATTCAAACCGCGGCCGCGACAGCGCAAGCGCGGTTCGACGATGACCCCGGTGGCGCCAAGCAGGCACTTGACGAGGTCCGCAATTCGGCGCGCGAGGCGATGACGGAGATGGAGGTGATGCTGGACCAGCTTCGCGCAGCGCCGCTCGAGAACGTCGGGCTGGTCGAAGGATTGAAAGCTCAATGCGAGGCACTTGGGTTTCGCACTGGTGCTCGCGTGCAGTGCGAGGTGGGGAAGCTGCCGCCGAGTGATTCAATGGCTCCCGGTGCACAGCAGGCGATCTTTCGTGTCGCGCAGGAAGCGCTGGCGAACGTTGCCAGGCACGCGCGGGCCGGCAACGTTCTTATCAGCCTGGGCGCGGTGAACGGGCAATTCCGGCTTAGGATTCAGGACGACGGGGCCGGGTTCAATCAGAACGACAGCGCACGCGGCCTGGGGCTTGCCAGTATGCGCGAGCGAGCGGAGGAGTTTGATGGCAAACTCGACGTAAGCAGCCGGCCGGGAGCGGGGACATCTCTGAGCTTCTCCATCCCCTACGCAGTGCCGGAGCCTGCAAAGTATTTGCGTAAAGCGGCGATCTGGGCGGTTTTACTCATCGTGTGTCTCGCTTCAGCTATCCGGTTTTCCAATCGCGCCGAGGCGGCGTGGATTTTGTTATGTTCCATCGTCATCATCCGCGAAATTGTTGCGTGGCGCCGCGCGCGCAAGCAGAGCGAGACTCTCTCATGAACCCCGTCACCATCGCGCTCGTGGACGACCACCGCGTCGTGACCCGCAGCTTGAAAGCCTACTTGGAGTCTTTTCCCGACTTGAAAGTTGTCGGCCTCGCCGCCACTGGCGAAGAACTGCTCGATCATCTGCACGAATGGAAGCCGCAGATTGTGCTGCAAGATCTTCTTCTGCCCGGCGGATTGGATGGCATCGAAACCACGCGCCGCATCCGTGAGCGCGCACCTGCGGTACGCGTCATCGCCCTCACAGCCTCCGTAGATGAAGCACGCATGATGGGGGTTCTGCGCGCCGGCGCTGCCGGCTACATCCGCAAAGACTCGGACCGGGAAACGTTACTGGCCGCGGTGCGCGCGGTGGCCCGCGGCAAGACCTACATCGATCCTTCGGTGGCCAGGCAAATCCTCCAGGCGACGGATTCGTGCGATGACCTCACGGCACGCGAGCTCGAAGTGCTGCGGCAAATTGCGCTAGGCCGCTCCAACAAAGAAATTGCCGACACACTTTCGATTAGCGATGAAACCGTGAAGACGCACGTGGGAAACGTGCTATCAAAGTTGCAAGTAGAGAATCGCGCTCAAGCCATTGTGCAGGCGCTCAAGCGCAATCTGGTGTCGCTGGAAGAGCTGGATTAAACCGAAACCGGGACTTCCGATTTGTCGTTTTCGGCGACGTGGGATTGCAGCGAATAAATCGAATCGAGCACGCGTTCCATCAATTCGTCGCTCTGCGCGACTGTGGTCTTGAGCACTTCGATCGATTTCACTTGCTCGGAAAGCTTTTGGTCAAGACCCGACATCGTACTGGACAACATCTCTTCCATCGTGCTGACCACTTGCGCAAGCGTAGGCAGTTCCTTCAGTTTCGCGTCGTGGTTGGCAACATGTGTTTCGAGAGACGCCAGCCGTCCGTCGTAGCGAGTCGCGAATGACGCCACCTTTGCGTCAAGAGAGGCTACCGCTGCGATGGTCTCGGCTGATTTGTCGGGCATTGCTTCGAAGTGTTGGCCATTGCCATTCTCCAGAGCTTGGAGACGGGCTTCGAGATCTGCTACAGATTGTTTGAGAGGAGCAGCGTCCTCACCAGAAGAGTTCGCGCCGGCGCGCGATTTCCACAGGGCGGCTCCGATCGTCACGCCCGTGAGCACGAAAGCCGAATGTTTCGCCAAGTTGAGTAGTCTCAGCATATACGGTAAGCATACTACAGAAAATTCTTAGATTCCACTAAGGAATATACCTGCTTGTAAGACCTTCTCCTAATTCGCCATCCTAGAATGTCAACCTTAGTTAACCAGGAGATACATCTTGGACCCTGTTCCGGGCACGGGCTCAAGCGCCACCCCGTGGGAGCGAATGTTCCTCGAGTGCGATCGGCAAGGCCACGTGTTGTGGATGAATGAGCGGGCCCGCGCGCGCCTCGGGCCGATGGAGAGCCTGTTAACCGCGCTCCCCGCACCGCACTTGCCGGCGGCCAGCGAAATGTTGGAAGCGCCAGCACTTGGGAGCCATCGCGTGCTGGTTTCGTCGTTTCTCTCCGCTAACCGCCGAATTCCCGTCATGTTGATCCGGTTGCTGGCGCTAGAGCACCGGGTAGTGCTTTCGGCCGAGGTTCGAGCCCGGGCCACAGACGCGCGTCCCGAGCGGAACGAGGTGTTGGCGGCGATGCTGCTGTGGCAATCCAACGCCACGCGCAATTACTTTCGCCTGCTGCGGGCGCAAGAATCGCTCACACGGCTGGCCAGACCCGCGCGGTCGACGGGGGCAGTGGTCATGGAGGCGCTCGAAACGGAGCGGACCCGCATCGCCAGGGAGTTGCACTCCGGCGCCGGCCAGACTCTAGCTGGTATTAAGGTGAATGTGGAACTGATAACGCGCCGAACGCCCGATCTTCCAGAGACGGTGCGGACCGGCCTCGATCGTATTCAGTCGCTGGCGGATCAGGCGCTCAGTGAGATCCGGTCGGTTTCCCAGCGCTTGCATCCTCCGGACTGGAAGCGCTTAGATCTGCTGCAAGCCATCGAATGGTTGTGGGTTACCACCGGGATACCTGAGAAATTTCGTGCTACACTTGATCTCCATCCCTTGGGAAAAGAGATCCCTGACACCGTCCGGTTTACGATATACCGCGCGGCTCAGGAGGGTCTGGCGAACATATTGCGCCATTCCGGGGCCACCGAATTAAAGCTGGAATTGGGGGAACGGGGCGGCCAAGTCTATCTGGTACTGGAAGATAACGGCCGGGGGTTTGACGTGCAAGAATTGCTATACGGGGCGCTGAACCCAGCCATGCGTGGAATCGGGCTTCGGGCCATGCGGGATGAGGTCCTGTTGCTCAATGGGGAGTTTCTCTTGACCAGCACTGGGAATGGTACGCGGATGGCGATTACGCTGCCGGCCGCTGAAGACCGATGAGTCAGCAGACCAAACCAATCTCCATCGTCCTTGCCGACGATCATTCGATCGTACGGGAAGGCCTGGCGGCATTTTGCGATGCCCAACAAGAATTGCACATCGTGGGACAGTGTGCCGACGGACTGGCGGCGGTGGAAATGATCAAATCGCTCGCGCCGGACTTCGCCATTATCGATCTGCACATGCCCAAGTTGCACGGTCTCGAGGTGATCCGCAAGGTCCGCGAGGCGAACAGCCAGTCGAAACTGGTGGTGCTCTCGATCAGCCGGGATGAAAAGATGGTGCTTGAGGCGTTGCGGGCCGGTGCTAACGGGTACTTGCTGAAGGACGGCCCCGCGCGGCATTTGCTCGATGCCATCAGCTACATTCAAGACGGTGGAGTGTACGTTTCACCGCTGCTTCGCCGCGACTATCTGCTGGAAGCGCCACGCAAGGCGCCGGTTGAGGATCCGCTGGCTTCGCTGAGCCGCCGGGAATATGAAGTGTTTTCCTTCCTGGTGGACGGCATGCGTCCCAAAGACATCGCCAAGCTGCTGGATATCAGCCCCAAGACCGTGGACACGTACCGCTCGAATATCATGCGGAAGCTGGGTATTCACGATCTGGTGGGCCTGGTGAAGTTCGCCATCCATCGCAACCTCACGTCCGCCTCCAATCCCCAAGCCACGCCGTAAAGACGGTTCGCGGCTGCTAAAGACGGTGCTCTTTGCGGGAAACCCGCAACAGGGTCGCGTTGATATTGGTCAACTGGTCGACCAGACGCTGCTCGTCGGCTGGCGCCCAATTATGGCGAAGCATAGCGGCGCGGTCCTCACCGGCGCGCGACAGGAGGAAGATCCACGCCAGGTAGCACCCCAGAGTCATGACCAGCACCACGTTGTTTAATTGGTGCATGACCTCCTGACCGACTACATTGCGGATTAATTCGATCATGCTGATTCCCAGGAAGTAAACCGTGTACACGATCGAGTGGATCAGAATGTTCCGGTTTAACACCACCGGATACGACGAGAGGAACAGCAGAATCAGCAGGAGAAAGATGACGAGGCTGAACACCACGCCACGCTCCACCGTCGTGCACCAAAACAGCAGGCGCGAGCGCTCGTTTCCCCAGGATGGAATCAAGGTCAGGACCGAGATAGCGATAGAGAAGAACAACGCCCCGTAAAGGGTCCATCTGCCGAGACTGTAAATCCCTGCATAATTTCGCAAAACTAACGAATATAATTCGAGTACGACCAGGACATAAAAAATCCAGAGTACGGGCGCGGTCACCAAATAGATGATGGCGTAGGTGCTGCTGCGAAGGCTAAACGGGAGCAGGAACAGCGTGATCGAGCGAGTGGCGGCAAATATCAGATAAATGAAAAAGAACCGATAGATGGCGTGCAGGCCCAGTTGACGCAACCGCCAAGCAGTACACGCATTGGCGAAGATGGACAGTCCCCAAAGGGTTGTTAGGATGCTGGGCTCAGACACGAGATGCACCTATTAACGGGTGCTACGAGGGTATTATACCCGCAAATTTGTAGTATTTCCCCACTAATTTGGGGTAATTGTATATAAATTGACAGCGTAAGAGCTTACGGCCTGTAGCCACCGCCGGCTGGTGGCCAGGCCGTGCGGCGAGCTTTACTGGACCGCCATTGTTACGCCGGGCTGGCTGCTGGCCGTGCCAATGGTGACGACAACCGGAACAGCACTCCCGGAAGTCACGGCTGCCGGCACCTGCGCAACGATCTGGATGCTGCCCGCTACCATGCCGTACGCGGCGCCCGCATAGGTCACATTCGCATTCAAACCGGCAATCTGAACCGATACCGGCAGCACGGGTTTGGGCAAGACCGTGGTGGCGATCTTTCCATCGGCTCCGGCTGGTGAAGTCTGGCCTTCGCCGGTGGCGAACAAAGTAACAGTGCTACCTTTCGTTGCGGGATTGGACGCCGAGTTTATCGTTCCATCCTGATTGAGGATAGTGGCTTGGCCGGCTCCTGATGAATTGCTCGTGAATAGGCCGGGCAGCGAGGCCACCACGGGAATCGCCGCCGCCGAGGACATAGCGCCAAGGTATTCGACCTGCATGTTTGTGCTGGATTCGCCGGCTACCTCATAGGGCACGATGGCCGCGAGCTGTAGCGCACTGGTGTAGACCACGGGCGCGGCGATGCCATCGAACCACACGCGCGTGCCCGCGAGAAAATCGTCGAAGATGCCGGGAGAGCTTGTCTGCGCGCTTGCGATGCTCGTGGGTCCCATGGCCTTGCCGCTCACCGCTACAATTTCACCCGGTGAAACGCCTCCACCGGCGTAGCTCGCGGCGTTGACGACGCCATCCGCTGAGAACTGTGGTGCGGCCTGATTCAATCGCAGAAACGTCACTCCATATCCTTGGAACGGGATCTGCATGTGGGCCGCCGGCGTCACACCGTTCGGCACCGGACCTTTCGACGGATCCGTGGAGGCGTCGAGTGTAATTTCCGTCGCAGTCGAAAATGCGCCCAGAGCCGAGAGGTCGAGATTGACAATGTGCGGCACGCCGGGGCCGTTGTTGTCGTTCACGGAGCGGACGTGATGGTTGGCCAGCATCACCACCACCGAGCCGTCGCCGTTGCGAACCGCCAAGGCTTCGAGCGCGCCGGAGTTATTGTTCTGTACGACCAGGATGTCAGCGCCGGGTGGCTGAGCAAACAGGTGGGCCAGGTAATAATCCACCCAGTAGCTCAAGTATGTGCTGCCGGTATTGTAGTCGACCTCGCCGAATTGCTGGTCAGCGTTGTAATCCCAGTGATACAGACTCTGCGCGCCAGCCTGGGCGACCTGGGAAAACAGATAGGGGCGCCATGCGGTGAAGAAGGCGCTCGTGCCGCGTGTGTCCAGAACAAAGGGAGTGCCGTTACAGGCGCTGATGCCGTTGCCCTGATCGTAATCGGCATTCTCGTTATTCTCCGTGATCCACACGGGAGCAGCGGCCAGAGCCGGATTGGTGCGGAGCACGGAGTAGATGTACTTCACGTCGCTCGCGAAGAAGGAAATCGAGTCCATTACGGTTTGATCTGTGTCCTGCTGATTGCAGGTGGAGTAGTAGTGGGTGGCGACGGCGTCCACTTGCGCGTTGACGTCCTGCACGAACGGCGGCAGATATAACTGCGCTTGCCCTTGGTAATCCGATAGTTCAATGGCGACGAATTTGATGCTTGGATCGACGGCCTGCATCGCCGGGACGACCATGTTATAGAGGGTCACGTAATCGCCAGCCGAAATGCCATTGCCGTTGGGTTCGTTGAAAATTCCCCACCAGTGGATGGGATAGGGGCTTGACGACTGGTAGTGCTTGCCGCCGGCATCGAAGCCGCCGGTGTTGTAGTAGCGCACCATGTTGGCGCAGTAGGCGGCGAAATCCTGGAAGTACGAGCGCTCGAGGTTGCCTTGGGCATTGTTCATGAACGAGGGCGCCGTGGCGAGTTGGAGTTCGGGGCTGTGATCGCCGACGCTCAACACGGGAATGAGAACGGCGTCGAGGTCGGTGAAGTCCCATTGATCGGGAGCCGTCATGGGCACGCCCTCGGAGACCGGCTGAATGCGGATGTGCTGGGGCACGAGCCGCCAAAGCGGAGCGGTTGAGCCGGAGATCTGCTGGAAATAAGGGTAGTCCCACTCCGCCGGCTGGAAGGAGGTGGACATGAAGTTTTCGAGCCGGCCGCGGACGCCAACGGCTGTATTCTTCTGGTTCAGAACGGTGACGTTAATGGGCGCCTGCGCCAAGGCGGTGGAGCAGAAAAGGAAAGTCCAGGCAGAGAGCTGCGTATCGATCACCCGTATAGATGTTCGCACCCTGGAGGACTCGCGTAAAAGGCGTTGCCACGGTAGCCGAGCTCGTCGAGGCCGGCGCGGGAGGTGTAGAAGCCGTCGATGACACGCTCTTTGAGGTAGGCGAAGAAATGAGTGCCGGAGTTCTCTGTTTTCGAATCAGCGATGCGATGGACGAGGGCTAGTTGCTGCTGGGCGTCGAGCCGGCCGAATTCGTTGGTTTCGAGCCATGCAAGGCCCTCGCGGACGACTTTCTGCGCATCGAACTCTTCGAGTTTGCGTACCGATTCCGCTCCGTAGTGGTGAATGGCCAGTGTACGGTGTGGCGGCGCGAGGGTGCGCGCAGTGGCGCGAACGGCTGCGGATTCGGATACGGTGAGATCGATCCACTCGGCGATCTCGTGCACGATGGCGGTATCCGGCGTTTCGCCGAGGATGATCGCGACCAGTTGGACCATGGTGCGGTACTGGCCGGGTTGCAAGAACGCCGGCTGAAATGTTCCGGTGCGAACCTGCACGAGCTCGGTGTCGCCGCCGGGTGCCACGGGATGTCCAGCGAGCGCGTGGCCGAGGTGATCGCGTGACGGTTCGTAAACGCCGGGCGGCAGCTCAGCGGCCGTGAGATCGATGCCACTCCAGCCCGCGAGAACGGCCCCGCCACCGAGTTGGAGCAGCCATTGCCGTCGCGTCTGCATTAGACATTCCCCTTTTGGAATTCGTCAGCGATGTAGTCGGCGGCGCGCACCGAGATTGCCATGATAGTCAGGGTGGGCTCCCAGCAGCCTTGTGTGACGAAACACGCGCCGTCGGTGACGAAGACGTTCTTCACGTCATGCACCTGGTTGTACGCATTCAGCACGCTGGTTTTCGGATCGTTGCCCATGCGGGCGGTGCCGCACTCGTGAATGTTCTTGCCGAAGAGATTCAGCTCCCCGGCGGGCTCCGTCCGGGCCTCCAGCTTCAAGGCGTCCATGATTTCGCCGAGGTGTTCGCGCATGGCTTTCGCCATGTTGTGTTCGTTTTCGCCGTAGCTAGCGTGAATGTGGAGCGCCGGAATGCCCCACGCGTCTTTCTTTTCGGGGTCGAGAGCGACGTAATTGTCGTAGCGCGGCAGGCATTCGCCTTGCGCATAGACGCTGAAGGAATAGGGAATCTGGCTGCGGACCTTTTCGCGGAATTCGCGGCCGAAGCCGGGTGTGGAGAACGCGTGCCCGTACAGTTCCTGGCGGCCGTCTCCGGCGAAATAGTAGCCGCGCAGAAAATTCTTGTTCTTGTAGGGGCCGACGGTGTTCACGTACTTGGGGATGATGTAGCCGCACGGACGGCCCACAGGCTCGCGCACAGAGGCCTGGAGTGCGGGCATGGTGCCGCCGCCCTGTTCGAGCGTAGTGTGATCCATCAGATAGTGGCCCAGGACGCCATGCGAATTCCCCACGCCCGTGGGAAAGTTTCGCGAGCGCGAGTTGAGCAGGATGCGCGTGGATTCTAGCGCACTGGCGGCCAGGACGACGATCTTCCCCCGGGCTTCGCGGGCAGCGTGCGTGGAACCGTCGATATACGCCACACCGTCCGTCTTACCTTCAGGGTTCATGAGAAGGTGGCTCACCACGGCGTCGCTGACGAGGTGGAAGCGGCCCGTGCGCGCCGCCGCTGGCAGCGTTACCGACGGGCTATTGAAGTAAGACGCCGTGAAGCAGCCGCGCTGGCATTGGTCGCAGTAGTGGCACGCAGGCCGGCCATTCAGCGGGACCGTGAGGTTCGCGCTGCGGTCGACGATCAGTTTCCAGCCGAATTTCTTCTCGACGATTTCCTTGGCCACCAGCTCGCCGCAGCTCAATCGCATGGGCGGCAGGAACTTGCTGTCCGGCAATTGCGGCAGGCCTTCGTATGATCCGCTGACGCCAATGTAGCTTTCGACGCGGTCGTAGTACGGCTCGAGTTCTTTGTAACTGATGGGCCAATCCTGCCCGTAGCCATCGAGACTGGCGGCTTTGAATTCGAAATCGCTGTAGCGATAGCTCACGCGCGCCCAACAGAATGTTTTGCCGCCCACCTGACGGCCCCGAATCCACATGAACGGCTTGTCGGCGGGAAATGTGTAGGGATGCTCGCTGTCGTTGACGAAGAACTGCTGGCTGTAATCGTCACAGGCGTAACAGAGGCGCTGCACGGGCTGGTCTGTGAGCAGTTTTTTCTGGTTGCCAAAGCCGCGGTACTTGAGCTGGTAGGGCCAGATGTGCTCGGTGAAATCGCGCGTGGGAACGCGTGGCGGGCCAGCCTCGAGCATCAGCACTTCCACACCTTTTTCGGTCAGCTCCTTAGCAACCCACCCGCCGCTGGCGCCGGAGCCGACCACAATCACATCGTAAGTTTTCGAAGCCATGGAATAGGTAACGGAGAGTGTACCATCTTGTGGAGGAGCGTAAATGGCAAACGGAAAAGTGAAGGTTGGAATCATCGGATCAGGCTTCGAAGCAGATATTCAGGCGGCATCTTTTCAAATCATGCCCGAGGAAGCGGAGGTCGTGGCGGTGGCTTCCCCCACGCCCGGCCACCCCGAGGTTCTGGCAAAGAAATACGGCATTCCGCGTGTGTTCCACGATTACCGGGAAATGTTGAAAGACAGAGATATCGAGATGGTTACGATCAACGCGCCCAACGCGCTGCACTGCCAGATGACGCGCGATATCGCACAGGCGGGCAAGCATGTGGTGTGCGAGAAGCCGCTGGCCATGACGCTCGAAGAGTGCGACGAGATGATTGACGTCTGCAAAAAGCAGGGCGTGCTGCTCGCGTACGCCGAGGAACTCCTGTTCACGCCGAAATATGTGAAGGCCAAACAAATGGCCGACCAGGGCGCGTTCGGAAAAGTCTATCTGGTGAAGCAGAGCGAGAAACATTCCGGGCCGCACGCTCCGTGGTTCTGGGATGTGGAGAAAGCAGGCGGCGGCGTCTTCATGGACATGGGTTGCCACGGCATTGCGTTCGCGTACTGGTTTCTCGGCCGTCCCAAGATCAAGAGCGTGTTCTGCCAGATGGGCACGTACGCGCACGCCGATAAAACCAAGGGTGAAGACAACAGCATCTGCATTTTGGAATTCGAGAACGGCGCCGTGGGATTGATCGAAGATAGCTGGGCCAAGCCCGGAGGCATGGACGACTGCTCGGAAATCTACGGGACGCGCGGCGTGAGCTTTGCCGACCTGCACATGGGCAACGCGCTGCCCACTTTCAGCGAGCCCGGCTATGGTTACGCGGTGGAGAAAGCTCCGAGCACGCAGGGGTGGACCTACCCGGTTTTTGAGGAACACTGGAATTACGGGCTGCCCCAGGAGCTGCACCACTTCGCGCGGTGCGTGCGCGGCAAAGAAGAGCTGCGATCGAGCGGCGAGGACGGCCGGTTGGTGCAGGAAGTGCTGCTCGCGGGCTATCAATCTGCGGGAACCGGTAAGAAGGTCGAATTGCCATTCCGGCCCAAGGGCGTGAAGAAGCCGATCGACCTGTGGTGGAAGCCGGTAGAGTAAGATACCACTATGACTTCATTTGATCGCCGTCATTTCATGAAGGTGGCCAGCGCTGCGCCGCTACTGGCGTACATCGCTGCGCAGGATTTCACCCAGAAGGCGCTGGGCGCCGTAAGCAAATCCGCCGCCAAGGACAACATTTACTCGACGATCGGCGTGCGATCGTTCATCAACGGCCGCGGGACGTGGACCTATTTGAGCGGCTCGCTTGAGTTGCCCGAAGTGCGCGCGGCCAAGCAGGCGGCCGCGGAACACTTTGTCGATATCTTCGAATTGCAGCACGCCGCCAGCCGCCGGCTTGCGGAACTCTCGGGCGCGGAAGCCGGCATGGTGACTTCCGGCGCGGCGGGGGCCATCGCGTCCGCCACGGCAGCCTGCATCGCCGGAGCCGATCCTGCCAAAATCTGGCAGCTTCCCGATACTACCGGCCTCAAGCACGAAGTGATCATGCACGGCGGACGGAGTCCGTTCGATAGCGCCTCGCGGTTGGCCGGCGGCAAACTGGTGGTGGCGCGTACGGAAGATGATGTGCGCTCGGCCATCAACGAAAACACGGCGATGATTTACACGACTTCGCTCGGCAAGACTCTGGAGAAGCTGATCGCCATCGCCAAAGACACGAAGGTGCCGTTACTACTTGACGATGCCGCCGGTATCCCGCCGATCGAAAACCTGAAACTCTACGCAAAGATGGGAGCTGATCTCTACTGCTTCAGCGGCGGCAAGGGGCTGTGCGGCCCGCAATGTTCCGGCGTGCTGCTGGGCCGCAAGGACCTCATCGAGGCCGCGATGCTCAACACCAGCCCGTGGGAAGGCGCCGTTTGCCGCGCCATGAAAGTCGGCAAGGAAGAGGTCATGGGCTGTCTTGCGGCGATCGAGGCGTGGACGAAGATGGATCTCAACGCCCTCAACCGGCAGTGGAATGAGCGTGCGTTGCGCATCCAGAAGCTGATCGACACGGTTCCCGGCGTGAAGACCGAAATTCAGATTCCCGAAGAGGGCAACCGGTATCCCACGCTGATGGTGAGCTGGGATGAGGATGTCTGGGGATTCCGCGTAGCGGATTGCGACAAGAAATTGCGTGAGGGAGAGCCGCGTATCGAAGTGCTGACTTCAAACAATCCGAGCCTGGTTCGGGCGCTCGAAGAACATCACAGTTCGAAGAGTGCCAAAAGTGCGGACCATATCGAAATCGTCTCTATGACGCTGCAGCCGGGCGAGGATCTGATCATCGGGAAGCGCATGCGCGAGATCCTGAGTGAGGCGCGCAAGAAGGCGGCGTGAAGGGCAGTCTGAGTTGGTTACTGCCGGCAATCCTGAGCGCCGTATCGTACATGGCCGGGGAGCAGCAGGTCCCCGATGATAAACTTGCAGCCGCCGAATCGGCATTCGCCAAATTGCAGCCTGAGTTGGAACGCGCACAGGCGCAATGGGAGAAGACGGACGCCCGTTTCGCGATTATTGACTGGAACATTACGCGTGACCTCGTCATACAAAAGCGATTGGCGGGTGGCAACCTGTTCGACGGCAAACGTGCAATTATCGCCGAAATCGAACACGACGAGTCGGCCGATTTGGGCTCCCACGATAGGTTCACGCTGTCGGCTTGGATCCTGCCCACAGCGCTGAGCGGCGTTATCGTCACGCGCGGTAGAGACTTCACTGAAAGCGAAGGCTACCGGATTTGCCTCAAGGACGGTAGAGTGCAAGTGAACCTGGTCAAAAGCTGGCGGAACGACGCACTGCGGGTGGAGGCGGAGCGCGTCGTCGACCTCGACCGTTGGCACAACGTAACTGCAACCTACGACGGATCAGGAACGTCTGGCGGACTCAGAGTTTATATTGACGGCCAGCCACAGAAGTTGAAGATCAGCTCCGACAACCTGCACTCTTCGTTCGAGAGCAAGGAGCCGTTGCGAATCGGTGGTGGTGGTGGCGCGGGAAACGGCTTTCATGGCAGAATTCGCATGGTGAGAATTTACAGAACGGTGTTGACGCCGGACGAGGTTGCCGTGCTCTCGACCGATACGCCTGTTACCGCGCTTGTGCAGATTCCACCGGAAAAGCGAACGGCCGCCGCGTCTCTGAAAATCCGGATGTATTTCCTGGAGCGCAACGCGCCGGCCCATATTCGGGAAGCCTGGCAGCGCGTATGTGAGTTACGTAGCCAGCAAGGCTAGTGCGGCGTGGGCTCCGGACCGGCGGCTTCTGAGCCAAGCCCGGCGTACTCCTCTTTCACCTTGATCACCTTATTGCCATTGAACGTGACAAAGACGATTTTGCCCGGTGGAGTGCCGTACACCCAGTCTTCAATTTCCACGCCGTCTTGATTCGTCTCGCGCGATTTGTGCTCCGGGTGGCCCACCGCCATCAGAACCTGCTCGCGATCCATTCCTTCCAGCACGCGCTTCTCGGAGATGGCCTTCTGTACGGCCGGCGGCAGACTCTCCGCGTAGAGCTGCGTGGCAGAGTGCTTTTCGAAGTCAAACAGCGGCGCCAGAGTCTTCTTTACATCCGCCGATGTCAGATTGGCCAGAGGTTTGTGATAGAGAAGTTCGATGATGGTCCCGCTGGTGGGATGAATCTCGCCGCTTGATACCGGCGCCGTTTGCGTGCCCATGCCGACCTGGACACGGTCATACCAGTGCCTGCCGCTCTTGAGACCACCGTTGATCTCGAGCAGGATCTTGTCGTCTTCGAGAGTCACTTTAGTGATCTGCACCTGGTCGCCGGTTCGCGCCGCCGGGCCCATCTCCTTCGCAATGGCTTGCCACTGCTTCTTGTCGTACGCTCCGGTTGATTCGAACTCCAGGGGCTTCTTGGATCGCGGAAGGAACGTCTTGGCGGTGGCAAACTCAGCCGTCAGTCCGCGCACCAACTCCACGCGCTCGTCATACGTGAGCTTGTCACTACTGCGGAGCGGAACCGGCAGCGCCGCTACGATCAACGCCAGCGCCGCTGCCCCCAGGGGACGCATGCTATTTCTCCACGGGTTCGTCGAGCAGCAAATTCCGTTGCGGCCGGATTGGCGCTTTCCACAAAAAGACGAACAACACCACCAGAACGGCCGAGCACAAAACGCTCGCCTCGGGCCCATATTCACCGCCACTCCACAGTGCCCCGGCGTTCCAGTGCATCTCGTAACCCGTTACTCCTATTTTAAGCCCGCTGACGGTTGCGCCGAATAGAGGCAATGTAAGGTTCCATCCGAAATGTAAACCGAACGGAAGCCAGAGGTCGCGGCTGCGCAGAAACGCGTACCCGAAAAGCACGCCGAATCCGGCAGTGTTGGCCACACTAATGTACGAGGGATGAGGGTTGAAGGCGTGCAATAGCCCGAACAGCACGCCAACGGGCAAAACAGTAGAGTACGGTCCCGTGTTCCGCAGCAGCACCTGAAACCCGTATCCGCGGAACAATACTTCCTCGCCCGCTGCGCCGAACACCAGCATGAGGAAGACCCACACAAACGTGCGCCAGTGAGCCTCCATGCCGCCCGGCTGCAAGCTGGCTGCGTGAGTCGCGAGCGGGCTAGCCAATACCACAAGCGCCGATGCGATTCCTCCTGCCAGCCCCCAGGCCAGATTGTGGGCCGAAGTCCGATTCCAGTGGAAGCCGATGTCCGCTAGCTTTCTGCCTTCGTAGATGCGCAGCGTCAGAATATTGGTGGCCACGGCCGCAACAAACACGCCGAAAGCCGAGCCCGCAAACAATCCCAGCAGCCCGGCCAGCGGACTGAAAGCGAAGGCCGATAGAAACAGGATATAGAAGAAGATGTAGAGACCAATTTGCAGCGAGACTCGCAGCGGATCCGCGTGCCCCGGCATCGTCAATCGGCAGCCGTGCGGACGCGCACACCCTGCGGCGCCACGCGCACCGGCAGCACAGTCGCCCCCTGGGCCGCGATCGCGTTACTGACCCGTTCCTTTGTGCCGCGCTCCACCAGAAAGAAAACGCAGCCCCCGCCGCCTGCGCCACAGACTTTCGCGCCCACAGCACCCGCACGCCGCGTCACCTCCACCAGCCGGTCGATCAGCGGCGTGGTGATTCCCGGTGCGTTCTTCTTGCGATTCGTCCACTCTTCGCGCAGCAGGCGGGCAGTCTCTTTCCAATCGCCGCGCTCGAGCGCCTGCCGCATCGCCGAAGCGATCGCCGCGATCTGATTGAAGTTCCGCTGCACCACGCGATCGCCGTCAATGTGCGCCTTCATGACTTCCCAATTGTTGATTCCGGAATTCCGCGGTTCGCCGGTATATGCCAGCACGATGCGTTCGCTAAGGTCGTCGAGATTGACGGCCAGCGCCTTGCGCACAACACCTACCTCGCCTAACTCAATCGCATTGGCACCACCATACATCGCTGGATAGTAATCCTGCGAACCTGTCGGCACGCGGATAATCTGTGCCTCGATGTTCTGCGAAATCTCCCGCAGCTTTTCGATCTTGTGACCCGCGCCCGTCAAACGGTTGAGTGCCGACGAAACGGCGATGATGAGCGTCGAAGATCCGGCAATGCCCGCGCCCGCCGGAGTTTGGGAATCCGTCGCGAGCTCGATCCCCGTTTCCGGCGCGAAGTATTTCACCAAGAACGCCAGCAACGGCAGCCGGTATTTCTTCGCGGCTCGCAACGCATCCAACGAATCAAATGTTTCCTCTCCGCAAAGGTCCTTTGAGCGCAGCACGATCTTGCGGTCGTTCCGCGTGGCCACCCGGCAGCTCGCATACCGGTCGACGGCGAAGTTCACGGTGACCGCGCCCGCATGAAACAGATACAGCGGCCAGATATCGATAGTGCCGCCCGCGATGTCTATGCGGCACGGCGCTTTGGAAAATAGGATCATGCTGATGTTCGATTGAACATTCGAACATAGCACAGTAGCGGCGCCGCCCTAATCCCGCTAATGTTTCAAATCCGCGAGAGAACGAAGCCCGATCACGAACGCGGCCAGCACGAAGGCGCCACCGGCTGCCAACGCCATGTTGAGAGTGAGAGTATCCTTCGCGCTCCAAACCGGAATGAGAGGACTAACCCACCAGGCCAGCAGCGCGATAAGCCCAACAATCGCGCCCCAACCTACAAAATCCAGGAGCTCCGGAATGAACGACGGCCGCCACATGGCAGCCTCTCGATTCACGCGCCGCCGCACCGCAGCCGCAAACGCAGCCGATGGCTCACAACCGCTGAACTGTGCAGCCAACGCCGCGTCGACCGTCTGCAGCGCCTCCAGAAACTCGCGGCAGCCGAGGCACTGTGCCAAGTGAGAGTCCACACGTAACCGCGCGTCGCCCACTAACCCCGCGTATTCGGCCAGCAGCTCCTGGAACTCCCCACAGCCCATCTTGACTTTTGCCTTTTCCTTGTCCTATCTTATCTTACCCTGCATCACCGCTTCCGCGAGCTCCTTGCGCGCACGATGCAGGTAAGTCTTCACCGTTCCCATAGGCCACTCGAGCAGCCGCGACACTTCCTCGTACGATCTGTCTTCCAGATAGTAAAGCCGCAGCACCTGCTGGTATTTCTGCGGCAACTCCTGAAGATGCCGTAGCACATCGATCCCCGCGTGCGCAGAAGGCTCGATGCCACTTTTCTCCGCGGCGCGCGCCACGCTTGGCTCTTCGATCGAGCTCTCTTTCTTTGTCCATCCCGCTTTCAACGCCGTCAGGCAGGCATTGCGCGTAATCGTGTAAATCCACGTGGATAGCGACGACTGCCCGCGAAATCCCGTAAGCCCTTTCCAGATGCGCACAAAAACCTCCTGCGCGATGTCCTCCGCCAGCGCCGAGTCTCCCAGCATCGCGAAAGCCAGCCGGAACACCTTGTTCTGAAATTCCGGCAACAGCCTGTCGAAAGCGTCTTGATAGCGCTTTTGTTCGAGGCACGCGCGTATCTCCTGTTCCATGCCGGCTCAGCAGCGGGGACACACCATCGCCGGTTTAGACTTCGTGACCGGCTCAAAATGTTTCAGCGGTCGTTGAAACATTCGTCCTTCATTCGCAAGTCTCAACGCCAGAAGGAGAAACTAATATGGGCACGCCCGAACTGGTCATGACGCTTATGGTGCTGTCAGCCGCCGCGATCATTATATGGTCGCTGAACGTTCGCTACCGGCGACAGGAACTGAGGCACAAGGAGCGCATGGCCGCGCTCGAAAAAGGCGCCGAACTCCCCGCGGAACCCGCCGAAAGGCCCCCTGTCCCCTGGAGCCCTCGCGTCTACCTGCTGCGCGGGCTGATTTGGCTGTTTACCGGAATCGGCCTCGCTACTTTTCTGCTGGGCCTCTCTCTCAGTATTGGACGCCGCCCGGAAACCCTCGAAGACCGGCTCTGGCGCGCACAGAGCTTACGCAGTCATGGCGCAACTGAAGAGGAGATCAAACAATATCTGAGCGAGAGTAAAGACTCGGTGCGCAGAGAAATGCCGGAGGGCGTTGCCCTCATCGGTCTCATTCCCATGGGCGTTGGCCTCGCCTATCTCATCTACTACCGCGGCGAACAAGACCGCCCGCCTGCGGTTTAGCCAGGTACATTGCAACCCGGCGCCCGCGCCCGGCGAAGATAGAGTAGAGCAGCCAGTTCTTTTCCCACGGCCAGCCCCGGATGAACTTCTGCGGCAGCGCAAAGCTGCCCTGCATAACAGCTGCGGCGACTACAGCAAGAAAGCCGAACTCTGCGTGGTTCATCATTGTTCTCTGCTATTGGAAAAATAGAAATCTCGTCCCCTGCGAACCTGCATGTGATAACTTCTTATCTTCAAGGAGGTCGGCGAATGTTTGCAATCCGGCCGTTTGCTGCTGTGCTGATCGTTGCGGGGGGCGCAGCCGTGCTCAGCGGTGCCCCCGGCCCAAGCGGCACTTTCCGCGCGTCGGTTGTGAAAGTGGATATCACTCCCACTGGCAGCAAATGGCTGGCGGGCTATCCGGCAAGGCAGTCCACTGGCATTCACGACCGCCTCTTTCACCGCATCGTTGCACTCGATGATGGCCGCACGCAGTTCTTCCTCATTTCCTCTGACCTGTGCCTGTTCGCTCCATCCGTATACGACGAAATGACCGCGCAACTGAAGCGTGAGACGGGCATCGAGCCGATGCAGGTCTGGTGGACGGTCACCCACACGCACGCCGCTCCGGAGGTCGGACCCCACGGCCTGGCGAAACTGATGATGCCCGAACGGTACAATCACGAACCCGACCAGGAGTACACCGCGTGGGTGGAAAAGGCCGCGGTCGACGGCATAAAGGAGGCCCGGGCGAAACTCGCTCCGGCGCGTCTGGCCGTGGGTACGGGTTTTTCCGCAGCCAACATTAACCGGCGCGCTCGTGATGTCGACGGCAAGATTTCGCTCGGCTTGAACCCCGACGGTCCCACAGACCGGCAGATCGGTCTCATCCGTCTGGAGCATCCCGACGGCACGCCGATCGCGCTGATCGCGAACTACTCGATGCACGGCACTGCACTCGGAGAGGAAAACACCCTGATCAGCGGCGATGCGCCCGGAACGGTTGCCGCCTATGTCGAGGAAAAGCTCGGCGCGCCAATGCTGTTCATCAACGGTGCTGCCGGGAACATGGCCCCCATCTACACGGTCCAGCCGAGCTTTGACGCCTTTCACATCACCGAGTTCAACGTGCTCCTCGGTGATCGAATCCTGGCAGGCAACCGCTCGACCGCTTCGGCCACGGCTCAGGTTCACATGCGGACCGGCGAGAAAGCGGTCGAAACACCACGCCGCGCCGGCTTCGGATGGGACGCAAGCTTGGGCAACTACCTGCGCGCCGCCCCGGGCGAAGCCGGCATCATCCGTATGCCGGTGCGGTTCCTCATCATCAATGAGGATCTCGCGATCTGGTCGGCGCCGGTCGAACTGTTCTGCGAGATCTCGATGAACGTGCGGGATCGCTCGCCATATCCGCACACTTTCTACTTCGGCTATGCCAATGGCTGGCTCGGTTACCTGGCCACCCACCAGGCGTTCGCCGAGGGTGGATACGAAACCCAGACGAACCCCTTCACCGACCATGTTGAGGAGGATCTCACCAACGTAGTCACCGCCTACCTCCAGGGCCACGGACGATAAAGGAGAGGACCGAGGCAGGTAGCAGCAGTTTCGGCACCCGAATAATACAGAAGCAGGTAAGCCGCTGAGCACACACAGCAGAATGGAACTGGCGTAGGCCCTCGCAGAAGACGGCTATTTTCGCATCCGCGAATTTTA
>Ga0326728_10005459_pt1 | contig 35619 bp, 29 predicted proteins | sample MB3enrmetagenome_FD_207602 | JGI IMG/M metagenome (GOLD analysis project Ga0326728, IMG submission 207602) | Lab enriched peat soil microbial communities from McLean, Ithaca, NY, United States - MB31MN | ecosystem: Environmental > Terrestrial > Soil > Wetlands > Peat | place: USA: New York...
AACCGACCGCAGAAAGGATTTGCCGTTTTAGATCCGGCGGACCATGCACGAGCCAATATTTGGCTCTATTGCTGAACAAAAACAGGTCCCGAGAAGGTTCGATCCAAACGGCGGCTTCCAGCTGCCGGAGCCGCTCGCGCAACCGCTCCTGCTCTTTCAAGAGCTCGCCGCGCTGGCGGATGAACTCTTCATCCGTAATCAGATCATTGCAGCGCAGGCGGGTGAGATTGTCGAGGCTTTTCCCGCAAACCTGGACTGCCTTATCGACCGAATCCTTCACCAGAGAATCGGTATCTTCCTCTGCCTGATCGTTGATGCTTTGCAGCGCTTCTTCAAGCTCCTTTTCGCCCAAGTAAATTCCGTCCAGGAACGCCAGAATCTGGCGATCCAGGGTTTCTTCCTCAATCGATTTCTCATGGCAGGCGACGGTGTGGACCTTGTGCGTGCAGTGGTAGTATGCGTAGTGGTAGCCGTAGCGATTGCAATGTTCTTCCGCCGTTACGGAACCGGTGCAGGTGCCGCAGCGCAGCAGACCGGCATACGCGAACAGATGCCGCTTGGGATGTGACCGGGTATCTTTGCGGAGCAGGCGTTGCGCTTGCTCGAACTGTTCCATCGTAATCATCGGTTCGTGCCGCGCCGGGTACCACTTGCCTTTGTAAACAATGAATCCGGTATAGAACGGTCGCTTGAGGATGTTGTAGATTCCGGTGTGTCCGAACGGTTTTCCGCCACTCTTCCGCTTCCTCCGTGTGGACAGGCCGAGTTGTTCCCGCGCAATCTTTTCGAGCTGCGTCACTGAATAGGCGCCGGTCAGGAACAGATGCCAGATGTTCTTTACCAGCGTGAATCGTTCCGGATCGGGAATGATGATCTTCTCGCCCATCTCGCTCCGCGCATTCAGATAACCAATCGGCGCGTAGGAGGGGAACCATCCTTTCTCCCGTTTTGTCCGGTTGCCGCGGCGCACGTTTTCGCTCAGGGAATCAACCTGGTACTTCGACTGGCCAAACATGATGGCCAGCATGAACTTACCTTGCGAGGTGTTCTCGAAGGTGTACGTGGGAAAGCGGAGATCGGTCAGCGCACCGCGGTCGAGGAGGTTGATGACCGCGCCACCATCTAACGCGTTGCGGGCCAGACGGTCGGGATGCCAGGCGACCACCCCGCTCGCTTCGCCGCGCTCGATGCGGCGCACCATCTCGTTGAACACCGGACGGCCGGGTGTCTTCGCGCTGCGGCATTCCTGGAGGATTTCTACGATCTGGAGGTGTTCCTTCTCTGTGTGCCGCCGCAATTCGCTGATCTGCGACTCAATCGAAAGGATCTGCCGGTCTTCTTCTTCACTTGATTTTCGGCAATAAATGAAATATCGCAAACGTTTTGCATGATTTCTTTTCTCGACCTTTCGTGTTCACTATAGGAAAGTGCGGGCCGGCAATCAAATGCGGGTGATGCCGTATTTCTGGCACAGCGGGCAGGTGGCGAAATCGTGGTCCGCCGGCGGCTCCTTGAGCAGAGCCTTTATTAAGAGTACGAGTTCCACCGGTACCGCTTTCGCTTCCTTTGGTTTTCGCCCATATTGCTCAGGTGGCAAGGATGTCGTTGATTCCATCCGATAAAAATGAATGAAATCAATGCCACCCGAAAGGCAGGAGAACATGCCGCAGGCGGCAACTTTCCCCGCCTTTCGCGGCTTGTACGGATCGCTACAGTGAGAGCAAGGTCATACCCTCGCTCCACCCATGCCGGAATCCCTGGAACAAGCCACTGCCTTCCACCACGGGCTGCCGGACCGCATCCGGCACTATTTGATAGAGGAACGCAGCCTTACTGACGAGGTGATCGACGCCTACCTCCTGGGCTGGAACGGCAGCCGCATCACGATCCCCATTTTCGACCGGGACAACAATCTCGCATTCTTCAAGCTGGCCAAAGATCCCGAAGACCGGAACGGAAGCCCCAAGATGCTCGCTCCTTCTGGGAGCCGCGCCGAGCTGTACGGTTGGGAGCGGGTCCTTGCGCGTCCGGACACAATCGTGATCTGCGAAGGCGAGTTTGACCGCCTGGTCCTCGAAAGCCGGCACATTGCCGCCGTCACCTCGACGGCGGGCGCGGCGACGTTTCTTGCCGCCTGGGCAATTGAATTCTCCGGGATACGGGATGTATCAATTGTTTTCGACAATGACGCGGCCGGCCAGACGGGCGCCCGGCGGGTCGCAAGCTTGGTTCCCCAGGCCCGCATCGCGCACCTGCCGCAGGAGGTGGGCCAGGGGGGTGACGTGACCGATTATTTCGTCCGACTCAAGAAGAGCCCCGAGGATTTCCTGGCGCTGCTCGCCGAAGCGAAACCGTTTGTTCCACCCCCGGAAAAGCCGCCAGTCATCATCTGGCGGCGCGGTCGCGAAGAGGTTGATGCGCTCAAAGCCAAGATACCGCTTACCGAGGTCGCCTCTCGCTATCTTGAGCTGCGTGCGAGCGGCCGAAACTGGGTAGCGCGCTGTCCTTTCCATGACGATCAGAACCCCTCGTTCGTGCTCTACCGGCAGACGCAGACGTTTTTCTGCTTCGGCTGCCGGGCTAACGGCGACGTGTTCACGTTTCTTATGCGGACCCACGGCCTGAGCTTCCGGGAAGCAGTGGACGTGCTGCGCAACCTTTCAAACCCACATGGAGAAACAGACTGACGGTCTCAAGGCCGCCGTGCAGAAGGCCAAGGGCAAAAACCTCACGCCCACCGTATCGGGCGTGCTTCAGGACGGCGCGGTCGTCGAGATGGTGTATCGTCCGGAGGAACGCCGGACGCTGCTCTGCATCGCGAAGGAAGGCCAGGTCCGCTATGAAGCCAGCGTCTTGGAGGACGGCAAACGGCTCGTGCCGTATTCTCCCGAGAACAATCTCCTGAAAAACGATGTCGTGCTCTTCCCTGCGGAGGCGGCGGAGTACGAATCGGACCGGGCGCTCATTGCCGAGATCCGGCAGTTCATCCACCGCTACGTGGACGTCTCGCCGCTCTTCGAGGAGATCGCGAGCTACTACGTGCTCTTCACCTGGGTGTACGACGCCTTCAACGAATTGCCGTACCTCCGGCTGCGCGGCGACACTGGGACGGGGAAGACGCGGTTCCTGCTCACCGCGGGGGCGCTGTGCTACAAGCCGATCTACGCGAGCGGCGCCTCGACAGTCTCTCCGCTCTTCCGCATTCTGGACAGCGTGCGCGGGACGCTCATCATCGACGAGGGCGACTTCCGCTTCTCCGACGAAAAGGCGGAGATCGTGAAGATTCTGAACAACGGCAACGCGCGCGGCTTTCCGGTCCTGCGCAGCGAGTCCGTGAACGGCCGGGAGTTCAGCCCCCGCGCCTACGCGGTGTTCGGGCCGAAGCTCGTCTCGACCCGCGGATTCTTCCAGGACCGGGCGCTCGAAAGCCGGTGCATTACGGAGGAAACCGGCGGCCAGCGCCTGCGAAGCGACATTCCGCTCAACCTCACCGTCGAGTACCAGCGCGCGGCCCTCGCGATCCGCAACAAGCTCTTGATGTTCCGCTTCCGCAACTTCGGCCGGCGGGCGGTCGATGCCAGCTTGGTTGACCGGAGCATCGAACCGCGCCTCTCTCAGATTTTCGTCCCGCTCATGAGCGTGATCGAAGACGCGGAAGCGCGGCAAGCATTGCGGCAGGTGGCACGCGAGTATCACAAGGAACTGGTTGCCGACCGGGGGATGGATCTGGAGGCCCAGGTGCTGGAAGTCATTCAGGACCTCCGGGAGTCGCCGTATGCGGACGGCCTTTCGATCAAGGAGATCGCGGAGCGCGTGGGCGAGCGGTATGGCGACGATTTCGAGCGGAAGGTGACGCCCCACTGGATCGGACAGGTCGTCCGCCGGCGGCTCGGCCTCAAGACCGAAAAGCGCCACGGCAACTACGTGATTGCGGCCACGGAGGGGCCGAAGCTGGTCCGGCTCCTCGAAAAATACGGCGTTGGAGCGGCAGAAGATCACGTGGCGGGGGACTCTGGGGACTTTGGGGACTTTGCCGCGGGTACGGAACTGGCGCCAGCCGACATTAATGAAGCCAAGTCGTAGCTTGGTTCTCGGCCGGACGCTGGCCGCCCATAGGCAAAACAAAGTCCCCGAAGTCCCCAAAGTCCCCCGCAGCCATGCTGCTGCCGAAAAAGCCCACGGGTCCAGGTTCCTCGACGAGCGAGCGTTTGAAAATGGCGCCGGCTACTTCGGGTCCGGGTCCGCCGGGCGCCTTTTCCCGCCGCTCATCACCAACCTCGCCCCAATGCGCGCCAGGCTGAGCATGACGCCGGAATTGGTCATGATGGCGTCCGGCCAATGCTCTGCAGTAGGCGGACCGGCATACGAGATTCCTACGGTTCGAGGACCGACTTCGCAAGCCGATGGATAAGCTCCATCTGCTCGCGCGTAGAGCGGTCCAGGAGCGCATTGATGCTCGCGCGGAGGTTGCGCGCGTCCTCCTCGCGGTCAAGCTTGACGATAACCGGGAGGGGCACGTCGAGCGCCTTCGCCATGGCGACAACCGTATCGAGGCTCGGCACTTTACGGCTCCGCTCCACTTCGCCCCAATAATTGCTGCTCAAGCCCGCCCGCTCCGCGGCGTCCTCCAAACTCAGCCCCGCCGCCTTCCGCAACCTTCGAACACGCCTGCCGAACAGCTTTCGGTGATCCACGCTTCGCCTCTCCGCAGACAACGTAGCGGGAAGGCCGAGTGTTTTTACACAATCGATAGAATTGAAAACATGATAAAATGATATCCATAGATTGTATTAACGAGAAGCGATGACCGAATCTGGGCAGCTCCTTCGCAGTCCGGCCGTAGGTTGGCGCGCATGTGCGCACCCCTCAGGCGTGCCGTTGCGGGGCGGGATATGGTGCCACCGGCCCCGCGTCGGCTGCTCCATCAGCCTCGTGCGGGCGGGTTCGCCGATTCACCGGCTGCGCCGACGCGTGGCGCGGGCGCGCTCCCCGAATCTGACGGCGTTGATGTCGGCGTCGAAGAGGAAAAGCTCCGATACCGGAAGCTTCAGCGCCTTTGCGATCGCTTCGACGGTTTCGAAGGAGGGAGCGCTTATGCCCCGCTCGACAAGCCCAAGGAACGTGATGGAGATGCCGATTTCCTCGGCGAACCGTTCCTGCGTGATGTCGCGGGCGAGGCGAAGGCGGCGGAGCCGCCGCCCGAATTGGGTTCGCAGGCTGGGCATAAGAAGTCCCAGCCAGTTTCAAATAACCTTATTGCGGATAACAGTAAATGAGAGTTATGATTACGCTCCATAAACAATAAAACTGAATTGCCGGGCGGCAGCGCGGGACCGAATCGGGAACCAGCAGGCACGGCAAATCGGGGATGCGAAGAGGGAATTCTTCAGCGAGGGATGAATTATGAAACTCCAGGTTCTGGCACGACAGGTGCCAAGGCTCTTGATAGGGTTGATTGTTAATTCGGGCTTCCTGTTGAACCTGACGGCTTGTGGGAGAGGCGGCGGCTCAGCGACCACTCCTCCCCAGTCGACGATCACCGCAGTAACGGTTTCCTGCACTCCCGCGAGCATCCAGACCGACCTGACCACCCAGTGCTCTGCCACGGTTTCGGGAATCGGCAGTTACAGTTCTGGAGTCACCTGGGCGGCGACGGACGGCACGATCACCTCGGCAGGCGTGTTTACGCCCACTACAGCGGGAACGGCGACCATCACGGCGACCTCCACGCAGGACGCTACCAAATCGGGTGCAGTCACGGTGACTGTTAGTTCGCCGCCAACTCCCACAACGCCGATAATAGTGCCTTCCATACTCGTGTCTGGGCAGCAGGCGCAGGTCACCGTCACGTCTTTCGTCCCAGGTGCAGGAGCAAGCACTCAGATCCAACTCTTCAACTTATCGGGAGGAACACCGTCGCTCATCGGCAGCATGAGGGATGACGGCCAAGGCGGTGACCAGCTTGCGGGGGACCACGTGTACACAATCGTTACCGCCTTAACGGGGCCAGGCGCCTCTTCTCTGCCACTGCGGATAGCAGCCTCGGCCGGCACCGCAGGCAGTGCAAGCGTCGACTTCCGCGTGCAAGTTGTCCAGATTCCTTCCTACGCCACAAACGCAGACATGAATCAAGCCGAAGATCAACTTTACAACACGGCAATCCAGACAAGGGCGCTTTTCTCCAATCCAAATTGGGCTACACAATCCGTTCTTCAGACCGTGAGCGGGAACTTGGTTTCTCTGTTTAGTCAATTTGCGGCCGTGGCGAACCAAAATCCCGGAATGCAATCTGCGGAGGCGATAACCCGTAAGCACATAAGGGCACGCCAAGCCGACACAATTACTGAAACTGCGGGCGATTTCCTTACCTCGGGCTTATTAAGTCCCGCACAAAACGGAGTCTCCTGCGACCAACTTGTGGAATCGCTCGGCGGATTCTCTGGAAGTTACCCAAACGCCCTGTCCCCTGATGACCCCCGCTTGCAGCAGTTCGCTCAAGAGCTGGCCACGTTATGCTCCACCGCTCCCAATTGTCAGGGAGCTTTTACTCAAGACGACTTCCTCAGCAGTGATGTCGCCGCGGCTGAGTGGGCGCACGAATATATCGTCTCCGGCCAGGCACTGCCGACTCCGGTTTCGGGATGCAGCGGTGGAGTGATGCAAAGCTTGGCAAGCGTTGCAGTAAAAACGGAATTGCAGCAATTCACTGACCTCGCCGGTGACGCGATTGCCGGGCTGGCTAATCTCGGACAACTGAGCGCGCAAGCAGTGGGACAGGCAGCGGATTACCTCGTTGGTTGGTATGTCGATAGCTCTGGAACTCAGCACGCGACCATCGCGCAAGTTGCGCCGAACGAAACATTTGCCGCCCCCACAGGTACGTATAATCTGGCGTGTAGTTTTGGGGGCGATACGGCCAATGCAACGATCACGAATACGCCTGTTTACCCACAGTCAACAACAGTAATTAACCCATCGCCGGGTATGAGTATGACGGTCGCGCCACCACTCGTAACCGGCTTCGCGCCGACAACAGGACCGGTCGGAACGCCTGTATCCATCCTCGGAACTGGTTTTGACACACACTTTGCTGGGAATCAGGTGACCTTTAACGGCACTGCGTCTCTGGTCACGAGTTCCACGGCCGCATCAATTCAGACGACGGTTCCCGCTGGAGCAATATCGGGTCCAGTTACCGTAACAACGAGCAGCGGGACAACCACAAGCTCCCTCCTTTTCGTCGTGGGTAACTTTTCGAGCAATCCCGTCCCCACGATCACCGCGCTTGCTCCCAATTCACTGGCGACCGGTTCGGCGCCCCAAACACTCACGATAACCGGCACAGGATTCCTGACCTCGTCCACCGTGACATTCAATGGCATTGCCCACGCCGCGGTATTCTTCAACGCCAACCAACTCACGATTTCGCTCACTTCATCCGACCTCGCAATTGCCGGCGCGTTTCCGGTAATTGTGACAAGTCCCGCTCCGGGTGGTGGGGCCTCGAACACCGCGGAGTTCACCGTGACCGCCGCGATCAATCCGACACCCTCGATCTCGTCGTTATCGCCAAGCTCTCTACCCGCAGGATCGGCATCTCAGGCGCTAAATATAAATGGCGCAGGATTCTTGGCTGCGTCGACGGTAACGTACAACAAAATTGCACACACTCCAGGCTTTGTTAACGCGAACCAGCTCACGATCTCGCTAACCTCGGATGACCTCGCCACGGTTGGGACCTATCCGGTCGTAGTGACGAATCCTGCACCCGGCGGCGGGGCATCGGCGCCAGCAAACTTTTCGGTTACCAACGGCCAGGCCGCCCATGCGTGGACCTGGATGAGCGGAGCCGACACATATGGCCAGCCGGGTATTTACGGCACGCAAGGCGTGGCCACCGCCACCAACGTCCCCGGAGGACGCAAACAGGGAATTACTTGGACGGATGTTAGTGGAAACTTGTGGCTCTTTGGAGGTGATGGCTACGATTCCACCGGAGCGGGTGGGAATCTTAATGACCTTTGGGAATATTCTCCGGCCACGAAGATGTGGACCTGGATTAGTGGAAGTCAAACCGTCAATGCAACGGGAGTCTACGGCACTCAGGGGATTCCAAGTGCCACAAACGTTCCAGGAGCACGCTACGATGCGGTCGGATGGACCGATGCGAATGGCAGCCTGTGGCTATTCGGCGGCTGGGCCAGCGACACATTTGCTGATATGTGGAAGTTTGACCCAGCAGGCCATATGTGGACATGGGTCGCTGGAAGCCAGAATGCCACCGTAGCCGGCGTCTACGGTACGCAGGGAGTTCCAAGTACGTCAAACACTCCGGGATCACGCTATGGTGCGGTCGGATGGACCGATGCCAAGGGCGACCTCTGGCTGTTTGGGGGAGGTGGCTTCCTCGACCAGTTGTACCCGGCAGAAATGAACGATCTGTGGGAGTACATTCCCGACACTGGAACATGGACTTGGGTAAGCGGTAGCCAAACTGGTTCGAGCGGCGTTTACGGCACGCAGGGGGTTTCGAGTGCAGACAATATTCCCCCGCACCGCATTTCAGCCACTGCCTGGACCGATGCCAACGGCAACCTCTGGCTATTCGGAGGCGCTGACCCCTCCGGGAATGACGGCTATGGGGGTTACTACAATGACCTCTGGGAATTCAGCCCTGCAACGGGGTTGTGGACTTGGGTTAGCGGCAGTAGCTCAGAAGATAGCTCAGGTGTCTACGGTATACAGGGGGTTCCTGCTCCTTCCAATATTCCTGGAGCTCGGACAGATGCGGTTGGGTGGGTCGACGGTCAGAACAACTTATGGCTCTTTGGTGGTGCCGATACTTGGGACAAATGGAATGATCTCTGGCAATACAGCGTGACCGAAAAGATGTGGACGTGGATTTCGGGAAGCAATGTTCAGAACTCAGTTGGGTCGTATGGTACTGAGGGGGTGCCATCCGCAACGAATGTGCCCTCGGCCAAGGACGGCGCTATGGGCTTCAGTGATGCGGCGGGCCGACTCTGGCTCTTCGGAGGTAATACCACCGTAACTCAGGGCACGGAAGGCTCCGGGGTCGATTTCAATGACCTATGGCAATATCAGCCCTAACCGCTGTCCCTACAGGAAGGACGGTGACTTGCGTCGGGACACTGTCCGCGATGACGTCGTAGTGGAATCGTCACGTGCTCCCGCTAAGGCAAAGTGGAACCGCGGTAACGCTCGGCGTCTTTGCCTGGAGGTGTGCGCGCTGCCATCAGCACGGCGAAACCCAATGTCGTGATGGCAACAGCTATGGTTCAGGAGAACTGAACGATCTGTGGCGCTGTCAGCCATAGACGTTTGACGGGCGACAATTAGAATTGCCGGGCCGGGGAAAGAATAGCTAACGAAAGGAACCACCGCGCCAGATGGCTCTCGGTCGGCCCGGCAGCGGCTATCGGGAGCCGAATCGGAGTCCCTCAAGCCCAGCAAGTCCCTGCGATGCGCGTTTGGCGGCGGCCCGTGTGCCGGCAGGGCGGGTACGTCAGTTTCCGGCTTGCCGACGAATCGGGAACTTGAGGAACCATAGCGAACATAAGGGCACACTCAGTACAGATCGCTCCGACCGGCACGCTGCGGTCCGCTTCACAATGGACCATATGACCTTCGGAACTACCGCGCTCATGATTCGGCTTGACCGCCCACACCAAGCAATTGGCCGACCAAGCCGATGATCCATCCCAAGGCAAACAAGACATAAGAGAGAATAGAAGTGCGCTCGTAGTTGCGTTCGCCCTCCTTCTTCTTGGCGGCCAAGTCAGAAACGACGGACTTCGTCAGCTTTGTCGCATCGTCCATGATCGATTGAATTTTGCCCGGAATCGGTTCTGCTTCCTTAGCGAATTCGGCGAGCTTCGCGAAAGCCTGAGGATCTTTCGGATTCTTATTGAACGCCGACAAAAGCTCTGGCAGTCGGTTATGCATGGACTCCCTTTCAATTGAAAGCTGCGTGCACCGTACAAGCAGCAAACTCGCCTGCTCAGCTTTGTCCGCCTCCTGCGGAAGCTTGCCTATCAAACTGGCTAGGTTTCTCACATATTCGATCACCACATTCAGGTGATCGTTGCCAGCTTGGTCCTTAGTGAGCAGCGACTGCTCAGGTCCTTCAATCTGGTTGTTTCCGTTACTTTGCAATGCTGCAAGTGCGAGATCGACCTCTTGTTTTATGTAAACAAGGTCGTCCTGGATAAAGATGCTGTAGGTCTGGGTGAGATAAAAAGCTTCTGCGCTGCCGAGTGAGTCGTTGATGTCCTTGAGTTTCTCGTTCATGATGTCTTTCATCACAAATGTCGCAAGGACGATGCCAGCACCAATCAAGGTCATTATTTTCGCCAATTTAAGAAAACGTCGATTCACGGTTGCATTACCTCCTTCTGAATCGGCAGTAATCATAGCATACGACGAGGCACCGTGATACTTCCGGAAGAACTTTGTTTAGTCGGAGAGTGGTCGTCTTAGCCCGACGATATGCCATTGGTAGACTCTGCAGATTGGACAGAGAGGGTTTCTCGAAAGTACCGGTTGACGGTTAACGTTGGTTCGACCGTGCCCAATAGAAATCAGGAAGTCGGCCTGTGGCAACGTTTCCCCTGGGGCTCGGCGCTATTCCGGTCGGATCACGGGCAAACAGGAAGGCATCCTGCAGCGTTGTTCGAGCTTCTGGCATTGCGCTCCGCTGGCCGCAAGCTGGTTGTGAGGTGACCACCGAGGCTGAAGTGATTCCCGAGGGGGCGAGGAGCACCCATGAACGAAAATAGGTGCAGCGTGGGTAGATCACCCATGAACATTTGCAGCATCAGTACTAGCGAACCTAGGTTCAAGGTCACGGAACTTCGCGTCCACAAGTTCGGACACTTGAAGAAGGGTTCCTTGTTCATCACGGAACGTGCGGTGCGGGTCGCCTTTGAATGACAGCCAGTTGAAGCTTGTGACCGCTGCGAATTCACTGTCTTTGATGAGGACCTTGGCGTGCGTATTGCCCAAGCGTTTGAAGACGAACGTCGGATATTTGTTGCTCAGTTTGTTCAGTTCGTCAACTGCCTCGGCATCTTGGACCGCTGCATTGACGGTCGGTTGTTCTTTGATACCGTATCCGATATAGACCCTGACGCCATTTGAGAGTAGCTGTTCAAGCTTTTTAAGGAACGCCTGGTCCACGACCTTACCCCTGATCCACGGCGAAATGATCATGAGCCGCGATTTGGCCGTGCGGAGTGCGTCTCCAAGCAATGGCGGGTGGTCAGCGACGTATAGATTGCGTACCTGCAGGCGCTTCGCTTCGTCTTGGAGGCGCTGGACTTCCTTTTCGGCAGCCTGCAGCCGCTCCCATAGGTGGAGACGTTCCTTGCTGCCTTCGGCGGCTTCGAGCAGCTGAGCAGCCTCTGCCAGCTGCGCTTCAGCGTCATCTGTGGATTCCCGAAGCCGGCGTGCCACCTCCTCGGACGGTGCCCATTCCCGTGCCACCGCAGCGGCGGCTTCAAGTTCCTTTTGCTCTGCCGGGTCGACCGATAGAGAAGCGATTAGCCGACGACATGCATCCGATCCGGCAAACGCGAGCTGATGCTCTTCCGACAGCTTGCCATCAATGGTGAAGGCGATTTGAACCTCATCGCCTTCAGTGCTGCGGTAAACCAAGGCGAGGGCACGGATATAGAGGGGTTTGACATTTTCTAATGATTGGATGGCGAGTACATCCCTCCGCTGCTCCGTCAGCCCAGGAGTCGCCTTGAGAATCTTCTCAATACCTAGGGGTGTGATCTCTCCGGGCTGCGGATGCTTGCGGGGGGTAATCTCGATTTCTTTGAGGCCCTCGTCGCTGAGCTCTTTGTGTTTGAGCGGTTTGTGGAACCGATACAATGCGGGTTTCCGAGTAATGATGTCGAACTGTATCGAAAAGGTCTGCTGCTCTGGCGACACGAGTTCTGCAGTTTGCAGTGTGACTCGCCCTTTTGACGTGAGCGTCCAGGCTTGTCTTCCCCGCGGAGCCGTCAACGCGATGCTTTCAGTCTGGGCCAAGTTCACCAACGCAGATTTGACGACTTCTTCCTCCAGGCCAAGGAATTCCCTGATCTCCTCGATGGTCGAGACGTTCAGGGCGAGGCACTTGAGAATGAACTCCTCGACGGGCGGAAGGCGCCGATGCGCTAGCGTAAGCGCCTGAACGTGAAGCTTATAGATCGGTATCGCAACCTCAGCGTAGTCTGCGAGGCGGAACCCGCTCCGCTGTTTATGCCGCGCGACAATCTGCTCAATCGTCAATTCTTGAATTCCTTAATCGCCGCCGCAGAGGGATGTTGCTCTATGTATTCGACAACACGCTGGAATGGATTCTCCCCACCTGCGGTTCGGCAGAAGTACTGATCTCCGACAAGTACCAGGTATTGCTTTCCTCTCGAGAGCGCGACGTTCAACCGTCGGAGCTCGCGGAGGTGGCCCAGGCGCCCCGCGGGGTTGGAACGGGTCACGGAATAGATCGCAACATCACCTTCGCGGCCCTGCACGGCGTCCACCGTGTTGCATTCAATGTTCAATGCCGTCAAATTCGCAGACGCAAGCGCTCGGATGATGGCGTGCTTCTGCTCCGAATATCCCGTTATGACCAGCACTTTCCATTTCGTATTCTTCATCTCCGCCAGGGCATTCATACGCAGTAGGAGGTCGTGAATGATCTTGGCCTCGCAAGGATTGTTGAAGCTCGGGCCGGACGGGATCTCAGCGCGATTGATGAGAGCGGCTGTCGTCAGCCAGGTCACCGGTTTTGGCAAGACGTGCTGGAACGTAGAATCCCACACTTTCGGCGCGCTGTTAAGTTCTCCCCGGTAAAAGCACTGACTTATCAAGTCTCCGATCTCTGGTACCATCCGGTGCTGTGTGGAGAGAGCGGTCTGGCACTCGGGCGGTAGCTGCTCTTGGAGCATCTTGAAGAGTGTGCCATATAGGGCCTCTTCATCTAGATTGTTCGCTTCGAGCAGCCTCTTGTCCCTGAGGCCGTCCTCCAGAAACGGCGGCAGCTGTTTGCTGTCGCCGACGAGAACCCAACGCCGCGCACGAGAAAGCGGTACCAATGTCTCAGTCGGTGTCGCCTTGGACGCCTCGTCCACAATGCAGAGGTCGAATTCCAGATCGGACAGTCCCCTAACCGCGGCTACCCCCACACACGTTCCGGCGACTACCTGCGAAGAGGCGATGAGGGCCCCCTCGAAATCGCTTATACGCCCAAAGCGCGATTGCCAATCGGCGTGCATGCTAACCAATTGCGTGAACCGAGTGGCCTCGGGAGAGGCCGGCAGATAAGTGCTCGCCCAGATCTCCAATTCCTGCGGATCGGACTCCAGTAGCTCGGCGGCATCGGGCTCGATGCGACTCAAGACGGTTGCGATCCGCTTCCGTTCTTTTTCGAGATTGTTGATTTCGGAACGGAGTCGCTCCAGCTGATCGCGCGTGTCGTTTAGATCATCAAAACCCTCAACCTCCTTGACTGCAGCCGTCGTGGCAGCCTGCTTGAGCTCGCTAACATTGGCCCTCAGATCCGATGATGCTGCTTTCAAATGCGACAGGCGCGAATCGACAGCGCTAAGCTGGCGGAGGTGATTCGCTACTTCGAATTGCTGGCGGGAAATGCCATGCGATTCCGCCCATTTCTCCAGATATTGCTTGCCACGCTCTAGAACAACGTCACGCCAGCTTTCCATCTGGTTCTCAAGGAGGAGCTTCTCGACATTCTTGGAGATGCGCTCGTTGTCGGATCGTCCGATGCGCACGATGCGGAAGCTCGCGCCGCAGTTATGGAGACGTTCAACCGCATTATCGAGCGCGACATGCGTCTGGGACGTGAGCAGGATGCGAGCTCTGGGATTACTGCGCATTGTTTGGAGGATGAGCTCCGTGATGAAAGTCGTTTTGCCGGTTCCGGGAGGCCCCTGAACAACGAGCAGGTCTTCACTGCCAAGGGCCCGGGCCACAGCCGCTTGTTTCGGCACGTCCAGATTTGTGTCAAAGAACTCGATGTCGCCGAGTGGTGTCGGCAGTTTGCATGCGTCAGGATGAACGAGCAGTTGTCGGAGGTCTCCCCTCACGGCGCGATCAAATCGTACCGCATCGAGCGCTTGGGTTTGGCGTCTTATCGCTTCGCGTGCCGCCCAGTTGTCGATGATGAGCTCGCCGGAGGACGGCATGTCCTCGACTGAGATGCGGTCGGTGAAGAGGGTCAGCGTCGTACCGTCTACCTCTTCGACCTCGCCGCTCACGATGCAAGTCTGGCCTTCATTTACGCGACGCTGTTGTCCGACGATGTCATCATCCGGTGCCTGTTGAAGCACGAACCGCACACGATGTTCGTCTATCCGAGCTCGGCGGAACCTCAGGGGCTGTTCTTTTTGTCGCTCCAAGTCGCTCTTGATCTTGAGCACTGAAGACCAGACGCGAAACAGTTCTTGCTCTTTGGCTTCAGCGTCCCTGATCCGAAGATCTTCCTGTTGGCGCTCTAGACCCTCGCGGATATTAAGGATTACCATCCGAGCCGCGACCAAATCAGTGGGCTTTGAGAACCGGGCGCGGATCGGCGTGATGAATGCGCGTTCTCTCCGTTGCTCCAGAATGGCGGATGATAGCCGTGAGGCATTTAGAATAACGAGCTGTCCGTTGTCATTGCGATGTATCGCTACATGGAAGGAAAAAGACGCGCCGTAAAGGGCGAACTGCTCAGTAGAGTTCGGGGCATTGCTTTGGTAGGGGCTCACACCGCAGACAGTGTTGAGGTCTGCTGCGAGCATCGCAGATATCTCGTCCTTGCCCTTGGTTGGGAATTCCTTGCGCAGCCTGTCAAGTGCAGCCACTGAGAGCTCGAAATATACGTCTTCGGGCGCGAGCCACGTGGTCTCGCGCGGTGCCTGAGCTACCTCAATCTGTGAAAGTAGTACGGCGGCGTTGGCTTGGCGAACAGCCGGGTCGGTCGAGAGGGCCTGCTGCACTATGGTAAAGACGTCCTGCGGAAAATCCACATCGTCGAGGGCGGCGAACAGACCAGCGTGCGTGGTCAGCAGGCGATCCGATAGGCACTGCACAGCAGTTGCCGCATATCCGAAAACGTCTCTCGTGTATTCGAACGAGCCATCATTCGCTTCCGGCGGGCAGAACGGCCGTGAGGCAAACTCCTTGAGAGTGATGCCCGGCTCCAGCCACGTCTTCAGGATCGAGATCCCGAAGTCTGCGAGTTTCGGTACGCCCCCTGCATCGAGGAGGATGTTCGTCGGTTTTACATCCCGGTGGATGACTTGCCGCGAATGGGCAAACGCCAGCGCCTTGAGAAGCGGGCGACCGATCTCAAGATAAAAGGAGTCCCAACCTTGATGCGCCGGCCGTTCCTTCCTGTTGGAAAGATCGGAGTCCATCCATTCCAGTACTAGGAATTGTTTCCCAGTCGCCACGTCGATCCCTGAATCGAACAGTTGCACGATGTTGGGATGTCGGAGTTCTTTGAGGGAGCGAAGCTCACGATCGAACGCTTCCTTAAGGATTTCGTCTTCAACAGTGCCTTGTTGGAAGATCTTGACGGCGACGGGCCTGCTCTCGTGGACGTCATAGGCCTTGTAAACCTCAGCCATGCCGCCGCTTCGTGGCGGCGGCTGAAGCACGTAGCGATTATTCAGTACTCGCGACTGCTCCACCGATAACCTGCTCAGAACGAGAATATTGTGATCCCACCTTTTTACCACAGAATAGGCAGAGTTGCCACTAAGCTCTTCGCTGCCGATGTTGCGACGTCATCGCCCCATTCGTAGTCGATCATGTGTACCCTGGGTGGGTTTTCTAAGCCAGCCCCCGCTAAGCGAATGCTTCATCAGCCAAACGAATTCTGTGGAAATGCGGACGCATCGTGCAGACATTCTGAGCCGAGTAGTATCCGTTGCCAGTCGGCTGGATCGTCCATTCCTGGGCGGCACTTGAAGCAGTTGCAGGTGCTGCCAGGTTTAGGGTCGAATCCAAGACCGTGCTCGGAGCGGTTTAAGTGTCCATCAACTGATAATTGCCGTCGTCTTGGCGAACAAAGTCCTTGGCGAACAAAGTCCCAAACAGGGTTGCAAGGGCTCCAGGCGCAACGGCAAGGCTTCCATCTTGAGTCTGAAGTCGATACCGATATCGCCACTTGCTCCTGGATGACGGACAATCCGGAAACTGGCCCACTGCCGAGGGGCACGGCTGGGCTTTGCAAACATCCAGCCCGTTTTATAAAATGCATATTACTGGGACGCCAAGCCTTTCCCTGAGACTTTGGCGCCTTTTCTTTTCCGATTGAACTTGCCGCATCCGGCAACTTTCCCTGTCTTTTGTGCGCTCCGGTGTCGTCCTAGCCTGTAACCAGCGGTCGCCCGCGCCCGTACACCTGCCCTCACCGCAATGCCCACTCAAAAACTCGACAATTATCTTCAGACATTCCGCAAAACGCACGGCTTCACGCAACGCGAGGTGGCATTTCTCCTGGGCTGCCACGACGCAGCCAAGGTTTCGCGGTATGAACATTCAAAACGAATCCCGACGCTCGATACCCTTTTCGCGTACGAAACGATTCTTGGGACTTCTGCCCGAGAACTCTTTGCCGGCATCCAGGAACGTGCCCAGCGCCGCGCGCTACAGCGAGTGCGGCTGCTCCAACGACGCCTCGAACGGCAGGCGAAGAATCCTGCCCTGGCTCGAAAGGTCGATTTCCTCCGCGCGGTTGCGGAGGGCGGCTCTGATGAACCGCGCTATGAAGCACTACCGAAGGCATGAGCAAAATTGTCGGCCATCGATCCCTGCGGGTTCTTGCCGTCGATCCGGGCACGCGCGGATTTGGCTACGCCGTGCTTGAGGCACCGGCGCGATTGGTGGAGTGGGGCACCAAGGAAATTCGCCAGGACAAGGAACGGGTCGCGCTGCGGAAGATCGAAGAATTGCTCGGGCGGTACGCGCCATCCGTGCTCGTTGTGGAAGACTGCGGCCACCCTCGGTCGCGCCGCAACGACCGAATCGCGTGGCTCACGGAACAAATGCTCGACGTAGCCGTATCATGCGGCGTCGCCGGATGCGCCGTTTCCCGCGCCGCGGTGTACCGAAACTTCGCCAAGGCCGGCGCGCGAACCAAGCACGAGATCGCTTCGGTGCTGGCCTGCAAGTTTCCTGTGCTCGCCCTGCGGCTCCCGCCGAAACGCAAAGCGTGGCAACCCGAAGACTACCGCATGGGCATCTTCGACGCCGCCGCGTTCGGTCTCACATATCTCGACCGGCGCCGCAAACCGGCCAAGCGCCCCGCCTACTCCGCTTGAGAGCCCGCATCGGGAGAATGCCATGTCCTCTCGTCGCGGGCTTTCAAAGCCCTATTTGCACCTTCACAGGAGAATATCCATGGAGCAATCTACGCTTGTCGCACACTGCGGCACGAGAAAACTCAGCCGCGAGGAACTCACCACAATTCCAGCGCCGGAAGGCACGCTCACGCACCGGCCAATCCCGCATTGCAAGATCGTCACCGCCCTTATCGAAACCCTGGGATTCCGCCAGATCGGCATCGTCCGGGACGAGTACGCCGTGTCCGCAGACGGCATGAAGATGTTCGGCGTCCTTGATCTCGAAACCAGCTTCGAGGGATGCCGCTTTTCCATCGGCCTCCGCAATGCGAACGACAAGAGCATGCGCCTCGCCCTCACCGTGGGCTACCGGGTCTTCGTCTGCGATAACATGGCGTTCCACGGCGACTTCACGCCGGTCCTCGCCAAGCACTCGAAGAACTTCAGCCTGGTGGACGCGCTCGCGGTGGGCGTGGACCGCATGCAGCGGAACTTCGAGCCGATGCGCCGGCAGGTCGAAGGCTGGCGCCAGGTCCAGCTCACCGACGACCGGGCGAAGTTGGTCATCTACCGGGCGTTCGTGGAAGCCGAGCTTGAAGCGCCCAAGCACCTTGTCCGCGATGTCCACGACGCCTATTTCAATCCCCGCTATCCCGAATTCCAACCGCGCACGATCTGGAGTTTAACGAACGCCTTCACGTCCTCGCTCAAGACGCTCGATCCCGTTCCGCAGTTCAAGGCGACGGCAAAGCTGGGCCAGTTCTTCAATTCGCTCAATTGAACGGCGGCTCGGTTCCGTGGCGACACCGAGCGCGGAGGTGATATCGTGAAACACCCGACCAAGTATCGCTTGCATCCATCCATGCCCGACCGCGACAAGGCAGAGATCATCGGCAATCGCGCCGATGACATTATCCGGCTCTACCGCGAGATGGGGAAGGCTCCCGACACGTACGTCCTGGAGCCTTACCCGGACGACAACGGCGATCACCGCTGGATCTTCCGGCGCAACGTCATCCGCAATGCCTTGAACCGGTACGAATCCTGTCGCAGGACGAACCTGGCGTGGCTCACGGCCGGAATCATTTCGGCAGAGGAATGGGCGGAGAGCGACGAGATGCACGCCGGATATTTGCGGCGAGCAGTCGAACTGATCGAGCGGCTCCCGCCCGAGGAACGGCAGGAATTGGCGCCCGTGTTGCCGGTCAAAAAGCAGGACGTCCAGGCAATGATTCCTCTTTGGGAACGGCCCGACGCGCCCACGAATTCAATCCACGGGTAAATCTCCAACCTCGTATCACAACCGCCCACCTGCAACGCTGGGCGGTCTTCCTGAGTTCTTAGAATTGAGATCCTTTACAAGGACGCAAGGACAACGTTTCTGGCGATCAAGGATTTCAAGAGACAGGGAAGGAATAATCGGGAAGACAAACTTTTGGTCTCCGTACCCGTCCGGCCAAACCATCTATCCACCTAACGTAGGGTGGTCCATACTCTCCGACGAATGGCATGTGCGGCAGTGTGCGCACATGCAGTTACGAAGGCGGAGGATGATGATGGGAACGAGACCTGACACAGAGAAAAGCCGCTTTGGCGAGACGTGATTCATGACGCGCGTGGCGGGATGTCGATCCGGTGGTCTCCGACCCCCTGGTCCCAACTCGGATCTTTGTGCATCCCCGAATTGCTGAAATCCCGAATACTATCCCGCCTCACCCCGGGGCTGGTATCGCAATTGACCCGATACCGCAATGATGATCCACCTCCTCGGAATCTGCGCCTAAACGCCACCCTCTGTTTATCCTTGCCACAAATCACTTTGTAACGCTGCGAGTGTAATTCTCCGACAATATTGCGTGAACGTCCTCAAGCGACCCAGAACAATGGCCAGAACCATCGTTCTTCTCATCCCTGCGCCAAAACGAACGGCATCAACTACTAACCCTTTACTCCGGCATGCTATTCAACTTCTCCAAGACCAATGCGGCAGACATCAGCACATGATTCTTGCGTTGGCCTCCCTTGATCAGCCGGTGTAGTCGGACATAGTTTATAGTCTGATAAAACAGAGCCGCGAAATAATCCTTCAGTGCAAGTCCAGGCTCCAACCGCCCCGCCGCCTTTGCAGCCAGCCGTCGGATCCAGATCACTGATTGGAACGCTTTCTGAAGATCAGGAAGATCATCCCTAAACAACTGCAGGTCCTGGCTCAGATCGTCAGCGCTACTTAGAATATCTTCGAATTCAAATAGTGCAGGCAGTTCCGCATGTTGTGTGAGCTGGAACTTGATTACCGTCTCCAGCTGAACAAAATCACGTGCCCAATGCGCACAGTCAGCGCGACCAAAATCGATCAGCCACGCTTCCTTGCTAGGAGGATCAACACGAATGTTCTCACCATGGAAATCACCATGGTTCAGACACACCGCCGTTTCCCATGAGAACACGGCCTTTCCTTGGCAAAACTCCGCGATCGGATGAAGCATCTTCCTCGGCAACATCGCAAAACGAATGTCTGCTTGGTTCACCGGCCACTCCGGATACTTAAACCGAAATGCCGGTTCGATATTCTGCCTGCTGAACCCAAGATATTGCCCATAAGCGTCCGCCAAATTAACGGGGCTACCTGTTGTTGTCATGCTCTGATACCATAGACCGCACGTTTCCAGAAACAGCTTATCCAACGTAGATCTAATCTCGTCACCCGACGCCCCAATATAATACTTCGAGAACGGCACCACTTCCCTAAGATTCGCCCCGACGAGCGAGTACTCCATTGCGCCCAAATGACGCCCCCATACTGTCTTCAGGATCTGAGTAGACCTAAAGCCACTTAGGAAACAGTTAACCCGTTTCCAGCCCGCATATTCACGCCGCAGGCTATCAATCGGGCCATACTTTACAATGACGTCTGCCGCGCGACCGCCATCGCGATAGCTCGGCGTCACCCTGATTACCCCTGCACCGCTACCTCCCGAGTTCATAGGTGCAACCCCGAGCCGATCAGCTTTCGGAAATAGTCGCCGAAGTAAATGACGGATCTCACCCTCTGCTTCACCAGGCTCGACTGCAGAAGATAATTGATAAAGCGGAAGGCGCAGGCTACTGATCAGACTCTTCCAGGAGAGGTCGCCGTCGAACACAACCGATGACCTGAGTCCAAAATAGTCTTCCTGCTCCAATGCGCGTTGAAGGGAGTCAAGCAGTCTACCCTTCGAATATGACTTGTCCCAGACGTCGGCAACATGAAATGTTACAAATGCCTCCCTGGTTACCTCAGGCTCTCTACCAAAGGCGGTAAATACGATAACGACTAAGTCCTGATGAAGTCCTCTCTCAAGTAGCTCCTGCAACAAGTCGAAGCCCTCCCAGTCCTCCTGAGGACCAGGAGGACCAGGGTGAAGCACAAGATCCACGACAGCAATATCGACATATTGATAACATAGTTTCTCTAGTGCGTCATCGTACAGGGATGCAAACGTGAAGGTCATTCTTAAGCCACAAGACTCAAAAACTTCCTTGGCCGCTTGCTGATCTCCCGGTTTGTCATCAATGATCAGAACCCGGATGGGCTCCTGCAGTGTCACAAGTGAGTGATTCTGAGTCGACATGGCATATCACCTCTAGATATATTGCAACCGTCTATACCTGCGTTACGGGGCCCCTCAAGCACCAGAATGCAGTCCACGTCTGCATTAGCGAGGCGTTGTCGCATCATGACCGGTGGTTCGTTCTGCTTCAGTAGTTACAAGGGGCAACGTTATCACCGTGCGCAAACCGCGCGGAGAAGCAGCTTCTGACCAAATCTCTCCACTCATATGCCCTATGAACACCCGGCACAGAGGCATCGCATCGCCACGACCACGAACTTGCAGTTTATCTCTCTTGAAAGTGAAGATTTCTTCCAGACATCCTTTCGGCACTCCGGGGCCGTTGTCGGATACTACGATCGTGAGACGGCTATTCTCACTCCCAATCGAGATGTCGGCCGTGCTAGCACCGTGCTTAGCGCAATTCTCTAAGATTTGCGTGAAGCAGAACACAAGCACGTTCTCGCGACCGAGTACGGTAAGATCCTGGGAGCAATTCTGCGTCAAGGATATGCGGATGTTCTTGCCAAGGCCGGCCTTCATCGTATCTATTACAGATCGCAGGATATGTACCGGCATAACAGGCTTCACGGGCTGCCCGAGATGGGGAGCCATTTCGACTAGCGCTGTGGCCTCGCGAAGGCCTTCCGTGGCAGCGTCTCTAATCTTCCCAATTCTTGAATCGAATGCCTCCCCATTCCGGGACTCATTCCAGTCTTCAGCAATCCTTCTGATTTCGTCAAAACGACGCTCAAGGTTGTGCCGAACGGCCCTCACAAATGCGGAGATGCTTTCCATAAGCTCATCATACCCTAGAAGCCGCTGCCTCCTGAGATTGCGTATGTTGTAGAGGTTGAATGCTGCTTGTTCTGCGAGGGACTGGACGAAGGTTGCGAATCTAGGCAAGGAACCAACCTGAGTATGCTCGAAATTCAACACCCCGATTGGATCCCCTCGCCACACTATCGGGACGGCCAGTTCGGATCGTGTCTCTTCCCGAGAACGAAGATAGCCTAAGCCGGGATAGAATCTCTCTATTAACTGCCGGTTGCGCACGTCTGGAATGGCGACCACCTTCCGATATTTCAATGCCTACCCCGTAACGCCCTCTCCGAGCAGGATATTGATATCCGCCCAGAGACCTCGAGCACCGACCCTCGCTACCGGTTCCAAATAGGTCTGAGTGGGATCGAGGGCGCGAACGCTGCCAGCATATGCGCCCAGTACTTCTGCGGTTTCTTCAAGCGCGATCGTGAACACCTGCGCAACCGAGGAGACTCGACGGATCCTCACCGCGATTGCCTCAAGCTTGTCCAGTTGGGCAAGCGATTGTGTGAGTTGAATGGCAAGAACGCTTGCGTTTGCCAAGCCTTCTAACGCATGGCGTTCATTTGGGCCGAAAGCATTTGTTGAATGCTGGTTCTCAACGTCCAGCACGCCGAACAGCTCGTGGGCGGGATCAGCGGAGATTATAGGTACAGCAAATTCCGACCTGGAATGGGGCACCCAGGGAAGCGGCCGTACCCCTGTCGGCCACGTCTCCGGCTTCTGGGAATCCACAATAAGTACGGGCTTCTTCGTGAGAGCACAGGTGCCGGTAACACCTTGCCCAAAAGGAATCGGCGCGATTTTGGCCGAATCGACGTTCTTAGCTACAAGAATCCTCAATCCATTGTGATCCGTGGCAGGTATGGCCAATACGCCGGCAGTAGCTCCGACCAGTTCAACCCCAGTCTCAAAGATGGCTTTTAATGTGGACTCTAAGCTTCTATCCACAAATATTTGTCTATAGACGTTCAAGAGTGCGCGGTCATTCTTGTGACTCTGCGCGGTTCTTGCGTACGCAGCAAGATATTGTTGAGCAATAGCCGCGTAGCGCCGTATCCAGGTCCTCTCCGTTTCACTGAAGCCCGGCTCTCGTTCGCCGCCAGCCGTTTTAGCAGCACCACGCTTTGGCGTCATATAATCAATAAAGAGAACGCCTAGGGGCTCGCCGGCCGCATCCGGCTCAGTATCGGCCTGTGCCTCCGATTGCAAAGCGATCGCATAGAAGCTCTGGATATGATTTGTGTCCACGAACGATTCTGGACCGAATGAGACTGAGGGCTTTACTCTGTGCCATTCAAATTCGCCCGCTTCGAGAATCTTGCGCAATACGCCCTCTTCGCTCGGTAACGGGTTGACGAGACCGATATCTGGAGTGGACGGGGAACTTGCCACCATGTCCAGCCTCATCTTCCCAGTTCTGCTCTCATATGGGATGAGTACTACCATGTCCGCGTTGCGATGCACGCGAAACCGCTCACAGAGTACCCTAAGCAACCCTTGCAAAGAATCGTTCTGTAGGAGTGGAACCTCTGGATCAACCACCGATGCACGCTCCAAGAGGTCAAATTCAGACTCCATTGCAATATCTCTGGCCATAGCAGGAACTGAGTGTGCCGCAATATCGCAGATCTCGAGTACTTCGTCAGTTGAGAATGCGCAGTTATTTAACGAGGATACGACAAGTAGTCCTATAAGCTCCTGCTTAGTAAGTATCTTCCTGCGCCAGACCAACGGACAGACGACTCGCGACCTCTCAGTGTCTGTCATGCTGTCATCCATCTGCTTGACTAGCTCCCGGAGAACATCAAGTGTGTCAACCGACAGATCATGTGTAAGACGGACACCTTTAGGCGTCCTGAGCAGGCCAAGCGGGCTAGATTCCGGGGTCGGTATGATAAACGCTTCGAAAGATCCTCCAGTTTCTTTTGCTGTTATTGTCTCTGATAGTAAAGCATTTGGATCACGATCTAGTATTACGGGTCTCTTCGCGAACCCGGAACCGCCCCCGGAGCCCTGCGTCAGCTTTTGATTCACATAAGTCTTGGCAGGCAATACAGCAACAGATTCACAGGCGGTCCCCTTCGTACGGAAGATACAGCAGGAGCTATCGAACAGAATGCGATCGCGTATCTCACGTGCAACCTGATAACAAATGTCAGTTGAAAGGACTAATCGACTCTGCAGCGAATTCAATCTTCTATGTGCGTGAGCGATGCTGACGGTGGCCGCCGATGTGAGCAAATCGCCCAAATGCAAGCCGATACGTCTATAAAGCGATCGATTCTGAGGGTTGGCAATCGTTAGGGGCGTAATGGCGTGGATACGAATACAGACGACAGCACGTAACTGGGTGTGTAAGAGGGGGTCTTCGGGTAATCGTGGTACCGGAATTATAACCGAGGTCTCGTCGACGACCACGCCATCGCGTGCTCTTATCCATTCCGCAGCATATTCTTTTACCGCAGGTCGAATCGGAATCTGTTTTGGGAAGAAGTGTTCGACAAATAACTGGCCGCAATGGGAGGTCAGCATGAACGTGTCAGAGGCTTCGATTGTCTCGGAAATTCTCCTCAGCACTGCGATCACACGTTTTGCTGGCTCGTTGATGTTTACATAGGGATAGAGAACTTCATAGAAGAACTCAGCTGCGTTCAACTGCTTTTGCGCGGTCATTTGATCAAATCGTGATTTGCTTTCATTCTAATACTGTATTCCGCGGTTCCGATCCGTTCGACCCACGAGCAAAGCATGCATACGGGCCAACAGCCCACCTGGGCAATCTCTAATTCGGCCAACCGGCAGTGGCTGAGACTACGGAGTTTACATCAGAAGTGTACCGCCTGTACAGTGCAAGTTTTTTCCAATGCAAGATGAGCCTGAAGGAGGGACTTTTTCCAATACAAAATGAGCCTGGAGGAGAGGGCATGCTGGGGATGGGCGATCGGCGTGCACGGGGCAGAAAAGCCAGCTGTGGAACAGATGGTGAGGTTGCTCGGGGCCACGGTCGAGGTTCGCTTCGAGGCCAGCAAATGGGCTGGGGTTTACGTTTGGTTAGGACGGCTCCTGTGCCAGCAGGAGTACTCGCGACTGGGGCGGGCTGCTCGAGGGCTAATCCGCCGATACATCGGAAAAATGACGTGGCTGAGCCGTGCGCAGTTACGCGCCTGATCCGCGGGTATCTGGCGACGGGTAGGGTGCGGCCGGAGACCAACCGTTGCGATCGTTTCCCACGCCGCTATACCCAAGCCGATATCGAACCGCTGGCCCAAGTCGATGAGGCCCAGTAAACGCTAAGCGGTCCGGCCTCGCGGCGCATTCTGCGGCGCGAGTTTCAGCTCTATGGCAAGGGCGAATTTCAACGGCTGGCAGGGAGTTCCAACGGCCATCTGTACAACTTGCGACGCACCCCGCGATACCGCCAGCGGCTGGCCCACTATGCAAAAGCCGCCCACGGCACTCCAACGACAACGGCTTAGTGGGAACCAAAAACAGCGCACCTCCGCCCCAGCCTCGCCCTGGGCCCTCATGTCATATTGTTGACAAGCGGCGTAGCCTTGCTACACTAATTGTGTCGATTAAGTTCATTCTTTCTATCCACCTTTGAACGAACAACATTGGGGTGAACCATCTTCATCTGTTTTTGAACAGAATTATCAGCGGAGTAAAACGCTGTTGGCCGAACACGATGCGATCAAGCTCGAAATGGACCAACTACAGCAGCAGTTGGACGAGATTTACGCGGAGGAAAAACAAATATTACTCCAGTTTGTATCACCTAGCAGTATGGACCGGCTACAGGCACTGCAAGAGCCGCTGAGTCGGCTACACGATCGACATCACCACCTTCTAGAGAGGGAATTGGCTATTGAGCAGGAAGTGTTTGAGCTTTGGCAGCAGAACAAGTAAGTCATGTCGGACTACAGAGTTTGTATCCAAGTCCAGTGGTGGTGGCTCTCGGTACATGTCGCCTTCGCATTGCTCGTGGTGCCGAGGTCGATAACCATATGGCGGCCTAGCTTGCGGACGAATTGAAATGTTGTTGTCGCAGTGTTGTTTATCTTCGTACGCGGCCTTACCGCTCTAGTGTTTGAGTTCGAGGGCACCGGTCGCCGGCCGCATGTCGGGAAGGATGACTGCCACCGTTCTGCTGCCATCCGGTGATGAGTGGAGCACTTCCAACGCGACAAGCAGAGCACCAACAATGTCGGTTTGGGCAAAGCGCGGCGCGCGGGTGAATTGACCCGCGCTTTTCGGTTCCGCGCCATCGTCGGAACGAGTGTGGCGGTCGTGCTCGTTGCCTCATTTACCAGCCAACATGGCGATGGAGAGTTTGCTGACCGCGCTCCGCTTGAGTTTCTCGTCCGGGTCCAGGTATTGGCGCGTTGTGTCGAGGTCGGAATGTCCCATAAGGCGCTGCACGGTTACAATATCGCACCCGCTTTCGAGGAGACGCGTTGCGTACGTGTGCCGGAATTTGTGGAGGGTTGCGCCTGTGACCTTGGCAACGTCGGCGATGACCTTTAGGCGACGCAGAAGGTGCGTCCGCCGGTTCCTGTAGCGACGGGCCGAGCACCTTGCGCGTGGCGGCAAGGGGTTCCCGGCGAAAGGGACGGCAACAGGTCATGAAGTTGCCGTACTCAGGCGCCTTCTATGACGCTGGTGTGCCGGGAATAGGCGCGGCGATGGCCGGGGTGACCGGCGACATGGGAGCAACTTGCTCACCGGTTTCGCCTTTCGGAGGCCGGCCCCGTCGTTTTGACGCGGTTTTCTGTTCGGCACCGTAGGCAAGTAATTTAAGTTTGCGTTCGATGGCTTCCCGTTCATCGAGAAGCACCGCGATGGCCTGTTGCCTCAATGCTTCAGCCTGTTCTAATGCGGTCATGCGTCTGATCCTCGTGGGTGTCCCGATTTTTACGTCCGCGCTGATTATGAGACTGGAAGGGAAAACAGGTACAGCCGCTCCTTACGCGCGTTTCGCATATGAACCAGCGCCGGAAAAACAAAAAACGCAGCGGTGCGGAACGCTGCGTTGCGGGGGAACCTAATTTTCCGTTACATGATTTCCTCAACCATCTGCCGCGCTTCGTCTGTCGTTTGGGCGGAGAGGACGCCAAAAAGCGCCTTGCGGAATTTCACCCGCGCTTTGGTGCGTTCCTCAACCGCCGATTGTTTCACGGATTCGAGTTCGCTTCGCACGTCGCCCTGCGGATCGTAGTCGATGGCGATCATGCCGTCGTCGACGCGAAACCCGAGCTTCCGCAGCTGCCCCGTCGCCTCGGAAAGCTTTGCGCGGAGCGAGCGGACCGCTTCGAAGAGCGAACGGATACGCGACCGCGCCTCGATCTTCGGAGCGAGGTCGCGCGTCATCGAATCGAAGTAACCGTCGAAGTCCCGCTCGAAACGCTTTTCCGCGTCCCGGACGAGATCGGCGAATGCTTTTCTTTGTTCTTCCGATATGTGGTTGTCGTTCATGGTTATGATTGAATTACTTAGTTTGTGGTGTCGAACTGCTCGGCGGCTTCGATGGCGTCGGACGGCGTCTGCGCGTTCAGCACGTCCATGATTGCGCAGTCGATGTCTGACATATAGCCCTCGAAGTCGTTGGCAATTTCGTTCAGGTCATTGGCAAGGGACGCGATTCGTCCCTGAATGTCCGCAACGTCAACCGTGCGGTGCTTGAGGAGCTTTTGAACAAGCCGCACGCGGTCGGCCGGCGTCGTAGTCGTGGCGCCGGGTTGATCGTTCTTTGGTTCGTTGGTATTTGTTTGCGGCACATCGATCTTGTCGAGATGCTTGTCGAGTGCCGTAGCCGTCGGCGGCTCCTCCCCGCTGATGGTTACCGAAGCGAGTCGATAGCAATGGTTGCAGTAGCCGGAATCCGGGTGTTCCGAACACCGGTAGCAGATCACGTCATTGCACGAGTCGCAGACGTTGAAATTCCTGTCTGACGTGGACTCGATGACGATCTGGGGAACGCCCTTGCGCCGGTACTCGTGTACCTCAAAGCTCCCTGTTACCGGCTCTCTGCACACCGAGCAGATTTGGGCGCCGGCTGTTGGTTGATTGGTCATGGAAGTGGTGATGGTTATGCTTCCCCCCGCAACCGCAACGGTGCTGCCGAGGACCGCGAAAACGGCGCGCATCGCTGCGCGGCCGCACAGAACCCCTCCGCACGCGGTGGTTCCTGCGCTTCCTACCAAGGATGTTCCCGCGATTGAAATCGGCCTCACGAGGAATATGATCGTAAAGTTCGGGGAAGAAGTAGAGCGGCTCGTTACGCTTGAAACGCGCCCGCGAAGGAATATGCCCTGTCCCTATAGTCCTTGGGCGTAAGGAAGATCTCACCGCCGGGATCGGCGGGCACGAGGTCTTCCGTGGTGAGCCAGAACATCCGGTGGGCATGGCGCTCGGAAAGCGCGGCAAGCAGATTGCGCCGCTTTTGATCATTCCTCACGACAATGATCACCCTGAATCTCCGAAACGCCTGCCATTCCCTTTCGCAACGGTCGGAATTGAAATACTCATAGTACCGCGCAAGCTTGCGGATGATGGACGGTTCGCCGTTCTTCATGTTCCCGATCTTCGCGCGCTCGATCTCCAGGAAGTAATGGAGGGCGTTCTTGCCTTCCGGTCGGACGGGATCCGTGATAGCGAAATACGCATCGGGCGCTATGGCCCGGTTCCGGTTTCTTTGGTCCCAGTGACACCGGAAACCGCGTTCGGCGCAGTAATGTCCGAGCGCACGGTGGAAGCGGGAAATCCCGAGTTCGTGGTGGACGGTGCCGGCGGAATGCTCGTCGAACGTTTTGCCGCATGCCTCGCGTGGAAGGAAGAGTTCGTCGGCGATGCGGCGCAGCCCGGCGTCGGACAATCCGCATGCGTACGGGATCTGTCCGCAGCCGGAATAGTCGTCGGGCCGATAGAAGGTCTTGTTTACGTATCCCTGCTTTTCGAGAAGGTCTACCGTCCGACGGACCGATGCCTCCGTGCTGTCGGTAATCCTCCCGTAGAGAAGCTCGGCCAGGTCGCGGGCGCGGAGGCAGAAGAACTCCGCCAACAACTCAAGCGCTCTCCGCTTTACCCTTGTGAGACGGAAGCTCTTTCGGTGCTTCGCTGGGTAGAATGTCGTCATCCGCTCTATCATCAGCACGCCGTTCCGGCTCCATGCAACCGTATTGTTCCACGGTGCGTTTCCTGATGATTTCCGCGTAACTGGCGGTCTTGGATCCAGGATCGACAAACTCAAGCAAGGTGGCTTTCCCTTCTGCGGATCGATAGAGAAACAGCCCTGGCGGCAGGTTGGACAGGGCATTTGCGGGCATGGGGACCCGGCCTTTCGGATTCCGCGCGTCGACCGCCCAGATGTCGAATTGAGTAATGGCCCCCGAGAAGTGGCGGGCGTCCTTTTCGTCCATGCGAAAGAGGATGAAGGTCGAGACATTCCCGATTATGGAAGAAATGATCGGTTCCTGGAGCTGGTCGACGAACTGGTTGGCCATGGTGAGGCAAAGCCTGAATTTCCCCGCTTCTGAAAGGATGATGTCGAACGACGACGTTTGGAAACGCTCAAATTCGTCGGCATACAGGTAGAACGGCTTGCGCATTCCGGGGTCGATGTCTTGCCGCCGGGCTGCCGCCTGTTGAATTTTTGAGACGATAAGCGAGCCGAGAATGTCGCCGGATTCCCGCCCGGATTTTGCGAGGTTGACGAGGAGTATTTTCCCTTCCTGCATGAGGTCGTAGATATTCAGCTTTGCACTGGGCGTGCCCATGAACACGGTCAAGCTGGGACTGCGGACGAAGGTGGTCATGCGGGAAATGATGGGGTCAAGCGCGTCAGACTTCGGGAAATTATCGCGCCAATATCTTTGGAGGTCGGCATCTTTTACGCTTGCAAGGATCTCTTTTCTTCGGCGTTCGTTCACGAGGAAGTGGTAGATGTCGAGAAAACTGGTGTTTCGGGCTTCGAGCAGCGTGTAGAGGGTGTTCCGCAGAATGGCGTCCATGCGCGGCCCCCATCCGGGGAATCGCTGGAGGAGAAAAATGATGTCGCCCACCAAGGCTTCCTTTTCCCGTTCATTGGCGTAACTCATTAAATCAATCGGAACGGGATTGGAAGCGTCGAGGTAGACGGCGTCCTTGACGCGGGGTTCGGGAATCCAGCGCATGAGTTTCTCAACGAGATCGCCATGGGGGTCGATGACTCCCACGCCCCTATAGAGAGACATGTCGAGGGCGGCGAGGCACAGCATGAGGGTGCTCTTGCCATGTTGGGTTTTCCCCGCGATATAGACGTGGCGGGTTCTCGATTCATACGGCAGAAAATGCAAGGGGCTGGCGCGTTCTTGCTGCGCTTCGAAGCCGAGATAGATGGCCTCGTCGGGTTGGATGCAGTTAATGCTGAAAGCAAAGCTCGTGAAATGCAAGTTGTTCGCGATGGCCGCTAAGCGCTGCCGGATGTGCTCCTCGTAGTCGGTGGTAGAGGCTATGGTGTAATGGGAGGTGTGGAGGGGCGGATCAAGCTCTTCTATGGCCCTGATCAGTTCGTTGAGTAACGCGGCCCGATTGGCTTCCGTATCGTCTTCTTTTGGAATAGTGAAGGCAACGTTCCCGTTGAGAGACGGCAGGAATCGAAACTTGGCTCGAAATGGCAGTTGAACTTGGACGTTTTCGGCGTGAAGGGTTGGAAGTGCGGGCCGTGGTGGCGCTTGATCTGAGTTTACGCGTGGCCGGTGCTTCCATTGTTCGTACTTCCGGGCGATAGGGGTAAGGAACAAGGTGATGAGCAAGGCAATGAAGAAATTGCCGAGGATATCTGAAGGACGGATGACAGTTACGGCGATGTCGATGACGATGAATAGAGTGATAAGGGCGAGAAGAAATGAGTTCGGTTTGTACTCTTCGGACATATCAGTCGCCGCACCATCCTGAACGACCGTGAAACCTGATAAGGCGCGCGCGCCCGGCACCCGTTGCCGAACGGGAGAGCCGATTGGAATATGGAACGACCGTGGAATATTCCAATAAGGTGCCCGTCGCTCGATATGGAATCGCCGGCATTTGTCGGGGCGCCCTATCTCCGCGGAAACCTATGACCTTTCGCGCCTTCCCTGCGATTCTCGCGCGAATTCTCTCGTATCGCGAGCGTGCAGAATCGCGATACGCGATGGAGATACCCCTTTTACCATAGAAATCAGGAGCTCGCAAGGGTAGAATAGGGTTCACCTCTGCCCCGATTAGGGGCAGAGGGTGCCGGCCGAAGCGTCCGCGAGGAAGGCGGCGGTCGGAACTTCTCATGATCTTTCCCGAAAGGGAAAGAGGAATCCAGTTCGAGGTTCCCAGATGGATTCCAGTGAGAAGTGGTACTCGGTGAAGGAATTCGCGTTCCTGCTCTCGGTGAGTCCGGATACGGTGATCCGGTGGATCCAACGGCGCGTCCTTCGGGCGTTCCGGTTTCCGGCGCCGTCGAGTCGGCGGAAGCGGATCTATTATTCGTACCGAATTTCCGAAAGCGAGAGGGAGCGGTTCCTTCGCGCAAACATGACGGCATAACCGCCAGGCGGGCGACCGCGGGGTCGCCCGCTTCTACGGATGCGGGAATGCCGGAGCATCGCTTCATCGCCGAGGGAGTAGACGTGGGGGAGGGAAATTTCGTGTACTTGTGGCGTACCAAATATGCTCGTTTCGTGCGTGCGGTGCGTTTTGGTCCAGTATAAAAATCAGCAAGTTGCGTGTTATCAGTGGGGCGTTGGAATGCAACTCCCCCTCCCGGCACCATACACTTGGCGGCGCGCTTGACTAATTTGCGGGTCACAGTTTGGAGCCAGGGAGGCGGCGGTACCCTAGGGCGGAAAACTGTAAGCTCGAAACTGTAACCGGGCATTACGAAGGTGCCGTTTACAAGGTCCGAGGAAAGCTTAAAAATTACATCTGTACTATAAGCAGCCCTGGGGGAGGGTTGCTTTTGGCGTCCCGGGCTTACCGGCCCGGGACGCTTTCTGTGTGGCCGCGACTTTCCTGTGCCTGCGGCATCCAATGAGTGCTAGGATTGTGCAGCCGTCATGTAACCTGCCATGGATTCCTTCTCCGGGGCAGGCGAGGACGTTAATCTTTTGGAGGGAGAATGGCAACCACCGCAATATTCGAGGTTACCGACGCCAACTTTGACCAGGAGGTATTAAGGTCGGAGACGCCGGTGTTGGTGGATTTCTGGGCGGCATGGTGTGGCCCCTGCCGCGCGCTGGCCCCCATTGTTGACGATATCGCATCCAGCTACAGCGGAAGACTCAAGGTCGTCAAGATGGATGTGGACAGAAATCCGGCCACGCCCAATCGCTACAACGTGCGCGGCATTCCCACGCTGCTCATCTTTAAGAGCGGCAAATTGCAGGAGCAGATTGTTGGCTACGTGCCCAAGGAAGCCATCGAGAAGGCCATCGGAAAACAAGTGGTGTAGTTCCATGGTTCCTTAGGAGAACCTTTGGGGCCCTGCCGTACAGCCCACCCTCCTTTTGGCAGGGCCAGAGGTTATAAGTCTCTCATTTTGCATACCAAAATGCTGATGTGAATTCCGTTTATGGACGATAAGTGAGTGGGGGGCTGGAAATGCCAGCACGGCCGCGCCGTCCAGGGTCCCTGTGCGGAGTTCCGAAGCATTTTCGCAGGCCCCGAAAGATGATTTGAGGTGGTGCGCTGTGAGGCCTGTTCAGACGTTCAGTGTGGTTCCATCTCTGCCCCCGGCTCTCGAACCGCTGCGCAAGCTGGCTTACAATCTGCGCTGGTCCTGGAGCCACGACACGCTGGAGTTGTTCCGCCGGCTGGATAACGATCTATGGAACCAGACCGGACACAATCCGGTGTTGATGCTCGGTTCGATCGAACAAGAAAGACTGGAAGCCGCGGCCAAAGACGAAACTTTTCTTGCCCACCTGAGCCGGGTGTCGTCGAGCCTGGAATATTACCTGGCTGGCAACTCCACGTGGTTCCACCGGCAGTACGGAGAGCAACCGGACCAGCCGTTGATTGCCTATTTTTCTCTCGAGTTTGGCATCACCGAATGCCTATCGATTTTCGCCGGCGGGTTGGGAATCCTGGCGGGTGACCATTTGAAATCCGCGAGCGATTTGGGACTGCCCCTGGTAGGCGTCGGGCTGCTTTATCAGCAGGGATATTTCCGGCAATACCTGAACCAGTCGGGATGGCAGCAGGAAGCGCATGAGGCCAACGATTTCCATAATCTCCCATTGAGCATTGCCTGCGGTTCCGACGGGAAACCCGTCGTGGTGCAAGTGGATTTGCCCGGCCGCCCGGTGTTCGCGCAAGTTTGGCAGGTGCAGGTGGGCCGTGTCCCGCTCTATTTATTGGATACCAACATCCCCCTGAACCCGCGCGCCGAAGACCGGCGCATCACCGACCAGTTGTACGGCGGCGACCGCGAGATGCGGCTCCAGCAGGAGATTGTGCTCGGCATCGGCGGCTATCGCGCCCTGTTGGCGGTGGGGTCGGCCCCTTCAATCTGTCACATGAACGAGGGCCATTCCGCCTTTCTCGCCTTGGAACATCTGGGCCAGCTTATGAAGACCCACGGGCTGAGCTTTGCGGAAGCGCGGGAATTGGCGGCGGCCAGCCTGATCTTTACCACCCACACGCCGGTGGAAGCCGGACACGACTACTTCTCCCCCGAGCAGATGGACCGCTACTTCTGGAACACCGCCCGGCAACTGGGATTGGGACAGCGCGAGTTCCTGGAACTAGGCCTGGCGCGGGGCACGGGGCAATTCTGCATGACGGTTTTGGCCCTGCGTTTGGCCTCGCGTTGCAACGGCGTCAGCAAACTACACGGCGTGGTGAGCCGTCACATGTGGCAATCGCTGTGGCCCGGCGTCCCCGAAGATGAAATTCCCATCCGCCACGTTACCAACGGCGTTCATTTCCGAAGCTGGATTTCCCTGGAAATGAATCAACTTTATAAGCGCTACATTGGGCCGAACTGGTATGACGAACCGGCCAACGGAGAGACCTGGAATCGCGCCTATTCCATTCCCGCCGAAGAACTGTGGCGCACCCATGAACGCCGGCGCGAACGTCTGGTGGCTTGGGCCCGGCAGCGCGTGCGGGCCCAGCGCGTTCGCCGCGGCGCCTCACAAACCGAGATTGAAGCCGCCGGCGAGGTGCTGGACCCAGATGCCCTTACCATCGGCTTTGCCCGCCGCTTTGCCACTTATAAGCGGGCCACCCTCATCCTGCGCGACATGCCGCGCCTGCAACGCTTGCTGAACGACAACGTTCGTCCCGTGCAGTTGATTTTTGCCGGCAAAGCTCATCCGCAGGACGACGCGGGCAAGGAATTGATCCGGCAGATCATGCAGTTGAGCCGCAACCCCGATATTGGCCGCCACATCGTCTTTCTGGAAGATTATGACCTTTCCGTGGCCCGTTACCTGGTGCAGGGCGTGGACCTCTGGCTGAATACGCCGTTGCGTCCCAATGAAGCCAGCGGCACCAGCGGCATGAAGGCTGCGGCCAACGGCGTGCTCAATCTCAGCAGCCTCGACGGATGGTGGGACGAGGTCTGGAACGATCCCCTCTATTCCGCCAAGATCGGCTGGGCCATTGGGAATGGCGAAGCTTACCAGGACTTGGCCTATCAGGACCAAGTGGAGGCTGAGGCCCTCTATGATGTGCTGGAGCACGATATCATCCCCACCTTTTATGAGCGCGGGCCCGACCGCATCCCACGCCGGTGGGTGGACCGGATGAAGGCTTGTATTGCCTCGCTGTGCCGCTTCGTGAATACCCATCGCATGGTCAGCGAGTACATGTGCGATTATTACGCCAAGGCGCATCAGCAGTTCCGCGCCCTGGAGGCGGAGAAGGCCGCCCGCGCCCGCGCCTTGGCGGCGGCGCTGGCACGCATTCGCCGGGAATGGAACAACGTGTGGGTGGGAAAAGTGGAGGAGGCGCCGGCGGTGGATGTGGCCGTCTCATCGACCATTCAGGTGCGCGCCCAAGTCCATCTGGGTTCCCTTACCCCCGAAGATGTCATTGTCGAGCTTTACGTGGGCCGCGTGGACACCGAGGGAGAGATCGTCGGCGGCATTGCCGTTCCTATGCAGTTCGCGGCCAAGGATGGCGACGGTATGTACGGGTACGCCGGCCAGACTTCCGTGCAGCGCAGCGGCCGGCACGGGTTCACGATTCGCGTGCGGCCGCACCATCCGGACTTGTCGGTCCCCTTCTCGCCGGGCTTGGTCTGTTGGGCGAACGGCGGCGCTATGGGAGCGGGGGTCGGGCGCTGACCGGTTGCGCCGGGCCGGCCCCGCTCACTTCAGCGCGGCCATTACTTCCTCCGCGTGTCCTTGGGCCTTAACCTTGGGAAATATCCGGCTGATGTTGCCTTCCGGTCCAATCAGGAAGGTGGTGCGCTCGATGCCCTTGGTTATCTTTCCATAGAGGTTCTTGTCCTTAAGGACGCCGTAGAGTTTGCACACTTGGCGGCCGGCGTCGGCCAATAAAGTAAAAGGCAGACCGTATTTTTCTTTGAATTTCTTCTGCCGTTCCGGGGAGTCGGCGGAGACCCCCAGCACCACGGCCCCGGCTTCTTGGAGTTGGCGGTATGCGTCGCGGAACCCGCACGCTTCCAGCGTTCAGCCGGGGGTATCAGCTTTGGGAAAGAAATAGAGAACCACATTCTTGCCGCGGTAGTCCTTAAGCGATACATGCTTGCCGGTCTCATCGGGCAAAGTGAAGTCCGGTGCTCTATCATTGATTTGCATGAAGGCGCTCCTTTCCAGGTTGACGATTTCCCGGTCCCGCCCGGAGCCGCGGGCGTTTACCCG
>Ga0326728_10005460_pt1 | contig 35608 bp, 36 predicted proteins | sample MB3enrmetagenome_FD_207602 | JGI IMG/M metagenome (GOLD analysis project Ga0326728, IMG submission 207602) | Lab enriched peat soil microbial communities from McLean, Ithaca, NY, United States - MB31MN | ecosystem: Environmental > Terrestrial > Soil > Wetlands > Peat | place: USA: New York...
TACCTTGTGAGACTGATCAAGCCAAACCTGATCGCATCTCACGACTGGCACGTTCAACCAAATTGTCAAAGATCCTTGAGGGTGATCCGCCTGAGCGGGACCCTTGGGATCGAGGCCCGGACTCGCGTCCGGCATGTCCTCGAACTTGATGCGCTCGGCCCTGATTTTGCTCGACTTAAGCAAGCCGGGGCCGTTTTTGCGCGAACCTTTTAAGGTTATCGAAGTTTGGGGTTGCGGTCAAGTGATTATCTTGATTCCGGCTCCCCTCCCTTGCCACGGTTCTCCTCCAAAGAGTTAAACCGCGGAACGGCGGCGCAAAGCGCAATAAATTTGAAAGATCGGACAGCGCAATAAGCGCCCAAGCCGCTGGGGCTCACAGGAGTATAACTCCTGGTCATGCAATGGCTTGTTCTCTCCAGGGAATTCCCTACAGCGGGTCCGGCGGTACGCTCAAGCGTTCAGCTTTTATACCTTATCCGACCCTACGAACCAGCTTCCCACTTCCCCAACTTGGGCAGGCCACACGGCCACCGGGAGGCTCCACTGCTCAATTCACAACTTCTTGAGAGTAGCACACGCTACCCTCCATTGCAAGCGCGCAGATAGTGATTTCCCGCGTGTTCGCAACTTTTTAAGCCTATCAGCGGACGGGTTTTGAAGCAAGCGCCCCAAGCCTGTGGAAAGCCGCCGTTTCCTGTGGGAAACGACGCTAGCGGAGCTAGCGGGGTTAGCCTTATTCGTGCCGCAGAATGATCCCCAGGTCCGTCAGCCCGTTCACAAAGAACTGCATGGCCAGCGCCACCAGCAGCAGGCCCATAATGCGCACCAGGATGCGGATGCCGGTTTCGCCCATCACTCCGCGCACGCGGTCGGCCCCGGCCAGCACCCAATAACTGACGAACGCCGTGACGGCAATGGAGCCGAGAATCGCCCCCATCTGCCAGCAAAGATACGATGGCGCCTGGCCCACCAGAACCATGACCGACGAGATGGCGCCCGGGCCGGCCAGCATGGGGATGCCGAGCGGCACAATGCCGGCGTCTTCCTTGGCCGCTCCCTCCTCGGTTTCGCCGGTAGTCTCCTGCGTGGCCGAGCGGCGCGCCTCCAGCATGTCGAGGCCGATAAGCAGCAGAATCAACCCGCCGGCAATCTCAAAGGCCGGCAGCGTGATGCCGAACATGCGAAAGATGAGCTGGCCGGCCAGGGCAAAGCCGGTGAGGACGATAAAGCAGGTGAATGCGCCCTTGCGCGCGATGGCCGAGCGGCGCGCCTTGTCGGCATCGGCGGTAATGGCCAGAAACGAGCCGATGGCGGCGAACGGGTCGACAAGAAAAAAGATGGAGCTGAGCGCGAGCAGCGAGAAACGCACGATGGGTGCGGTGCGGATCTCGTTCAGGGCGGCTTCAGCGGGGTTGGTCCAGATCACAATACTTAGAGGCTATCTCACCGCGAACGATTCAATCGAGGAGAGCCCCGGTCAATGTCGGCCGAAGCTTTATTGACTCCCTTGTCCGCGCACTTGAATTGCCCCTTGCTCGCCAAGGACCAACGCGACCGCATCGAAATCGTGCTCGTCTCGCCGCGCAACCCGCTGAATATAGGCGCCGCAGCGCGGTCCATGGCACGGTTGCGAATTGCGTCGCCGCCGGCTGCAATCGCCAGAAATGAGCCGATGGCGGCAAAAGGATCGACGAGGAAGAAGATGAAAATGAGCGCCAGCACCGAAAGTACCGGCTGAGAGCCCGGCATCCGGCTCTGTCAGACAGCGATCAATGGAGCGCCGGATGCCTGGGCCGATGGGGCCGGTGGGCGTTGACTGTGACTTCCTGGTTGCGGGGTCTACCTTCAAGCTCGGTTGCGAGTCTTGCGTCGAGGGCGCCTGTTACAGCGGTTGAAGAATTGCTGTACCCCGAAGCCACGCAGCCGAGTGGCGTTTTGCTTAAGAAAACGCCACCTTTCACCGCTCTGGAACGGGCACGTGAATTCTGCAACCGCTTTAGCCGGCACCCATGTCAGGCAGCGGTTAGCAACTGGCTGCGCCGCCGGCGAAGGAAGACGCCAGCTCCAGCCACGATGCCGAGCAACAGGTAGATCGCGGTTGGCCCTTCGGGGGTTACGGTGCCCCCGGCGAAAGAGTCGGAGACGTCATTATTAGGAGTTTCGTCGTCTTCGGGAGGCGTTACGGACCCAGGACCGGTGACCAGATTGTTCGTCGCCGAGATGCCAAGGCTATTCTCGAACGCGGTGAGTTCGCACAGGCCGTCGCAGGACGCAGGGTCGCCTATGATCATCATGTTGGCGTAAAGGGTGCCACCGTTGATGGAGTTGAAGAAGAGGAGCGCGCCACCAAATACGGGACCCGGCCCACCGGCCCACCAGTAGCCCACAGGGTTTACCCATTGCGCCGTGGGTACCGAGACATCGGCTCCGAGGAAGCCTTTGGACTCACCCAGGAAGGTATCGTAGGCATACCCGTAAGCCCCATTGAGGAGCGAGAGAGATACATAGTTTTCTTTGGCCAAGGGAGGCCCCGGCGCGGTCGCGGTCAGGGCCAGCCAGCTTCTAAGGGGCTGGGGGTTGCCCTGCGCCCAGTTGGGAGGGGCGGTGATGACATAGAAGTATTTGAAAGGGACTGCGGCGGCCGGACGGGCAATGCCCAAAAATGCGATCACGCCCGCCGTGGCAAGAAGGACCCGTTTGAGCACAGCAAGGGTATTCATTTTCAACCTCCTGGGGACGGTGCGGCTGGCCCGGGAGCGATCGCGATCCAGGCCTGCGGGTTAGAGACTCGGTCTCCGATCTTCTTTCACTCTCACTTGCTTCACTGTCACTTGCGGGGGGGATTCAGGATTGGCCCAGGGGAAGCTAACACGAATTGAAAAATCCTACCCCCAAAAACGTAAGAAGGGCAATAAAAAATGATCGGGCAGGTCGCTCAAATGTGGAAAATTCCCAGCAGCCTCACAACAGCTGAATGCTCAATTCCTTGCAAAATGTCTAAGAAAAGCGCCACCTTGCACGTGAACCTTACGCGTTTTCCCGCGCCCTGTGAGCGAACGTTTACCGTTTAGGCGAGGAACCATCTGGACGGCAGATTCAGGCCTCTTCGGCCTACAATCATTCCTTGCTGACCCAAGCCCAACGCGACCGATTCGACGTGGTGCTGGTCTCGCCGCGCAACCCGCTCAACATTGGCGCGACGGCGCGGGCCATGGCGAACTTCGGCTTTTCCCATCTTTCCGTTGTTGCGCCCTACGAGGCGCACTGGCGCGAGGCGCAGTCCGCAATTGGCGCCGAAGAATTACTCCAAAACGCAAAAAGGACGGAGTCCCTGGCGGAGGCCGTAGCCGATTGCACGTTGGTGGTTGGCACGGGAACGCTTGCCCGTCGCAAGGCTGAGCAGCCCGTGGTATCGCTGCCCGAGCTCGGCGGGCGCGCCGGCAGCGAGCTGGCCCGCGGCGGCCGCATTGCGCTGGTCTTCGGATCGGAGAAGCGCGGGCTCACACGCGAGGATCTCAGTTACTGTCATCTGCTCGCCGTCATCCCCACCGATCCGCAACAGCCCTCGATGAACCTGGGCCAGGCAGTGGCAGTTTGCCTTTACGAACTGACAGCGCGAGGTGAGTCCCACGCAGGGCTCTCGGGTAAAAGCGCCGCTGACTTTGTTCCGCCTCTGGCGACCTCCGGCGAAATTGACCGGCTGGCCGCGGTGATTGAAGGGGTAATGCTCGCAGCCAGCTACTCGCCGGCCGAGATGCGTGCGGCAAACCGTCACGATCTGCGGCTGCTGCTGCGCCGGCTCGAGATCAATGAGGCCGACGCGCGGCGGGCGCTGGGGCTCTTCCGCCGGGTGCTGCATAAGATCGGAAATTGACCTCTCGCAAAACCAGGGTGACCGGACCCCGGAGCCTCACCTCCGAGGTTGACGGGACCAGCAATGGACAGCGCCTTTGAAAGAACAAGAGCAGGAGTTTTGCCGTAACGCCATGGCACGAAAGTCTTACACCCTCCCCGCCAAATTTCATCGACGGCACGCGTAAACCCTGTTAAAGTGGCGCTCAAAGGACTCTCCCATCTAGCCATGAACCCCCATCGTGGAAGTCCGCGCGTCTCGTTGCTGGCATTCCTGCCATGCCTCTTGGCACCGGCCTTGGGCCTGATTGCGTTCGGTCAAAACCCTGCCCAGCCGGCGCAGACCGAGCAGCAACAGTCAATTCCGGTGCAGCCCAGCCAGCCACCTTCCACGCCGGGCGCTGCACCCGTCTCGGCTGCCTCGGCCGCGGGAAAACAGCCGGAGAATGGGCCTGCTCCAGACCAGCAGGTGGGCGGAATCACCGAGGAAGAGCTGAAGCAAATGCTGGTGGGCAGGACCTTTTACCTGCGCGGCGGCTACCTCGACGACTCGCTGAGCTTCAACGAGCATGGCAAGCTGGCTGGCCACTCGCCGGTTGGCTCATACACGCTGAGCATGGTTGAGATCGACAAGGTGCGCCTGTCAAAACACAAGGTTGAGCTGGACGGCCTGCGCTACGGGCTGCACTTCTCAAACCAGCTCGCCTTTGAGGACCCCAGGACCGCGTACGACAAAGTGCGCATCACGCCCAAAAAGAAGACCCTGCGCATTACAATCGACCGCGAATCGGTGGTGAAACCGAAGAAGGTCAAGGAAAAAGATAAAAAATGGCAGGCGAAACCGGCCGCCGGGCCCGCTCCTGCGGCTGCCGCGGCCCCAATCGGAACGCAGGCTGCCGCTGGGCAGCCCGCCTCTGCCGCCGCAGGCCAGCCCGCTGAATCCGGTGAAGAGCCTGACGCCGAGCAAGCCAAAGCAGCGATTGCTGCCGCCAAGCCCGAGGAACGCCCCGCCGACCCCGACAGCGTAACCACGACCACATCGCCCGCACATGCCGCGATGGTGCTGAAGCAGGCGCTCGACGCCATCTTTGCCCCCGGCCTCGACGACCGCATGATGGCCGCGATGCCCGACTTTTGGAAGCTTTACTACAAGGCCGTGGCAGAAAAGGCCGACTACCGGCCTGCAGACCCGACCGTGCTGCGGCAAAGCACGGCGGACAAAAAGGCGCGGCTCCTCACTAACTTTGAGCCGGATTCGAATGAGTTTGCGCAAAACAACGGCGTGGCAGGCATGGCCTTGTATCACACCGTGATCGGCCCCGACGGCAAGCCCGGAGAGATCGCCGTGGCGCGGCCCATCGGTTTCGGGCTCGATGAAAACGCAGTGAAGGCCATTCGCGCCGCCAAGTTTGAGCCGGCCGAGAAAGACGGCAAGCCAGTGCCGGTGCTGCTTGACCTGGTGGTGCAATTCCGCATCTATTCAAAGCGGACGAATGTAACGGAGCCGCCCGAGGACGCAGCCAAGCCGGCCGAGGCGGTACTGCCCGGCCCCTACAGCGTGCAGCATCCACCGGCGCAACCGCAGCCGACCCAGCAGTAGCCGTGCGGCAGCGCGTTATCACACCGGTTGCCACAGCTCCAGGCGATTGCCTTCCGGGTCCCAGATCCACGCGAAGCGCCCGTAGGCGTGATCCTCGCGCTTGGGGTCGATGCGCGCGCCGGCCGCTGCCAATTTCTCGAGCAAGCCATCCAGGTCATCCACCCGGAAATTGATCATGGCCTGCTGCGCGCCTTCGCCAAAGTACTTCGTGTTCTCGGGAAAGTGCGCAAAGACAGTCATGCCGGTCGATTCCGGCCCATCGAAGGCCAGTGTTCCCCCATCCTGGGCGGGAATGCCCAGATGCTCGGCATACCATCGAGACAAAGCCTCGGGGTCGCGAGCCTTCAGGAATACTCCTCCGAAACCAACGGCTTTGGCCATCGCTATTCCCCTCCTTTGATTAATTCGTCGAGTTTTGGCTTGTGCTTGGCCTCGCGCGGCGTGCGCGGCGGGTTGTCGTCAATCACCCGCGCAGGCTTGGGCTGGCCCACCCGCTCGCGCGCGTTGGCCTTCACCGCCTTGGTGGCTGAAAACCGGGCTGGCTTGCGTTTCGTCACGGCAAGATTAGTATGTTATAGGATCGGCAGGAACGGAAACTCGCGCCCGATAATTCCTGTTGGAAACGGAGATTGAGTGCGCGGGAACCAGAGCCGCATCGGCCGGTTCCGGCTGGCGGAGTCCAAAGGCAGGGCCAGACATTATGGATGAACGGGAATTCTTTAATGAGACGACGGAACAGCGCACTCACACCCTTACCTGCCCCAAGTGCGGGCAAGCCGCCGAGTACAAGGTCACGTGGGTGGTGCGCCGCAAGCGGCAGCAACTGCCGCGCGGCGCAGACGAGCGCGACCGCGCCCGCTTCGCCAAGGCCCAGTCCTACATGGTGCGGCGCGACGACAAGCTGAGCTGCGCCAACATCCGTTGCCGCAAGCCGTTCGAGATTACGACGCTGCAATCGCTGGCGTTTCTGACGGAATAACGGAGAGGACTGAAAGACTGCCCAACGCTGCTCGCCTTTTCCAAAATGACTCTTCCCCGAACCAGCGCGCCCTGAGGCGGCCGCGCCCAGAGTAGTTAGTTCGAGGAAAAACGATGCGCAATTCAGTCAAAACCAGGTTCACGATCACCAGGGCCTCGTTCACAGCTCTCCTCATTGCCGTGCTCGCTGCGGCATTCCAGTGGGGAATGCCGGCTCCGGTTCAGGCAGCGGAACTCAAACCCATCCAGTTACCCAAACCCGATACCTCGGGCGGCATGCCCCTGATGCAGGCTTTGGCTCATCGCCACACCACTCGCGCTTTCCGCGACCAGGCTTTGCCCCTGCAAACCCTCTCGAACCTTCTCTGGGCCGCATTTGGCGTGAACCGGGGGAGCATGGATAGCAGCCATCCCGGAGGCCGTCCGGGCCGCACCGCGCCTTCTGCCATGAACAGCCAGGAGATCGAGCTGTATGTGGTGCTGGCCGATGGGGTTTACGTCTACGACGCCGTGCAGAACTCGCTGCGTCCGGTCGCCGCCGGTGACGCGCGTTCCAAAATTGGCGCTCCTCCCGCCGCACACGCGGCCGTGACCATCGTCTACGTGGGGCCAGCGAATGACACGTTCGAGCAGGTCGACACCGGCTTCATCGGCCAGAACGTCTACCTCTTCGCGGCCTCAGAGGGGCTCAATGCCTGGTTCTATGCCCTCCACGGCGCGCAGCAGACCTCGGCTGCGGCTGCCGCACTGAATCTCGACGCCGGTCACGTTCCGCTCTATGCGCAGTCGGTGGGCTTCCCGCCGCAGTAGGGGCCTCGGAGACGGAGAGAAGGCCGGGGCGCACCCTCAGATTTTTCAGTCATTACATCGGAGTGAGCGGCGTTTCGTGCTCACACACATTCAGCGCTATAAATATGCAGACCACTAGTTTCAAGTCAGTGTCATTGATGATTCTGATCGCGTAGTCGTTTGTATACCAGGCTTTCGAACAGTCAGCAATTTCCTCAGTCCCGTCTGAGATGAAGAACCTACGCCGCTTGCGCTCTGAAATGCGGAGCAGCTTCCCTTCTCCCTTGCAGATCCAAGCTCGCCCGGAGTTGTCATCGCGGCCGAATTGATAGAATCCACCGCCCGTAATGATGATGTTGTAGGTACCGCTGAGAAATGACTCAAGCCCAAGCCTGGCAACCTGGTTTCCTGAATGGTTAAGGATAAGAATCTCTTCGGTTGGCAGATGCGGGACCCATTTCGCGGAGAAGCTCCCCACCGGAGTGTTAATATCAAATCCCTTCGAGAACACCCGCGAACTGATTCGAATGCCCAGCAATTCGGAACTCCCACCCAATTCTATCCAGATCGATAGAGCTACAGGCTATTGGCTACCGGCTCGACGCTCGTTCCCCTGCTCCCTTCCTCCCTTGTTCCCTGTCTCCCCGATATGATTGAATCGAGAGAGTGAGCGGCCGCGGCCCGAAGGTCACGAGCAAGCCCGTATACCGGATTAGGAATTGGCGTAGGGAGGGTTGATGCTCTCAAGTGCCGTTTTTCTCAAGAAAAAGGGCACCTTGCGCGCTTTTAGCTTTAATACGTGAATTCCTAATCCGGTCTATTTCCCCATTCAGGAGCACCGCATGCCTAATACACTGCTTCCCCCCGCAGAGCGCAACCTCACGCCCGACCAGGTTGAGGCTCTCGACAAGCGCCGCGACCTGGGCCACACCTTCCTCGTCATCGCCGGGCAGTTTGCCGTGATCGCCACCATCCTGCTGCTGTGGGTCGGCCAGGACCTGAGCTACTCGCCCGGATGGGCGCATCCCATGGCCTACTACTTTGGCGTCGCCGTCCTGCTGGTGTGCATCTTCAGCATTGCCGGCATGGCGCTGCGCAAGGGAACCCCGCGCATCGACTGAGCACTGCCTGCGGCGGAATCGCGGGCCGCATCAACAAAATCGCACAATATGCGCCGAACTCCCCGTCGAACCTGCCGCATGATCGACGCCGTACAGGCCACGTGTGCCCCAACCGGCTCGTCGAATTGCGCCGGCGTCATTGAAGTTTATTAAATAACACATAAATTTTATTGACTTAAACAAAATTCAAGTGTACTTTAGTTTTATGAAGCAATCGCTCCCGTCATGGCTCGAAGCGCTCGACGAAGAAGACCTGCAGTTTCTGCGCCGCTTTGTCCTCAGCTCGGGATCGCTCAAGGCCCTTTGCGAGGAGTACGACGTGTCGTATCCGACTCTGCGCGCGCGGCTTGACCGGCTGATTGCCAAGGTGAGGGCGGCCGAAGACCCCAGGGCCGCAGATGCGTTTGAGCGCAGGCTGCGCGTGTTGGCGGTCGATGGAAGGATCTCCGCTGCGTTGGCGCGAGAGCTGCTCAAGGCTCATCGCGAAGCCGCGGAAGAAAGTTGAGGTGGCGTGATGGTGCAGCCATGGTTCGATCAGAATCACTATGCCTGGATACCCGGAACGGTTTACGCAGTAGCGGCGGGATTGATGGGAGGCTTGGTTGGCTGGCTGGCGCCCCGCGGACGGGCGCGGAGCTTCGTGCTTCGGGCCTGGTTGGCGCTCTGGCTGGTTGCGGTCGCACTCCTGGTTGCCGGATTCGTCGCACTCGCCCAGAGCCAGCCTTGGGGAATCTGGTACGGATTCCTGCTTCCGGGGGCCATCGGCACGATTGTGGTGGGCATAAACACGTATGTCGTACACAGGGCTTACCGATTAGTGGAGGAACGGAAGCTCGCGGCCCGGGATTTGCTGTAGCCCTCTGCATCCCCTGCTATCCCCAGCGTCCTTCAAAGCTGCATCTCCGCCCCAAAGGGTATAGCCTTTAAGCGTGGCTGCTTCCCTGCCCTCCCCCATCCCGGCATTGGATTCCAACGCCCCGACCGCCGAGCGCGCCCTGCGCCTCACCGGCGGCCATGGGCGCGGCCCTTTAATGCGGTTGTGACAGAATGATCGTGTAGCATTTTCTCCCCGTAAGGCACCCTATGGCCAACGAGACGGAAGGACGCATCCCGCTCGACGATCTGCTTGTTTTTCACCGGCTGGCGCGGTCGCTCACCTCGACGCTCGACCTCGACACCATTCTGCGCACGATCCTCGAGTACATGGAGCGGACCATTGAAGCCGAGCTCTGGACGCTACTGATGCTTGACGACTCGCGGCAGGAGCTCTACTACGCGCTAGCCTCAGGCGGCGAGCAGGCGCGGCTGCGCGATCTGCGCGTAAAAAGGGGCGAAGGCGTTGCCGGCTGGGTGCTGGAGCACGGCGAGACCCTGATCGTCCCCGAGGCTGCCGGCGATCCCCGCGTAAGTGAGCCCGGCACGGCCAGGCCGAGCAAGGTGCGCTCGGTCATCGCGCTGCCGCTCAGAGGCCGCACCGGAACGCAGGGGGCGATTGAGATCTTCAACCCCCGCGCCGAGCAGATGACCGATTACACCATCGCTTTTCTGCACATCCTGGCCGATCATGCGGCCATCGCAATCGAAAACGCGCGCGACGTGGCGCGCATCCAGCAGCTGACCATTACCGACGACACCACCGGCCTGTTCAACGTGCGCCATCTTTACAAGGTCCTCGAGAAGGAGCTCGACGGCGCCGTGCGGAAGAATGTCCCGGTGAGCATCGCCTTCCTCGATCTGGACCGCTTCAAGCTGGTGAACGATGCGCACGGCCACCTGGTGGGCAGCGAGTTGCTGGCGCGCACCGGGCTCAGGCTGCAGGAGTTGAGCCGTGAGCGGGACATGTGCTTCCGTTACGGGGGCGACGAGTTTGTGATTCTGATGCCCGCCACCGACGCGAGGGCGGCGCTCGAGCAGGCCCTGGCCCTGCACGGCAAGCTGATGACCTCCTGCTTTGAGATGAAGCGCGGACTGAAGCTGAACGTGAGCGCCAGCATTGGCCTGGCCACCGCGCCTGACGACGGCACCGCGTTGCTGACCGTGATCGGCGCCGCCGATACGCGCATGTATGACGTAAAAAGCAACGGCCGCGGCAAGGTGAAGGGCGCGTAGCTAACTGCCGCGCGGGGCTCTCCTGTACCGCCGGGATCCTCGCCGGCGCACACTCGATCCGGCCTCACCCGATTGTTTTACTCCGCCGGCAGCCAAGGCCATGCGCCAAAACAGGCGACAATAATTGCAGTAGCCATGTTGCCGGCCACGCCACAATCCGAAGCTGCGCTCAAAATCATTCGCGCGCTGCGCGCTGCGGGCCACCAGGCGTATCTCGCCGGCGGATGCGTACGCGACCTGCTGCTGGGCCGCGAGCCCGGCGACTACGACGTGGCAACAAGCGCGACACCCTATCTCGTGCTCGATATGTTTCCGCGCACCTTTGCCGTGGGCGCGCACTTCGGCGTGGTGCTGGTTGCTGACGCCGGCGCGGGCGAGAAACCTACCGGGTCCGAGCTCTTCTCCAAAGAGTCGAAGGCCGGAAGGCCTGTCACTGAGGTGGCCACCTTTCGCTCCGACGGCGCCTACTCCGACGGCCGCCACCCCGATGCGGTGCGTTACACCAACAGTCCCGAAGAGGATGTGAAACGCCGCGACTTCACCGTCAATGGCCTGCTTCTGGACCCGTTGGCCGTGCCACAGGGCTCATCCACAGGGGGACCGTCCGGAGGTCTCCTCGATTACGTCGGCGGCGGCGCCGATCTCCAAGCCGGCATCATCCGCGCCATCGGATGCCCCGAGCAGCGATTTGAAGAGGACCACCTGCGCATGTTGCGCGCCGTGCGCTTCGCCGCGCGTTTCGGATTCGAAATCGAGACTGAAACTCTGCGCGCCATTCGCGCCCTCGCCTCGCGCATCCACGCCGTCAGCCGCGAGCGCGTGCGCGACGAGCTCACCAAGATGCTCACCGAAGGCCATGCCCGCCTCGCCTTCGAGCTGCTGGATGAAACTTCACTTCTCAACGAGGTGCTGCCTGAGATCGCGCGCATGAAGGGCGTGGCGCAGCCGCCCCGGTATCATCCCGAGGGCGACGTATGGACTCACACGTTGATGCTGCTCGAACAGCTCGAGCCGGGCTGCAGCATGACTCTCGCATGGGGCGCGCTGCTGCACGACGTGGGCAAGCCGCCCACCTTTCGCGTCGCGCCCGAACGCATCCGCTTCGACCGGCACGTTGAGGTGGGCGTCGCCATGGGCGCCGATATCTGCCGCCGCTTTCGATTCTCAAACGATGAGACGCGGCAGATTCTTGCGTTTATTGAGAATCACATGCGCTTTGCCGACGCTGAGCGGATGAAGACCTCGACGCTGAAGCGCTTCTTCCGCCTGGAGAACTTTGAAGAGCACCTCGCGCTGCACCGCATGGACTGCATGGCCGCAAGCCGCAACCTCGACCACTACAATTTCGTTCGTGACCGATGGCTGGCGATGCCCGAGGAGACGGTCCTCCCCAAGCCGCTCATCTCGGGCCGCGAGCTGATCGCCGCCGGATACACGCCGGGCGAAGGCTTTCGCGAGATGCTGCGCGCCGCCGAGGATGCACAGCTTGAGGGAGCGGTCGCGACTCAGGAGGAGGCGCTCAAGCTGGTAGCGCAAAAGTTTGGCCCGCCGCAAGGGCGATGAAAGCGCGGGAAATCTCCCCGGATTTCGCTGCGCCTCGTCAAGGCAAAGGCCCGGGCCTAAAGGCCGTGTGCCTATTCGCAGGATTTCAGGGGCCTGAAGGCCCCTGCTCCCTCCGGACGTTCGTCGAACGCTCCACGGGATATAATCCGCGCAAAGAGAAGAAACACGAAAACGATGCGTCTATCGAGGTTGGTCCGGCCTATCGCGGCGATTCTGGCGTTTCTTGCGTTAAGCAATGCCGTCCCCGCGCAGAGCCCCTGGCAGCAGCCCGCATCCGACCTCGCCTCGCAGATTGCCTCAATTCTCGGCCACGGCACAGCGCGGCTCATGATTCACAACCTGTCATCGCTGCCCGTCGATGAGATTCCCGCCATTCGCAAGCTGCTGGAGCAGGATTTGCGCGCCAGCGGCGTCGCCGCCAGCGGCGCGGCGAATGACACCATCATTCGCGTCACGCTGAGCGAAAGCGCACGCGACCGCACCTGGGTTGCCGAAGTGATCCAGGGGGATAATACCCAAGTTGCAGTCGTCGACGTTCCGCAAGGGCCTCCGTTACCTTCAAATCCGCGGGCGGAAATGATCCTGCGTCGCGTATCACTATACGAATCCAAAGAACCTTTTATCGGTGGGTTCGAATTCGACAATGAGATGGTTCTGCTCACGCCCCATGCAGTCAAGCACGAAGTACTAGCGGATGAAGGGTGGGAAGAGCAGCATAACATTCCCATTCCGGCGCGCCCACCGCTGGCTCGAGACCCGCGAGGGCTGCTGCTCCCAACAGCACAACGGAGAGGATTTGAGGCTTGGCTGCCGGGGTTGCACTGTACGGGCTCGCTTGGAGACTTGAAGGAGCAGTTCACCATCGACTGCCACCCAAGCGACGACCCCTGGCCGCTCACGACAACCGCGGCGATTCCTTCCTCGCCGGCATCCAGCCCCACTCCGAATCCTCCACCCAACCCGCCTCCTCCTTTGCAAACCGTACCTGCGACGCCGCGGATTCGCGCCTTCTACAACGGCGCACGCGATTACTTTACCGGCGTGGTTTCTCCCAGCCAGGGTGTAGAGATACCACCTTTCTATTCAGCGGTGAATGTTCAGTGGAAAACTCCAAACGCTTTGGTCTTCGGTACCATCGACGGCAAGATCCTGCTGGCAGACGAAGGAAAAATCATCACTTTGAACGGCACCAGCGACTGGGGCAGCGACTTTGCGACGATTCATGAGGGCTGCGGCTCCGGGTTGCCGATCGTCTCAGGCAATGGAAATTCGAATACCGACACGCTGCGCGCGTACCAGATCACCGGCTCCGATGCGTCGCCGTCGAGCACCCCACTCCCGATCGAAGGCACGATCACCGCACTCTGGTCTGCGCCCGACGGCAAGAGCGTGCTGGCCGTCATCCGCAACGCCCAGAACCAATACGAGGTGGACCGTGTTACGGCGCTCTGCAATTAGTCTTTTTCTCGTCTTGGTTGGGATCTCCGGCTGGGGAAGGACGCGTCCCCATTACGGCGGGACGCTGCGCGTTGAAGTCGCCGGCGACGGCGTCACCTCGCCCGACGCAACCTTCCTGCATCTCGTGCTCGACGGCCTCACTCGTTCCGGTTCCGACGGCTCACTGCAGCCTGCCCTCGCAACCGAATGGAAACCGACCAACGGCGACCGCCGCTGGGAGTTCACGCTGCGGGAACGCGTGAGTTTTCATAACGGCTTCCCACTCACCGCCGATCGCGTTGTTGCTTCTCTCACCCAGGACTGTAACGGTGTTTGCCCATGGGGCTCGCTCCGCGCTAATGGCTCAACGCTGATCTTCACTTCCGACGCACCCATGCCGGAACTGCCCTGGCTGCTTGCCGAAGACAGGTTTCTGATCAGGCTGATGGACGCAGGAGATGGTAAAGAGCCGCCCTGCTGCATCGGCACCGGACCGTTTCAAATCACTGACCATCACGGCCCCACCACGATTCTTAACGCGAATGAGAATTACTGGGCTGGCCGGCCCTATGCCGATTCGATTGAACTGGCCACTGGCCGCACCGTGCGCGACCAGTGGCTCGACCTGAGCGTGGGCCGGGCCGACGTGGTCCAGGTTCCGCCCGAAGAACTGCGCCTGGCGCAGCAGCAGCGCATGTCGTTGCTCTCTTCGCCGCCCGTCGATTTGCTCGCGCTCGAAATCTCGACCAACGGTGTGCTCGCAAATCAATCACTGCGCGCGGCCATCTCTCTCGCCATCGATCGCGCTGCGCTTTTCAACGTCATCTTTCAAAAACAAGGCGAAATCACGGCCAGCATACTTCCGCAGGAACTCTCGGGCTACGCATTCCTCTTCCCCGCCGAGCGCGATCTAGCTAAATCTCAAGACCTGCACGGCGGTGTAAAGCCGCCCACGCTCTCGCTCGGGCTTCAAGGCGCGGGCTCAATGCAACTGGCCGCGCAACGCATCGCGCTCAACCTGCGCGAGGCGGGCTTCGATGTGCAAGTCACCGGCGCTCCGCACGCAGATCTCATGTTGCGCTCGATTCCACTTGCCTCTGCCGATCCCGTCGCGGCGCTCGACTCTGTACTTCGCGCTTCAGGCGAACCTGCTCCGCTTGCCGCAACCTCGCCCACCGCCCTCTACCGCGCCGAACATGACTTCCTCGATCGCAAAACGCTTGTGCCTCTGCTCGATCTTCCGCGCGCCTACGCCGTCGGCACGCGCGTTCGCGATCTCACGCTCGGCAGCGACGGCGCCCCCGATCTCGCCAACGCGTGGCTGGAGGCAGCGCAATGAGTCTTCGCCAGCGCCTTCTTCTATTGCTCTCGCTCACCGTGGCTGCAGCGGTCGCGGCCGTCTCCTGGACGGTGCTCCTGCGCATTCGCCACGTATTCGAGCAGCGCGACCAGGAGGAGACCGCACTCTTTGTCAGCCAGTTCCAGCGCGAGTTCCAGCACCGCTCGGCTGAACTGGCCGCGGCCGTCGACCACATCGCTGCGAGCGAGCGGATGCGAACGATGGCCTTCGAACTTTCACAGTCGGGCGACCCATCGCCGTACGTTAACGAAGCGGAAAACCTTGCCCGGGATGCGCAACTCGATTTCCTCGAAATCATTGGCCCCGACGGCAAGATCATTAGTTCCGCGCAGTGGCCCGCGCGCTTCGGCTACCCCGAGCCGGCCGCTTCAGAGACAGGCCCCTCTGAAACGGGTAAGGAGCCGTTCCTCAAGCGCGAGGACCTGCCTGACGGCACCACCGCGCTGGGCGTCTTTGCGGTGCGTACCATCGATGGCGCGCAGCCGCCGGTGCGCCTCGTCGGCGGCGAACGGCTCGATCAGAGCTTCCTTGCCGATCTGCCCGTTGCGCCCGGCATGACGATTGGGCTGTACACCGATGCAAACAGTTCGACAACGATGGTGAATTTGAACACAGGCGCGAGTGCTCCTGTTCTGGCGGCGTTCGATCCTGTGCGTCTCCTCGGGCCAAATGGAACAGTTCCCGCCGCGATCCAATATAAAAGCCTGATTGATGCCGCACGCACTAGCGGCCAGCAAACCAGCGGCATTGTGAACCCCAACGGCCCGGCCGGCCCGCGCGAAGCCAGCCTCAGCGCCACTGCCATTCCGCTCAAAAACCAGGCGGGCAACGTAATGGCCCTGCTGGTGGTTGCGCTCTCGCGAAGCGGCATGGTCGATGCCCAGCAGCACATCCGCGCCATTGCCTACGGCGTCGCGGCCGGCGGCATCCTGCTCGCCATCGCTTTCAGTTTGTGGATCGCTGCCCGCGTCTCGCGGCCCATCGAGCAGCTTGCCCGCGCCGCCGGCGAAGTGGCGGCGGGCAACTGGGACGTGCACGTCCCCGAGCGCGGACGCGACGAGGTGAGCGTGCTGGCGCACAGCTTCAATCACATGACCGGGCAGCTCACCAGCCAGCGAGAGCGGCTCATCCAGAGCGAGCGCGTGGCGGCGTGGCGTGAGCTTGCACGCCGCCTTGCGCACGAACTCAAGAATCCGCTCTTCCCGCTGCAGCTTACAGTCGAAAACCTCGCCCGCGCCCGCCAACTGCCTGAGGCTGAGTTCGACGAGATCTTCAAAGAGAGCACAACCACTCTCAGCGCCGAGATCGCCAATCTCAAGGCCATCATCGGCCGCTTCAGCGACTTCAGCAAGATGCCCAGGCCCGAGCTGGAGCGCATCGACGCAAAAGACCTGATCGCGCGCGTGGCATCGCTCTACGCGACCGCCGCAGCCACCAAAGATTCGAAGATTGAATTCGAAACTGACGTCGACCCTGCACCCATGCCGCTCGATGCCGACCCGGAGCTGCTGCATCGCGCGCTCTCAAATCTTGTGCTGAATGCGATGGATGCGATGCCCGAGGGCGGCAAGCTCACCCTCAGCGCTCATCCAAAGGGTAAGGGAGCGGAGCTCAGAGTCTCCGACACAGGAGCGGGGCTCACGCCCGAAGAATGCGAGCGTCTGTTCACGCCCTACTACACCACCAAGCAGCACGGCACAGGGCTGGGCCTGGCGATTGTGCAATCGGTGGTTGCCGATCACCACGGTTCGATCGCTGTAGAGAGCCGAGCCGGCGGCGGTACAACATTTATCATTACGCTGCCGGGGGCAGCGGCTTTAGAAGCTGTTTCGTAAATGACTCAAAGATCCCGCAGGGGCTAAAGCCCCTCGAGTTTTGGGGCCCTTGTTTGGCACGACTAAAGTCGTGCCCTTTCACAAAACCACTTACGAGACCGGTCCTGATCTCTCGTCGTTGGGTCACTGTTTAACTGCTTCACTGCCTGGCCACCGACCACCGATCACTGATCACTGTTTTATGACCGCGAAAGCCAACATCCTGATCGTCGACGACGAAGCCAACACGCTGGCCTCCATCTCGCGCGCCTTTCGCCTGGCCGGCCACGAAGCCACCGTATGCGACAACGCCGAGCGCGCGCTGGAGCTGGCCCGCTCGCAGCCCTTCGATCTAATCCTCTCCGACGTAGTGATGCCGCGCCGCGACGGCCTCGCGCTTCTCGAAGATTTGAAGACCGCTGGAGTCGCAGCTCCCATCGTCATGATGAGCGGCCAGGCCCACATTGAGATGGCGGTGCGCGCCACGCGCCTGGGCGCGCTCGACTTTCTTGAGAAACCGCTCACCACCGAAAAACTTCTCGTCACGCTCGAAAACGCACTCAAGCTCACGCGCCTCGAGACTGAAAACCGCGACCTGCGCGAGCGGGTGGGCAAGCACACGCTGGTCTTTGCCGGCGAGATCATGCGCCGCGTGATGGCTCAGATTGAGCGCGTGGCGGCCAGCGAGACGCGCGTCTGCATCTACGGCGAGACTGGAACCGGCAAGGAGCTGGTGGCGCGCACACTGCATGAAAAAAGCCATCGCGCTACCGGCCCGTTCGTCACGCTCAACTGCGCTGCAGTTCCCGCCGAGCTGATTGAGAGCGAACTCTTCGGCCACGAGAAAGGCTCGTTCACCGGCGCAACCCAGCGCCATACCGGCAAGTTCGAGCAAGCCCATCGCGGCACGCTCTTCCTCGACGAGATCGGCGACATGCCCGCGGCCATGCAGGCCAAGCTGCTGCGCGTTCTGGAAGAGGGCGAGGTGGAGCGCATTGGAGCGGGCAAACCCATCAGCGTCGATGTTCGCGTGGTGGTTGCCACCCATCGCAATCTTGAGCAGCTTGTCGACTCCGGCGTCTTCCGCCGCGATCTTTACCATCGCGTGGTTGTTTTTCCTGTCGAGCTTCCGCCGCTGCGCCGGCGCACTGAAGATTTGCCCGCGCTCGTGGAGCATTTTGTCCTCCAGGTGAGCGCACAAAACTCGTGGAAGCCCGTTGCCTTCGCGCCCGCAGCCATCGAAGCGCTCAAGGAGTACGCCTGGCCTGGCAATATCCGCGAACTGCGCAACGTCGTCGAGCGCCTGCTGCTGCTCGCCGGCGAAGAGGTTACCGCCGATGATGTGCGGTTGGCGCTGCCGGCTTCTCGTCCTACCGCCAATGCCAGTCCAAAAAGTGAAAGCCCGGAGGGCAGCTTGGCCCAGCGCGTGCTCGCCTTTGAGCGGGCGACGGTGCTGGACGAGCTCGAACGCCACGGCCGCAACGTGACCCAAACCGCCAAGGCTCTTGGCCTTGAGCGCAGCCACCTCTACAAAAAGTGCCAGCAGCTTGGCATCGACCTGCAAAATTTGCCGTAAATCGCGCTGCCTGGCTGCCTGCGACGCATTCGCCAAGTCTGCGCCTTCCCGGCTTCGTAACATCCCGTTAAAATCAGTGATATTGCGCACGTCGCGTGGTGACAGCAATGGTGTATAAAAAGCCTCAACGGTCATCAGCACGTTTCGAGCGCCGGGGCTCATTTCATCAAGAATTTCATCATTGCAATCTTTCATAACGAACGGCCCCGCCGCTCGCACACGAAACCTTAACCTAGCGAACGCACACGCGTTCTGAGACAATTTGCGGAGCGCCGCAGCATTTCTCCTTCTGCCGCACGCCGAAGCCGAGGAATCCAAGTGGCGATTCCCTTAAGGAAACGCCACCCTGCACGCAACTGCAATGGCGCCCCCGAAGGAGAAATGCCGTAATGGCAAGCAAGGCCCAATCCAGTCCTGCCCTCAGTACCAACAAGCATCTTTTGCGCTGGGTCGAAAAGATGGCCGACCTCACCCGGCCTGACTCGATCCACTGGGTCGACGGTTCAAAGCGCGAGTACGACCGGCTGTGCAACCTGCTCGAAGAACACGGCACTTTTGTCCGCCTCAACCAGGATCTGTGGCCGGGATGCTTCTACGCCCGCTCCGACGTGCGCGACGTGGCGCGCGTCGAGGAGCGCACCTTCATCTGCTCGCTCTCGCGCGACAACGCCGGCCCCACCAACAACTGGGAAGATCCTTACCAGATGCGGCGCAAGCTCAAGGATCTCTTCCAGGGCTCGATGCGCGGCCGCACCATGTACGTGCTGCCCTACTGCATGGGCCCGCTCGATTCGCCTTCGGCGCAGATCGGCGTCCAGCTCACTGACTCGCCCTACGTGGTCGTCAACATGCGCATCATGGCGCGCATCGGCAAGCCCGTCTTCGAGATGATCGACCGCGACGTGAAGCGCGTGGTGCCGTGCATGCATTCGGTGGGAATGCCGCTCGTGCCCGGCCAGACGGATGTGCCCTGGCCCTGCAACGACAACAAGTACATCGTGCACTTCCCTGAGACGCGCGAGATCTGGTCCTACGGCTCGGGCTACGGCGGCAACGCGCTGCTGGGCAAAAAGTGCTTCGCGCTGCGCATCGCCTCAAACATGGCGCGCGACGAGGGCTGGATGGCCGAGCACATGCTCATCGTCGGCCTGGAGAGCCCGCAGGGCGAAAAGACCTACGTGGCGGCGGCCTTCCCTTCGGCCTGTGGCAAAACCAACTTTGCCATGATGGTGCCGCCCAAAGGCATGGAAGACTGGAAGGTCTGGACGGTCGGCGACGACATCGCCTGGATCCGCCCCGACGAAACCGGGCAGTTGCGCGCCATCAACCCTGAAAGCGGCTTCTTCGGCGTTGCTCCCGGCACCAGCGCCAAAACCAATCCCAATGCAATGGCGGCGCTGGCGCGCAACACCATCTTCACCAACGTGGCGCTCACGCCGGATGGCGGCGTTTGGTGGGAAGGCATGACAGACGAGCCGCCCGCCGAGTGCCTCGACTGGCAGGGCAAGCTGTGGACACCCGAGATCGCCCGCGCCACCGGCGCCAAAGCCGCGCATCCCAACGGCCGCTTTACCGCGCCGGCCTCGCAATGTCCCTCCATCGATCCCGCGTGGGAGTCGCCCGAAGGCGTCCCCTTGAGCGCCATCATCTTCGGCGGACGCCGGTCGACAACCATGCCGTTGGTTTATCAGGCCTTCAACTGGTCGAGCGGCGTCTACATGGGCGCTACCATGGCATCAGAGACCACCGCCGCCGCCGCCGGCGCCACCGGCAAGCTGCGCCGCGATCCCATGGCCATGCTGCCCTTCTGCGGCTACCACATGGGCGACTACTTTCGCCACTGGATCAGGATGCAGCGCATGCTCACTTCGACGCCGCGCGTCTTTCACGTCAACTGGTTCCGCAAAGACGAGAAAGGCAACTTCCTGTGGCCCGGCTACGGCCAGAACATCCGTATCCTCAAGTGGATTGTGGACCGCGTGCACGGCCGCGCCCAGGGCAACGAGACGCCGATCGGCTGGACTCCCTACTTCGAGGACATCGACTGGACGGGCCTCGACTTTACGCGCGAACAGTTCGGCCAGCTCCAGGTGGTCGACCGCCAGCAGTGGCGCCGCGAGGTCATCGGCCACGAGGAGCTCTTCATCGATCTCCACGACCACCTGCCGCCGGAGATGATTTACGAGCGCGAACTGCTCATCTGCCGGCTGTAAAAACAGGGGTCAGGGATCAGGGGTCAGGGATCAGGTTGCCGGCACCAGATCGAGCAGGAGCCGGTAGCCCGCAGGGCCACGTACCACGAACCACGAGCTACCGGCTACGAGCCGTGGGCCTGTCCTCTGACTCTCTGCTCTTGTTCCCTCGTTCCCTAGTTTTCTTGCTCCCTCGTTCCCTTGTTCCCTTGTTCCCTCGTCCCCTGTCTTTCCCCTTGCCCTCACCGCCTGCGCGCGACGATAATGCTCTGCAAACACAGAGCCTGTCTCAAGGCATTCCCCGGCCCCCGAATTCTTTCCCCGATTCTCAAGCAGATTTCCCGTTCAGGAGGCCCCATGCCCAGACCACCCCATGCCGATTCGCCCGTCCAGGGCCAACCGGCGAGCGCGATATCGACCTCCGGCGCCCGCCGCAAAGGCACTTCCGCCGGCTCCCGCGGGCCCCTCGACGATACCGTCGTTATCGTCTTCGCCTTGTTTGGCATTGTGGGCGGGGTTTTTCTTCCTCAATACATTGCTCTTCCGCCCATCGTCAGAGCTTACCTGCTGGCTACCGGAACGGCGGCGCTCGTTTACCGCTTTCTCGGCGGCATTGACGGCGCATCTTTCAAAGTCGGCAGCCTCAAACTCACCGGCGCGCTCGGGGCGCTGATCGGTATTGCTTTGCTCATCAACCAGGCGATCATTGCGGAGACCCCTCAGGCCTACCAGGTCACGGGCGTGGTGTACGACGACAAAGGCGCACCCATCTCGTCCTTCGGCCCCAACGACATCACCGTCACGCCCGGCGGGGTTCTTCCAGGGTTCGACGGAAAGTTCACGGTCACCTTTGCTCCCCAACCTGGATTCGACCTCCAGCCCCAGTTCCCCACCCTCGTCATCAACCACGGCTCATTATCCGCCGCCATCGACCTCACTCCCGGAGCCAGGACCGACACCCAGATAACGCGCCACGGGACTCAAATCGCACTCAACTCAATCCACCTGCACAGCCAAACCGGCTCGCCGCCCGGTCAGGCGCTCGCTCCGGCTTCCTCTGCCGTTGAGACCGCATCCCTCGCGCCAACCCCGGAGAGGAAACCATGACCTGCCACGCCTTTCTCGGTCGCGTTTTTGCATGCGTCATTGCCCTCGGCCTCACCTCCGCTGCGGCGCTGGCCGCCTCAGCATCGGGAAAGCTGATCCACGCCAACGGCACCCCCGCCCCGGGAATCACCGTCACTCTCGCCAACAATCAGGGACGCAGCGCCCCCGCGCGGTCCGACAGCAGCGGGTCCTACACTCTATCGAACATTCCCGCCGGGCGCTACTACCTTGAGGTGTGGGTCGACCCAAGGTCACCGCAGACCTACCCGGTCACCATCACGGAGCCAAGCACGTCCTTGCCGCAGGTGACCGTGCGGTAGAGGCCGTGAGTCGTGAGTCGTGATTCGTGGATCGTGAATCGTGGATCGTGAATCGTGGGGATGATCCGATGCGGGTCGTCTGCAAAGTAAGCAGCGGGACCCGGTGAAACTTCAAACCTGCCGCCTACGAAACGCGCGAGATAGAACCAACAACCTTTGCAGCGTAATCGCATCCTTTTGCAAGTGGACACCGATCGCATAAAGGAGCCTTATCCTTGCAAAGAGTTTTTCCATGCTGGCGCAGCAAAAGATGGGCTTCTTTCAGACTGTCTGCGCTCGCAGGAACATCTGGTTTCAGATCGTCCTGAACAGAGCGGTATGTGGCTCCGTAACTCTTCTGCAGCCGGCCCCAGCCAATACGGACCAATACCCTCAGACCATTCGATTCCAATGGCAGCCCCGATGCCGCTCCGCACATGAGCAATATCTTTTCTGCGCCTGGATCGCCGATACAGGGAAACTGCTTGAGGGCCTTTTTGGCTTGTGCGTACGGCGCCGCAAGAATAGAACTCAAGTCGCCCGCAAACTGGGTTTGGGTAATCCGCGCGATTTCACGCCAGCGAAAGACGCGAGTTTCAGGCCGCATTCCTCCTCTCTTTGCCAGTGGCAACAATATCTCGTCCGATGCCTTGAGGATTGCCGCGGCATTCAGCCCCACCTTCTTGCGCAATGACTCGAAAACCTCGAGGCGGCGCTCGTCGGAGAGCAGGTAGCAGGCGTTCTCCCAAATTACCAACTCGAACGGCGAATTGGCCGCTGGGCCTTTCGCTTCGCCGTAGTGCTGCTTCAGCCGGGCGATAATTCTGCTGAGAGGTAGCATGCCGAACCTATCAAACCACATAATGACAGGCGCAGGGAAGAATGTCCGATGGCGGACGGCATGTCTCAATCCACCGCCCGGGCTGAGCGGCTCGGAGATTGGCGATTGGTTGAGATGGGTTGCGCCGCGGATCTTAACCCGGAAGGAGAAAGCGAATGCGCACTTGTTTCTTATTGAAGGTTCGCCCGGAGATGCTGGAAGAGTACAAGCAGCGCCATGCCAGCGTATGGCCTGAAATGCTGGATGCGCTCAGGGAAACCGGCTGGCGGAACTACTCCCTGTTTCTAAGGCCGGACGGCCTGCTGGTGGGCTACCTGGAGGCCGACGACTTTGAGAAGTGCTGCGCCGCTATGAAGAAATACCCGGTGAACGCGCGCTGGCAGGCAGAGATGTCCGGCTTCTTTGAAGCGCTCTCGGGCGGCGGCGCGGATGACAATATCTCCCCTCTCGAAGAGGTTTTTCATCTCGACTGATCGCAGCTTTGGCCGGGCGCCGCGAATCCTGAGCGAGCGCGCAGCCCACCGCTTCGCGAAGAGCCTGACCCCTGCGCCCGCCCCACCACTGTCATCCTGAGAGGAGTCCGGCGCGCAAATCCGCGATTTGTGCGCCGGACGGAGCCGAAGGATCTGCAGTTGCCTCTGGGCGGCCTCCGGTTGACAGCGGCGGGGCGGAGTGAGTGGTTTCCGCACCCAAGCAGAGCCTGCATGGGGCACCCCATTTCGTTGTTTGAGTCGCCCGCCGAAAACTGATTCTGCCCATCGCGAGGTCAATGGCGGCGAGCAGATTTCCGCCCTCGCTTCCCCTTGCTTGCCCTCAAGTGAAGCAGCTCAGTGAGGACGCGGGACTGATTTGCGCTCTCATACCAGTTGAGGCAGGTCTCCAGCTTGTCGGTCCAAGCGTCGTTCGGGATCGCGGCCACGGGCTGGAGGGTTTCGATGAGGGCCTTGTTTGTCGCTTTGGGAAGTAGCCAGGACGCCACGGTATAACGGAACTCTCTCCAGCTTCCCGTAGAGGGGTGCATGTTCACGGCTAGGACATCAAAATCCCCGAAACTGTATGGCCTAGTGCTATTAGTGGACGGCTCAGTTGTCTCGACCTCTGCTTCAGCATCCTGAGGTCTTTTCCTGGCGACCTTTTTGCCTGACCTTGTCTTCTGTACCTCGACAACATAGAGGGATCCCTTCTCGTAGTGTGTCGGGTAATAAAGCTTCGGTGAACCTGCCTCGAGCCGTTGAAGCTTAACTTGAATACGGGCAACGGTGTCGCCTCTCCTCAGCAGCGCATCGAAAGAATGATCCCCGCCGAAGTCGACAGGCCGCCATCCAGACCGCGCAACGGTCGGCATAATCTCATTAACGAAGACGGCCTCCGCGATGATGCCGCGAACACCGCGCTTCGTCAGGTCAGAAGACCTGTTAATCGCATTGAGAATTGTGTCTGCGTCAATGCCCCATTCTCGTTCGAGGGGGTGCGGGAGAAGCCCTTGGAGGTACAGCTTGAGTGCCTTTCGGTCCTCTTCGGGACATTCGTCAATAAGCTTGCTAATTGTTTCGAGGGATTCTCGCATTCGATGGCCTTCCTGGCTTCTCAGGTACAAATGTCTCGATCTCAACGCGGTTCAGGAGGACTTTACCGGCGATCTGGAGTACCCTGAGCCTTCCTTTCTTGATAAGTCGGGAGATGGCCTGCCGGGAAACCCCGCGAATACGCGCGGCTTCCGCTTGTGAAACCCAGTCATTCCCATTCTGAAAATAAGTTGACAATGTAAACCTATTTCTGCTACCTTTCTCGATAGCAAAAACGTATTATGACAACAACCGTGTCGACCAAACCGCAAGACGTCTTCGACGATCGAGAGGCTTCGCTTCCGTCAGCAAACGAGCCTCCTCCGAGCGGACCCCCTCTGGATCATCCTTCGCGGTTGGTCCCCAAGTCCCCGTATTTTTCCTCGCGGCTCGGCGCCGCATATTTCGGCGATTCGCTGGAGATACTTAAAGCGCTACCCTCCGAGAGTGTCAACCTCGTTGTGACCTCGCCGCCGTATGCGCTGCATTTTAAAAAAGCATACGGCAATGAGCACAAGGACAGATATGTGAAATGGTTTTTGCCGTTTGCAAAAGAGATTCAGCGGGTTTTGACAACGGACGGCAGTTTCGTGTTGAACATCGGCGGCAGCTACAACCAGGGTATTCCCACGCGATCCGTCTACCATTTCAAGCTACTCATCGCGCTGGTCGAAGATATTGGTCTCCATCTCGCCCAGGAATGCTTCTGGTACAACCCCGCGAAGATGCCGGTTCCAGCGGAGTGGGTAACCGTTCGCAGAATGCGCGTTCGCGATTCAGTCGAGTATGTTTGGTGGCTTTCAAAGACGCCATATCCGAAGGCCTCGAACCTCAACGTCCTTAAAGAGTATAGCGAGGACATGATTCGGCTGAACCGAAATGGAGTCCGAGGTACGACGCGACCATCTGGACATGTGATTCGGGATTCGTTCGACAAGATTGAGGCAGGAGGTGCGATCCCGTCGAACGTAACTGAGGCCGGATTCGAAATCCCGGAAAGCATGATGAAGATGGGCAATAATGCTGCCAACGATCTTTACACAAAGCGCTGCAAGGAGGAAGGAATCAAGATTCATCCAGCCCGCTTCCCTGCTCTCTTGCCTAAATTCTTTATCAAGCTCCTGACTGATCCAAATGATCTAGTTCTCGACCCGTTTGCCGGCTCGCTGACGGCAGGCGCTGTCGCGGAGCAGCTTGATCGGCGTTGGATTGCGGGAGAAGCTGTAGAGGAATATCTCAAGGCCGGCAAATTTCGCTTTCGGGAGTTTTCAGAGAATCCGATGCTTTTCTAGCGTCGTCGTGGAACGATAGAGTCGGATCAGCCCAAGTGAGCTGCCGCTTGCTCATTTGTGATTCAATAGTAGAGATGGCGGTTCCCCTCAGGTCCACGGCTCGCGGACGGTTGATTGCGGCTCAGCGCAAGGTGCGCGAGTACGCCATGGTGGCGCACGCGTTGGCCTCGACCGACCACCCGGTGCTGGCGCAGATTATCCCCATGCGCTTCTGCAACCTGAGCTGCGCCTACTGCAACGAGTACGACAAGGTGAGCCCGCCGGTGCCGCTCGAAGAGATGTACCGCCGCATCGACCACCTGGGCCGGCTGGGAACGGCCATGATCGGCATCAGCGGCGGCGAGCCGCTCACCCATCCCGATCTCGACGACATTATTCGCCGTATGCGCAAGACCGGCGCCATCGCCGGCATGATCACCAACGGGTATCTGTTGAACCAGGAGCGGATCGAGCGGCTGAACGCGGCCGGCCTGGACCACATGCAGATCTCCATTGATAATTTGGAGCCGGACGAGATTTCAAAAAAGAGCCTGAAGGTGCTGGACAAGAAGCTGCAGATGCTCGCACAGTTCGCCGAGTTCCATGTGAACATCAACTCGGTGGTGGGCGGCGGCTTCAAGGACCCCAACGACGCGCTGGTGATCGGCAAACGCGCCCTCGCGCTCGGCTTCGAGTCCACCATCGGCATCATCCACGACAGCGAAGGCCAGCTCAAACCGCTCAACAAAGACGAAGCGCGGGTCTACTTTGAGATGACCAATCGCAGGAAGACCAACTACGCGCAGTTCGACGACTTTCAGGAAGCGATTGTGCTCGGCCGGCCCAACGATTGGCGCTGCCGCGCGGGCTCGCGCTACCTGTACATCTGCGAGGACGGCCTGGTGCACTACTGCAGCCAGCAGCGCGGCTATCCCGGCATTCCGATTGAGGAGTACACCCGCGAGCACGTCCGCCGCGAGTTCCTCACCGCCAAAAGCTGCGCGCCCAACTGCACCATCGGCTGCGTGCACCGCATCAGCCACATCGACCATTGGCGCGCCCCGCAAACCCGCATGGTGGCGCCGGGCGGCCAGGAGCTGGTGAAGATACAAGGCAGCTGAGAGGCAGTGGGGCGTGATTCGCGGATCGTGATTCGCGGATCGTGATTCGTGGATCGTGATTCGTGAATCGAGAGTCGCCGCTGCGGGTACCTATTCCCTAGTCCCTAGTCCCTAGTCCCTAGTCCCTAGTCCCTAGTCCCTGTTCCCTGCCTTAACCCTTTTGCGTACAATTTCGCACCATTGCGGAATAATGTGAATGCGCATCCTCTGCGCTGCCGCTCTCAGCCTCGTTGAGGCCTGAGAGCGGGGAGCAAAAAACTCAAAAAACATAAAAAGGGCACTGTGGAACTGTGAAACTGTGTGATCGAAGGCCTCTGTTCACCGTCCACCGTTCACCGGATCTCGTACAGCGCCAGCGTGGCGCGGTCGTCGTCGAAGATGCGGTAACTGGCGGCGGGGACGAGCGCATATCCGGCGAGCGTGGCCAGCGAGACCCTACGCCTCCTGCACGGCGGCGTGGATGGCGAGCAGGCGCTCGAGCAGTGGCTTGAGCAGCTTGAGGTCGAGTGCATTGGCGCCGTCGGATTTGGCGTTGGCGGGGTCGTCATGCACCTCGAGGAAGATGCCATCGACGCCGGCGGCCACGGCTGCGCGGGCGAGCAGCGGGATGAACTCAGGCTGGCCGCCGCTGACGCCGTTGGCCGCCGAGGGCTGCTGCACGGAGTGGGTGCCGTCAAAGATCACCGGGGCCAGGCCGCGCATGATGGCGAGGGAGCGGAAGTCGACGACCAGGTTGTTGTAGCCGAAACTGGCGCCGCGCTCTGTGAGCGAGACACGCTCGTTGCCGGTGGATCGGATTTTTTCCACGGCGTGGCTCATGTCCCACGGGGCCACGAACTGGCCTTTCTTGACGTTGATGGCGCGGCCGGTGCGGCCGGCGGCAACGAGCAGGTCAGTCTGGCGGCAAAGGAAGGCGGGGATCTGGAGCACGTCGACGGCTTCGGCGGCGACCTCGCAGTGGGAGGGCTCATGCACGTCGGTGAGGACGGGCAGGCCGGTATCCCGGGCAATGCGTCCGAGGATGCGCGTACCCTCAATGAGGCCCGGGCCGCGGAAGCTTTTGACGCTGGTTCGGTTGGCCTTGTCGTAACTGGCCTTGAAGATGCAGGGCACGCCGAGGTCGGCGGTAATGCGCTGGATGGCGTCGGCCATGAAGCGGGCGTGGGTTTCGCTTTCGATGACGCAGGGGCCGGCAATGAGGAAGAGCCGGCCCGCGCCAACCTGGACCGGCCCTATTTCAAAGGAGTTGCTCACGAGGTAGATTCTACAGGGATCAGGGGTCAGGGATCAGGGGACGGTGGACGGCGAACGGTGAACGGTGGACGGCGAACGGTGAACGGTGGTCGGCGAACGGTGAACGGTGGTCGGTGGACGGTGAACGGTGGTCGGTGGACGGTGGACGGTGGACGGGGAACAGGGATAAGGCGGCAGGATCAGGAGATACTCCGCCGCGCGCTGAAGGCCTGTGGCGGACACAGGCCCGTTGAATACAAAAATGCTCTAAGGTTGAAGTCCGGAGGGCCCGAAGCCGGGGCGCGGTCAGCTGGTATGGCTGCGCGACCACTCCCAGAGCGCGCGGTCGAGCGTACGCAGCGGCGTGGCGCCAGGCAGTTCGCTTTGGGGCTTGACGACATTACTCTCGGCCAGCCGCTTGCAGAAGGCCAGGTACTCCTCATAGAAGTGCACATCGTGCCGCGCGTGGCCCAGGGCTTCGAGGGCACGGTAGTCGAGCACCGTGTAGCGCTCGGGGTAGATTGCCGCCAGTATGGCCGAGGCCACTCCGAGGTCGACGCCCTGCAGGTCAAGCAGCGCCCGCACCGCGGATTCAGTGGTGGCTTCGGGGGCCGTCACCGCCGCCAGCACGCGCCGGATTTTCTCGTTGCTGTTTGCAATCAGGTATTGCACTGAGCGCTCCGACTTCCAGCGCACTATGGCTTCAAGGTTGGCCAGGGTAAAGTCGCCGTTGCGAATGCTCTCGCCGGCTTCAAATGCGGCTTTTTCAAGCTCTTGTACCTTTTCTCCAGCCTTCTTCCAATATTCATCCGCCAGCTCCTGCAATTCCGCCTCGGCGGGTTGGAGCTGAAAATACGCAACCATCGTTCAGCCTTCCTTTCGCTCAAAAACGTTCAAACAATAGGCCCGCAGCAAAATCGTTGTCAATACCCCGCCTGGGTCCAAGAAGTTAAGATGCAGCAACCATTTCAAAGTGGGATTAAATGTCAGCTAAAACGGGTTTGCCAGGCCGGGAAACAACCCAAGAGACCGGATGTTGGAGGCAGGCGAGGCGGTGGAAGAACAGAAGGGCGCCGGAGACAGATTTTGGGCGGTGCATATTTCCATAACTACATAAATATGCTAATATGGACATATGCGGACGACGATCGACATACCGGATGAGATTTACCGCGCCGTCAGGGTGCGGGCGGCGAGCGAGGGGACGACTATGCGCGAAATCGTTCTGGACGGTGTCGCGATGAGGCTGGGGATGGAAGGCGCGGTGCGAAAGCAGGATGGGCGGCCACGGTTTCCGGTGATCCGGTCAAAGAAACCCGGTTCCCTGAAGCTGGGCGAGGAGGGTGTTTACGAGTACATACCTTTTCCCTGATGTGAATGTCTGGGTGGCGCTGGTGCACGAGATACATCCGCAGCATAGGGCGGCCAGCGGCTGGGGAGAATCTCTCGGCGACGATACGGTCGCCTTCTTTTGCCGGTTCACTCAGATGGGGCTCCTCCGCCTTCTGACAAACCAAGGTGCAATGGGACAAGACGTTCTGACCCAAACGCAGGCCTGGGAAGCATTCGATGGATTGCTTGCCAATCCGGGGAACCGATTGACGGGAGAACCCAGAGGGATCGACCCGTTGTTTCGGCAATTCACGGATCGAGACGAAGCATCGACGAAGCAGTGGGCGGACGGGTATCTGGCGGCGTTTGCCCAGGCTGGCGGACTTACCCTCGTGACATTTGATCGCGCGCTCGCTGGGAAGGTGGAGGGGGCGGTGCTGCTGGGGTAGCCGCGGACCCGCTCCTTCGTAAAAGGCAACCGCAGATCCCCGTTCGACTCCGATTGTCCGCTTCCGCGAACAATCTTCGCTCAGGGCAGGCTTTCGACTCCCTCGCGCTTCGCGCTCGGTCGCTCAGGATGACAAATCTGAGAAACAGCTCAGGATGAAATCGCGTTGCTGTGAGTCGAGCTTTCGCTCAGCTCCCGCACACCTCGCCCCAACCGGTTCCTGTAGCTCGCCGCGATGAACTCCCGGAACAGCGGGTGCGGCTCGAGCGGCTTCGACTTGAACTCGGGGTGGAACTGGCAACCGATGAAGTAAGGATGGCCGGGGATCTCGACGATCTCGACGTATGTTGCGTCGGGTGTGGTGCCGCTGATGCGCAGGCCTGCGCCGGTCAGCAGCGCTTCGTACTCGCGGTTGAACTCGTAGCGGTGGCGATGGCGCTCGCTGATCTCGGTCGCTCCGCCGTAGACCCGCGAGGCCAGCGTATCGTTTTGCAGGACGCAGGTCCAGGCGCCCAGCCGCATGGTGCCGCCCATCTCTTCAACGCCCAGCAGCTCGCGCAGCTTGTAGATGACGCGATGCTGCGCGGCCGGATCGAACTCGCTGGAGTTGGCGTCTTTTAGGCCGCAAACGTTGCGGGCAAACTCGATGCATGCGGTTTGCATGCCCAGGCAGATGCCGAAGTAGGGCACGTTCTTCTCCCTCGCGTAGCGGATGGCGTTGAGCATGCCCTCAATGCCGCGCTTGCCGAAGCCGCCCGGCACCAGGATGCCGTCGAATCCCTCGAGCTGCGGCTCGTAGCCGCGATCTTCCGGCGATTGCGATTCGAGGCCCTCGCCCTCGATCCAGGTGATCTTGAGCTTCAGGTTCTGAGCCACCGCGCCGTGAGTGAGCGCTTCTTTGAGCGATTTGTAGCTGTCCTCGTAATCGGTGTACTTGCCTACGATGGCGATGGAGATCTCGTCCTTGGGGTGGTAGCAACGGTCGACCAGGTCGCGCCATTTGCTCAGGTCGGCCGCGGGCGCTTCCTTGTGCAGGTACTTGAGGATGAGCTCGTCGACTCCTTCCTGGGCGAAGTTAAGCGGCACCTCGTAGATGGAGGGCACCGTCTTGGCGCCGATCACCGCTCGCTCTTCGACGTTGCAGAAGGCGGCGATCTTCTGCTTGATCTCGCGGCTCAGCGGGCGCTCGGAGCGGCACATGAGCACGTCGGCCTGGATTCCGATGGAGAGCAGCTCCTTGACCGAGTGCTGGGTGGGCTTGGTTTTAAGCTCCTGCGCGGCGGCGATCCAGGGCACCAGCGTGAGGTGCACAAAGACGGTGTTTTCGCGGCCCAGTTCCTGGCGCATCTGGCGGATGGCCTCGAGGAACGGCAGCGATTCAATGTCGCCCACCGTGCCGCCGATTTCGACAATGGTCACATCGGCGCCGTTCGCGGCAACTTTGCGCATAGAGTTCTTGATCTCGTTGGTCACGTGAGGAATGACCTGCACAGTCGCGCCGAGATAATCGCCCCGCCGTTCCTTCTGGATGATCTGCTGGTAGATGCGGCCGGTGGTGAGGTTGTTGTCGCGCGAGAGGGGCGCGTGGGTAAAGCGCTCGTAGTGACCCAGGTCTAGATCGGTCTCGGCGCCGTCGTCGGTGACAAAGACCTCACCGTGCTGGAACGGCGACATGGTTCCGGGGTCGACATTGAGGTAGGGGTCGAACTTCATCATGTTCACCCGCAGCCCGCGGCTCTCAAGCAGGCAGCCGATTGACGCCGCCGCCAGACCCTTGCCTAAACTGGACACAACTCCGCCCGTCACAAAGACATACTTTGCCGACATCGGTGCAACCTCTTTATTGAATTGTTGTGATTGGACGTACCTGGTGGGCACATTCAAGTATGGCAGAGATGTTGCTGCGGCGAAAGAGGGTTTTTGGTCCGGCGTGGATAACCCGGCAGATACCCTTGCCAATAGCTTTGCTTTCAGAAAGATGCGGCAACCTCGAACGTCGCGCCTTCCATGGCGCGGCCCGATTGCGGCAAGCGCGTACCTGGCGTACCATGTTTGCGCGGAAGGAGCAGGAATATGCAGACTGAGGCGGCAAGGCACAGTCTGGGCCGTTCAGGCCCTGAGGTTTTTCCCATCGCGCTCGGTTGCATGGGCATGAGCGGCATCTACGGGGCGGCGGACGAGGGGGAGTCGATCGCAACCATTCACGCCGCAATCGATGCCGGCGTGAATCTGATCGATACCGGCGACTTTTACGGCATGGGCCATAACGAGATGCTGATCGGGCGGGCGCTCGCGCTGCAACGCGAGGATGTGCTGGTGAGCGTGAAGTTCGGCGCGCAGCGGGGGCCCGACGGCGCTTGGCTGGGCTACGACGCGCGACCGGCGGCAGTGAAGACGTGGCTTGCCTACTCGCTGAAGCGGCTGGGCACGGACTATATCGACATTTACCGGCCGGCGCGCCTCGATCCGGCGGTGCCGATCGAGGAGACGGTAGGCGCAATTGCCGATATGGTGCAGGCGGGATACGTGCGTTACATCGGGCTCTCAGAGGTCGGACCCGAGACGATCCGGCGAGCGGCGGCTGTGCATCCCATTGTGGATCTGCAGATCGAGTATTCGCTGATCAGCCGCGGCCCGGAAAAGAAGATCTTTCCCGTGCTCGATGAACTTGGGATCGGCGTTACAGCATACGGCGTGCTCTCGCGCGGGCTGCTGGCGGGCTCGCAGCCGGGGCCGGGCGGCGATTTAAGGGCGCATTTTCCGCGTTTCAGCGGCGAGAACCTGGAGCGCAACCGGCAGCTTGCTGAGGACCTGAGGGAGATTGCCGAGGCTAGGGGGATTACGCCCGCGCAGCTTGCCCTGGCATGGGCGCTGGCAAAGGGCCGTTCCATTGTTCCCACGGTGGGAGCGCGCACGAGGAAACAGCTTGCCGAGAGCCTGAATGCGCTGAGCGTGCAACTGACCGCGCAGGAGGTTGCGCAGCTTGAGGCTGCGATTCCGGCAGAGGCAGTGGCCGGCATGCGCTATGGCGCCGAGCAGATGCGCGTGCTGGACAGCGAGAAATAGCGATGCAGGGGTCGGAGAACATGGGTCAGAGATCAGCAGACGGATTCCTGCTGGCCGAGGCTGAAAATGATGGAGCAGATTTCCGTCGTACATGGTGACATCACGAAGTTGCAGGTGGACGCGATCGTAAACGCGGCGAACGAGTCGCTGCTGGGCGGGGGCGGGGTGGATGGGGCGATCCATCGGGCGGCGGGGCCGGAGCTTGTGGCCGAATGCCGGCTGCTGGGCGGCTGCCCGACCGGCCAGGCAAAGATCACAAAGGGCTACCGGCTGCCGGCCAAGCACGTGATTCACACCGTGGGGCCGGTGTGGCGCGGCGGAGGCCGGGGTGAGCCTGAGTTGTTGGGCGGCTGTTACCGTTCGTGCTTCGCGATTGCGCGGGAAAAGGGACTGAAGACGCTGGCGTTTCCGGCGATCAGCTGCGGGATCTACGGCTATCCGATTCCTGAGGCGACAGCGATTGCGGTGCGCGAGACGTGGGCAGCGCTCAAGGAGAATCCCGGAATTGAAAAGGTGATTTTTGCGTGCTTTGGCGATGAGGTGTTTAGCGCGTACGTGCGAGAGCTGGGAAGGTTCGAGTTGATACCGTGAAATTCAGTGCTTCAGGTAAGTTCCCTTGCCCCACGGAATGGTGATGGAGACTGAGCAATCCTTTGTAGCGATGCTCTCTTTGAGCTCCCCGGATTCTTTTCCAAGTACAAAGGGCATCTCAAGTATTTGAAGGTGTCCGCCTGCGTCAACTGTGTGCTTGCTCTCTTTCAATTCTCCGGCCGAATCTCCATTGACGACGACCTCAGAGTTCGGCACGAATCCCTCACCGTAAACCAGGATTGCCTGGCCCTCGGGGACAGATAACAACGCTGTCAACCTGCAACCATGGTCGGATGACTCAATCGGATATGGAACAAGAGTGCCGGGAATCAGTATCTTGTTGTCCTTGCTTCTCAGAACGAACCGAATGGGCTCTCCATTTGCGGCTTGGATGCCCACATCGAATTCGGTGCCATCGCCAACGGTGTCGCTATTCTCATTGTTTTGAGTTGGCTTTTTGGTAAGCAGCAGCCCCTTGCGATTGACATAGGCCGCGCTCGAGAGCACCTGGAGGTCCTCAAGATAAGCGCCGATCTTCCAGACCGCAAAGATATAGGGAGTCCCTTCCGGCACTCCATCGGCATAGACGCGATATCGCGTGAAGTGTCCATCGGGGCGGGTAAACTCGTCGAACTTTACGAAGCGGAGCCGTGGACCGGCTGGGTTATTCAATCCCTGGTCCCACGAGGCCTGCGACTTGAGCATTTGCATGAATTTCGGCGGCAATTGACCGTTGAGCCGATCCATACCATCGCTCGGCGGCGCTGTTTGCGCATTTATTGCGATGTAGAAGATAAGGGACGAAGCGAATAACGCCCAAGAACGAACCGTGCCGAACATACGCAACATTATGCGCTTTGCCTGACATGGCAGCAATCGAGGTTCTTGGCGCGTACATCAGGGAGCTGGGGACCTGAGTAGCTGCCAGCGGCTCAGTGCTGCTTGTTGGCTTGAATGGCCGAAGTTCCCGTGTCCCAGGGCATCTGCACCGAGGGCAGGCAGTCCTTTCCCTCGGCTGTAGCTTTCAGCGTTCCCTGGGTCTTACCCTGGATGAACGGAAAGCCGGCCACCACGGCGTGGCCGTTATGGTCAGTCGTCACTTCAACGTTCGCAATCTCGCCCTGCGACTCGAGAATGAACGACAGCCGCATTTGCGCGGCGAAGCCGTCGGCCACAACCAGCACCGCACTTGAACCTGGCGCCGCGATTCTGGCTTCAAGGCGGCAACCGCCGTCCTGCGATACCACCGGATGAGGGACAAGAGTTCCGTAGGCAGTCGCCTCGCGGTCGCGGCTGGCAATTGCGTAGCGCGTTGGCTCGCCGGGGATGGCCTTCGGGCTCACATACAATTCGACTCCCGGCAACTGCGAAACAGCTTCCTCATCGGGATTGGGCCGGCGGGTCATCACCAGGCCCTGTGCATTCACGTACACATCCTGATCGCTGTAACTCGCAGGTTGTCCCACCTCCCAGGTTCCCAGGCCGTACACCTTGTTCTCCGGCGCTCCCTCAGCGAAAACCCGATAGCGGGCCTGATTGCCTTCGGGAGTCTGAGTCTCGTCGACCTTCATAAATCGCAAGTGGTAGGCCATGCGGTCAAGATTGCCGGCGCCGCCGTTATCCCAGTGCAACTGCTGGACGAGGGTTGCGATCAATTCTTTGCTGGGCGTGGAACCATTGCGAAAAACTGCGTAGGTGAGGCCGGCAATATCCTTCTCTTTGACCTTGGATTCCTTGGCAACCGCGGGGGGATGAAGTTGCACGATGACGCAGCACGCGACGAGCAGGAATCGGTAAGCCGGCTGTGTCATATGCATAGTGTGTGCCAGAAGTTTTAAGGGCGCAATAAACAACCGGCCCGGAGGAGAGGCGGGGCCGGTTTCGAAATTGGCCGATTGGCCAAGCCGCGCCCAGGTTGTCTGAGCACGGCCGGAGTAAAGTTGCGCTCAGAAGTTGAACGTCAGCTTGGCCGTCAGCGCGCGCGGAGTTACATAGTGCGTGCCGCTGAAGGTCGACAGGAAGTTATACAGCGCGTACTTGTTGGTGACGTTGATGGCGGTCAGATCGAGGTTAGTTTTGAAACGCTCCCGGTTAAAGATATTGTTTTTGCCGACGGTGACATCGAAGAGGCTGCGCGGCGCGATGCGCTGCGGGTCGTGATCGTTGTCGCCTTTGTTGGGCGCTGGAACATTGATGAGATTCGAGGAGAACTCGTTGGCCGGGCAGACAGAAGGCAGGGCTTGCGTGGGGGTAGCTTTGACGCCGTTGCACATAAAGCCCGCCTGAAATTCCTCGTCCGCGGTCAGGGGCAGCGGCACACCGTTTGTTGCCGGTCCGGGAGGG
>Ga0326728_10005461_pt1 | contig 35604 bp, 25 predicted proteins | sample MB3enrmetagenome_FD_207602 | JGI IMG/M metagenome (GOLD analysis project Ga0326728, IMG submission 207602) | Lab enriched peat soil microbial communities from McLean, Ithaca, NY, United States - MB31MN | ecosystem: Environmental > Terrestrial > Soil > Wetlands > Peat | place: USA: New York...
AACGTCAACAAAAGCGTCGGCAAACACTTGTTGAAGTTCGGCGTGAACTTCCAGCGCATCCGCTTTGCCACCGAGCAACCGCCTGTGGCTCGTGGCGAGTACGACTATTTCAGCACAGCCGCTGTTTGCCCCGACTCCATCACCTACACAGGGTATGGCGTTTCCGACTACCTCGCCAACCACATGGGCTGTGCTGCACTTTCCAATATCGCCAGCACCGATGATGCGCGCTGGGACCGCTCAGTCTACGCTCAGGATAGCTGGAAGCTCACGTCGCGGCTGACAATCAACGCCGGCCTGCGCTACGAGTACCCGCAGACGTATCGCGAACTTTACGGGCGCCAAGCGGAGTGGCATCTTACGGGACCGCTGGCCGCCGGCGAAACCTCTTCGGTTTACGTCATTCCCACGCAGAGCCAGAACATCGCTCTAGGATCGGCCTTCCCAACATTGTTGGCTCAGGACCACGTCAGCCTGCAGTACAGCAGCAATCCATACTTGGTGACTCAGCAGAAGGTGAACTTCGCTCCACGCATTGGCCTTGCCTTCAGGCTGACGGACCGAGCGGCGATCCGAGTGGGATACGGAAGATTTTACGGCGGTCTTGAAAGCGTCGGCTACAACTCAAACATGGGAGGGAATCTCCCTTTCTTGTTCCAGTCGGCTTATGTTGCGAACGCTCCCGACGGCTGCGTGCCCAACAACTGCCCCACGAATGGCATGACGCTGGAGCAGGGCTTCAGCAGCCAAATCGCGGCCGGCTTGATCGACTCGATTCAATCGCTCACTCTTCGCGGCATGGATTCCGTGGTGAAAACTCCCTACGCCGAGAATTACAACCTTGCCGTCGAGTATGGGATCACGGGCAACATGGTGGTTACGCTGGCCTACGTGGGATCTAGGGGGCGACATTTGATCGTACTGACCAATCCCAACGCGCCACTGGCGCTCCAAACCAATGGGGCTAATCCCAACCTGGAACAGCCGTTGCGCGATTTTGGCAGCGCAGTCTGGGCCTCATACTCCGGAATCAGCAACTACAACTCGCTGCAGGCGAAACTGGAGCGCCGCTTCGCAAATGGACTCAACTTCTTGGCGACGTATACCTGGTCGCACTCGCTCGACGATGCCCCCACACCGCTGGGGAGCAATGGCGACAACGGGTACCCCAACACAAACGTCCAGCCCATTCGCTACCAGTATAGCAACTCGCCGTTCGACACGCGCCAGCGCTTCACATTCAACGGTCATTACGAACTTCCATTCGGGCACGGTCGCCGCTTAGCCATACGGCCCGCCCTGGCCGATCGTTTGGTTGCGGGATGGTCCTCAAGCCTGACATTAGCCGCGCAAACAGGAAATCCGTTTTCTGTTACACCCAACTTCTCGACATTCCTGCCAGCCAGTGGGGCCACCATCGTGTACGCGACACTGATCGGCGACCCTTTCCGGGCAGGGGGAACACCGCCATCTAGCAACCCTGGTATTACCTGCCCAACCTCCGTTCGGAACAGGACGAATTGGTACAACCCATGTGCCTTCGGCAATCCGCTGCCCGGAACAAATATCCCTGACGGTCAGACGGTAAGCGGTTCCGCGGCGCTGGCATACCTGGGCGGCCGCCGAAACGACGTTTACGGTCCCGGCTATGAACGCATCAATATGTCTCTGTTCAAGGACTTTCGCATCCGCGAGGGGAAGACCCTGCAATTCCGCGCGGACATCTTCAACCTGTTCAACACGCCCTCGTACGCCAACCCCAACAGCAACGCTTACGGGGGTGCTGTCCAGTCCGGCGTGAACAATAATTCCTCAGCGGGCGGACAAATTACATTGCCCAGGTTTTTCCAGGACTTTACTCCCGATGCGCGCTTCTTCCAATTCGCTTTTGAGCTCACCTTCTAGCGCGGCTTCACGGTTGATGTACCCCGGCCCGCGTAGGGACAGGCTCCCTCACCGCAGTCCCCAGACCGCGCGCTTTTCGCAGGCCGGGGTAGCCACCTGCCCCGGCCGAGCGAACAATCAACGAGAGTCCTCAGTTCCTGGATAGGAAGCAGTTGCCAGAGATCCCGCCGGGGGCCTACAAAGTGTTCGTACAGCATGATGAACGGAAGAATCGTCTCAAGGCAGTGAAAACTTCGCTCCGCTTCTCAATAAATAAAGAGGAAAAACTAGCACTGGAGAAATTAAGAGCGACTTATCGAGGGCTGGCTGTACGATTACGAAAAGGTCATTTGCGAGGCGCAAAGCTGGGCTAAGGCGCTCAGAGTTGGTCCGCTCACAACTTTTTGTCCGGTGACTTTCAAAACCATTGAACTGGTGGTTAGACATCACTTTGTTTAAGTGCGTTTGAACAACGTCCGGTCTGCAGTAGCGGTGGACTGCTCCGCTTACAGGTGGACCAAACCTCTCTGCAAAGCCGCGACCACAGCCTGGGTGCGGTCGCTCACATTCAGCCGCATCAGAATCGTACTTACATGACACTTGACGGTGGCATTGGTGATTCCCAGTTCGCTGGCGATTTCCTTGTTCGATCTGCCGTTCACCAAGAGCTGCAGCACTTCCTGTTCCCGCGGGCTCAGGTCGCTGTCCGGCATGCGCGATTCCAGGGCCCGCACCACGGGAGGAGGAAGAAAGCGTCCTCCCGAATGAACGCGCAGCAGCGCGTCGATCAGAGTTTGGTAGGGCATCCCCTTGATCACATAGCCTCGCGCTCCAGCCTCAAATGCGCGGTGGATGTCTTCGTCGCCTTCGTAAGTGGTCAGGACAACGAAGCGCGATTCCGGATAGCGGGCGCGGATTGCAAGGATCGCGTCCACGCCGCTCATCTTCGGCAGCCGAAGGTCCATCAAAGTGATGTCGGGTTTGTGCTGGTGAAACAGGGCGACAGCTTCTTCCCCGGTGCCGGTTTGGGCGACCACGGTCATGTTGGGCCGCGCATTGATGATGGCAGCGACTCCAACGCGCATCAGAGGATGGTCGTCCACCACCATCACTTTGATTTTATCTTGCGTACTCACAACTTCACCTCCATGTCATCCGCGGGAACAAAGAAGCCACGTGGAATATGGAAGGTGACTTCTGCGCCCCCGCCCGGCCGGCTGTTGAGTGTAAGTTTGCCCCCCACCCGCGCGATTCTCTCTCTCATGCCCACCAGCCCGTAATGCCCGGCCGGCAAGGCGGACACAGCATTGGGATCGAATCCGGCGCCATCGTCGCGAATCTTCACGTCGCATCGGGCGGCGTCAAAGTGGACTTCCAACTGCACGTGGCTGGAGCGGCCGTGGCGGACCGCGTTATAGATGGCTTCGCGCACCACCATCAGCAGTTCATGGATGGTGGCCTGCTCAAAATCGAACGGCTTGCCAGAAATGCGACACTCGACATTGACCGCGAATTCCTGGCTGACCTGCTCCGTCATTCGACGCAGCAGGGTGCTGAGGTCCTCAGCCGGGGGCGACTTCCGGCGCAAATTCCACACCGCTTCCCGCGCTTCATCGATGGTCGTCCGCAACTGCGTCCGGGCGCAGTTCAGCAGGTCTTGCTGCGCGTCAGCCTCCGCCGGGCCGAGGCTGGAATGGGCTTCCAAAAGCGCCGAGACACTGACGCATCCCTGGATGAGCGTATCGTGCATCTCCCTCGCTAACCGGTTGCGTTCCCCGAGTACTGCTTGAAAGCGCGCAGCTAGTTGGCGCAGACGGAATTTGTGAATGGCCCAAACCGCTCCTGCCAGGGCAAGCAGGCAGCAACTCAGGAACCACGCGGTCCGATAGAAGTGCGGCCGCTGCACGATTTCGAGTGAAGCGTCGGCAATCTGTTCCGGGTTGTTCATCTCGAACGCCGCGACCCGGAAGCGGTAGCGTCCCGCGGGAAGATTCGTGTAGTAGGCGACGCGGTCGGCGGAAGCTTCGCTCCAGTCCTTGTCGAAGCCATCCAGGCGGTAGCGGAATTCCACTCGTTCCTGCGACCGCAAGAGCACCACGCCGTAATGCAGTTCGAGCTTCTTCGTATCGGGACCGAGCGAAATCCCGCCCGCGGGCGAAATCTGCAGGCCGTCCGCCACTACCTCGTCAATCACGACCGGCGCCTGCTCGGAAGGCCTGGGTTGGTCAATGCTCATGCGGACCGGCCCTTTGCTGCTCGGGAACCAGACCTCTCCGCGCGTGGTAAGAAGACCGGCGGGCTTCTCGCCTCCGCACATCTGGATGGTTTCCAGTCCTTCGGAAATGCCGTAGAGGGTCAGGTTCACGCGCCGGGCGCGCTGTTCGGCGACCGCATCCAGTTCGTGGCGATTGACGACGGAGATTCCGTTCGGACCGCTGATCCACAAGGTGCCGCGCTGATCCTCCACCAGTTCGTAGATGCTGTTGCTGGCAAGCCCCTGCGCGATGGTGTAATGCGAGAGTTTGCCGTCTCGCCAGCGGTATAAACCGCCGGTTCGAGTTCCGAACCACAACCCTCCGTCGGAGTCCTGATGAATGGCCCAAACTTTCTCGTGCTCGAGGGCGGTGGTGACAGCGTCACTCTCAAATTGGTTGCCATGCAGGCGGCTCACGCCTCTGTCGGTGCCTATCCAGAGATCGCCGTTGCGATCTTCGAGCAGAGAGCGCGTGCTGAAGTAGCACAGCCCGTCCGGCATCTGAAAATTCATGAATGTGCCAGCCCGCCAACGGCTCACGCCTTCATCGGTAGCGATCCACACACTGCCGTCGCGGCTTTCGAGGAAGGCGCGAATGAAGTTGTTGACCAGCCCCTCCTTGGTTGTGTAATGAAAGAGCCGCTCGCCCACCTGGCGGTACACGCCGCGGCCCTCGGTCCCCACCCAGAGCGCCCCCTCGCGATCGCGGAAGACGTTGCGAACCCTGACTCCGGAAATGCCTGGAAACCGGTACGGGGTGGCCTTTCCGTCGCGATAGCGAAACAAGCCGGCCGACGCGACCCACACGTCTCCGCCGCGGTCTTCGTACACCGTCTCGGCATCGGAGTCCGACGCATCGGGCAGCGCAACCGTGCGAACCGGCGTGTTGCTCAAGCGCAGCATCCCGGCCTGGGTTCCGACCCAGATGTTTTGCTCCACATCCTCGAACAGGTTGAGCACGGTGTTGCTCGGAAGGCGATCCGGAGCGGTCATCCTGGAGAAGCTGCCGTCGCGATCAATGTAGAGCCCGTGGCCAATGGTTCCGATCCATAACGCGCCACCGGAAGTCTGGCGCAGGAAGCGGACCGTGCCCGCGACCTCGCGCACCTTTACGAAGCGGGAAGGCTCCGTCGGAGCGAACGGCTTTCTGTGCAGCGCCGAAACCGTTCCGACCCAAATGCTGCCGTCCGTTGTCTCGACAATCGACTTAACGCGGCTTTGACTGGCTTCGCCCTCCAAATGGTATTCGACAGCCGAATTTCCAAGGAGGCGCACCAGCCGGGAGCCGCCCACCCAGAGACCGCCTTTCCGATCCTCGTAGATGGCATGAACGGCAAGCAGAGGGACGGTCGCGGAATCGTCGATGCGCTCAAGGCGCTCTCCGTGCAACTGAAACAGGCCGTTATCGGTTCCGATCCATATCTGGCCGGCGCTGTCCTGGAACACCGATCGGACAAAGCTGTTGGTGAGCCCGTCATTGCTGGAGAAGGAGCGAAATGTCCCATCGCGATAGCGGATCAGTCCGCCGCCCTCGGTTCCGATCCAGAGGGTGTTGTCGCGGGAAACCATCAGACAGAAAATGTTGTTGTCGCTGAACGCCGGCGTGTTCTCGCGGTTGTAGAGGGAGAAGCGGGCGCCATCGAAGCGCAACAGCCCGCCCGTGGTTCCGATCCAGAGATATCGATCCCTAGTCTGGGCGAACGCCTGGACAATTTGTTCGGGAAGTCCGTCCTGCATCTGCCAAGTGCGTTCGGTGTATGCAACCAGGGGACGATCGGCAGCGGACGCAAAGAGAAAGGAAGCGCAGAGCACGAAAATCACAAGGCACGCTGCGTTGCGAATCTGGGCGCGGACCTCGGCCGGATTAGATCGTGAAAACATGAGGCAGACAGGTTCCACAAGAAGTGTAGACCGATTCCTCCACGGGCTGAAGCCCGGACTTCTTTTTCAGTTTGCGGCACGGGCCTCAGGGTCTTGCATCCACGACGACTTCATATTCTGGCAGAACCTGAACGTCTTTCAGCCTGGCCACTGGACCGCCTGCTGGAAACGCAGGCCATGCTTTGTCGGGAAGATAGATCGGCGCATGCTCGTGCAGCGGCAGGATCTTCAGTTCCAGCTTGTCCCATTGCTGGTTGGGGACTCGATCCAATCCGATAAGCCACGGAGTGCCGTTATAGAAGTTGTCGGTGAGCAGCTTCCCGTCCACGTATAGACGCGCCACGTCGCCTTCGTAGGCGATGCGAAGAAACGCTCCGGAAGCGGCGCCAGATTCTATGCGCGGCACAGCGATCGTCCAGTTCGCCGCCGCATCGAACGCAGCATCGTCCGGGGCCTCCGCAACTTCCTTCCCCATCTTCAACGGCGGATCTCCACTCACATCCCGCAGCTTCTGGACTTTCGCCACCATCGAAACTGGCTGCACCCGCGCACTATATACCTGAAAAACGCCGTCGTCGTCATTTTCATTGCGGGCAAGACCCGGCAGAGCAGCGCCCAGGGCCGGCAGGAAGCTCACCTTTAGTTGTGCAGGATCCTGCGCTTCAATATGAATCCTGTCGCCATCGAAATACAACTCCGCCGGAGACAGAATCAATCGCTCTTTCCCGGCCAACGTTGCCTTCCAGGTATTCAAAGCTTGTTCCCGCGAAAGGACCAGAATATTCACGCCGCTGTTGCGATTGCGCACCCGTATGGCAACCTGCGTCCCAGGCTCGATCCGGTCGACGTAGACCGTTCCTCCCGCTCGCCTGACCTGTCCGCCCACACTCTCGATCGCCGTGCCTTTTTTTTCTTCAAACGCAAACTCCGGCGAAATGCCGGGCCACACGAAGAACACATAGGTTTGCGGATCGTTCAACTTGCACAGAAGCTGCGCGGTCGCATAGCGCAGCAACGTCCCGCCGATGTCAAGGTTCACCGGCCAGATGGTGTACGCGTCACTGGGGATATTGATCGGATTGCTAGGCACCCCCAGAACGCCCGATCGCAGATGGAGCTTGACTTGAAAATTCTTTCGCTCCGGCAGGCGGTGGGCCCGTTCGTGGTTGTTGATAAAGACGAACCCGCGATCGTTCTCCAATCGCGCCGCTACGCGCGGGGTCGCCGTGTCCTGCTTGCTATCGGGCATGCGCTCGGGGAAATAAGAAGTCATGGGCGCAAGACTTGCGCCGAAGTCGCCGAGGAACAAGTGCAACGTTTTAAGAACGCGGTAGGAGGGGTGCATCTGGCCGAATTCGCCGAGCGGGGCCTGGAAGTCATACGACTTCACCGGCAAGTCGTTGGGATAGCCCGTGGCCTGCGACTCCTGCAATGTCGTTTTCTTGCCATCCGGATTCGTGCCGCCATGAAACATGTAGTAGCCATACAGCGCCACGCCCGATCCCAGCTTCACCACCTCCATCGCCGCAGTGTCGTCCGCGGTCAGCACCGGCCGGCGATGATACGCCACTTCCATTCCACCACCCATCTCGGCGGTCAGGTATGGATAGCCCGCGTCTACCGCATCGATGTCGGGATGCTTGGAGCGGAGATCGTCTCCAATATTTTCCTCGCAGCGCGTTCTCGTGAAGAAGTAGTTCGGGGTCGGGGGTAGATCGCTTAAGTTGCGCCACCAAAAACCGTCGGCGTAGCCGCTGAAGAGTGGGAGCACATCGCGCGACGGAATGACTGCGTTATCCCATCCCGTGATCGTATAAAAAGGAGCGTCGAGACCCGCATCGCGCGCCAGTTGCCGCAACTGCTGGATGTGCTCGACTCCCTTTCCCGGCCCGCGGGCGCTGTATTCGTTCTCCAACTGGACGCCAATGATGGGGCCGCCGTCCTTCCAAAACAATCCCTGCACCTGTTTGGAGATTTCACCGTAGAAGCGCCGCACATGATCGAGGTAAACGGGATTGTTCTCTCGCGTGGCCGTCTTCTGAATCAGCCAGTCGGGAAGCCCTCCGTTGCGCACTTCACCATGGTCCCAGGGCCCTACTCGGATCCACACGTACATACCATGCCGTCCGCACAGTTCAACAAAACGGCGCAGATTGCGCTCGCCCGACCAGTCGAATTGTCCTTCGATCTCTTCGTGGTGGATCCAGAAAATGTAAGTCGAGACGATTTGAATCCCTCCCGCCTTCATTTTCAGGATCTCTTTTTCCCACTGGCTCTCGGGATAACGGGAATAGTGGAACTCCCCCATCACCGGGAACCACGGTTCCCCATCGCGGATGAGATAGCGGTCATTGGCGGAGAGTGTGTGACCATCCGGCGCCCTTCCGCCTGAGGGGAAAGGAAGCGGTTGCGGTTGCTCAGCAGCCGCTCTCGCCTGGATCACGATGGGTGATGCTGACACTTTGTCTTGGGCTGGAACCTCTTGCGCAAAAACAACTGGAACCACGGCGATTATAAGTGCCAAAAGATATGCGTTAAGAGTAGACCCCAGGTTGCCTCTCCAAAATTTGGTATTCATAGCAATCCTTGCCCAAGAAATCTAACACTTGGCTTGTCCGGCGTAATCCGCCTAAAGTTGGAGTGCTGGCAAATTAGGGGAAGCGCGGATTGGTTCTTCAATAACTCATATTCCCGACGGCAACCTACACGAATCGGTAGAAATATTCCGCCTTTTGGAATTCTTGAGATCATGCCTCTCTTGATACGCGCCTATCGAATATTTTTCTCCAATCCGACTTTAGTAGGATTCGCAAGCCACAAACTTGGAGTAGATTTCGAGCGGCGAGTCGGGAGTAGGCTTTCTTGTCCAATTACCAAGTTCATAAGAAAGCCGCGATGCTTCGAGGTGGAATATGAATCACCCGTGGATGAAGCAAGTTATGGCTGGTCTTTTGTTGGCAACTATGTTGCTATGGGCAGCCGCCGTATTTGCGACCTCGCGTGGTGAGCGGGAAAAATGAAGCTTCGGCAGTCGCACACACCTCGGTTCATCTTCACCACTCCAAGATACGGTTTATCCCAGGAGGTTTGTCATGAAAGTCGTCATGCATCGGTTTGTACTGATATCCGTGGTCGTATTCACAATCCTCGCTTCCACATTGGCCGCTGGCCAAGGTACCAGCGGCAGCCTTACGGGCCAGATCACTGACCCGTCGGGCGCGACGGTTGTAGGAGCAACAGTTACGCTCACGAACGTCGATACCAATTACCTTCAGACGGTAACAACTGACAACACAGGAACTTACCTGCTGAAGCCGGTTATGCCCGGCAATTATTCGCTTACCATCACCGCCAAAGGGTTTGCAATGTACGTGCAGCGTGGCATCGTCATCACGGCCAACCTGTATGCAACCCAGGACGTGCGCCTCAAACTCGCCTCGGTGGTGGCCGAAACCGTTACCGTGAATAGCGATGCCGAGATGGTAAACACCAGCTCGGCCGAACTGGGAGCGACGATCAATGAAACCGCCATCTCCGAGCTGCCGCTCAACGGCCGCGATCCCTCCAGCCTGGTTCTGCTGGCGCCCGGCACCGACAACGTCATCCAACACGGCGGCGAAGGCATTCAGACCGGCTTCTCCTTCCCAACCGAGACCGGCGCCTCTGCCAATGGCGGCCGTCAGGGCAGCACCTTCTATATGCTCGACGGCGTCACCAATATGGACAACTACAACCTGCTGACGGCGCCTTTCCCGAACTCGGACGCCACCCAGGAATTCAAGGTCATCACCAACAATTTCAGCTCCCAATACGGCTTCTCGCCCGGTGCGGTGGTCAGCATCGCCACCAAGAGCGGCACCAATGCCATCCACGGCGGCGCGTTCTGGTTTGTCCGCAACAACGATCTGAACGCCAGCGATTGGTTCAGCCACGAAGTCGATACGCTCAAACGCAATCAGTTCGGCGGATATATCGGCGGCCCCATTAAGAAGGACAAACTCTTCTTTTTCGGCAACTACCAGGGCACCAAGATGGCGCACGCCCCAACTAACCTGAGGACAACCACGCCCACCGCAGCCATGCTCAATGGCGACTTCAGCGCCCTGTCTCCGGACGGTGTCACGACGAACCTGGTCGGCCCCTTCAAAACAATTAACGGCAAGCCCAACCAGCTCGATACCAGCATCGCCAGCCTCTCTCCGGCTGCGGTGACGATGACCGAGACCGGCCTGCCGGGGCACACCAGCGGCGTTACGCAGAGCCCCACCGGCGACATGTTCTACACGATGCCCGCCGTCCGCAACACGTACCATGAGGTCACGGCGAAGCTGGACTACAACATTTCGCCCTCGCAGGCGCTCTCGCTGCGCTCCTTCACCGACTATATGACCTCCCCGTCCACCGACGTTCCGGGCAACATGGAGAGCGTGTACAACCACCAAGCCTGGACCGCGAGCTTCCAGCAGAAGATGTACTACTTCAACGACGCCCTGACCCACAGATGGACGTTCAATCCGACCACAATCAACACGATCTCGGTTTTCTGGAACCAGATGAGCGCGCACAACGGGGCCAAGGAACTGGACAGCAGCGGCCAGCCGATGTGCTTTTCGAGGTACATCGCGGTCAACGAACCTTCGGGCAGCTGCTACATGGGATCCCTCGAGGTACTGGCGGGCTATGACACCTATAGCGGCTGGGATGAGCCCTCACAGGAGGTCCGCAACACCCTCGGCCTGGTCGATACGGTTAACAAGCTGATGGGCAAGCACTCGCTGACCGCCGGCCTCGACGTGATGCGTCAGCACGCCGCCGAGATCACACAGTATCCGACCCAGCCAACGATTGTTTTCAAAGGCACCATCACTGGCAACGCTCTGTCCGATTTCCTCCTGGGATATGCGCAGGAATACATGCAGGGCGCCGGCGAGATCGCCGATGTGGCCGGCTGGCAGTTTGCCCCCTTTGTGCAGGACGACTGGAAGCTTCTTCCCAACCTGACTGTAAATCTTGGCCTGCGCTGGGATCCGAACACTGCTCCTGCCTCCAAGGGTGGCCGCGGCGCGGCCTTCGTCCCTGGACAGCAGAGCACGGTCTACCCCAATGCCCCGCTGGGCTTGATCTTCCCCGGCGACAAGGGAATGACCGATACGCTGATGAACGACAGCTACAACTACTGGGAGCCCCGCCTGGGCCTAGCCTGGCAGCCCAAGCAGTTGCCGCACACCGTCATTCACGCCGGCTTCGGCATGTTCACCGGTCCGCTGGAGTACTCCATGTACAACCATGCCGCCGACATCTCCCCCTTCAGTCCCCTCTACGACTACTACGGTTGGTGCTGGTACAACAACACGAGTACCTGCGCTTCGGATTCGATGTCGGGGAATTCGGCCATCAACTTCGACAAACCGTGGACGAGCGCTGGTTCGCCGGTATCCTCCAGCCCCTTCCCGAATACTTACCCATGGGCCTCTACCTCGTACAAGCCGCCATCCAACTTTGTCTTCGGCAGCGGAATCGCAGTCGGCCAGGCCTTCTCGCGCAACTTCAAGATGGGCATAACGCAAAGCTGGAACCTCTCCATCGAACAGCAGATCAGTCCAGCGATGGTGGTGCGCTTCGCCTATGTCGGCAGCGAAAGCTATCACCAGTCGGTGGTTATCAACCGCAATACCCAGGTCAATTGGGTCGCTCCGTATCCGAACTTCAGCAATATCCTGGAAGACAACAGCTTTGCGACGGCCAGCTACAACGCGCTGCAACTCGGCTTTGATCGCCGCATGGCGCATGGCCTCCAAGTACAGTCCAACTTTACCTGGTCGCATGCCATCGATCTGGCGGGCTCCAGCAACATCTCGTACGGCACCCCCGAACTGGGCGATCCCTTTAATATGAATTGGAACCGCGGCAACTCCAGCATGGACATGCCGTGGAACTGGGTGACCAACTTCGTCTACCAGGCCCCCGGCTTCAAGAACCAGAATAAGCTGGTGCAGGAAATCCTTGGCGGCTGGGAACTGAGCGGCATCATCACCTGGCAGACCGGCAACCCCTTCTCGGTTATGTCGGGGGCGAACAACTCCGGGACCAACCTGTGGCTTGATCGCGCTGATTCGGTCCCTGGTGTGCCCACCAACATGGGCAATGGAAGCCACTGGGATTGGGCCTATGGTAATGGGTACTTCAACAAGAGCGCGTTCACCAATGGCGCCTCCTTCGGCGACACCGGCAGAAACGCTTACTGGGGTCCGCACGTCTTCACCAGCGATGCGGCGATCATGAAGGCCTGGAACCTGGGAGAAGGAATCAAACTGCAATTCCGCTGGGAGGCCTTCAACGTTACCAACCATCCGAACTTCGCCAATCCGGACAGCACGCAATGGGGGGGGTCTCACACCGGTATGATCAGCAGCCTGGGCAACATCCCGCCGCGCGTCATGCAGGGCGCGCTCAAACTTACCTTCTGATCCAACACCTGGAAGGCAGCCGGACAACTTTGTCCGGCTGCCTTTTTTTTGGGCGGAGGAATTCGTATAAGCGGTGTTGTGTCCGGAGGAGGCGGAGATGACGAGCGTGGCCGCCTGCGGTGTTTATCCACCGTGGTCCGGCTCCCTTTGATCGCACGCAAATCCTTACCTTCTCCTACTATCTCGTGTTGCCGAGCGTGGGCAGGGATCATTTCGGCAACAACAAGGCGGTAAACGGTGTGCTTGATGGCTGGCAGATCTCGGGCATTTTCCAATTGATGTCCGGTTGGCCGATCAGCAACTTCAGCGTCTCTGGCACCAACCAAAATTTCGGGTCCGAGTATGGATTGAACTCCAACGAAATCGGCATCTGGGGAAATGTGCCGCTCACCGTCGGCGGAACAACCAACGGCAGTGCTCCCATAAGTGGAGAACTCACGAACGGGACTGTCGATGAGGCCGCCGTGCCGTTGATGATCTGTGACCCCCGCAAGGGGCTCAAGAAAGATCAGTATTTCAACCCCGCTTGCTTTGTAGCGCCGTCGTATATGGCCAACGGAACCTATCGTCTGCCTTACATTCATGGTCCGGCTTACGAGAACGACTCCCTGGATCTTTTCAAAACGTTCAGCATCACCGAAAGCAAGAAGCTGGAGATTCGCGCGGAGGCCTTCAACCTCTTCAACCATCCGTGGAACGAGTTCATTGCCTACGACCCCAACATGTACATGGGATTCAGTGTCCAGGGTGGCCCAATAACAAGCACAAACCCAACCGGCACAATTGACAATAAAACCGGCCACCGGGAGATTGCGTTGACCGCCAAGTTCTGGTTCTGAGGCATTCGCCGGACTAGTGGGCGAAGACTGTACGGAATTTTGGCAGACAATGATTATGTTATCAATGAGTTGTGGGAATGTGCGCTCTCGGAGCGCAGCCTTTGGCGCTGCGCTCTGAAGTCTTTGGAAATCCTCAGGTGTGCCACGACACGGCTAAATCGATCCGTCCGCCAAATCCAGGTTGAAGCTGTTAGTGTGTTTGGCTAGTACGGGGTTGAACACGCCTGGGGCAATGTCTCCAAGCCTTTGATGTTTCGTCTGCTTGCGGGATTTTGGGGAACGGATCGGCGAAACGGCCACTGCGGCCGCACCCAATACACCAAAGAAATGGCGGGTGGCCAGCATCCCATTGCCACCCACCGGTTGCCCGCCGCGATTTCCACAGGAGCAGAACTTAGGAAAACAGGAAGGGAACTGTCAGTTCGTAGCCAGTTGATCGAGTTCTGTTTTCGCAAGGGCGGCAATCGGCGTGCCGGGATCGGCATCTTTCCAACGCGCGAGGAATTCGCGATAAGCATCTTTCGCTTTGGCCTTGTCTCCCTGAAGGGCATAGGCGCGAGCGAGTTGGAGATGCGCTAACGCGGCGAGAGGGAAATTTTGAATTAAGCCGGGGCGATCGACGATTTTTTGGAATTCGGTGGCGGCCGCTCCTCCTTGTTTGCCGAGCAGGAAGGCTTCACCACGCAGGTAGACTGGATACATGGGACCAAATGACGTGACCTGAAATACCGAAGACTGGCCCAGCGCATAGGGTTTGGCGGTTTCCAAAACCGAGAGCGTCCGATCCGCGTTGCCTGCATACAGTTGCACGGCGGCCTCGATCACTGGCAGCCAGTACTTGTTCAACGTCGTGTCCAGCGGAGATTCTTGCTTCAGCTTATCGGCGAGCATTCTCGCCTGGCCAATCTCACCAGCGCGCGCCAAGGCCAAGGCGGCAAGAATCCGAGTATCGCGGCCGTCCGAGAACCGCAGCGCTGCAGTCGCCTGCTGCCGGGCCAAGTTGCGATTGCCGAACTCGGCTTCCAGGAGGGCGCCATAGGCTTGCCAGTCGGCCGCGCGCTCATTCTCGCGAAGCGTTGTGGCCAGCTCAATGGTCTGGCGAAGCAATAAACGAGTCTCACCGAAGCGGCCCCGGCAAGCTTCCGTCTGCGCCCGAGAGAGCAGAAGAATTTCGGAGATTTCCGCTTTGCCGGAGGCGATCTCGGCCTGGCGCTCCATCTCGGCCGTATCGCCTTCGAGAAAAGCCAGTTGGTAACGCGTGAGGTATTCATCCGTGCTGCTCAGATTGCGCTTGTTCATTTCTTCCAGAACGGCGCGGACCTCTTGCCTGCGGTCGAGGTTGAGCAGGGCCTCGGCGAGGTTCGTATAGTTGTACGCCAGACTGGGATTGCGTTGCAGGGCGGCTTGAAATTCGGGGACCGATTGTTCATACTCGCCGAGCGCGTTGTGGACCATGCCTGCCCCGGTGTAAGACACCGAATCGCGGGGGAACTCGCGCTCCCACTGTTGATAGACGCTCAGCGTCTTTTCCAGTTCGCCGGTGACGAAGTGATAGTAGCGCGACTCGATATAAAACCGTTCCCGTTGACTGACGCGCTGCCGCAGAGCAAAGGCCTTGCGGAAGTTTTCGGCGGCCGAATTGAACTTCAGGGTGTCATACCAGACGCCGCCCAGCCGGTTATAGGCCATGGCGAACGCCGGATCTAACTCGATCGCGCGCTGGAAATAGGGAACGCTTTCCAAATCCCCTTGGGTGTTTCGCACCGCGATGCCTTCGCTGTAGGCCTGTAACGCCTTCAACGACGGAGTGGTGGCCTGTTCCAGGGGCGCGTCGTACTTTTGCAGGCTGGCGAGCGATTCGCCCAGCCGGGCGCGAAGATCGATGGCAGCCTTGTCCACCGCCGGCAGGACCTGCTCCTTGCCCGCCGCCCGCACCTGTTCGCGGGCCAGCACTTCTCCCGAGGCGCAATCGGTCGCGGTCAATCCGATCACGTAGAGCGTGCCCAGGCCTGTGATGGAGCCCGAGAGCACGGCTTGTCCGCCCGCTCGCTGGCACAGTTCGCGCGCCACGTCGGAGGCGATCGGCTGCCCGGCTGGACGCGCCATGAGCCGCAACGTCTCCTGCAACCGCTGCTCGGGGAGCAGATACAGCGCCGGCGACTGTTCCAGGTCCGTGAGCAGAGCTTGCTTGATTGTGCCGTCGAAGACCGGATCTCCCGTGGTGTTGTCGAAGTCGGCGACGACAATCGTCCCCCGCTCGGCCAAAGACGCAGTTCGGTGAAAGCGAGATGGCGAGAGTTTGCCCGTGGCCGTGAACCAGAGGGCCGCGGACAGGATCAAAGCCACGGCGGCGATGGCCACCGCGAGGTCCTTCTTTGAAAGGCGTTTCGAGAGACGATTCGCGCCCGAGGTGGTTGGCGTTTCCGCCGGTGTTTCGTCCGGCAAGGGGCTGCGCCGGGAGAACACGGGCGTGTAGCTGCCCTTCGGGATTTCAATTCTGATCGGGTCGCCGCATCCCTCCGCTTCGTAATATTCGGCCAGCGCCGTCCGCAAGCGCCCCGCCTGGACCCGGACAAAAGCATCCAGCCGCGGATCGAAGGAGGCCCCGCGTTGAAACGCCTCCATGGCCACGACCGCTTCTTTCAGTTCGTCACCGTGCCCTGCCAGAGTCCTCTCGGCGATGTAGCTCAGAAAATTGCGGAGTTGTTCGGCGTTGCGGAAGCGTTGCGAGGCGAGGATCTTGCGCAGCTCGGCGCGGATCTCGGAAGGCGAGACCTCTCGCACATCGGACCGCACGCCGGATTGCACTTCAGATTCGCTCCCGCGCGTTTCGGGCATGATCTGGCATTCCGATATCGAGGGAGGACGCGGGAAAAGTATAGCACGCTTCTCCGCAGTTTTGAGTCACTCGATCTAAGTTCGTAAGCCTCTGAAAACGCCATGGAAGAAACCGTTACTTACCCCCGGAAACTTGTCCGCGCTGCCGATCTTCGGGTATCCAGAGCAGGATGTTGCCCGCAGTCGGCACATATCGGAAAGGGGCCCAAAGAATGCGTTGCACAAACCCGGCCATGCTTCATCGCTTTCTTCTTGTCGCGGTCCTGGTGGTGGCCGGTTCTGGGCAGGCATCGCGACTGGCCCAAGAGGCGTTCGTGCCGGTCGCGCAACGTGCGAACCCGGCGCGCAGTGCCAAGTCCGGCGGCACGGGTGGAGAACTGCTGCAGGTCCGGTTGGGCGAACGCATGTTGGCCTTCGGGCCCGATCGCGCCTATCTGGGTGCGCGCGACCACGCCCTCACCGTTGAGTTTCACGGCACGCCAGGGGTCATGCCGCGCCTGCTCGCTCAGGCCGGAGACATCTTAGGCGGCGTCGCGAATACCAAGATTTTCTACGAGGACTTATGGCCTGGCATCAGCCTGACTTACGAAACCAATTCCAAGGGGATTACCGAGAGCACCTACCGGCTGGCCAGCGGAGCCGATGTTGCGAACATCCGGCTGCGTTACAACGTGCCGGTCTCGCTGGAGAAAAACGGCACGCTGAAGTTCAAGTTCTCCACCGGCTATTTTATGGAGTCTTCGCCGGAGGCATGGCAAGAGATCAATGGCAAACGAGTGTCGGTGACGGCGGCCTTCCGGGAGTCAAACGGGGAGGTTGGGTTCCAATTGGGCCGCTACGATCCCAAATACCCGCTGACCATTGATCCCATCTTTCGGTGGCACGGCTTTTTCCAAAGTCTTCACCCAGCAAGCACTCAAAAAAACTCTTAGGAGGAACCATGAAACGATCATTGATTCTCGCACTTGCAGTTTTCGCATTACCACTCGCAACCTGGGCGCAAGTCGCGCCCAAGGCCGCATCGAACGGTTCGGTGACGGATCTCGGCAGCCTGGCCGGACTCGGCTCGGTCGCCTACGCGGTTTCAGCCAACGGCGATATGGTCGCTGGAATTTCCGGGGGCACCGGCAATGAAAATCCGCGGGCCTTCCGCTGGACGGCGGCCGGCGGCATGCAGGATCTCGACCCTAATGGCGATGACAATGCGAACGCCTATGCTTACGGCATTTCCGCCGATGGTAACGTGATTGTCGGAACCTACGGCCACTACCCCGACTGCAATCCCGGCTGTGCTTTTTTGTGGACGACGGGCGGCTTTGAGTGGCTTCAGCCCGTGCCCGGTGGGTGGATCAGCCCCACCCCCTACGGCGCCTCGAAAGACGGCGGCGTCATAGTGGGATCGGCCGCCAATTACTGTCCGCCCTGCGGGAACCATGCCTGGCTGTGGAGTACGAATGGTTATGTTGACCTCGGCGCCTTGCCAGGTTCCACAGGTGGCTCTACGGCGTTGGCCGTCTCCGAAGACGGCACCGTCGTGGTGGGCAATTCGAATGACAGCCAGAGCCGCCCCACTGCCTACCATTGGACGCAGAAGACTGGCATGAAGTCCCTCGGCCTGTTGCCCGGCGGATCGAATTCGTATGCCACCGGCGCCTCCACCAACGGCAGTGTGATCGTGGGCTACGGAGAAACTACCCAAAACTGCCCTTACGGAGCAGAATACTGTACCACCGCTTTCCGCTGGACAAAAGCCACGGGTGTGGTGGAACTCCCCATTTTGGCGGGCAAACGCTTTGCCACTACAACCGGAGTCTCCGCCGATGGCAAGACCGTTGTGGGCTATGCCCAATCGAACTGCTGTGACTGGGATGCCTGGCGCTGGACGGCCGAGACTGGCACGCAGGCCGTCAGCGATTGGCTCGCTGCGGTCGGCGTGGACGCGTCGGCATATAGCTTCTATAGCGCCTATGCGGTTACGGCTAATGGCGACGGAGTGGTGGGACAGCTAACCAACGGCGACGCTTACCTGGCGCTGGCGACGTCCAACAAAACCGGCATGCCGACGTTCTCACCAAAGCCGGGTAAGTACGTTGGCTCGGTGACGGTGACGCTCAGCCATACCTCGTCGAACGCGAGTATCTACTACACGACCGACGGCTCGACTCCGACCGTGAATTCGACGCTCTACACCGCGCCGATTGACGTCACGGCCACGACAACCATCAAGGCCATCGCCATCGTTCCCAGCTACCCGCAGAGCGCGGTTGCGACCGGCAAGTACACGATCAAGTGACGACGGATAGGGGTGCGCGCCAATTGCAATACATCGGCGAGCTTGTATTTGTTGGGCGGCGGTGAGAAGAAGGCGGTCGCGCGCATCCTGCCGTGCATGTTGGAGGATTGGACTCTTGCCTTCCTCCCCGCCGGCGTCGTCGTGCGGATGCGCGTGACTCGCTCCGTTTCCGCATGAAAGCCAGAATAGTCTGTATTGAGTCTTTGAGACAGCGCGATGCTTGAGGGTAACGATACGAACTTGCAGTGTCAGGCTCAAAACGCAGGTGCGCACTTATTCTATGAGCTGCTTGCCGTTGCAACCTTGCCCGGGCTGTTAGTGTCCTGCTCGGCGCAATCCGCGAAAGTGCAGAAGGTGCCGTCCACGCCACGAACGGTGTTGCACGATTATCCCCTTGGCCAAGGGGATAATCGTGTTTTTTCAAATGGTGCGGGTAACCCCGATGCGCACCCGCTTCGAATCGTGCAGCGCGTTGCGAAAAATGCGGAATCGCCGGCTTGAATTCGCCTGAAACGAGAGCGGCAGTCGATAAGGCATTCAGTGACTTTAAGACTGCGCAGATTGCCACAGCCACAGTTACAACCGCAGCGGTGAAGTAGAAAGCATCAGTACCTAAAACCGAGCGGAATCCGGCAAGAAAATCGCCCCTTACGTCCAGAGTGAGTATTTTGAAAAGTGAACATCGCTAAACACCTTCGTAATCGCAACCCCAGCCTCTCCCCGCTTCGTAGGACTGTGATTCACGTACCGCTCATCACTCGCCGCGCACAAAATGGGGAATCTCGGTCGGAATTTCCAGCGACAGTTCCACAAACCCGCGATACGATCCATTCACATACCAAGGAGACTGATAGATCAGCTTCTTGATTCCCTTCTTTTCGATGCTGTAAACGTTGGTGCGCCCAGCCTTCAGCAACTCCTCCAACTTGGTGCGCGAGGGTTCGGGATGGCAATCGAACAGATTGGACCCGATCAGAGCGGCGCCGCCGCTGTCCTGAAAAGTCCGAATGGACTTGTTGTTCATCGCCAAAATCATCCCATCGCTATCGCAGACGGTCACGGCTCCAGGAAACTCCTGAATCCAGGCAAAAGCTTCATCCTTGGACATTCCATCGCCTCGCAAATCGTCTAAAAAACTCTGATTCAGTGTCCGAGCATAAATCCGGCAATTTCCGGCGCACATGCGTGCCGCATCCGAATAGCACGCCCGAACAGTGCGGAAGACCCGAAAGTCTGGCCGAAGTGCAAACGCCCGTACTGGAACACGCCGCGCAGGCGGGCTCCAAAACGCGGATCGTGAGGAATTTTCTAGGTGCAGTCCGTTGCCTCAAACGATAAGATCCACCATAAAGATTACAGGTGGCATCCTAGGAATGACAACCGCGAAGGCACCTTGCTTCTTATCGGTCACAACATTCGGATGGAAGAGATCGAAGTGAGATAGTGTATGCTCGTCGCAAAGAAGAGCAGTTCACCAGCTAAAGCGGTGAGAAGTCCTCTCATCGTCGGCAATCGGCTGAAGTCTCGGTTTTGGACTTGAACCGATAAGGCTCACCGGAGGAAATGGGGAACAACCATGGCTTCATCCAGCCTCGCAATCGCCACTGTCCGAGAAGCTTGGCTATCGGCCGTCAGGGCCGCTGACGCTGACCGCCTTGCCTCCATGGTCACCGGCGATGTAGTTGTTGTCCACGGCGATGGCCGCTGTATCCGGGGCAGGGAGGAGTTGAAAGCTGACTTCTTGAAGGCATTCGAATCTTTTCTTGTCGAGCAGAGGGTCACGAACCCGGAGATAGTTACTCGTGGCGATTGGGGATTTGAAATCGCGGGAGTGGAAAGCACCCTCACGCCTCTTCATGGCGGCGAAGCAATCCGCGTAGTTACGACGACCATGGTTGCGCTGCGCAGGCAACCGGACGGTACGTGGAAGATTGCGCGGGTGGTTGGGCTTCTTGGTTGACGGTCTTCAATCCCGCAAAACTCCCGTTTTGGCGTTACACACCCCGATCCGTCCAGATCACGTGGCATCGAACAAGTTCGGCAGAACCTCGCCCGCTTTGCCCATGAAACATTCCGTGAACGAGGATGCGTTCGCAGGCTTCTCCGGTCCCACGTAGACTGTCCGCGCACCACCACTAACTTGAGCGACAAAGCTGGCGGCGGGCTCGACCACCCCTGAGGTTCCTACGGCTACGAACAGAGTGCAGCCGTCGAGCGCCTCATAGATTCGATCCAAATTAAACGGCACTTCGCCGAACCAGCAGATGTGCGGGCGAATCCGGCCGCCGCACTTGCAGCGGGGAACCTCGGCGGGCGGCTCATAGAAATTCGTGTCGTCAAACGGAGTGCGGCTGCAAGTGTCGCAACGGCTCTTGAAAAGCTCGCCGTGCATGTGGACGACCTTCCTCGAACCAGCCTGCTCGTGGAGGTTGTCTACATTTTGCGTGCAGACGAACAAGCGGTCTTGCAGCGTGTCTTCAAGTTTGGCGAGCGCGAAGTGCGCCGCATTCGGCTTGGCTTCCGAAGCAACCCGCCGACGCATGGAATAGAACTCCCACACCAGACGGGGATCGCGTCGCCAAGCCTCGGGCGAAGCGACCTGCTCGATGCGATAATTCCGCCAGAGTCCGCCCACGCCACGAAAGGTTGGAATGCCGCTCTCGGCGCTCACTCCCGCCCCGGCAAGAATGAAGACTCGGTCGGTCGAGGAAACTGTGACCATGGATGAAAGGATACGACGACTGGGCTAACCAGCGCCTTGGCGATTCTTTGGGCGTTATAGCCAGTCGATTGCGGCTGCGGTCAAGATCTCCTTATGACCACCCTTGGGTGAAAAGTTTGGTAGAGCGTGTTTCAAAAATAGGTTTTGGGTAAGGCACGGCTTTATAGGCTGCGGGAAAATACTGGTTTCGTATCAGGTCATCGCTTTAGCGATGACATAAACTCTTTGAAATCAGATGCCCCTTTAGGGGCTGCGGCGCGAAATTCGACTTTTTCCGCAGCCTCTTTAGCCGTGCCGTTTAGGGCCTGGAAAAATGCGGGTTTTAGCCCCTGAGGGACGCGTCTTCAGAGCTAAAAGGAGTTTTTGAAACACGCTCTATTCAGCCCGTCGCTTGAACGCTGTACTCACACCGGAATGATGGACTCGGCGCCGGCGGGATCGTCGTATTTGACGAAGTTAACTCGGCTGCCGACTTGGCGGCGCTGCATCTTAGCCGCGTCGAAGGGCTGAAGCAAGGCGCTGATAGGGTACTATGTTGGATCGCGACTTTAGTTTACTGTTTTGGATATGGATGCAGGTGGGTCCAATCCGGCTGGCCTCGAGAAAGGCACGGTCCCGCTCTCTCGTTCCAGGTGTAAGTCCGTTGCCGGCAGTTTCCTGGCTCATATTTCCCGCGAAACCAGTTCGGGCCGGTTTATCCCTGAGATGGATGGCCTGCGCTTCGCAGCCATCGGCATGGTCGTCCTGTATCACCTGAATGGATACCTTACAGCGAAGTCGCCGTTTTATCGTACGGCCCCCCCTTCCGGATGGCTTGCCCAAGCGGCTCTGGTAGGACTCCACGGCGTCGAACTTTTCTTCGTCATCAGTGGCTTCATCCTGGGGCTTCCCTTTGCCGCGCATTATCTTAAGGGGGCCGCTCCCGTGAATTTGCGTAAGTACTATCTGCGCCGGCTAACTCGCTTGGAACCTCCTTACATTGCCGCGCTGCTTGTCCTGCTCATTCTGGCTGTAGGCATTGGGGGAGCGCCACCTGCCAGCTTTTATCCGCACTTAGCCGCCAGCCTCTTTTATTCTCACAGCCTGATTTATGGGACATTCAGCCCAGCCATGGGAGTGGCTTGGTCGCTTGAGATCGAAGTGCAGTTTTACCTGCTGGTCCCGTTGCTGACGCTGCTCTTCACCATTAGAAGTCGAACGCTGCGGCGCGCTACGATTGCCATACTCATCCTGGCAATCCTGTCGGGCCAGGCCCTCTTTCTGCGCCACAGTCCTCGCGCATCGCTCTCGATTCTCGCGTACGCGCAGTTTTTCCTGGCTGGATTCCTGCTCGCCGATGTTTTCCTGACGAGCTGGGGCGAAGTTCCGCGGCGAAACCTGGCATGGGACTTGGTGGCGCTGGCGGGATGGCCCCTGCTGTTTGTGATTCTCCATTCGCGTGTCCTCGCCGCCTGGCTTTTCCCCGCATGGATCTTTCTCCTTTACTGCGCCGCCTTTCGCGGCCGTCTCACCAATCGTTTCTTTTCGAATCGCTGGATCGCAGCCATCGGAGGGATGTGTTACTCCATTTACCTGCTGCACTATGAAGTGATTTCCGCAGTGGGGCGACTTACCCGGCGTCTGGGCGAAACCGCTCCTTATTGGATTTACCTGTCCATGCAATTCGCGCTCGTCGGCGCCGCGATTGTGGTTATCTGCGGCGCTTATTTTGTCGCCATAGAAAAGCCCTGCATGCGCCGCGATTGGCCGCAGCGGCTGTGGGTCTATGGGCGGCGCATTGTCTTTGCCAGGTTTCGTTTGAGCGGAACCAGTGCCACAGAGTAGCCCGCGCAGTCCGCTTTTCATCGCGTATTCATTCACCATCCACAGGATTCGTGCCGTAAGTCGTTGAAAATATGTTTGCGCCTGAGGTGAGCTTATTGCACTGCTCGCGACCTTTTCCGCAGCCTCCTAAGAGGAGAGGACTACATATGGCTGACTTAGCTCAGAGAACCTGAAAGAGAGGGCGGGAGTGCTCGTCTCAAGCGTCAGGTTTGCACAGCACGCTTAAAAATAACTGGTCAACATTGCTCACTTATTAGCGGTTTTTCAAAAATGATTTGCCCGTTTTCGGCCGCGCGGCGGTGAAGCGCTTGCGTGCGTGGGTGAGCAATATTGCACAGAATAACGGTTCCTGGCGTGTCATCGTAAGCTTGGCGGAGATGTGGAAAGGGAGACCCTTCTCCAGCGCGTCTCAGCCATTGGCCTCATCGCAAAAACAGCCGTGCCTGGGGAGAAAGACGAAGGTGGACCGCCGATGGAACGCGCTTTTCGCCAGCTCCGCGATCGTTTTCGCAGACGACTCGCCACCATCGCCGCATCCGTCGCGAAGCTGTTTGCGTCAACCACGCCCGCGGCCCGCGGTTTCGCGTCGCAAAGAATGTGCCCGTTTTGCGGGTTGATTACGCCGCGATCGCAGACTTCCTGCCTGGAGTACGGCAAATCGCTCGCTCCAGCGACAAGATAGCGGCAAGATATAGCGGATAAATAAAGATAGACGAGTTATCGGGACGCGCATTGGCGGCGGCCCTCAAACGAGCGCAGGAGGTCAATATGCTTTGGACAATTTTCGTGGTGCTTCTGGTTCTGTGGCTTCTTGGTTTCAGCCTCCACATCGCAGGCGGACTGATTCATTTGCTGCTGGCGATTGCCGTGGTGGTGCTGATCGTGAACCTGGTGAGCGGCCGGCGCGTTGCGTAAGTGGGCAGAACATCGCACCCGAGCCGCGCCTGCTTCGCATATCTACCCCTACGCAGTGGAAATCAGGGAAAACGATCGGCGCGCGCCCTGGTGCGAGATTTGTACGCCCGCAAAGTTGGAGGCGCTGTGGCGTGCGGAACATGCTCGCCAAGAGTTAGGGAACCTCTGATTAAGTTCGTTCCTAAAGGTTTTAGGTAGGGTACGGCTTCAGCCGTGCCGCCAAAGCCCGCTCTACAAGCGGCTTTAGCCGCTGAGGGCCGCGCTTTCAAAGCATCGCGCATACTCTTCGGAGACTTATTCAGCGTTACCTTAGTTATGCAGAACTACGTTGAGCAGCGAACTGTGAACTTGCAATCCGCCGTCCGGGCCGCCGGAGTAATCGACGAACCCCAGTTTTCTGAACCGGTTCATGAAAAAGCTCACCCGCGAACGAGTGGTCCCGACCATCTCGGCCAAGCTCTCCTGGCTGATCTTCGGGATAACAGTCTCGTGTACGCCGTCCTTACCGAAGTGAGCGAGCAGAAGAAGGACCCGAGCCAGCCGCTTTTCGCTGGAGTTAAACAACTGGTCGACCAGGTCCTCTTCATAACGAATATTTCGCTCCAGCAAATACGCCACGAACAGATCGGAAAATGCGTGTTCGCGGTGCAGCGCATTCATCATCGCTTTCTTGTCGATGCGTTGAATTTCACAATCCGTCATGGCTGCCGCGGATCCCATGCGCTGGGTCTGGCCTGCCAGCGCGCCTTCGCCAAAGAAGTTTCCGTCCGTCAATATGCCGATGGTCGCTTCTCTGCCTATCTTGGAAACGACGGTGAGCTTCACTTTGCCTTTTTGGATATAAAAGACCGCGTCTGCCGGATCGCCCTGAGTGTAGATTCCCTGATTCTTGGCGAAAGTTAAGTTCTTCCTGCCCTCGCCAATGGTTGCGAGAAAGGTCGCGGGTTTGAATTCGCGACCCTTATGGTTGGATCGTGCAAGAGAAACCATGACCTCCTAATTTTACGCCTAGAAAGTATTTCTCCCCCGAAAATTGGGACGTGCCCGCTGTTCTTGCGGGGGATGAAAGCGGGCCATTCTGCAAAATCGTTCAACAACGGGGGAAATAAACTTCAGTCCTCCATACACTTAAGCGGAGGAACCGGCCGAGCCAGGCTAACCGGTATTACGAACTCTTTACTTTTCCGCAGACGCTAAGCACCGGGCTGGATGAGGATCTGTGCGGGGCTGTCCCGTGTTGATTTCGCACTTCTCTCGCGGCTTGGCGCCACAAGTGGGGCAACGAACACGCAGGGCTTGTTCCTTTTCAGCTTTCATAATTTCATCATGCAGGATTGCCCGGCAATAAACTGGTCAATTGTGACCGTTTTACTTTCGCGCCGCCGCTGCCGCAATTCAATGTTGAACGCGGCGCCATGAGCTGTGCTGAAGAGGGCCGCGCAGGGTTATATAGAAAGTTTTGCGCGGGTCCACAGCGGCCGCTTGAAGATCCCACGCGTTCAGTTCTCGGCCCGCTCTACTCCCAAAGCGCTCGATCAACTGCCTGAATTAAAACTCAATCACGTGAATCGTCTAACCGATGACACGGGAATGCTGCAGCCAATCTTTTCCGTCTTCCAGTTCGCCTTCGGATGCCATCACCGCCAACGGAGCGTGGTGTTCACGATCAAGAAACGGACCTACCAGGTCTGCCTGAATTGTGGACGGGAATTCGACTATTCCTGGGCGCTGATGCACTCCATAAGGCCGCCCGTTGCCGCCTGAGGGCGCAGCCGACTGAACTGCTATCGGCGCGGGTCCACTGCTTGAGCTCGTGACTCTTTTTTCCCTGCGACAGCAAGGCCATTCGCTACAATCGAACTCGCAGACTGAATCCTGCCATTCACAAAAAATGATGCGCTTGCTTGCGATCATCTTGCTCGTTTCGAAAAAGAGGGCCCTGCGATGGCTGATTCATCTTGGCGGTCCGGGCCTCATTTTGCTGGGCCTTGCCGATAACTCGCTCATCCCGTTGCCGGGTAGCACGGACGTCGTTACCATTCTGCTGGCCGCCCACCATCCCACCATGTGGACCTACTACGCACTGATGGCGACGGTGGGAGCCCTCGTAGGCGGCTATCTTACCTATCGCATGGCTCGCAAAGGTGGTAAAGAAACTCTGGAAAAGAGGTTCTCGAAGAAAACGACCGGCAGGGTCTACGCGTTGTTTTCACGCTGGGGATTCGCGGCGGTCGCGGTCCCCGCTCTGTTGCCGCCGCCGTTCCCCATCGTGCCCATGCTTTTGACAGCCGGCGCCATGCAGTATCCCACCAGGAAGTTTCTGACCGCTCTGGCCGTCGGGCGCGGTGTTCGATTTACCATCCTTGCCTATCTCGGGTTCCACTACGGGCGGCACATCGTGAATTTGTTCGCGCGATACTACTGGCCTGTCCTGGGTGCTTTGATCGTTTTTTCACTGCTGGGTGGACTGCTCGGCCTGTTCGAGTACAAACGCATTCAGAAATCCAGCGGCCCCGAAAGTCACCGCCCAGGGTCCCAAGCCCGCCGCCCGGTGGTCTGATCACTTCTGAGGAAGGCCTCGCCTGGTGACGAGATAGACGGCAAAGCTCCCCAGCCAATGACCGCCTTCGTAATGCATGCCCGTCACCGCCGCAAGTCCAGCACGGCGATGTGCCTCGGCAGCCGCCATGATCGTCGGCAGGCGCTTGTCGCCTTTGGGCAGGCCCGCGGCGATGCCTTCCAACATCCATGCGCGGCTCAGGTTGAGTCCATCCAAATGCGCCAATTTGGGGTCGCTGGGATCGGGCGACAACACGGGCTCTAACCACGCGCCCTTTCGTGCCGGGGAGATCTGCGGCAGAAAAGTTTGCAGCCAGCGAGCGAACTCGCCGCTCGGCAGCACACGCCGCATCACGTCCGCCTCGCCAAGACACGGCGATAGGAAATCCTCCCCTGATGGCTCATATTCAAGCGGGCAGTTGCGGTCGCCGAAATAGAACTGGCGAGATTTCGATAGCAACAGGCCGGTAAATTTCGTGTCCCCCATGGCGCGCGCATAGTCGAGCATCAGGCCGAGAGCGAAGGCGGTCTGCGAATGCTCCCCAATTCGCACCGGATACGAGAGCTTGGGAAGCCAGTCCTCCAGCCGTCCTAGCGCAGCCTCTTCCAGCGGACGCAAGTTCGCCGCCATCTCGCGTGCTTCCGGGTCGTCCCACTCGCGCAGTTCCGCAACCAGTTGCAGCAGCCACGCCAGTCCGTAGGGACGCTCGAAGCTGGCGCGTCCCTCGCCACGCAGGTACACCGCTTCCTGCGCGATGTTGTCCGCCGTTAAACTTTGCCGCAGGGCCTCGCGTGCCGGCGGCGCGAAGCGAGCCTTGGGAAAAGTCCTCGCCAGCCGCGCCAGCAGCCAATGTCCGTGCACCGACGAATGCCAGTCGTAGCAACCGTAGAACGCCGGTGTCAGTTTTCGCGGCGGGGCCACATCCGCATCGCTCGTCAGGTTGTGGCTGATCTTGTTCGGATATTCCTTGTGGACGCATGCCAGTGCGAGAGTGGCGAACCGCTCGGCAGCTTTGCTGTCGAACATGGCTGAGATTGTGGCGGGAGTTGTTGCGCTCTGCGCACCCATCTCGCGGACCGTGAGGAGCAGGAGAACTGTGCAGATCGCGCATTTCATTTGCGTCTACTTTAGCCGAAGATCGCCTGACGCTGCCAATGCCTTTCGCAGCGGCTCACATGTCAGGCGGCAATTTAGCCGTGGGGCAGGTTGCACCAGAATGGCGTTCGCTTCTCACCTGCGCTGGTGTCTCGCCACTATTCACGGTCCCCCTGTGGAGCGATCGCCAGCGGCATGCCGATCGTCGATGCTGCCGACACACGGGCCTGATCGAATTTCATCTTGGATCGTAGAAGCGGTTTCACAAATACCCGATGGCGATGGGCCAAGAGGGCGGGGCATCGGAAACCCGGCTTTTCCAGAAACCTCTTACGGTACGGTAATATCGGAAAGCACTCGGAAGAATCGATGAGAATGCACTTTCATCCCCGGATCGGGATTGGACTGGTTTTATTGTGGGCGTGCTTTTTGTGTGCCCATGCCATGGCGCAGGCGCAGCGGTTCGGCGGAGCCATGCCTAGGGTCGAGAGCGTTTCATTGCCCTTGGAACGGATCGTCGGGAATATCGAGGAGAGAAACGCCCAACGGGCCACCGCTCTCGGCGGGTTTGAGGCAAAGCGCGTCTACCGCATGCAATATCGCGGACTCCCCAGCGATCGCGATGCCGAAATGGTGGTCAACGTAACTTACCGCGCTCCCAATGCGAAAGAGTTCAGCATCGTTTCACAGAAGGGTTCGAAGTTCATTATCGACCACATCTTCAAGAAATTGCTGGAGGGCGAGCGGGAAGCGGCCACCGACGAGAACCGGCGCCAGACCGCCCTGAGCACGGACAACTACGATTTCTCGCTGGCCGGGTACGAGGCCGCTCCCGAGGGCGGCCGATACGTCCTCGATCTTCTGCCCAAAACGAAGAATAGATTTCTCTATCGCGGTAAGATTTGGGTCGATGCCAGGGACTTTGCCGTGGTGCGCATGGAAGGCGAGCCGGCGAAGAATCCGTCGTTTTGGATCAAGAAAACGAAAATCGCGCACCAGTACGTCAAGGTGGATAACTTCTGGCTCCCGGCGGAAAACCACACGGAGAGCCTGATTCGGCTCGGGGGACAAGCGACGCTATCCATCGAGTATCGGGACTACAGGATCACGAGAGCGGACCCGCTGCCTGTGGCGGAAAACGGCCGCGGGAATACGAAGTGATCGCCGGCCGTTGCTCCTCGCCAAGGCCGCGGCCGAGGGATTCTCACTGGCCGTGAACTTGATTGGCCGGTGCCGCTGGCGCACTCGTCAGGGTAACTTTTTTCGTGTTGTCGTCGGGAATGCGGTCGATCAGCAGCAGGAAGGGATCGACCCCTACCTGGTCCGGCATCTCCGCCGTTGTGAACGTGTATGTGGACTTGTTACTCGCGATGTGCACTCGATCGCGGTAGAGTGTCTTGCCGTACTTCCGGTCTTTTTCCGGCTTGGCGAAGGCGCCGATGTCGATCCAATCGTCCAACGCTACTTCGGTTTCGTTGCCTTTGGCGTCTGCTTTATATTTGCGCGTTTCCACGTTGATGGTAACGTCGTATTTGCCGTCCGGGCGTTTCACGGCCGTGGCGTCCAGCGTGCGATTGGAAAACAAAGTAATGTCTTCGAATAAGTCCTTGATCAAGTACTGCAACTGTGGCGGCGTTTCCTCGCGCAGCGCATCCACCAGCGCATAGGACGTGGGATACGGCGGCGCGTTGTAAGCATAACGCTGGATAACTTTGCGCAGGGCGCGATTCACCGCTTCTTCGCCGATCATTTCTTTCAGGTAATACAGAACGACGCTGGCCTTGCGGTAGTGGACATATCCCTGCTCGGATTCCACTGTCAGCAGCGGCTCTTCCTTGTGCCGCTCCCGGCCTCGCGAGCGCAAATAATTGTCCATTTCATACTTCAGGAACTTCCGCATCATGTCGCGACCGTACTCCTTTTCCATGACCATCAGTGCCGAGTATTGCGCCAGCGATTCCGACAAGAACGTGGCTCCCTGCATGTCAGCGCCGATCACCTGGTGCGCCCACCACTGGTGCCCCATTTCGTGCGCCACGACGTAATACACCATGTCGATATCGTCGGGATGGTTCAGATTGGCGATGAACCCGATGGACTCCGAATACGGCATGGTTCCGGCGTAGGCCTGCGCGAACTGCGCAACCCGCGGAAATTCGATGATCCGCGCTTCTTTGTTGTAGTACGGTCCGAAGTTCTGCGTGTAATATTCCAGCGAATTTTTTAGCGATTTCATCATCCGCGGCACATTCCACGGGTGGTCCTTGTCGTAGTACACCTCGAGCTTGATGCCATTCCACTCTTCGCGTTGCACCTCGTAACGGGCCGACATGAACGCGACGAAGTGAAGCGCCCGATGGTCGAGCTTGTAATCGAAATAGCGCCGCCCGTTCTCCTGCCACTCCCGCACCAGCGATCCGGGCGCAATCGCAATCTGGTCGGGTGAGGTGCTGATCACGGTCTCCAGGTCCGTCCAGTCCGCATGACCCCGGCCATAATTGTCCATGCAATCGTCGGTGCAATTCCGCTCCAACGGCCGCATCAGCACTTGTTCACCCAAACCATATTTGCGGCGGTCGTTCGGATCGGTTAGTTCCCGCGACGTGTCATAACCAATCGACGGAGCAACTCCATTGTTGAAGAAGGTGCCGTTCTGCGTGATTTCCACGTTACTGACGGAATCTTCGAAACCGCGGTTCTTGCTCTTCACGGTGAAGACTGCGGTGCGCGATTCGCCGGGCTGGAGTGGCGTCGTGAAGCGATAAATGCGATAGCTCAGACGGCTATCGTCCTTGGCCAGCGTTGCGCCCGGAATCTGGATGTCGGTGTCGTAGCGCCAATCAACGGAATAATGGATTTCAGCCAGCGGCTGCTGATACGGGTTATAAATCTCTTCCTGCACGCGCATAGTTACGTTACGGGTCTCTGGGAAGATGTCGACCCAGTACTTATCGCTGCGGATGCGCGGCTGCGGCAGCCGGTCGAATTGCTTGTAATTCTTTTCGTAATCCGCCTGGAGTGCCAACTGGTCCTTGGGGCCGATTAGATGATTCAGGACCTTCGTGTTGTAGAAAATCCAGGCCCCAGTCGCGGCGAACGACACCAGGCAAAACAGCGCAAGCGCTGGCCAGGGCCTCGAAAAGCGGAGACGCGCGGTCCGCCAACGTTCGGCCCAGCGCGCCTGCTTGCCACGCGGCCATAACATGACGGTGGCAATGGCCAGGAGTCCGCAAAACAAGGTCCAGTACAACGTGTACCAGCGCCAGGCCGCGATATACGGCGCATCGCCAAACATATCCGAATAAGTAACACTTGGGGTGGAACCGAATTGGACCAGGTTCGAAGCGACGTTGAGCGGCGTCCAGATAAAGGTATTGACGATCAGCAAGGCAATACAAACAAAATACCCAACGTACTTGTTAGGCGACAATGCGTGTACCAGGAACGCCGCCACTCCCGCAAACAGGAATGCTACGAGATCGCGCACAAAGAGCTGGTTGAGATACAGCCCCAGTTGATAGCGATGGTAGCCGTAACTAGCCTGCACGATGATTCCGCTGACCAGCGCCAGGAACTGCACCAACATCACCATGGCAGCCAGGGCGGTGAAGCGGGCTGCGTACGAGATCCACTCCGGCGTCGGGAGCGAGTCCGTGATCTCGTCCATGTGAACATCGCGATCCTTCCAGATCAGCACTCCGGAGTAATACGCGATCAGTGCGACTATAAACACGTAAAGCGAGCCGCCGATCAACTCGAGAATCTTGTAAGTCACCGGTAGCGCGCTGTTCCCGTAGCTTTCGCCCGCGTTCATAGCCACGACTGGCACGCAATTCAGCAGGCCGGCCAACAGGATCACGATAAAGACGGTGCCTTTGAAGATGCCCACGAGGTGAATTTTGATGGAAGAGACGTACATTTCCCATGAACTGGCTCTGGACGTGACCGTGGGAAAAACAACCGTTGCCGGAGCGGTCGGCGGAGACTCTTTCGTCTTGCGGGCCTTTTGACGCCTCTCCGTGAAACTGAACCGGTAATAGGCAAATACCAGGAAGAGCACTCCAACGGCGATCCACAGCAGGCGGTTCCAGAGTATCAGCCCGCTCAAGCCCATCGACATTGAGTTTTTCTCCGCTACGGTCCAGTACTTGGTGGCGAGGGCAAACGTACGAATGGCGAACGGATCAAGCAGGGCGGCGATGCGCTCGCGCTCGATGTCACTCAGCAGTGCGGCCGAAACGCCGTAGCCCGTCAACAGCAGCAGCGCCCCGACGAAGGAGACGATTTCATTTCGCGCCAGCACTGCGACGGTGAAAAGAATCGCAGCGATGAAGAAGGTATTCGGCACGGCGAAGACAAGCAGCCCTTTCAGATGGGCGCTCCAGATGATGCGTTCCCAGCGCTCCGGTTCCACCCAAGGCATGTATTTCGCAAGCAAGATTCCGATGGAAACCCCGAGCATCGGAATCACGGACACCAGGGTCGCTCCGAAGAATCGCCCGAGCAGAAAGTCGCGGCGACGGAGCGGGGTCGTGAAAACGATCTGATAGGTGTTGTGGCTGAAGTCGCGCGCTGCCGCTGAATTCACAAAGGCCGTCACCATCAGCAGCGCCAACAGCCCAACCATCGCGTAGTAGTTCTCGATCACGTACGGCGCATTGCGGTAGGTGTTGGTGAGCGCCTCTCCAACCGTGACGTGGTCCGAGCTGACCGCGCCGAAAAACAGGGCGGCAACGATCAGGGTGAAAATCCAGAGCATCCACGAACGCAGCCAGTAGCGGATTTCAAACCAAGCAATGTGCAGGAACATAACGGCCCTCAGTTCCACCCGCGGATACAAGTGAAGAAGACATCCTCAAGGTCGGGAATGCTCGGCGCGAACCCATCCTCCGGCGTCTGCGCGCTCAACACGTGCAGATGAGGCCGCCCGCCCACGAGGCGATTTGAGATCACGCGATAACGCTGCTCGTAGCCGGGCAGGTCGGCCTTTGCGATGGAGCGCTGCCAGACCCGGTTGTTAAGCTGCGCGACCGCATCGTCGGGCTTGCCCTCATACAGCACCCGCCCCTCGTGAATGATGGCCATCTTGGTGCACAGGTCGGTTACATCCTCGACGATATGCGTGGAGAGAATGACGATGACCTGCTCTCCCACCTCCGCCAACAAGTTATAGAAGCGGTTGCGCTCTCCGGGATCGAGGCCTGCCGTAGGCTCGTCCACGATCAGCAGTTGCGGATTGCCGATCAGCGCCTGGGCAATGCCGAAGCGCTGCCTCATGCCGCCGGAAAAACTGGAAAGAGATTTTTTTCGGAGATCGTAGAGATTGCACCGCTTCAACATGGCTCCGACCAGTTCTTTTCGTTCCTTGGAGCCGCCGATCCCTTTCAGGATGGCAAGGTGAACGAGCATGTCCTGCGCCGAAATTCGCGGATAGACGCCGAATTCCTGCGGCAGGTAGCCCAGCCGCTTGCGCACCTCATCCTTCTGCTTGAGTACATCGATCTCTCCCAGCCGCATGCTCCCCGAATCCGCCTCTTGCAAGGTTGCGATCGTCCGCATTAGCGTGCTCTTGCCCGCTCCGTTCGGTCCTAGCAGCCCGTACATTCCGTGCGGAATGGTAAGTGAAACGTTGTCCAGCGCTCTTACACCGTTGGCGTATGTCTTGGAAAGGCCATCGATTTTCAGTTCCATAGTTGTCCTTACCTTGTTAGTACGGCGCTCCGGCGCGCAAAGTTCCCGAATATTTCGCCTTGAGTTTTCGGTTGACTTCGAAATTGGAAAACATTGTATGCCTGCCGTCGATGGTTTCCCAGCGGGAGTGGAAGTTTCGCACCATGGCGCCGGCAGGAGTTATAGAGGATTTAGACGCGCGGCACTCTCGATACAGCCCTCAGTAGAGAAGAATCGCGACCCAGTACATCCCGGTTGGATAGGCCGCATTGCGCGCGTAGCAGGCGCCGACCGCAAACTGGCGGACACCCGGATCTTCCAGCAGACGCAACGCGCCTGCTGGCAGCACTTCCGGATGGCTCTGCGTATAGGTGACGATTTTTCGATTGTCATAGGCGGTCGCGAGCAGGTGAGCGTTCGGACGGCTCTCTCTCGCGAGCGCGCAGGCGGCCTCGTCGAGCTTCGGTGGCGACACCTGCACCAGTTCCGGAAGCCCCGCCTGTTGCCGCATTTCACCGATGGCGCGGCCTACTAAACTTGCGCTCTCGCGCGCGGAATACGACGGGACCTGGCGCGCAAGATCCTCGACCACGTACAGCCGCCCTTTGCTCCAGATGGCCGCGACGCCTGCTATGTTGAATCCGCGATCGAGCAGGTTCTGCCGATGCGGCGCTGAACGCATCAGGACTTCATTTGCGCCCGGCGCGCAAGTGGCGTTGGCGATGTTCTCGCCCGCGCGATCGATCTTCAACGCGCTGTCGGAAGTACTGTCCGGTGAAAGATTGTCCGGTGAAAGATCGATGGCCTGCGCAATTCTTTCCAGCAGCGCGGGCTCGCCGGACAACCGATGCTCCAGCCGCTCGCTCTCAACCATGCGCTGGGCGTGCGTTCGCGCCGCTTCGCGCAGACTTTCTTCCATGCGTAATGGCGGAACGCCGGCAAGTTCGCGGGCCTGGTTCGCCGCTTCCAATAGATCGTTCTCGGCGGCGGGGTCCTCACCGGAGTAGGTTCCGGCCGCCGAGCACGATTGGGGGGCGGGCGACTTGCCGCTCGCGTCGCTGCCAACATCGTTACGTACATCGTTACAAACTGCGGCTGCCGGCGGAGTCGTTTCCGCCGCGCACGGGCCTGCATTGACCGCCAACATCGCGAACGAAAGAGCGAGGGCCCCGAGCATAGTTTTGTGTGCGGCGTTGCGGCGTGGGGATCGCCGGCGGAGTTCAAGTAAAAGTTCCGCTTTCCATCTGTCACGCTAGCCTCTAGAATTCAACTCAGCTACTTACTATGGAGACCATCCTGCCGGTTACCGTGTTCGCCGGAACCCTTGCCCAGCTTGGGTTTTCGGCTGTTCTGCCGCGCCGCGTTCCGCCTGCCTCGCAAGTAGATGTAAAGGCGGAAGTTGCAGGCCGGCTCAAAAGGTTCAATGCCGCCATCGTCCGGAAGATCAGTCTCAGCACTGCCGGCATGGCCAGTAGGTTGGAGCGGACGGAGGCCAGCCGTGAATAGCCTTTCGATACCGGTTGTGGCAGTTAGTTGCGCCGTTTTGGGGAGCGTTGTTACTTGGCTTGTCTTGCGAACCAGAGCCGCCGTGCTAGAGAAGCAAGTATCTTCTTTAGTGCAGACGCTAACTTCAGTTCGGGAAGAACTTAAGGCAGCGAACTCCGACAACTTGCGCCTGACGGCCCAAGTTGCGGGACTCAATTCGACTCTGCAAGAGGAACGTAAGACAGGCGCAGAGAAGCTTCAGCTTTTGAACTCTGCGTCGGCGGAACTGCGTCAAGCTTTCCAAGCCTTGGCTGCCGAAGCTCTAAGCAGCAACAACGAATCCTTCTTGCATCTGGCAAAAGAACGCTTGGAAAAATATCAATCCGAGGCGAAGGGAGAATTGGAAGCCCGCCAGACGGCCGTCGAAACCCTGGTTACACCGATCAAGGAATCTCTGACCAAGGTTGACGCCCAAATCCGGGAGATCGAAGAGAAGCGCATCGATGCTTACGCGACCCTGACCGAGCAAGTACGCTCCTTGATTTCAATAGAGGATCAACTGCGCGACGAAACCGGCAACCTGGTCAAGGCCCTGCGCGCGCCGCAAGTCCGCGGGCGCTGGGGCGAAATCCAGTTGCGGCGCGTGGTCGAGATCGCCGGGATGGTGAATTACTGCGACTTCGTCGAACAGGTATCGGCCAACACCTCCGATGGCAGGCTGCGTCCCGACATGATCGTGAAGCTGCCCGCCGGAAAGAACATCGTTGTGGACGCCAAAACACCGCTGCAGTCCTACCTGGATGCGATGGAAACGAGCGACGAAAATGTCCGGAAAGCGAAGCTGCTCGACCACGCCCGCCAGGTTCGAGCGCACATG
>Ga0326728_10005462_pt1 | contig 35601 bp, 28 predicted proteins | sample MB3enrmetagenome_FD_207602 | JGI IMG/M metagenome (GOLD analysis project Ga0326728, IMG submission 207602) | Lab enriched peat soil microbial communities from McLean, Ithaca, NY, United States - MB31MN | ecosystem: Environmental > Terrestrial > Soil > Wetlands > Peat | place: USA: New York...
TTGTTAGGTTGAGAGATTCTGACGTCCGGGTAATAAAAAAACACTGAGCATGTGGCTCACAGGGCGAAGCTATATCCACGTTTCGTTTCACGTGCAATCGCTGAGGGAGGACGCCAGTTATGACGCTGCAAAGAATGGAAATGCTTCAGGAAAAAGGGCCGTGGTGTGCGGTTTATACCCGTCACCAGCATGAGCGTGCTGTCGGTGAGATGCTGCAAGCCAAGGGCTTTGAAGTCTTTCTGCCACTCTATGAGTCGATGCGTCGGTGGAAGGACCGGCGAAAGCTACTGTCGTTGCCTCTGTTTCCCTGCTACGTCTTTTTACGTGGCGTACTCGATCGACGCCTCCCGGTGCTGACGACTCCGGGCGTGCACATGATTATCAGCCGGGGGGAACGCATTGCCACCATACCCGAAGAGGAAATCGAGGCAATCCGGAGGACGCTGGAAGGCCAGTTTCGTGTGGAGCCTCACCCTTTTCTGCGCTGCGGCGAGCGTGTCCGAGTGGTGCGTGGATCTCTCGAGGGCGTCGAGGGTGTCCTGACGCGCAAAAAGAACCTTTATCGGTTAGTTCTCTCTGTCGAGATGTTGGCGCAGTCAGTGGCGGTTGAGATCGACGCGCTGGATGTTGTTCCTGTAGCCCAGCGAAACGTCGTGGCTCTGGACGGCGAAGGGGAAGAGCGCTTGGGTTTTCAGCAGCGTGGTTCATTTGCGGGCGATTGAGAAAATAGTCTGGCGCGAACGCGATTTGTCGTGATGTTCGGACTTTGACCCCACGTGAAGAAATCCAGGTTGTAAGCAGTACGCGAGCGAGTTGATAGACAGGAGTGGCTATGAAGTGCAATGCCCTGCAAGCGTTGGTTCTTGGACTCATTCTCGTCCTTATGGGTCCTAAATCTAGTGAAGCCCAGTCCGCCAGCGGTGTAAATGAGTTGGCGGCGAACTCGAGTGCAAATTCGGATGTCGCCTCAAGCGCCAAGCCCCATGACGAGAAGTTCATCATCGGCAACGACGACCTGCTCGCAATCAGCGTCTGGAAGGAGCCCGATCTGACCAAGTCTGTTCCCGTACGCTCCGATGGCAAGATCTCGCTTCCGCTGGTGGGCGAGATGCAGGCTGCCGGCCGCACTCCGCTCCAGTTGGAACTTGAGATCACCGAGAAACTGAAGGGCTTCATCACCTCGCCCGAAGTCAACGTCATCGTCCAGCAGGTCAACAGCAGGAAGTACAACGTGGTCGGGGAAGTCGCGAAGCCGGGCTCGTATCCGCTCACAACCACAATCACGATCATGGATGCGATTGCAACAGCGGGCGGTCTTCGGGATTTCGCTAAGAAGACGGGCGTGTATGTGCTGCGGAAGAGTCCCGACGGGCACGAGAACCGTCTGAAGTTCAACTACAAGGATTTCATCAAGGGTAAGGATTCCGGCCAGAACATCAAGATTGAGCCGAACGACACGATCGTCGTTCCGTAAGGTGATCATCATGATTAAGATTGCCTGTCTGTGTCTTGCCATCGCGACGGTACAGCCATTGTGGTCCCAGGTCGAGCCCAGTGCCACGGGTGGTCCTGCGGGTCTTGATGACACTCGCATGATGACGCCTCCACCGGTGAGCGGCGGCGCTTATCCCGGCAACGTCGGTTCGGAGGCGCGGGAGAACTTTGTGTCCGTTGGGATGGTTGTCACCGGAGCATATTTAGACAACATTATGGAGGATCCATCGCGAAAAATCGGCGATTCGGAATTCAGTTTTGCTCCCACCATCGCCATCGATCGCCGGACATCTCGGGATTCAGCGTCATTGCGCTACACCGCGGGATTCAATATGTATCGGAAAACCACGGGGCTGAACGGCGCAACGCAGGATTTGAGCTCTGAATACAAATTCCACCTGGCTCGTTATGCAGTGGTGGAAATCAGAGATTCCTTCTACCAGAACAACAACCTGTTCAATCAAGCAAATCCGTTCACAGGCGGCAGCGTATCCACGGGCGCACCGTCTCCGACCGCGATTTATGTGTATCCATTTGAAAACTCGCGGGGAAACTCGCTGGCCGGCGGCGTCGAGTATCAGTACAGCAGAAATGCGATGATCGGCGCGGGTGGGAACTATTCTCTGCTGCGCTACTCAAGCCTCTCCAACATCACGGGTCTCGATAATTCGAACACTGGCGGAGGGTCGGCCTTCTGGAGCCGCCGCATCCTCCACAGGCAATACCTGGGTACCATTTACGACTACTCCAAGATCACAACAGATCCGGTAAAGACGACCACGGATACACACGCGATCTTAGGGTTCTATACCCTGTTTTTCACGCGCACTATTTCCTTCTCGATCCTTGGCGGCCCGCAGCATTTCAACTCTCGCGCTACGGCGTCGGGTGCTGCTTCAGGATCTTGGACACCGGAGGTGCATGCAAGCGCCGGTGTTCAGACGATGCGCACAGGCTTCGCCGGCGGCTACTCCCGAATTGTCTCGGGCGCCGGAGGTCTGATAGGAGCCTTCCATTCAGATGTCGCCGGGCTTGAAGTGCGGCGGCAGGTCACACGCACATGGAACGTCGGCGCGACGGCGAACTACGCGCTATTCAAGAATGTGACGCCCACTGTCTCGTCCAATAATCCCGGTGGCCATACGATCGTAGGTACCATCTCTGCGCGGCGCACCTTCAATGTTGGCCTCGGTTTGGAAGCAGGTTACAGCCGCTTCCACCAGAGTTATTACAACCCCGGGTCAGTCCGTCAACTCTACCCCGATTGCAATCGCGAGTTCGTCTCAGTCACCTATCAGTTTCAACGACCTTTAGGACGATAACAATGCCCGAGCTAATCGAAGAACAGGAATCCACAGAGCCCGATTTCGAGCGGTACCTCGACTTAGTACGTCGCCGGCACCTTCACTTCCTCTTGCCGGTGTTTTTTGGCTGGCTTATCGTTTGGGGGCTCAGCTGGATCCTGCCCACGAGATACAAGTCGAGCACGCTGATTCTCGTGGAGCAACCGACGATGCCCGAGAACTACGTGGCTCCCAACGTGAACGAGAATCTGCAGGATCGTTTGCAAAGCATTACCCAACAGATCCTCAGCCGTACGCGCCTGCTCATGATCATCGACAAGCTCAAACTCTACTCAGGAGCCAAGGCGCCCCAGATTCCTGACGATAAGGTTGATGCAATGCGCAAGGACATCAGCATCGATCTCGTGCGCGACGCGCGCAACAATGAGATCACAGCTTTCAAGGTAAGCTTTTCTGCACATGATCCTGTGCAGGCCCAGAAGGTGACAAGCGAGTTGACTCAGCTGTTCATCGACGAGAACCTCAAAGTTCGCGAGGAACAGTCTGAAGGCACCACGCATTTCATGGAACAACAACTTGAAGATGCGCGCGTGGCGCTTGCCGCCCAGGAAGCAAAGGTCAAGCAGTTCGACGCGGCGCACGAGGGTGCACTGCCGAGCCAGGAGGCCAGCAATCTTCAGATTCTTGCCGGCCTGCAGGGGCAATTGCAGAATGAACAGGACGCGCTGAACACCGCCAAGCAGCAGCGGGTTTATTACCAAACACTGATTGAGCAGTACAAGAACCTTCACGCAGCGGGGCGTACCGTAGATGGAGCGCCGACAGAGCTCACGGTGATCGACCAGGAACTGAGCAGGCTCAAAGCCCAACTGACCGATCTCAGCTCACACTACACGGATTCCTACCCGGACGTGCGCAAGGTGAAGGCCCAAATCGCCACGACCGAGAAGCAGAGGCAGGATCTGCTGGCGGCTCCCAGGACCGAAACGAAGCAGGCCAGTGATGCACAGAGCACACCTCTGCTTCAGCTGCAAGGCCAGCTCCAGGCTAACCAGCTTGAGATTACGGGCCGCGAGCGGGCAATTGCGGGGCTCGAGGCCCGGATCAATGAGTACCAGGGGCGGCTGAACTCAGAACCTGCCACCGAACAGCAACGCGACGAACTTACCCGCGGTTACGAGCAATCGAAGGCGAGCTATGACGACCTTCTGAAGAAGAAGAATAATTCGGTGATGGCCACAAGCATGGAGCAGATGCAGCAGGGCGAACGATTCACCATGCTCGACCCGCCAATCCTTCCGACCAAGCCGGACTTTCCGAATCGCCTGAAATTCTGCGGAATGGGCATTGTGGCCGGCCTGGCACTGGGATGTCTGGTCGTCTTCCTGTTCGAGTTTTTCGACGACCGCATGCACGGAGAGAAAGAGATCAAGGCTCTGCTAACGATTCCCGTCATAGCGGAGATTCCCGAGATTCAGAGTCCACTGGATGAGAAGAAGCAGAAGAGGCAAGTGGTAGTGGGCTGGGCATTAACGGCGATCGTCGGCGCAGTCATCGTGCTGGGGTCCACATTCAGCATCTTGCGAGGATAGTTAACTACCTTCTATGTACAAGAACTTCTATAACCTGACGCGTAGCCCGTTCGACCTCACGCCGGACCCCACCTGTTTCGTTCCGACGTTTAGGCACAATGAGGCGCTTGCCGCGCTCTACTACGGCATCCGACGGCACAAAGGCGTTGTGGTGGTCACGGGAGAGGTGGGAACCGGCAAGACCCTGATACTTCGTTGCCTGCTGCAACTGTTCAAGGAGAGCAGCGAAATATCGTACGCGTACCTGTTCAACTGCCGCCTCTCCGCGCACGAGTTCCTGCACTACACAGCTTCGGACTTTGGACTGAAGGTTGGGGAGCAGCAGAGCAAGAGCGGGCTTCTGCTTGAACTGAGCAAATACGTCACTTCTCGTGGTCTTCAGGGACTCACCACGGTGCTGGTGGTGGATGAGGCGCACAACCTCTCGGTGGAGCTTCTGGAGGAGATTCGTCTGCTCTCGAACCTCGAGACAAACAACGATAAGCTTCTTCAGATTGTGCTGGTGGGACAGCCCGAACTGGATCTGAAGCTCGATTCGTTTGAACTGCGCCCCTTAAAGCAGAGAATCGCATTACGCGCTCACCTCGCACCGCTCGATGAGCAGGATACAGACAGGTACATCCTGGAACGCCTGGCAATTGCCCGCGGGTCGACGCAAACCGAGCCGTTGTTCTTGCCGGAAACCGTGAAGGCGATCCATCAGTTCTCGAAAGGGCTTCCGCGACTGATTAACACGCTCTGCGAGAACGCTCTAATCACGGGATATGCACGGAAACTACACACCATCTCGGCGGATATCGTGGTTGGAGTTGCAAAGGATCTCCATCTGACCACCAACGGTTCGAAGCTCGCCAAGAACGGGTTGAACGGTGCCGACCAGGATCTGGAGCGAGCCGAGAATTTCTTTCTCGATGTTTACGCAGCGACACAAAAAAACACGGAATCCGATTCGGAACTGAATTCGCCTATTGTGATTAAAGCGGGGGAGCATGAGTCAAATATTTGACGCTCTACAGCGTTCCGAAGCAGAGCGGAACGGCAAAGATCCGGTCGGGGATGCGCGCATCACCGAGCTTCTGAAAAACACAGAACGTCACGCGTCTTCCCTCCGGGCGGCGGACGAGTTGCCAGATTCCTGGAATGGTACGGTAGGTCCAGCACCAGCGGTCGCCGCCACTGAGCCGATTCGTGAACCTGCGCTTGGAGTTGCGGCTGCCCTCCACGTGGCCACGGCGGTGCTGCCGACGGAGGAGCGCATCGAAGGACCTATGCAGTCCGAGGTTCTGAGCATTTCTCCGTCAGCCGAGAGCCATCTCGTCTCTCTTACTGATGGCAAGGGCCCTGCGAGCGAGGCGTTTCATCTACTGGGCGTCCGGCTGCGGCATTTGCGACGCCAGCGTCCGCTGAAGAAGCTTCTGATTACCAGCACAGTTCCGCAGGAAGGCAAGAGCATGGTTGCCGCCAACCTGGCCTGCATCATGGCACAGCGTACCCAGCAAAGGGTGCTGCTGCTTGAGGGTGACGTCAGACGGCCAACGCAGTCAAGAATTTTCGGAATCCCAAACAAGCCTGGCATTTGCGAGTGGCTTAACAGTGGGGGTTCGCTGAACAAGAGCATGTACCGGCTCGAGGGCCCGGGAATCTGGATCCTTCCCGCGGGATTTGCAACAGGAAATTCACTTGAGCTCCTGCAATCTGGCCGAATAATACCGATGATGGAGCAGCTCACGAATTGGTTCGACTGGGTCGTAATCGATTCGCCGCCGATCCTTCCTCTTGCCGATACCAGTGTGTGGACCAACATGGCCGACGGAATCCTTCTGGTGACGCGGCAGGGCACCACCCAAAAACGCCAGTTGCAGCGTGGATTGGAAGCGCTCGGGAAACAGAAGCTGATCGGGGCGCTTTTGAACAGCGCGAACAGCGCGGCGCACCTTGACTATTACTATCGGCCAAGCAATCGGTTACCAACCGACGATGCGGAAGGTTGATTCCCTTCGCTACTCTAGGGGAGTCTCAGTATTCTCACGGTAAAGAGCCGAGCTCTATTTCTTGGTAACACACTCACACGCGCTCCTGCGCTCCTTCCGTTCAAGCAAACCGGAATCTAGGCTATCGAGACAGTTTGCAGGGCGGCTGGAGCAAGGGACCATTGCCTTGGGAGGAATCGTGAACACGGGAACGCAAGGTCGACCAAATCTTATTGATTCCCTAAGCGAACCGGCGGCAGAGCGGAGGGCCCTTGATGAGGAGAGTTTCAAACGGGTTATTGCAATCGAGCGCAAGCGAACAGAGCGCTCGAAGGCGCCGTTCGTTCTGATGCTCCTCGAAGTTGCAGACCAGAACAGCGAAGAAACAGCTCCGGCGCTCCAAACCGTGATGTCGGCTTTGCTCGCTTCCAGCCGGGATACCGACGTGGTTGGCTGGTACAAGTCGAAGACCACAATAGGCGCGATGTTCACGGGCCTGGTTCCGGGAGACAAGAGTTCGCTCCTGCTGACGATTCTCGCCCGCGCCACCAATACGCTCCGGGAAGAGTTGAGTTTCGAACAGTTCAATCTGATCAACATTTCACTGCACTATTATCCTGACGACTGGGATGAGAACGGGCCGGGGCGTCCGAGCAATCCTGCGCTCTACCCTGACCTTTCGAACCAGGCCAACAGCAAGCAGCCGCTGCTTGTTCTCAAGCGCGGCATTGACATCGTTGCAGGCGTGATCCTCTCGCTCATCTGCCTGCCGCTCTGCGTACTTATCGCCATTGCGATCAAGGCGACTTCGAAAGGGCCGATCTTATTCTGCCAGACGCGCGTAGGGCAGCACGGCAAGCAGTTTCAATTTCTGAAATTCCGCTCGATGTATGTGGGCAACGATCACAGCGTTCACCGCGAATACGTGACGAAGCTGATCAACAAGGAAAACGTGGGCGGCGCATCGCACAAGCAGGGCACAGTTTACAAGCTGACGAGTGACAAGCGGATAACGCCGCTCGGCCGGTTCCTGCGGAAGACCAGTCTCGACGAATTGCCGCAGTTCCTCAATGTTCTTCGCGGCGACATGTCGCTTGTTGGGCCCAGGCCCCCGATTCCCTACGAATTGGCGGCATATCAAACATGGCACCGGCGCCGTCTGTTGGAAGTGAAGCCGGGTATTTCCGGGCTCTGGCAGGTTACGGGCAGAAGCACCGTGAATTTCGACGAAATGGTACGGCTTGATCTTCGCTATGCCAGCTCGTGGAGTCCCTGGCTCGATTTAAAGATCCTGTTACGTACGCCGATGGCGGTCATTAAAGGGTCAGGCGCATATTGAAGAAGGATATCTTCGCACGCGCCTGAACCGAGCCTTCGCTGATCTATTCTTCCCAGATTTGACTCCCTCCTGCGTTTAAACTCAAAACAGCTGCGATTGAGTAGAAAGTCGGGCATATGAAGTTCGGTGTGATTGGCTATGGCTATTGGGGCCCGAATATCGTTAGAAACCTCATGAATCTCGAGGGTTCTAACGTGGTTGCCATTGCTGAGGTTAGTAGCGACGCGCGTAAGCGCGCCCAAAAGGCCTATCCCGGCGCCAGAATTACAGCCAATGCTTCCGAATTGATCAAGTCGCCCGAGATCGATGCGATTGCAGTTATTTCTCCGGTCTGGACGCACTATGAGTTGTCAAAGGCCTCGCTTGAAAACGGAAAGCATGTCTTCGTTGAGAAACCCTTCACCAGCACTGCTGCCCAGGGTGAAGAGCTTATCAATCTCGCCGCACAGAAGAACTTGAAGATTATGGTGGACCACACCTTTCTGTTTACAGGTGCGGTCCGTAAAATTCGCCAGCTTCTGGATGATGGTGCGCTGGGCAATCTCTATTACTACGACTCCACGCGAGTCAACCTCGGCTTGTTTCAGCACGACGTGAACGTGCTTTGGGATCTCGCACCTCACGACCTTTCCATCATGGACTACCTGATCAAGGGAGATCCGCAGGCAGTGGTCGCAACGGGGCAGGGACACTTGAACGGCCATGAAGATGTCGCTTACATGACGCTCTATTTTCCAGAGAAAGTTATCGCACACATCAACGTCAACTGGCTCTCGCCCGTAAAGGTAAGAACGACACTGATCGGCGGCGAGAAACGGATGGTCGTATGGAATGATCTTGAGGCTGACGAAAAGCTCAAAATATACGACAAAGGCGTTCAAATCAGCAGCAGAGAAGGCGTCTACGAGTTGCTCGTAAGCTACAGATCGGGTGACATGTGGTCTCCACAAATCGAACAGGCTGAAGCGCTGCGGCTGGAACTCGCGTATTTCGTAGAGTGCGTCTCCAGCGGCCAGGAGCCGTTCAACAACGGCTGCGCCGGGCTTCGCGTTGTCAATATGCTTGAAGCCGCCGACAAGTCTCTCAAGAGTCGCGGCTCACTGATCTATCTCTAGGTCAGGCTCACAAAAGCTTTTGAGGCCTTCGTGCATTGTTACGGCGCGAATGCCCTCGGGGGATCAATGCAAAACGTCGTTGTCATGGGCAAAGGCGAACTTGGGATCAAGGTCGCGGACTGGTTTCTGCATTCAAAGAACTACAACCTGGTCAATGTTGTTCCAGTGAAACCGGAGCCAAAATGGGCGCCATCTTTGCTTGATTGGGCTAGAGAAAACGGTGCTATGACCATTGAGTCGGGGCACTACAAGGACCTTCCTCAACTTGCGAGCCCCGGAAAGATCGACCTCGTCGTTTCCATCTTTTACGACAAGATCATCAAGGCATGGTTTATCGATCGCTGCTCACGCATCATCAACCTCCATAACGGTCCCCTGCCAAGATATCGCGGCGTATCGCCGATCAACTGGGCACTGAAGAATGGGGAGAGCGAGCACGGAATCACGATCCACGAAATCACTCCCGGTATCGATGACGGACCGATTGTCGGCCAGCTGAAGTACTCAATCTATCCGGAGTTTGACGAGGTGGTCGATGTGTACAAGCGATCGCTGGAGTATGGTTGGGTTCTCTTTCAGCAGACCATGCCGCTGCTTGACAAGATCGTAGCCCGTCCGCAACGCGAGGATGACGCGAGCTACTACAGCAAGAATGATAATCCGCGGTTGGGCGATCGCAGTAACTTCACTCGCGAAGCCAGCACGGCGGTTGTTGGCTGACGCACAGCCGGTTCCTTTAAGAAATCAGCGAATGCAGTTGCAGAAAAATCAGCAGTCAGGAGAAAAGATGAATACTGACGTAGCGATTCCATTCCTTGATCTGGTTACTCCCCATGTTGAACTTGAGGAGGAGCTCACGGCGCTGTTTCGCGAAGTCCTACGTTCAGCCGGATTCATTGGTGGTCCAATGGTGGAGAACTTCGAGACAGCATTTGCTGGCTTTTGCGAGACACGTCATTCCATCGCCGTAAACAGCGGTACCGACGCGTTGCGGTTCGCCATCATCGCGGCCGGAGTGCAGGCAGGCGACGTTGTGCTGACGGTTCCAAACACTTTCATCGCCACCACGGAAGCCATTTCACAGGCACGGGCGATTCCGGAATTCGTGGACGTGGACGAGCAGACCTACAACATGTCGGTGTTTATGCTCCAGCGCTATCTGCAGAAAAGATGCGTGCGCGACAAGGCTGGACGACTCGTCAGCCTGCGTAGCGGACGGCCCGTAACGGCGATTGTTCCGGTGCATCTGTATGGGCAGATGGCAGACATGGATGCGATTCTCGATCTTGCCAATGAATATGGTCTCGTGGTGATCGAGGATGCGTGCCAGGCGCACGGTGCGGAGTACTTTTCAAAGAAGTACAACCGCTGGATAAAGGCTGGCTCCATGGGATGTGCGGCGGCCTTTAGTTTCTATCCCGGGAAGAATCTCGGGGCCTGCGGAGAAGCTGGTGCAATCACCACAAATGATTCCGGCATGGCAGAGAAGATGAAGATGCTGCGCGATCACGGTCAAAGTAGGAAATACTTCCACGACCTGGAGGGCTACAATGGCCGGCTCGACGCACTCCAGGCGGGAATTCTCCATATCAAACTTCGCCACCTGCATTCGTGGAATGAGCAGCGCAGATTGAAGGCGGCCGCATACAACCGGCTGCTTTCGGACTGCGATGCTGTTGGCTTACCTTGGGAATCGCCCTGGTCGCGCGGCGTATACCACCTCTACGTAATTCGGACCAGCGACCGCGAGAACTTGATGAAACATCTGAAGAATGCTGGAATTGGGTCGGCAATTCACTATCCCGTGCCTCTTCATTTACAGAGAGCGTACGTGTCGCTCAACTACAGCCTCGGGGATTTCCCGGTTACGGAGAGTGCGGCGGCGGAGATCGTCTCTCTTCCGATGTACCCTCAGCTTACCTCGGCGCAGCAGGAAAAAGTGGCCGGGGAGGTTGCGTCATTCACGGCACAGCTGCAACGCAAATCCGCCGGATTGGAATTGGGCACATTGGTCCCAGCCGAGCCGATTGCATGATGTTTGTTTGCTAGTGCCGACCATAGATTCCGCTAGCCCCGTGGCACTCCCAAGCTTCCCAGCCAAAACGTCTGAGCGAGATCGCAAGAATCCTGTTGCTGAAACAGTGAACGCTTTTCCAGCATGAATCCCTTGCAGGCAGCATTCGGCTTTCTGCAAGCGGCGTTTTAAGTCCCAGCCATCTCCCCCCATGCATTCGCCTTCGACAACACTTCCAAGCTACGTTCTCATCACCCCTGCACGAAATGAGGCTCAGTTCATCGAGTCCACGTTGAAGTCTGTCGTTGCACAGACCGTACCGCCGCTGAAATGGGTGATCGTAAGCGACGGCTCCACAGATGGGACCGATGAGATTGTTCGCCGATACCTCGATTCTTATCGGTGGATTCAACTGCTGCGTATGCCGGAGCGCGCCGAGCGGCACTTCGCAGGCAAGGTACTTGCTTTCACTTCGGGCTATGAAAGGGTTCGAGATCTCAATCCGGATATTGTGGGGAATCTCGATGCAGATGTGACATTCGAGCCCGATCACTTTGAGTTTCTGCTGCGCAAGGCATTGGAAGACCCCAAACTCGGGGTGTTCGGCGTACCGTTCCGGGAGGGGAACTTCCAATACAATTACCTCTTCACCAACATCGAAAACGTGTGGGGCGGATGCCAGCTTTTTCGACGCAACTGCTACGAGAGCATTGGTGGCTATTCGCCTCTAAAGGGGGGCGGCATCGACCATATCGCGGTGATTTTAGCAAGAATGCGCGGCTGGAAGACACGTACATTCCCTGAGAGGGTCTGCGTGCACCACCGGGTCATGGGTACTGCACAACAGGGCGCGGTGAAAGCCCGATTCAAAATGGGCAGGAAAGACTTCTCACTAGGGAACCATCCGCTATGGGAGATTTCGCGTGTGCTCTATCAGATGTCGCTCCCGCCGTACATCATCGGGGGTTTGGCTCTGGGTGCAGGATTTGGCTGGTCGCTGGTCACGGGTGCTGAAATTCCACTCTCTCAGGACCTGGTGGCATTTGTTCGGCGCGAACAGATGCAGCGCCTAAAAAGATTCATCGGTATAGGAAGGCGTAGTGCCGAATCGGCTGAGACGAGAGCTCACAGTGCGGCGCCCACAACATCAGTAGGGAATCGATAGCGATTTACCGGTTTCTCTGGAGGCGGCAGCTGTCTTTTGCATCTCGAAATCTGAACAGAATCCGCGGTGGTGTCCGTGCCGTCCTTCGCCGGACCATCAGCCAGGAACGCCGCACCGAGTTGAAGCGTCTTCAGGGTGTCGCGAGGAAGAAACTTGGGCCGCTTCTTTCGGCGATGCATGGTTCTTTTGGGACTGTGGAGTTTGTTGAGGAGTTGAAAAGGCATTTGCCTGAAGATTTCGAGTTCCTGATGGTTCATAGCTCATTCGACAGATTTCTGCCTATGTACAAAGGAACAGCCAAGGATCTAGTCCAGGCATTGATCGAACTTTGCGGACCGGACCGGACCCTCGTAATGCCTGCATTTGTGATGGGTGGCCGCACCTACGACTCGGCAGCGTATTTCCGTACAAAACCATTCGACGTCAGAACTACTCCATCGGAAATGGGATTAGTTGCCGAGATCTTCCGGCGAAGTCCAGGTGTTCTCCGGAGTCTGAACCCGGGTTGCAGCGTCTGCGCCCTTGGTCCGCAGGCAAAGGAACTAACTGCAGGCCACCATCTCTCGAAGAATGGGCTGGGAGCGGACAGCCCGTTCGGAATGATGACGCGACGTCCAACAGCAATCCTGGGACTTGGTATCGAGTATTATCGCTGCCTGACTCATGCGCATGCAGCCGGACAGCACATGGGAGACGAATTCCCCATCAAGTTTTCAACTCCTACTACGCACGTGACTTTGGTTGACTATGACGGAAGCCGTCACGACTACACCCTGGGCCTTCCTGATCGAACAAAGAAGCTTGATTTGAGGATACTGTGGTCGCTGCTATCGAAGGATGAACTCGTTGAGTGGCAATTCCATGGAGTTCCCATGTTTGTTATTCCGAGTGCTGGGATTCTCACCGAACGCTTGATTGACGCGGCACATCGCGGTATCACCATTTATGGCGTCGCACGGGCTGTAGAAGAGACTGCCGCTGTCACAAACTGACCGGTCGGGCGTACGCAAGAAGAAATGCAATGACTGACATCAGAACAGAGTCCAACGCACGCAGAGTTCTCCTGGTGGGAGACACCACTCTCGATCCACTGGCGCGCATGCTAGACAAGGGTTCGGATGCGCCACGTCTACAGACATTTGCTGCACCATATGGTCAGGTTTACCAGATATTGCTCGATGCAAATCACTCCGCGTGGTCGGTACGGCCCGAAACACTTGTCGTCTGGACGGTGCCTCACCTGACGCTGCCATCGGTAAAGAAGCTTCTGCTCTGCAACTTTGCGTCCGCACCTGAAGAATACGATGCTGCACTCCGGGAAGCAGAGCAGTTTGGAGAGGCAGTCGTCGCAGCTTCGGAAAGGGTCTGCCAAGTGCTCGTACCGACTTGGGTTCTACCGACGCACGAGCGGTGGATTCAGACGCTCACTTGGCGACATGGTGTCGGCGTTTCCAATTTGCTGGCAAAAGCCAACCTTCTACTGGCCGACAAATTCGCCGCGATTGAAAACATCGTGTTACTGGATGCGGCTTACTGGCATGCTAGTCTCGAGCGGCCAGCGTATGACCCGAGAATGTACGCTGTAGCGAAAATCCTCTATTCTCCTCAGCTCTTCGAAAAAGCAGCCGCAGAGATCAAGGCTGTTCTTCGAGGCACATTGGGATTGGCGAAGAAAGTCATCGTTTGCGATCTGGACAACACGCTCTGGGGCGGTGTTGTGGGAGACGACGGGGCGCAAAACCTGAAACTCGGCGCCCCCGATCCACTTGGAGAGTGCTTCGTCGCCTTCCAGACTGCACTGAAGGCTTTCCGTTCGCGCGGCATTCTGCTGACTATCTGCAGCAAAAACGATGAGAGTCTCGCGTTGTCGACCATCGAAGAGCACCCTGCCATGATTCTTCGCAAGAACGATTTCGTTGCATGGCGAATCAATTGGAAAGACAAGGCGGAAAACCTGCTCAATCTGGCCGAGGAGCTGAACCTTGGTCTCGAGTCCTTCGTCTTTCTTGACGACAGTCCTCAGGAACGGGACCAGGTGCGCCAGATTCTGCCGCAGGTTTACGTTCCGGATATGCCGGCCTCGCCGTCGCTATTCGCGCCGTTTCTTACGACGCTGAATTGTTTTGAGACTCAAGGCGTCGGGAAGGAAGATCTTGAGCGGACGGCGATGTACCAGGCTGAACGGGGCCGGAAAGAGGCTCTCGATCTTAGCGGCGATGTTGACAATTGGCTGGGTTCGCTTCAAATCGAAGTGCGTGCCGCGCCGCTGCGACGTGAAAGCCTGGTCAGGGCAACGCAATTGCTCAACAAAACGAATCAGTTCAATCTGAGTCTCAGGCGCTTGGATGAATCAGCCTTCTGGAATTGGTCAGCGGAGCCAAATCATTCGGCATATACGTTCAATGTTACGGACCGATTTGGCGATTTCGGGCTGGTCGGGTTGGCGAGCTTCGCGGTGACGGGAAGTGAGGCGCGGATTGTCGACTTCGTAATGAGCTGTCGCGTGATGGGAAAGAAAGTCGAAGAAGCGCTCCTGGGCTATACAGTTAATAGTGCAAGGGCCGTTGGCGCAGAACAGGTGATGGCGTCGCCTGTCGAAGGGCCTCGCAATCAGCCTGCAAGAAGCTTCTTTGCTTCCAAGTTCTCAAATCCAGACGTTGCAAGCATAGACCCAATTAGGGTTTTGATCCCACCACAAATCACGATGAAGGAGGAAAGCTGAGAGCCATATTGGTTCCCATTTCTTCTATGCACGAATTGACAGCAATCCTCAACGACATACGACCTGGCCAGGATTTCTCAAAAGCAAAGAATTTCTTCGACCAGGGCATGCTTGATTCGCTTGACCTGACAACCCTGGTTTCGGCGCTGGAGGCGCGCTTTGGTGTCTTTATTGACGTCGACGAGATGGTGGTGGAAAACTTCTGCAGTCTAAGCGCTATCGAGTCAATCCTTACGCGCAAGGGCATCAAGGTGTAATTGAGAAGATCTTCGGGTGGACGAGGGCGCATTTGTGAGTGAACAGCAACCGCATATCTCGGTTTGTATTTGCACATACAAACGGCCCGAACTGCTCAAGCGATGCCTGGAATCTGTTTGCGCATTGCGAACCGATAACCAGCTCACGTATTCGATAGTTGTTGTCGATAACGACGGAAACGAGAGTGCGCGTAGTACAGTAGCGGAAGCATCAGCGATCTCTTCGATAGCGTGTAAATACTGCATCGAACCGCGACAAAACATCGCCATGGCTCGCAACAAGGCAGTGCAGAATGCGGAGGGAGACTACATCGCATTCATTGATGACGACGAGTTTCCGATTGAAGAATGGTTGTTGACCCTCTTAAAGGCAATCCACAAATACAATGCCGCAGGTGTGCTTGGGCCTGTAGATCCGCATTATGCGCCAGGAACGCCAGGCTGGATTATCAAAGGCGGCTTTTATGAGCGCCCCATCCACACGACCGGCATGATTCTGCAGTGGAATAAGTGCCGCACAGGCAATGTCCTCCTGAGAAGAGGGCTCTTTGCGAATGACACTGCGCCCTTCAAGCCTGAGTGCCTCTCAGGGGAAGACCAGGACTTCTTTCGGCGAAAGATTGAAGAAGGCCACAAATTCATCTGGTGCCACGAAGCAGTCGCGTATGAGGTGGTGCCGCCTGCGCGTTGGAAACGCGGATTTCTCATCCGGCGCGCGCTGTTTCGTGGCATCTTCGCACAACGTAACCACGGATTGCAGCCCTTGCGTCTGATCCAGGCGGTCATATCTGTTCCTCTGTATGCACTGATACTTCCGATCGCGCTGGCGCTCGGACAGGCCAGGTTCATGGTATGCCTGTTCAAGTTGTCGTATCACGCCGGAAGGCTCTTTGCATTGTTTGGTTTCAACCCTATCGGCGGGGCCTACGTGAGTGAATAGCAGTGAATCTCAACGTAGAAGGTGGGGACAAAACTAATGCAGCTTAATGACAGCGATATTGTTGTTCGTGGTCGGCTCATGAAGATTGCTCATCTTGAACTGGACAAATACGAATCTGTTCAAGACCCTGAAGCGGTTCTGGCCGAGCTGAGGTCAAAAAGAGAACGGGTTGATCTGTTCACTTTTATGCAGATCATGCCCGACACAGAACGAAAGCACGACTACTTCATGGAGATGGATAATCTCGCGATTCTTCCTGTCTCCTCGTTTGAGAATTGGTGGAATAGCCAAATTCGATCCTATCCAAGGAACCGGGCGCGGCAAGCAGAAAAGAGGGGAGTAATCCTCAGGGAAGTTCCATTTGATGACGAGCTCGCTCAAGGGATTTGTGAAGTTTACAACGAAACAAAAGTGCGGCAAGGAAAGCCGAACCGACATTTTGGCAAGAATTTCGAAACAGTGAAGAGAGAGACAGCGACTTATCTTAATCGAAGCGTTTTCATCGGTGCCTATTTCGAGGGAAAGCTGATCGGCTTTATCAAGATGCTGATTGATGAGAAGCGTACACAGGCAAGCTTGATGAACATTGTGGCGATGGTGTGTCATCGCGACAAGGCTCCCACCAATGCGCTCATTGCACACGCCGTACGGGCATGCACGGAGCGAAAGATTCCGTATCTGATGTATCAGAACTTTGAATATGGGAACAAGGGAGCTGACAGTTTGACAACATTCAAGGAGATCAATGGCTTTGAACGAATAAACCTTCCGCGCTACTATGTTCCGCTTACACCATTGGGCCGCCTTGCCCTGTCTTGTGGGCTTCATCACGGCCTTATAAACCGTCTACCGAAATCTCTGACGACACGAATGCGGCAACTGCGCTCGTCCTGGTATGACCGCAAGATCCAGGCCGGGCTCAAGGCTTCCTAACTATGCCAGGAATTGTCGGTCTGATTACAAAAAAGCGGCGTGAGTGTGCCGAGGCAGAGCTGAATCGAATGGTCGACTCGATGCGCCACGAATCGTTTTACGTTTCCGGAACGTGGATTGACGAGCGTCTAGGGGTCTACGTGGGTTGGGTCGCGCGCAAAGGGGCGTTCGAAGATGGAATGCCGGTTCGCAGCGAGGACGGTAACTTGGTCCTCGTCTTGTCCGGCGAAGAGTTTCCCGAACCAGGGCTTCGCTCTTGCCTTCGACAGAAAGGCCATGCAGTGAACGGAGAAGATGACGCGTCATACCTTGTCCACGTAGCAGAGACGGATCCGGAATTCCCGAGGAACTTGAATGGCCGGTTTCAAGGGTTGCTGGTCAATCGAATCGCTGGTTCCGCGATGCTGTTCAATGATCGCTTCGGAATGCACCGTGTTTATATTCATGAGGGATCTGAAGCGTTCTACTTCGCCGGGGAGGCCAAGGCGATTCTAGCTGTGCGTCCAGACTTGCGCAGTGCGGATACAAGGAGCCTGGGTGAGTTTGTCGCTTGTGGCTGTGTGCTCGAGAACAGAACTCTGTTTAGGGACATTCAGGTATTGCCTGGGGCGTCGGCGTGGACCTTCACAAATAGCACGCTTGAGAGGAAGGACCTCTACTTCAACAACTCCGAATGGGAGAATCAGAGTCCGCTCGACCCCGAATCGTACTACACGCAGCTTCGGGAAGCCTTCGCGAGCAATTTACCGCGCTACTTCACAAGCCGTGAGCGAATAGGCATTTCGCTCACAGGCGGACTTGACACACGCATGATTATGGCCTGGGCAAACGCCACACCTGGCTCATTGCCTGGCTATACCTTCGGGGGCCCTTTTCGTGACTGTCACGACGTGATTATTGGACGGAAAGTTGCCGAGGCTTGCCATCAGCCGTACCAAATCATTCCCATTGGAAGCGAGTTTCTTGCTCGGTTTCCGCATTATGCAGAGCGTGCAGTCTATCTGACAGACGGATGCGTGAGCGTAAACCGGGGTGCAGATCTCTATGCAAATAAGATAGCAGCCGGCATTGCTCCGGTGCGGATGACCGGCAATTACGGCAGCGAGATTCTACGCAGATTACGTGCATTCAAGCCTTCTGATCCAGCTCAGGATTTATTTCGACCGGAGTTTCTCAAGTATGTCGAGATGGCGAGACAAACCTACAATGGCCTCTTTAAATGCCACGCAGTATCTTTTACGGCATTCTGTCAAGCTCCGTGGTACCAGTTTGGGCTTTCTGCACTTGAACAAACACAGTTGACCGTGCGCTCGCCATTTCTAGACAATGATGTTGTCCGCACGGCTTTCCGTGCACCTGGATCTGAGATCGTAAAGAGTGACCTGTTCGAGGATAACGACGCCTGCGGGCGGCTCATCGCGGATGGAAGTCCAACATTACATCGTATTCCAACGGACCGCGGTTTGGGCGGTCAGGGCGGCTGGACCGCTCCCTTCAGGCGAGGGCTGCTTGAGTTCACGTTCAAGGCAGAGTATGCCTACGACTACGGAATGCCGCAGTGGCTCGCACGCATCGACCATCAACTCGCCAAACTTCATCCGGAACGGCTATTCCTCGGACGCCACAAGTTCTGTCATTTTCGGGTGTGGTATCGGGATTCGCTCTCTAGTTATGTACGTGAGATGTTACTTGATCCGCGAAGCCTTTCTCGCTCCTACATCCAGCCGCAGGTAATGGAATCCATGGTCTCGCACCACATGAAAGGTGACCGGAATTATACGACTGAGATCACGAGGTTACTTACGCTCGAGATCCAGCACCGACTGTTTATTGACTAGCATTAGGTCTGAGTCTGTCGATATCGCATGGGATTAATAAGTCTTTTCCTTTCGCTCCTGTTTAGCACGGTTCTGGTCGTGCTGGATTGCAGGCGGCGCCGCAATGTCAGCGCGGCGGTCTGGATACCTACAATTGTGCTCTTCATTCTCGCATCGCGCCCGGCGTCTCTTTGGGTGGCGGGACGCGGTCCCACACTGGGTATTGAGTATGCGAACGAGCAAACAGGAAGCGCGATTGATCAGCTGTTCTTTGTCTCGGTACTGTTTGTCTCATTCATTGTGACGACAGTGCGCGGAACTAAGTGGATCAGGATACTTGCGGCTAACCGCGCGATCATACTGTTCTACCTGTATTTTGCAACCAGCATTTTATGGTCGAGCGACCCCATCGGCTCAACGAAGCGAATCATTAAGGATTTCGGGCTGCTCTTTGTGGCGGGTGTTATTTATTCCGAGAAGAATCCGCTCGAGGCGCTGCGGGCAGTTTACGTTAGGTGTGCATTCATTCTTCTCCCCCTGTCTATTGTGTTTATCAAGTACTTTCCAGTCCTGGGACGCAGTTACGGCATTGCGGGCGAAGTGATGTTGACAGGAGTGACGACACAGAAGAACTCGCTCGGCGAGATTGTATTAATCTTCGGGTTATTTCTGCTGTGGGATTTCTTGGAATCGAGAGTCGGGCGTTCGAAACTGAGGTTCAGCAAAATTCGCTGGGATATCGTGCTCACATTGCTCTTGGGACTTCAACTTCTACGCCTTTCGCAGAGCAAGACAGCCTTGGTTTGCGCAGTTGTAGGGGTGTTTCTGGTCCTAAGGACGGGACGACTGAGATCGACTGCAGTCAGCTGGGCAGCCCTGGCCGGAGCTCTCACGCTTCCGTTGCTTGTGTTCTTCTCCCAGGAATTCAGCAGCATCGCAGGCCCAATTATGCATGCTCTGGGACGGGACATGACGTTCACTGGCAGGACTTCGATTTGGCAACATATTACGATCGACACGGTGAACCCGCTGATTGGCTATGGATATTGGAACTTCTGGGGCGGGCCTGGCGGCCACAGTGTGAATCAGGCGATGCATGAGGTTATCCCGAATGCACACAGTGGTTATGTAGATACATACCTGGACGGTGGAATCATCGGTCTGTTTGTGCTCGCGATCCTCGTTAGCAGCTGCGGGAAGAGAATCATTGCGCATATGAGTAAGGATAAAGGCGACAATCGATTCTTGCGGGTAAGACTCGCATTTGTTGTTGTTGCTATCATCTATAACCTCTCGGAATCGACGTTCGCGCGGATCGGGCCGATCTGGTTTACCACGTTGCTTATGATGGCCGATTTCCCGACCAGGTACATGAGCCGAAGGAGAGTAGTGGTCGCGAAGGAAACGGCCTCGATCGTCTTCCCGCAGCAAGACGAAATCCCAGTTGGATCGCGAATCTTCTAGGAACTTGTTGAAATAGGTACCTTTCAGCGACGGAGGTCTTATTCCATTCGTCTAACCGGTATGCGTGGAGACGAGCGGGTTCAGGACGGGATGTTCAGCTATGTTTCGTTGGAGCAGCGAGTGCCTCATGATCATCCATTGCGGGCAGTTCGCAAGTTGGCGGATGCTGTGTTGCGGACGTTGAGCGCGGAGTTCGATGCGATGTATGCCGACTCCTGCCGTCCATCGATTGCTCCGGAGTACATTCTTCGGGCGCAGTTGTTGCAGGTGTTTTACTCTGTGCGCTCGGAGCCGCTGCTGGTTGAGCAGATCGACTACAAGCTTTTGTTCCGCTGGTTTGTGAGTCTTGGCATGGACGACGCGGTGTGGAACCATCCGGTGTTTTCGAAAAACCGCGACCGGTTGCTGACTTCCGGTGTGGCGCAGCAGTTCTTTGCCGAAGTGACCAAGTATGCTAAGCGGTTCATGTCCGACGAGCAATTCACTGTCGATGGCACGCTGATTCAGGCGTGGGCTTCGCAAAAGAGCTTTCGCTCAAAAGACGGCTCCGATGGCGGCGACGGGGGAGATTTTCACGGTCAGGAGCGATCGAACAAGACGCATGAATCGACCACCGATGCCGATGCGCGGCTGTACAAGAAGAGCTACGGGAAGGAATCGAAGCTGAGTTATCTGGGGCACGCGCTGGTGGAGAACCGCAACGGTCTGATCGCCGCGGCGATGGTGACGCACGCCGACGGCTATGCCGAGCGCGATGCAGCGCTGTTGATGCTTGCGCAAAAGCAGGAGGGCCGCTCACGCCGCATCACCGTGGGCGCCGACAAGGCTTATGACACGAAGGAGTTCGTCAGTACGGCGCGGGAGTTGAACGTGACGCCGCACGTTACCAAGAACGACAAAGGCCGCACCAGCAATCTGGACCGCAGAACCACGCGCCAGCCCGGCTATGCCATCAGCCTCAGCCGGCGATGGCTGATCGAAAAGGGCTTCGGATGGCTTAAGCAAACCGGCCCGCTGCTAGCTCAACCACAGGAAACGCTAAGGGAGCTGTGTGCCTGAGCAACGGTTGCAGGCCCCGGGGATGATTCCCTGAGGCTCGCAAACCCCTATAAACACCGGTCAGAACCGTGCTTCAAACAGATTTCGAACGGGAAGAAACGAATATCGCCAGGAAAGACACCGCAATCAGACGAATTTCAACGAGTTCCTAGAGCATCTTCTGACAGTCGAATCGATTCAAATGCGCAAACGACAACTAATTCTGCTGTGCATCACAGTTATTTCGCTTCATGCTATATGTCTGTTCCTCGTGATCCCGAAACTGAGCGGCCGCCTCACCGCTTCATATAATCAGGACCTGTTCACAGATGGATACGATTATCTGGCCCAGAATCTGGTTTCTGGGAACGGATATCGCTTCTATCCTGAAACTGCGGAAACGCTGATGAGAGAACCCGGTTTCCCCCTCTACCTGGCGGGTCTGCGTATTGCGTTCGGTAGCAGCGTCACCGTTGTGAAATTGGCAAACCTGCTAATGGCGCTCGCAACCGCCTGGATGATTGCTCTCTACTTTCGGCGGATCGCACCAGGATTACGAATGCAGGAATCATCCCTTCTCGTGTTGGCCCCGTCTATGCTGTTTCTTCTTCACCCGGGCACGATTCTGGCGGAGAGTCGCGGGGGAGTGGAGATTCCATTTGCGATGTTGCTCATGCTCTATTGTGTAGCGGTTGACAGGGCGGTCGAAACGAACCGATGGCGGGAGTATATGCTCAGCGGGTTCGTACTTGGAGTCACAGTGTCGGTGCGAAGCACACCGATGCTCTTTCCCTGCGCTCTGCTGTGTTATCTCCTTCTGGTAAGGAGGCCAGTAATATCAGCCAGCACGTTGATCAGGAATATCGCCGTCATGGTTGGTGCGATGTTTGCGGTCTTAGCTCCCTGGACAGTGCGTAACTATTCACTCACAGGCAAAGTTGTGCCAACCGCAAGCGTGCTCGGAGTTTCAGCTCAAGCGGGGCAGTATATCAACGAGCATTTGTTTGAGGGCAGACCATTTTGGCTTCTGGACCGAGAAGCATCGCGCAAGAGAGATCGAATTGCGGAACAGCTAGGATTTCCTTTTGAAGATGGCCAGGAAGGGTACTACCAGACCTTTTACAAAACTGAGGATGAGATCAAGTTTTCGACATATCTTTTATCGCAGGTGATAAGCAGGTATCGACAATCTCCAGTTCTTTTTGCGAGATGCATTGCCCAAAATGCAGTGAACTTCTGGGTTGCTGGGAAGACCTGGGCGGCCACCGCGGCCAATGCTGCTATTCAGCTTCCATATCTGATACTCGCGGCCGCCGGTGCGATGAGTGGGCTTAGGACCAGCATGTCGAGGAGGGTAGGAATGGTCGTCCTGCTGATCGCTTATGTCGAGGCCGTTCATCTACCGATCCTTGCGCAGGCACGATACAGCGTGCCGCTTATTCCGTTTGTGTCCTTGCTTGCTGCTATCGGCTTAGTCGCTGTGTGGGCACGGGTTAACGAAAGTCGCGCTTTGGCCACAACTCTCCTTCGCGCGGAAGTGCAAGGCTCTCATCCGCCTGCGTTGACTCTGCGATAGATACAACGGGGAATTCAACTCCGAAAACTGGGAGACTGTAAGGTCTTCATCCTGAGATGCTCTTCAATTCACTGGAATTCGCGCTATTCTTTCCGATTGCGGCAGGTGTGTACTTTACCTTGTCCCACAGATGGCGCGTACATTGGCTTTTGTTTGCGAGCTGTATCTTTTACATGGCGTTTATCCCCGTCTATGTTCTGATTCTTGTAGTCACGATATTGATTGATTACACGGCGGGAATCTATATCGACAAGGTGGAAGGCAACAGGAAGAAACTATTGTTATGGGTCAGCATTCTCTCAACGTGCTCGGTCCTTTTCGTGTTTAAGTATTTCAGCTTTGTTACGAGCAGCGTGGTTGATGTTGGCGGTCTTTTCGGTTGGAAGCTGGTTCGGCCCGCTGTGAACATCATTCTGCCGATCGGCCTCTCATTCCATACCTTTCAGAGCTTGAGTTATGTAATTGAGGTGTATTTCGGAAAGCAAAAGGCAGAGCGGAATTTCATCGTATATGCAACGTACGTGATGTTCTTCCCACAGTTGGTTGCCGGCCCGATCGAGCGTCCGCAGCATCTACTGCCTCAATTCAGAGTAAAGCACGACTTCAATTATCAGAACGTGACGTCAGGGCTGAAGCGGATGGCCTGGGGCTTGTTCAAGAAGCTTGTGGTTGCGGACAGGCTTGCATTGTATGTGAATGATGTCTACTCGTCGCCGCGTCAATACACAGGCTTGCAGCTGACGATTGCAACGGTGTTCTTTGCCTATCAGATATATTGTGATTTCTCAGGCTATTCGGACATAGCCATCGGTGCCGCACAGGTTCTCGGCTTTCGGTTGATGGAGAATTTCAGAACGCCCTACTACTCTCTATCCATTTCCGAATTCTGGCACAGGTGGCATATTTCGTTATCAACATGGTTTAAGGACTATCTCTATATTCCGCTTGGTGGAAATCGTGTTTCGAAGCCGAGATATATTTCCAATCTTCTGATTACTTTTGCAGTGAGCGGCCTGTGGCACGGAGCGAACTGGACCTACGTCATCTGGGGCGTGCTGAACGGCGCGTATCTGGTTGTTGGAATGCTCACAAAAGACCTGAGGGATCGAGGGTTTGAGGCGATCGGCGTTGAAAAGGAGAGCAAACTCCGAAAGGCGGTCATGCTGGTGTCCACTTGGACGCTGACCTGTCTGGCCTGGGTGGTATTCCGAGCAAAGAGCACTGGAGATGCCTGGTACGTGGTTTCGCACCTGGCATCCAATTGGGACCTGAGTTTGCTAAGTACACCGCAGTTCCTCTTACGGCAATTTCCTGTGGCTGTGGCTTCGATCGCGGTGCTGGAGATCGGCCAATTGTGGCAGCGCTCGGTGTCGTTTCCATCCTTCGTGGGAAGATTTCAGATGCCCGTGCGCTGGACGATTTACGCAAGCTTGGTGCTGGCAGTGCTAATGTTCGGGGTTTATAGAAAAACGCAGTTCATTTATTTCCAATTCTGAGAGTTGTGGTCTTGGTGGATGCCACGCAAAACCAGACTGCACGAGAGAGCATGCCCATGGCAGCAGCTGAATCACAGTATGTATGTGTTGAAGAGCGGGAATACTGCGTGGAACTTGCGTCTGCTGCGGAGCAACCCAGGCTTTGGAGGGGCATAGGGCGCCTCGCCTGCTTCTTTGCGTTGGTGGCATGTCTTGCCTTCGCAATGGATGCCTTGGTCACTTCCGGTCTGAGGCGAATCAAGACTTCGGCGTTTGGAGCCTCGAACGTTGTCATGGAGGGCAAGGTGAACGCAGACGTCCTAATTACAGGATCTTCGAGGGCTCTGGTTCAATATGATCCCCGTGCGATTGAGGCGACGACCGGGCTGTCCGCCTTCAACCTTGGCAGGAACGGTTCGCAGACAGATATGCAAGTAGCATTCCTTAAGGCATATCTGGCTCATAACCGTAGACCGAAAATTGTGCTGCACAATCTCGACGCATTCAGCTTTGTCACGACTCGCGAGGTTTTCGATCCAGTTCAATACAGACCGTACCTGTACGACTCTTCACTTTACGAAGCTTCCCGCAAAATCAACCCATCGATCTGGAAGAGCCGCTACATTCCGCTCTATGGATACGTGGTCGATGACATGAATCTGAACTGGATGCGCGGCCTGGCTGGATTTGTGGGCTGGTCCCCCCGCGGCGACTATTTCCTCGGGTTCAATCCTCGCCATAGGACATGGACGAATGAATTCGATAAGTTCAGGACTGCCAACCCTGCAGGCGTGCGATTTGAGATCGAACCAGCGGGAGTTCAGGATTTGGAGAACCTGATTCAGCTCTGCAAACAGAATGGAATCCAGCTGATACTTGTATATTCGCCTGAATACTCTCAAATGCAGAAGCTCACTACCAATCGCGCGGAGATTTTCGCGAGATTTCATGAACTCGCTGATCGGAACGGCGTTCCCATCTGGGACTACAGCAACTGGGACCACGATAGCGATAGGAACTTTTTCTACAATTCGCAGCACCTGAACGCGACTGGCGCCGCTGCGTTCTCATCGGACATGGCAAATCGGCTTCAGCAGTTTCTTCTCGCCCAAAGAAGTTCAACTGCGGAAAAGGCCGCACGAGATGGGCATCTGGCGACGATGTCGGTGAACCGAATTGCCGTAACCAATCGTTTAAAGGGACAGTAAATATTCTTCGCTCTGGTGATTCAGTGGATGGATGAGATTGCTAGAGTTGCAATGGAGAGGCTTGTAAAAGATGTCAGCATTACCCCTGTGGACGAGGATAGGTAACTTCTATAAGCGGAATGCAGCCCGCTATGTTTTCAAGAGGCCGCTTCTTGTTCGCACACCGCAACCGTTGGTGTCTTTCACTTTTGATGATTTCCCGCGGACAGCGCTGGTGGGAGCAAAGATCCTTGAGACCTATGGAGTTGCAGGAACATTCTTCGTCTCATTGGGGCTATTGGGAAAAGATTCTCCGTCAGGTCCGATTTGTACAGCGGAGGATCTGAGGGCGTTGCGGCAGAGGGGGCACGAGCTTGGATGCCATACGTATTCTCATTGTCATTCATGGGACACGTCGCCAGTCGATTTTGAATTGTCGATCTTACAGAACCGGAAGGCGCTGAGGGAAATCATTGCCGATGCCGAGTTTCGGTCGTTGTCGTACCCAAAAAGTGAGCCGCGACCCCACACAAAGCGGCTAACTTCCCGTCACTTCTCCTGTTGTCGTGCCGGAGGTCAGACTCTGAACAGCGGTACCATTGATCTCAACCAGTTATCTGCTTTCTTTATTGAGCAGAGCAAGGGCTGTTTTCAACCGATTCGGGATCTCATTGATCGCAACCGCGAAGAGCGCGGCTGGCTCATTTTCGCTACTCACGACGTTTGTCCCAACTCAAGCCGGTTCGGAAGCACGCCCGAGTTCTTCACGCAAGTGGTGCAATATTCCTTGGAATCCGGCGCACGTATCCTGCCGATGATTCAAGCACTCGATTCGATGCGGGACATTAACTAAGGGAAAGTATTGTCGGCTGAGGGCGAGTGCCGGGCTGTCCGGCACTCGTCTCAGGTGGGATTAATCCACAACAGCAGCCAAGCCGGATGGCGGGAGAGGTGCAACGCTGGCTTGTGCGGACTTTGCTCCATAACAAGTAGTCGCGTCAAAAGCCAGCGACGGACCGGTGCCGTCGGGGAGACCTCCAAGAACATTGAGGTAGCAGGCCATCGCCGGAGTTGCATTCACGTGCCCCCCCCATGCGGTCTTTAGAGAAGTACCCGTGCACTGGCTCGACGAAGTAGCAGCGGTTCCGGCTTGTTGGCCTGGCGTACCAATCGTGCCTGAACACTGGCCGACATTGCCGCCCGAAACGTCCGGTCCAATTGCCGGGAAGGGAATTGAACTGGACCACCAAGTTGGCCTTCCCGAATAGTAGAACGATGGAGGACAGGAAGAACTGCTCGTACAGAACGAAGTCGGAACAGGGTTTGCGTAAACCGAGATGCCCGAAGGAACCTCTGACGCATTCCATTGTGTCGATCCATTAAAAGCGTCCCAGTTGCCCCAGCGCATCGATGTCGGGACCACATAGGGATCAACGGGAATTGGATTGCTGATGCCCTGATTGCCCGAACCCATGTTGTAGGCATAGCCCTGCCCGTTCCCGTTGTAGAAGCCGTAGGACGCGTTTGTGTAGGTGTACCCGAGCGTGCTTACTCCCGGCGTGCCGATCACGTTGGCGATGATGTTTTCGTAGCGGTTGTTTGAGGAATCCTGAATGCCTGTGCTCTGGCTGTGCTTGAGGGTAGCCGATCCGCAGTTTCCGTTGGCACAGGACTCGAAGCCGGGGAAGAAGTTGCGGTATGCCGTGATGCTCAACTGACTGCCGTGCGTCTGATCGTAAAGCAGTTGCGGCGTGTAGTTGCCTTCATACAGGTTGTAATCGCTGCCGTTGGAGTGCCCGGTCCAAATTGTGCCGAACAGGTAGTCGTCTCCGGTGAACGCATTGATGGCCACGTTGTACGCAATGACATTACCCGCCCCCTGCCCCGAAGGCATCAGATCGATCTTGCCTGTCTGGAAGATGTTATTCGCAATCAACGTATCGAAGGCGAGATAGTTGATGCCACTTGCGTCGTTCGAGGGATTCAATTGCCCGATGCCATAGTAGTAGTTAGATTCGATGTCTCCATTCATACTCTGCCACACATAAGTTGACGTGTTGGCGAAGTTGGTCAGAGAAACATTGCGCTGCCAGAAGTTAGCCAGATTGTAGAAGGCAGTGCCGAAGGTCAGGCCCGAATAACTAATGCCGGACCCGTCGATGGAGAACCCCTGCATACCGACGTACTGTGAAGGCTGTATGTACCACACCTGCGGACTTTGCCCGCTCGTCCAATTGGGATGAATCAGAGGGTGCGAGATAGTAACGGTCGTTGAACCTGAGTTATTGCAGGATGGGGAGCAGGAGACGACCTGTACCGCCTCCTCCTGTCCGCGATGTGGACGTGCGGTGTTTTCGGGACCGTTCTCCGAACACCCGGGACCGGAGGACGGCACATATTTGTCCTCGCAGTTGAAGAAGTTGCCGTTGTCAACCGCCGAGCCGGCACAAGGCACGCCGGAGTACCCCGTATCACACTGGTCGAGAACCAGCATGGTGCCAACCTGGATGTTGGTACTTGATGCCAGAGTGATCGAAGTCGCGCCCTGGGAATAACCGGAGGTCCAGTTGTAGGCTGTCGAGACTCCCCCTGCGTACGTTGTGTCAGAGCTGGCGAAGTCGACGAAGCAAGAGCCGAATCCTCCCGCGCAGGTCGCAGTTCCATTAAAATGCAGCCGCGTGGCTTGCGGTCCCGATCCACGCAGTTCGACGTTATTGTAACCGGACAGGTGAATCGAAGAGTTCAGGTAGAAGTCGCCCGCGCCGAGAAGGACATACTTGCTCTGTCCCGAACAGGCTGCGACCGCATTGACGATGGTGGACGGGCTGGCATAGGAACCGCTCGAGCCGTAAGCCGAAATGGTCGATCCGCACTGCGTCCACGAACCCGACGGAATGCCGCCGCTTATGCCTGCCTGCGTCCAATCAGTTGCACGGCTCGTTGCGAGGATGCCTGACCATTGCTGGCCTTTGACCAGGCAGGGAAAAAGTAAGAGGATGACCAGAAAATGGAATTTAAATGTGCGATTTTGAAGCAAGACTTTCCTCCTTATAAACAGCGGTAACTCTAATGGCTCATCCGAGCGAGGTTGGAAATCGGATGGAGCCCGATCACCGGAACAATTTAGGACCATGCACAAAGAGTCTACCAACGGGTGATCAAATGCGATGACAAGGGTCACACAAGTGGTATTACTTTTGTGCCAGTGTGGGCAGCCAAGGTCGAAGAGTAATGCAGTGGCTATATTTTATAGGCTCGAGGAATTGAAGCGCAAATGTCGAACCAGATGGTGGTTTGGCAGGCTGTGCGCTCATCCGTCCTCCTGGCAGGTTCCTCATTTTGCGATAGTTACGATCATAGACCGGGCTTGAATCCGAGAGGGAAATGTGTCGCTTCGAAAGAAGATTTCACATGAATTTAGTGTGGATGGCAGATTGATGGAACCGGCTACAAATCGCTCAAATCGGACCCGAAATCGCTCAAATCCGACCCGCTTCATTGCGGGCGTCTGCCTCTTCGCCTTTATCCTTCGACTGCTAATCCTACTGGGAACTTACACATACAGGGAGATTCCGGACGACACGGATCACTTTACGTTTGGCTGGGAAATGGGCCGAGTAGCCCGCTCGCTGGCTCAAGGCCAGGGATTCTCATCTCCTCTCCCTCTGCCAACCGGTCCCACCGCAATTGTCGGTCCTGTTTATCCGTTGCTGTTGGCAGGCATATTCAAGGTCTTCGGAATCTACTCGCTCGGATCGGGCCTCGTTGCCAGGATGCTTCAATGCGCGTTCTCGAGCCTGACTTGTCTGTTTGTGTTCCTCTGCGGCCGCGAGACTTCCGGAGAACCTACAGGAAAGCTTGCCGCGATCGCATGGGCGGTATTTCCTCTGAATATCTTCTTCACCGTGGCCAGAGTCTGGGAGAGTTCACTTACCGTGCTACTGGTATCGGGTCTTTTCTGGCTGATGTTGCGTTCACGAGATTCTGTGTCCATCCCACCATGGATCACAATTGGCGCACTTTTGGGCTTTGGAGCGCTTGTTAACACTTCCCTGGTAGCGCTGGTTGTCCCATTTGGAATCGCTGGACTCATCAGGCATCGTGCACGCTTTATTCTGCCCGCGAGTGTTGGCGCACTCACATGCCTAATTGTGGTTTCACCCTGGCTGATCCGAAACCACGCGCAATTCGGCAAGTGGATGTTGCGTTCCAATTTTCCCTTGGAATTCAGAATCGGAAACAATGAACTCTCCTGGGGACAGAAGATCGAGAGCCTTCATCCATCGAACACAGTATCCCTGAACTACTACTGGATGAAGGTGGGTGAACAGAGGTTCATGCGAGAATATAGCGAAGCCAACGCTCAATTCGTGGCTTCGGACTTTCGCAGATTCGCGCTTGCAACAGCAAATAAGCTCGTGAACTATTGGACGGGTGCATGGATAAGACCAATCAGGGGTTATCCAAATGTCTTGCCGGTCATTGCCGGAGTGTCTTCTCTTTCTCTTATTTCATTTCTCGGTGTACACCAGATGTTTAGGAGTGGCAACACTGCTGCAGGTTTCATGTATGTTTTCTGCTTTCTCCTTTATCCGGTTGTCTACTATCTGACGACGACCCAACCGAGGTTTTACCACTCAATCAGCCCTCTTCTTATCGTCTCGAGTGCGGTGTGGATTCTGAAGGTAGCAGGCAAAGCGGCACCCGTCCGCTCCTGCGCCGGCGAAGGAATGTCTGCTACTTGAATTAGCACGCTGGACTGAGCATCGAGAAGTCAACAAGCGCACTAAATGACACGCAGCCTGCGTTAGGGCAGGGGGATTCCCCTAACTTATGCAATCTGAAAGGACACAATTGCGACCTTTTGCGTCCGATGGAACGTTCGCGCACATAGCTCCGGCTGCGAAAGATGGCAAACTCCGCAGTCTCGCAGTTCGCGGTGCCGGGGCAACTCTGTTCGCAGGGGGCGTGACACTTGGCATTCAAGTCATCGCGACTATTGTGCTTGCGCGCTTACTTTCGCCGATTGATTTTGGCATCGTCGCGATGGTTACAACCTTCAGTTTTCTCTTGATGAACTGCGGGTTCAATGGGCTTACAGAAGCGATCGTTCAACGTGAAGACCTGAATGTTGAACTAGCGAGCACGCTATTCTGGATCAATTTCGCAACGGGGGCGGTCCTGACAATCTTGTTCGCGGAAGGCGGGGCGCTTCTGGCATGGTTCTTCCACAGTCCGCCCGTGCGAGGCGTAGCTGCTGCCATTTCTCTATCGATTCTTGCGATGAGCCAATCGACCGTCCATTTGGCCCTGCTCAAGCGCGCAATGCGGTTTTCAGCACTGTCGCGGCTTGAGATTTGCGCACGAATTGTTTCAGTCAGCGTCTCGATCATACTTGGTGTTTTGGGCTACGGCTATTGGGCACTTGTCGTCGGCGTTGTCGCACAACCCCTAACAGTGTGTGTGGGTGGTTGGACTCTATGCCAATGGATGCCCGGGTTTCCGCGACGCGTTGCTGGGACAAGATCAGCCGTTCGATTCGCGCTTAACGCATATGGAAACTTCGCAGTTAACTATCTTTCGCGTAATACAGACAACATTTTAGTTGGCTGGCGGTTTCATGCTCAATCCCTGGGCTTCTACAAGAAGGCCTACGATCTATTCGCGCTAACGGCGACTCAGTTCGTCTCGTCTGTCTCGATCGTAATTGTTGTAAGCCTAAGCAGAATCAGAAAGGATCGTGCGTTATATAGGCGCTATCTCTTCGCAATCCTCGGCCTGGTTGCTTTTCTAGGCATGGGGTTGGGAGCCATTTTCACTGTTTCTGGTAGAGACCTAATTCTGGTGATTCTAGGAGCTAAGTGGGAGCCGGCCGGCCAGATATTCAGGTTCTTTGGCCCTGGGGTTGGAATAATGATTCTCTATTCCTCCCACGGTTGGATCCACCTTTCTCTCGGCAAACCAGAGAGATGGTTCCATTGGGCATTTGTGGAATTCGCAGTTACGCTAATGTTATTCATCGCGGGATTGCGCTTTGGCCCGATAGGCATCGCGACAGCATGGAGCGTGTCGTTTTGGATCCTTACACTTCCAGCTATCTGGTATGCAGGTAAACCAGTTGGACTAGAGATTCGTTCTGTAATTCGAGTGGTCTGGAAATACGTTGTCGCGTCATTCGTGGCCACGGTGGCGAGCATTGTTTTGTGGAACGCGCCTCAATTTCGGATTGAGAATCCCGGCACAGCTGGAGTTCTCGTGAGAATCCTTGCGTCTTTCACTTCTGTGATGACTTTCTATCTGGGCGCAGTTGTGCTTTTGCACCGGGGATTGGCGCCGCTCAAGGGATTCCTGAGTCTCTTACTGGAAATGTTCGGAACCGCCAAGGATCTCGCGGGGGCTGCGGCCGAGGAAGAAGAGACAGCCGATTCTTCCGCTCAGATGCCTGGTGCCTGTACAGGAGCCGGGAACGTTGAGAATCTGCCGCTCGTCTCGATTCTGATTCCGGCATACAACGTGCAGGAGTGGATCGCAGACTCGATTCGATCGGCGCTCGCGCAGACATGGCCCAGGACCGAGATTATCGTGGTCGATGATGGTTCAAAGGACGATACTCTGCGCATTGCCCGCCAGTTTGAGTGCCAGGGTGTTCGTGTAATTGCAGAGAAGAATCAGGGAGCGTCTGCGGCGAGAAACAATGCTTTCGCACACTGTCGCGGCGACTATATCCAGTGGCTCGATGCTGACGACCTCCTTGCGCCAGATAAGATCGCGAGGCAGATGAGAGTGGTCCTCGAGGGCATCAGTAGGCGCACGCTGCTTTCTGGGCAGTGGGGCTACTTTATGTACCGACCTCACCACGCTCAGTTTATTCCCACTGACCTGTGGTGTGATCTCACACCTGAAGAGTGGCTCTTACGAAAGATGGCGAAGAACGTCTTTATTCAGACCGCTGCATGGCTCGTCAGCCGCGAGCTTACCGAAGCTGCCGGCCCATGGGATGTTCGGATGTTGGGTGATGACGATGGGGAGTATTTCTGTCGAGTTCTCATGGTCAGCGATTATGTGAAGTTCGTTCCCGATTCAGCTATCTACTACCGTGCCTTTCGCTTCAACGGTCTAAGTTACATTGGCCGATTTCCAAAGAAGATTGAGGCGCATTGGCTTTCAATGCAATTGCACATCAAATACCTACTCTCGTTCCGAGATGATGTGTGGACCCGAGCGGCATGCGTGCAATACCTCCGCGACAATCTGGCCTATTTTTATCCAGAACGTTCTCATATAGTGGCTCAAGCGGAACAGCTTGCTTCCGAACTCGGACACCCACTCGGCGAACCCAGAGTGTCATGGAAGTACTTGTGGATTTGGCGAGCCTGTGGCTGGATGGTTACCAAGTACTTCCAACAAGTCGTGCGGAGATGCAGATGGGGCATTACGCGAAAGGTGGATTACTTGCTATTCAAGATCGAGCGGCAGTTCAGACCGGTTAACTCCAGTCCCCTCGTCTTACACAATTCAACCGGCGCAGGAATGAGACCGCTGGCTGTGAAGGAGAGCCAGACGACTTAGGGGTTCTGGTTGTTTGGATTATCAGGCTGAGGCCGGGGGATCTGAGCGGCCAATGATTGACGTGATTTGTCGAAAGGAATGTGATTTGAAGATCAGCGTTTTTGGCCTTGGGTATGTAGGCACGGTGTCGGCAGGGTGTTTGGCGAGCAACGGCAATGAAGTCGTTGGAGTGGATCCCGTACCTGCCAAGGTCGATCTGATTAATAGAGGTCTTTCGCCGATCATTGAGACGGAGATTAGCGAAATCATCGAGTCTGGAGTCAAGGCCGGCCGGCTGCGTGCAACTCACGATGCCGAATTGGCCGTGAATGAGTCGGAGCTTTCATTTGTCTGTGTCGGAACTCCGAGTCAGCCCAATGGCAATCTTGATCTGCGATTCATCCGCAGAATATGCGAGCAAATCGGGGCCGCCATAAAGACCAAGGCCGTACGACACACTGTCGTGATCCGAAGCACTATTCTGCCGGGCACGATGCACAAAATTGTAATTCCCACACTCGAGGAGTTCTCAGGGAAGAAGGCGGGTCGTGATTTTGGTGTCTGCAGCAACCCCGAATTCCTGCGCGAAGGCTCGGCAGTCAAGGATTTCCGCTGTCCGCCTAAGACTGTGATCGGCCAGCTAGATGATGCCAGCGGCTGTCTGCTTGCTCAGCTATACGCCGATATCGATGCTCCCTTGATAAGAACAGATCTGAAGACGGCCGAGATGATCAAATATGTCGACAACTGCTGGCATGCGTTGAAGATTGGATTCGCCAACGAAATCGGCAATCTGTGCAAATCCTTTGAGATCGATGCACACGCGGTGATGAAGATCTTCTGCCAGGACAGAAAGCTGAATATCTCTACAGCCTATCTCATTCCAGGCTTCGCATTCGGAGGTTCCTGCCTGCCTAAAGATCTTCGTGCTCTGACCTATCAGGCCAAGGTGCATGATCTGCAGCTTCCGATTCTCACATCCGTACTACCGAGCAATGAGCTTCAGATTTTACGCGGCCTCCAGATGATTGTGGATAAGGGCAACACTCAGGTGGGTATACTCGGTTTCAGCTTCAAGGCTGGCACCGACGATCTTCGCGAGAGCCCGGTGATTGAGGTGATTGAACGACTCATCGGCAAGGGTTACGATCTTCGCATCTACGACCGAAACGTGAATTTAGCCAGCCTGGTGGGTGCCAACCGCGATTTCATTCTTAACCACATACCACACATCTCCAAACTCATGGTTTCCAGTGCCGAGGCTGTAATCGACCATGGAAAGACGATCGTAATCGGAAACAATGATCCGGAATTTAAGCGAGTCCCCGCGCAGCTCCACGCGGATCAGCAAATCGTTGACTTCGTGCGCGTCATGGATGGGAGGAGCCAGGATGGGAAGTATGACGGCATCTGCTGGTAGCGTTGAGACCTCCCAACCGCTGTCCAGCTCAGCACTCGCCCAGATTGAATCCTCCATTGGCAGACTCAATCGGTGGCTGCAGGAGAATGACTACCGTGGCTATGACACCTTCGATGGATTGAATGCTTGGTACGTGCGTCCGTTAACCTTCGAGAATCCGTTCCTCCGCACTGTACTGCTGCAGGGGGTGCGCCGCTTCCCGTTCAATCTCCGCCCGGCGCTTGGAATTCGCAAGGAAAGGTCCACGAAAGGGATGGGTTTTTTGGCGTGCGGCTTTATCCGCCTGCATCAGGCCACGGGCGACAAACAGTGGGCCGAGAAGGCCAAATCTGCGCTCCAATGGCTGATGGAGCATCAGTCGGTCGGATACAGCGGCGCGTGCTGGGGTAATCACTTCGACTACCAGTCGCGCACTTTTTATCTTCCCAGGGGCACCCCGACAATTGTCTGGACATCTCTGATCGGGCACGCATTCCTAGACGCTTACGAGCATTTCAAAGAGGATCGATATCTACAGGTCGCGGTGAGCGCCTGCGAGCACATCGTTCGTGATCTCGAGGGGGTGCCTGACGGCGACTCAGTTTGCATCTCTTACATTCCGCGTCAGATCAGCCTGGTGCATAACGCCAATACTCTCGGAGCGAGTCTTCTCGCGCGAACATTTGGAATTACAATGAACACCCAGTTTGGCGAATTGGCGACAAAGGCGATTCGCTACGCAGCCAAGTACCAGCGGACCGATGGCTCCTGGTTTTACGGCGAGAAGGAGAATTTACACTGGGTCGATAATTTCCACACTGCTTACGTGCTTGATTGCTTAAGGTATTATGCGAACAGCACCGGCGATCAGCAGTTCCGTACCAACATGATTCGTGGTTACGAGTACTGGAAGACTACCTTTTTCCTGTCAGACGGAACACCCCGGTACTACAACACAAAGACTTTGCCCCTCGACATCCAGTGCTGTTCGCAGGCGATCGATACACTGGTGTTTTTTAAGGACCTTGACGGCGAGGCTCTTTCGCTCGCCGCAAAGGTTGCCCGTTGGACTATCGAAAACATGCAGGATCGCAGCGGCTACTTCTACTACAGGCGCTATTCTCGCTTCATTGTTAACAAGACACCCACGTTGCACTGGGGACAGGCTACGATGCTTTGCGCCCTGTCTGGACTTTGCAAGTCACTGCGGGAAGGCAGCGCATCGTGAAAAGAAAGATCCTGATTATTGTTG